>Ga0209379_10000801_pt1 | contig 22953 bp, 12 predicted proteins | sample tdDd001_FD_187124 | JGI IMG/M metagenome (GOLD analysis project Ga0209379, IMG submission 187124) | Marine sediment microbial communities from the Atlantic coast under amendment with organic carbon and nitrate - tdDd00.1 (SPAdes)... | ecosystem: Environmental > Aquatic > Marine > Coastal >...
ATACTGTAATCTCCATCGATATTAGAAACTGTACCAATGGTTGTTCCCTTAATAGAAATGTTAACACCTGGCAGACCAAGACCAGATGAATCGGTTACTTTACCGGAAATTGTTTTATCCGAATTTTGAGCAAAAACCATAGCTGTACTCATTAAAACAGCTAGTAGAAAGAGAGCTGGTTTCATCAACCAATTCCCACTCGTTTGCTTACCATTATCCGAATAGGATAAGGTTGCCCTAGAATTGTTAGATTTTTTCATAAATTTGAAGTGATTCATTAGCGTTAATTTGTTATGAATTATTTGCCGGAAGGACTGGACCAACAACTCCTTTCGGCATCTTTTATTTGTATTAATATTGAAATCATTCATATCGGGTATATTTAGGGTTAGAGTTCTAACTTATTCTAATACAATTTCAATTTTATATTCTCCTGGTTTTTGAACAGGAATCATGTTTCCATTAATTCTGTCTCCGTTTATTTTTATTGATTTAACACCCTTACATTTTTCATTTGGATTTGAAATGTGGATGAAATAAGTTGCACCTCTGAATTTTCGAGTAACCGAATATTCTTTCCACTCCTTTGGAATACATGGATCAATTCTCAATCCATCATAATCAGGTTGTATGCCTAGTATGTATTGAGTTGCGGTGAAGAAATTCCAGGATGCTGTGCCAGTCAACCAACTATTTTTTCCTTCTCCAGGTTTAAAAGCATCCTTTCCAGCAATCATTTGGCAATAAACATAAGGCTCTACTTTATGCAATTCACTTATTTCCTCAAGGTATGCCGGACATATTTTCTTAAAATATTCCCAGGCTTGATCTCCTCTACCTAGAAGAGTTTCACCAATAATAATCCAGGGATTGTTATGACAGAAAATTCCAGCGTTCTCTTTGTATCCTGCTGGATAAGTAGAGATTTCGCCATATTCAATTTTATATTCAGTGAAAGCTGGATTGTTGAGAACAATACCATAAGGTGTATCCAGCATTTCTTTTACACTATTCAGTGCTTTTTCAGGCATGCCATCTTCAGCTCCAATTTCAGCCATTGTACACCATCCTTGCGATTCTATAAAGATCTTACCTTCCTCATTCTCTTTCGATCCTACTTTGTTTCCAAAATAGTCGTAAGCTCGTAGATACCAATCTCCATCCCAACCACTCATTTTTACAGCTCCGCTCATGTTATCTACATGCTTTTGAGCTTTACTAGCATCCTGATCTTTACCAATTCTCTTGCAAAGCTTCACGTATTCTTTGCCATAAACAACAAACAACCCGGCAATCATTAGTGATTCAGCAGTTCTTCCTTTTTTGTTACCTGTGGTTTGAAATGATTCATTTGGATTATCAGAAAAGCAATTCAGGTTTAAACAATCATTCCAATCGGCACGACCAATAAGTGGCAATTGATGAGGTCCCAAATTGTTCACCACATGATAAAAAGAAGCATGCAAATGCTCAAATAAACTCTTGGCTTTGCTCTCATCATTGTCGAATGGAACTTGCTCATCCAATATTGCAAAATCTCCGGTTTCTTTGATGTATGTTGTTACTGAAAGAATCAACCACAATGGATCATCATTGAAATCTCCGCCCAAAGCGTGGTTACCCATTTTGGTTAATGGCTGATATTGGTGATAGCATCCACCATCTTCGAATTGAGTTGCTGCTATATCCAAAATACGCTCGCGTGCCAATTCCGGAATTTGGTGTACAAAACCAATTAAATCCTGATTTGAATCCCTAAAACCCATTCCACGACCAATGCCACTTTCGAAGAAACTGGCACTTCGCGACATATTAAAAGTAACCATACACTGGTATTGATTCCAGATATTCACCATTCGGTTCAACTCGGGCTCATTACTTTGTAATTGGTAGGTTTCAAGTAATTTGTTCCAATAATTTTGCAGGTGATCAAAGGCTTTTACAACTTTTGATGGAGAATCGAATTGTTTCAACATCTCAATCGCCTTGGTTTTGTTGATTACACCCTTAGAGCTCCACTTCTCATCTTGCTTGTTTTCTACATATCCCAAAGTGAAAACAAACTCTCTTTCTTCTCTAGCTTGTAGTTCTATTTCTATATAATGCGATGCAATTGGCGACCAACCGTGAGCCATGCTGTTTTTGGCTTTTCCTTGCTCAATCACTTCCGGATTGTTGAAACCATTGTGCATTCCTACGAAAGATTCTCGATCTGTATCAAAACCATCGATATCAGCATTTACAGAGAAGAAAGCAAAATGATTTCTGCGCTCTTTGTATTCCGTTTTGTGATAGATGGTCGATCCTTCAACCTCGACTTCACCAGTTGACAAATTGCGCTGGAAATTGGTCATGTCATCTTCGGCATTCCAAAGGCACCATTCTGCAAAAGAGAAGATTTTGATCGTTTTGGCATGATCCGAATCATTTTTCAACTTCAGCAGGTGAACTTCACCCATATAATCCAATGGAATAAAGCAAAGAAGGTCTGAAGAAATATCATTTTTCTTGCTCAGAAATCGCGTATATCCTAAACCATGACGACATTCGTAATGATCTAAAGCTGTTTGGCACGGTTTAAATCCCGGATTCCAAACTGTATCTTCATCTTTAATATAGTAGTAACGTCCTCCGGTATCAACAGGAACATTATTGTAACGATATCTGGTTAATCTACGGAACTTGGCATCTTTGTAAAATGTATATCCTCCCGCTGTATTCGAAATCAACCCGAAAAAATCCTTATTCCCAAGGTAATTGATCCATGGAAATGGTGTTTTTGGTGAGTTAATTACGTACTCCTTATTGGCATCATCAAAGAAACCGTATTTCATAATATCTTGAATTAACTTGTTAATCTTCTTGTTTCTAACTCTCTTGTAATCTCATCCATTTTATTCTGATTTAATGGATAAATAGTCATGAATAGGGCACCTAAGATTGCTATAATTGCAGGTATCCAACTCATTAGCATTTTAATTCCTGGAATAGCTCCTTGTATGGCAATATGATCCTGTCCATTGTAATGGAAGGCAGCCAAAACAAAGCCAATAATGGCACCAGCAAGACCTCCTCCAAATTTGGTAGCAAATGAACCGGCAGAATAAATTAAACCAGTGGCACGACGACCATTTTTGAATTCAGAATAATCGGCAGCATCACCAAGCATAGCAAAGAATAGTGTTGGGAAAATAGCAGCGGCAAACTCCGATACAATTCCTAAAACGAAAATTGCTGAAATATCAGTTGGTCCACAAAATATGATAGACGCATTGGTGATTCCTGAGAATATAAGTGCGTAAATAAATAGCTTTTTCTTACCTAGTTTTTTGCTTAGCGGAGCTGTAATCATAGCACCAGCAATCGAAGCAAACATGAGGGCAACCATAAAAGATGCTGCCAGTAATTGATTGTGCAGATAGTGAGTGAAATATATCACTACAATGCCCTGCTTTATTGAATTGTAGATGCTAAAAATCAAGCCAATGGTTAATAATACCAACCATGGTTTGTTCTGCACTAAATCTTTTAAATCTTTCAGTAGGTTGTTTTCTTGTTCTTTAGGAGGTTGAATTCTTTCCTTCGTGCTCCAAAATGTGATTAACATGAAGAGCGCTAAAAAAACAGCCATCAAATACATAGAATAGGAGTAACCACTTTTCTGATCGATTACAATTATCTGATCCTTATTCAAATTTTCTTCACCACTTACAATGAATGCATATTCTTTGTTTGATTCTATACTGAAACTCTTGCCTTGTATAGGTGTATTGCTAACATCTGTATTATTCTCCCAAACGAAATTGGCAATTCCATTTTTGGTTTTGATGTTTACATTTTCGATATCATTATGAGCCGATACCACTACCTGGAACTTATCTTTTTCAAGTTCTTGAACTTTGATGTTTGGGTTGATGTTTCCAAAATTGGCAACCAAAAATAGGAGAGCTCCCTGTACCAGCATACCACCAGCAAAGGCTCCTACCATTCTGTACGAACCAATACTTGTTCTTTCCTTATCATCACCTGTCATTACCGCCATTAGTGCCCCGTAAGGAATATTGTTGGCTGTGTAAATTAGTGTGAATAAGATGTATGTAGTATATGCATAAATGATTTTTCCTGTATCGGAAAGATTCGGAGAGGTAAAGAGAAGTGATAGAATTACTCCAAGTGGAATAGCAGTAAATAGTATCCACGGTCTGAATTTACCATATCTGGTATTGGTTCTATCGCCTGCTATGCCCATTAGTACATCACTAATTCCATCCGACGAACGAGCCACAAGCATTAAGACACCAACTGCTGCAGGTGCCAAACCAAAAACATCAGTGTAAAAAATGAATAGAAATGTAGCTACTCCTCGCCAGGCGATATTAGCAGCACCATCGCCAAGAGCGTAACCAATTTTCTCTTTTATTGATATTTTAGAAGTCAAACTCATTTTCTTTACACAGTAAAATCAAACATTTCTTTTCTGGTTTTCTCGTACACATCGCGGCTAAACACATAAAGTCTGGCAGGTTTGTGTGCAACGCCTTTTTGTTTTTCATCCAGTGGAACCAGATATTTCATGCGTGCGATTTTCTTTCTGAAATTCCTCTTGTCTAATTCTGTCCCCAATATCACTTCGTATACATGTTGCATTTCGGTAAGGCTGAACTTTTCGGGAAGTAACTCGAAACCGATTGGTTCGTGTTTTATTTTATTTCGAAGTGCCTTTAATGCTTCTTCAACAATTTGATTGTGATCGAAAGCCAGTTCCCCAATCTCTGAAAGTGGTACCCATTTCACATTTCTTCCTTTCCATTCCAGTGTTACATCCTGAGTTGCCAATAAGGAGAAAAAACCGATGGATACAATTCTTTTGTCTGGATCTCTGCCATCGTGTAGTAACCATCTTCTGTCATTAGGCTTTTTTAATCGATCGGGATGAGCAAATGCCTTGAACTGATCAAGGAATACATTGTTCAATCCAGTTAAATCGAAAAGAACACGATAAGCCGCCTCTTCAATGGTTTCATCTTCGTACAAGTGATTTCCCGTTAAGGTAAGATCAGAAAACTCGATTGTTCCATCCGTTTCACTTATTAGTGTTCTATCTACAAGAAGAACTTGTAATTCTTTGCCGTTGTAACCAAAAATTACACAGTCAACAGATATATATGGGTTTAGTATTCTATTTGTCATGCTATAAGTCAGTAAATATTAGCTTTAATTTAAGTTTGTGTTAAAACTACACTAAGCCTGTTTTGACGCTAATGTAAACTCTTTTTTAGAAATGACAAAAATTGATTTTCAATTTTTTGCAAACGAATGCAAGATCTAATTGTGAAAAGTACACTAAGTGCTTTGTGTCTTCTGACTTTTTAAGAAATTAAACAGTTTTTCTAAAAGAGAGTTATTTATATAAATTCTTAATAGTGTTGATCTTTTAAGATGATATTAAGTTATTCTACTCAGAGATTGAAAGTATTATTGTCAACAAAATGCTACATTTACTTCCATGACAAGATCAACTATATTATTTATCGCAATTCTTTTTTCATTAACGGCATGTCAATCGAAGAAAGAACCTTTAATGATTGTGGAAGAATTAAATACCAATTGGCATTTTTCTCAAATGGATAAAGATGATTGGCTACCTGCAGAAGTTCCAGGTTGTGTGCATACTGATTTGTTAGCTAATGAGAAAATTGAAGATCCGTTTTATCGTTTAAATGAAAGAAATTTGCAATGGATTGATAAGAAAGATTGGATCTATAAAACAAGATTTGATATTGGAGCTGATGTGCTAAATAAAGATAGAATTGCTCTTGATTTTAAAGGTTTGGATACCTATGCCGATGTATTTGTGAATGGTGAATTGGTGCTTTCGGCTGATAACATGTTTATTGGCTGGGAAGTTGATGTGAAGAAGCATTTGAAGAGTAGAGGAAATGAGTTGAAAATTGTGTTTCGATCACCAATAAAAGAAGGATTAAAGCTACACGATGCAAATGGTTTTGTATTTCCTGGAGCAGAGAATGATCAGGCAGAATTGGGGCAGGTTGAAGGTAATAAAAGAGTAAGTATTTATACCAGAAAGGCTGGTTATCATTATGGATGGGATTGGGGACCTCGTTTGGTAACTAGTGGAACTTGGCGACCTGTTTATTTAAAAGCATGGAATGTAAACCGAATTACTGATTTACAGATTGTACAAAATAAATTGAACGAAGATGTTGCGGAGTTTACGGCAATACTCGAGATTGAATCTGAAAAAGAAGTATTGGCTAACATTAATCTCAAAAATAATGAGGTAGGTCTGGCTACATCTAAATTTCATCTGAAAAAGGGAAAGAAAGAATACAGCATTAATTTTAAAATTGAAAACCCAAAATTATGGTGGCCTAATGGTCTAGGCGAACAGCCATTGTATACTATTAATGCTGAATTAGATGTTGAAGGAGAAATAACAGTTGCTGATCATAGAATTGGAATTAGAACTGTTGAATTGGTAAGAGAAAAGGATGAAAAAGGGAAATCATTCTATTTTAAGGTAAATGGTGTACCTGTATTTATGAAGGGTGCCAACTATATTCCGAATGATATATTCCCATCAAGAGTAAGTAAAAAACAACTAGAGAAGGTTGTGAATACAGCCAAAGAGTCGAATATGAATATGCTTCGCGTTTGGGGAGGCGGTTACTATGAAGACGAATATTTTTACGATTTATGTGATGAAGCTGGGATTTTAGTTTGGCAAGATTTCATGTTTGCTTGTGCAATGTATCCTGGAGATGAGGAATTTTTGAAGTCTGTAAAAGAAGAAGCAAAGTATAACATTAAGCGCTTAAGAAACCATCCTAGTATAGCCTTGTGGTGTGGGAACAATGAAATACTTGTGGCCTGGCACAATTGGGGTTGGAAGAGAAAAGCTACAGAGAATGTTGATGAAATTTGGAAAGCATATACCGATATATTTCATGAAGTTTTACCTGAAGCGGTTGAGAAATATGATCCTTCAAGATCTTACTGGAGTTCAAGCCCTTCATCTGGTACTGGAATTGTTCCAGATTTAATTAATGGAGATGATCACTATTGGGGTGTTTGGTGGGGGAAAGAGCCATTCAAGAATTATGCAACTCACATTGCTCGTTTTATGAGCGAATATGGATTTCAATCATTCCCGGAAATGAAATCGGTTAAAAAGTATACCAGTCCTGAGGATTATGATATTTATTCAGAAGTCATGAAATCCCATCAACGTTCGTCAATAGGAAATGAAACTATTGAATATTATATGCTACAGGATTATAAGAAGCCAAAAGATTTTGAATCATTTTTGTATGTGAACCATGTTTTGCAAGCCGAAGGAATTAAGATTGCTTTGGAGGGACATCGTCGTGCCATGCCTTACTGCATGGGAAGTTTGTACTGGCAAATTAACGATTGTTGGCCTGTTGCTTCATGGAGTTCTACCGATTATTACCAAGAATGGAAAGCTTTACAATATTACGTAAAAAAAGGATTTGAACCTCTTTTAATATCTCCATATATAGAAGATGAAGAGGTGAAAATAGCGGTTGTAAATGATCATTTGAACGGAATAAATACAAAAATGAACCTTAGAATGATTGATTTTTCAGGGAATGAAGTTTTATCTATTTCTAAAGATATCATAATAGAAAAGAATTCTAGTGCAGTCTATTATGAATCAAATTTGGTAGATGTTTTAAACGATATTGATCCAAAAAATCACTTGTTGGTCGTTGAACTGTTAAAGGATGGAAAACAAATTGCTAATAATGTGCTTTATTTTAAGTCAGTTAAAGAGTTGAGTTTGCCAAAACCAAAAATAGATTATAAGATTGAAGAAAGTAATGAAGGTTTTGTAATTGAGTTGCAAAGTGCTGTTCTGGCAAAAAATATATTTTTAACAATAGGTTCAGGAAGTGGATTCTTTTCGGATAATTACTTTGATTTGTTGCCAAATGAAACTGTTGAGATTCACTTGCAAACAACATTAAGTCTGGAAAAATTAAAGAAGACCTTCAGTGTTAGGGCATTAGATACTACCTATTAATGAATGAAATAAGGGTTGCTGGTATGGCAGCCTTTGTTATTTATTCGTAGATTCTCTCTCTATTAACTTTACAGGAAGTACAATTGTTTCCTGAGTATTTCCACTTTTGTTTGTTATGATATCTATTAATAATTCAGTTGCTTTAATACCAACATCAAAACCCGATTGTTCAACAGTTGTTAATGATGGAGATAGGTATTCTGAGAAAGGCTCATTACTAAATCCCATGATGGCTATATCTTCAGGAATTCTTATTCCTTTCTCTTTTGCATACAAGATGATACTTAGTGCTGTAGTATCGTTACCTGCAAAAATTGCATCCGGTGGATTGCTTGATTCCAGTAATTCTTTTGCACATCTTAAGCCATCTTCTCTTGTTAATGGACTTTCAAGTATCAAGTTTTGATCAACTATAATATCATGTTTCCTAAGTGCTTTCAAATAGCCTTGCAGGCGGTTGATATATATGTTCAAGTGTTGAGGACCGCTAATGTGTGCAATTCTTTTACATCCTTTAGATATAAGATGTTCCGCGGCAATAAAGCCACCTTTGAAGTCATCTACAACTACTTTGCTTGTTTCCAGTTCATCGCAAACTCTATCGAAAAAGACCAATGGAATATTTCTATTGGTAAAGGTTTTGTAATGTTCATAGTTGTTTGTTTTTAATGCTACTGAGGAGATGACTCCGTCAACTCGTGATGCAAATAAAGTTTGTACGCAGTCTGATTCTCTGGCTTCAAGATCGTTTGATTGGCATATGATAACATTAAAACCTTTCTCCCGTGCAAATTCTTCAATACCAGTAATTGCGGAAGAGAAAAAGTAACGACTAATTCTTGGAATGATAACACCAATTGTATTTGTGCAACTAGTGCGCAAATTTGATGCAAGTGCATTGGGTTGATACCCTAATTCTTTTGCTTTATCGCGAACAGCCTTTTTTGTCTTTTCACTAATGCGTGTATTGTTATTTAGAGCTCTGGAAACTGTGGATCCAGAGATATTTAAGGCTTTTGCTATATCGTGTATGGTAATGTTATTTTCCTTTTTCATTCTTATCGTACTGCTAATGGAATTTGATGCAAAGATGCATATAATTTTTATAAATATGAATGAATTGACAAATAATGAGAAATCGATTGCGCAAAATGAATTTAAATAGATATTTTTATTGATACAATATAAAGTCTTGAACTTTAAGTGTTATTGGGGTTTTGATGTTTTTGTACGATTGTTGAAATTGTTGAGAAAAAAATAAAAATTAGACAATCGATTGCACAATTCATTTGCATTTTATTTCTTTGTTGTGTTCAAGTTTGGAAATTGATACTTGAAATACAAAATGTTCAAATTATAAAAACAGATAAAATGAGTGTGAAGTACGAAGAAAGATATGCTACTCATCCGGCAGATGCAAAGAATTACGATACAGAGCGTTTGAGAGATGAATACTTGGTTCAAGATATTATGGAAGCAGGAAATGTTAATCTTACTTATTCGCAATACGATAGATTAATAGTTGGAGGAGTTGTTCCTACAAATCAAGCTTTACCATTGGAAACCATTGATCCTTTAAAGGCAGAATATTTCCTTGAGAGAAGAGAGTTGGGCATTGTAAATGTTGGTGAAAAAGGAAGTGTAAGTGTAGATGGAGAAGTGTTCGAATTGGAATACAAAGAAGCACTTTATGTAGGAAAGGGTAAAAAGGAAATTATATTCGAAAGTGCTGATGCAGCAACTCCTGCTCATTTTTATTTGAATTCAGCTCCTGCTCATGAAATTTTTCCAACAGTAAAAGTAGGTCGTGAAGATGCTATTGTTATTGAGTTGGGAGAAGCAGAAAATTCAAACAGAAGAACATTAAACAAGCTGATTGTTTCAGATACAATCAAAACCAATCAGTTGCAAATGGGAATGACAGAATTACATCCTGGTAGCGTTTGGAATACCATGCCTGCACATACCCACAGCAGAAGAATGGAAGCTTACTTCTATTTTGAAGTGCCAAAAGGACAAGCAATTTGTCATTTTATGGGAGATCCTAAAGAGACTCGTCACATTTGGATGGGCAATGAGGAAGCTGTTTTCTCACCAACCTGGTCGATTCACTCGGCCGCAGGAACAAGTAATTATACATTCATTTGGGGAATGGGGGGTGAAAACCTGGATTATGGCGATATGGATATTTGTCAACCAGACGAGTTACGTTAAGATTAGTTGTTGTTGTGTTTAATTATATAGTATAGTTATGATTTTAGATTTATTTAAGTTAGAAGGAAAAGTTGCTTTGGTAACAGGTGCAACACATGGTATTGGAATGGCAATTGCAACTGCTTTATCAGAGGCTGGAGCTCAGATTGTTGTGAATGATATTTCTAAAGAGAATTTGGAGCGAGGTATTGCTGATTACGCAAAAAAAGGAATTGATTGTAAAGGTTATATTTTTGATGTAACTGACGAGGAAGGTGTAAAAGCAGGAATTGCTCAAATTGAAGATGAAGTTGGTCCAATTGGAATTTTAGTGAATAACGCTGGAATTATTAAGCGTGTACCAATGCAAGATATGGAAGTGAAAGATTACCGTCAAGTAATTGATATTGATTTGGTCGGACCTTTTATCATGGGTAAATATGTTGGTCAGAGAATGATCGAGCGTAAGGAAGGAAAAATCATTAATATCTGCTCAATGATGAGTGAATTGGGACGTAATGATGTTTGTGCTTATGCTTCTGCTAAAGGTGGATTGAAAATGCTGACCAAAAATATGGCAACAGAGTGGGCGAAATATGGAATTCAAACCAATGGAATTGGTCCGGGATATTTTGCAACTTCTCAAACAGCTGCTATCCGTGAGGATGGACATCCATTTAACGAATTTATCATCAATCGTACACCGGCAGCTCGTTGGGGCGATCCAGAAGATTTAGGCGGAACAGCAGTTTTCCTGGCATCAAAAGCTTCGGATTTTGTAAACGGACACGTGGTATATGTTGATGGTGGTATTTTGGCAACCATTGGAAAACCTTCAAACGAAGAATAGTTAGTAGTAGTTTAGAAAGGGGAGTTTTTGTTGTAATTCCCTATATATTCAGTGAATTGATAGGAAAGGAAGAACTTGTTGAGTAGTTATCGCTGGGGAGTGTGACCTATATCTTCCTTTCCATTTAAATGTCAATCACTAAAAGTATCATCATGATAATCCTAATTTTTAAATAATTTCAGATGAAAAGATATTGTGTTGCCATAGCTGCTTTCGGATTCCTTTTTCAATCTTGTAATACAAAGCCTACTTTAGAATTACAGAATGAGCTAGATCTCGCTCGAAAAGATGCCTCAATTATTGTGAGTAGACTTGAATTAAAGAAAATTACGGGAGAAATTCCTGTTAATAAAGTGCCTGTTGTAATGGATGCTCAAGGCAACTATATTCCATCACAAATTGATGATTTAGATCGTGATGGAACTTGGGATGAACTTTCATTAGTGTGCGATTTTAAGGCTAAAGAAGTAAAGAAATTTAATGTGAAATTTGTAGAAGCCAGTGAGCTTCCAAAGTTTACAATTCGTACAAATGTGCGTTTAGGTGTAGGTACAAAAGAAAAAGGATATACGGGAGTTGATCAGGCAATATCTCCTAAAGGATATACAGGTGTTCCATTTATGTATCAGGCTGAAAGTGTAAGCTGGGAAAATGATATTATGGGATTTCGTAATTATTTCGATTGTAGAAATGCCAAGGATTTGTTCGGTAAGCTAGAGCCTGGAATGATAATGGATAAATTGGCTACAATGGAGAGCGGATCTTATCACAAACTTTCAGATTGGGGTATGGATGTATTGCATGTAGGTCCTTCATTAGGAGCTGGAGGTTTGGCAATCTATCATCAAGATTCTTTGTATAGATTAGGAAGCACTGAGAAATTTGAATTTAAGGTAATTTCTAGAGGTCCGGTACGGTCGATTTTCGATTTAAAATTTTCTGGATGGAATGTTGATGGTAAAATGCTAGATGCAACCGAAAGAATTAGCGTTTGGGCTGGTAAATATTATTTCCAAAGTGATGTTACTGTTAGTGGAATTGAAAATGAAGAAGAGTTGGCAATTGGGATAGTTACCAGCTATTTGAAAGATAAAAAACCTTTTGAGTTTATAGCCAATAATGAATTTACAGCAGTTGCAACTCATGATGTTCAATCAATGAATGAGGATTATCTTGGATTAGGTATTCTTGTGAAATCAGATGAGAAAGTAAGGACGGGAGATGCTCCTCTTTTACCAATCGAAGTAGTAAAAGGTAGTCGCTGGAATCAGCCGGTTGGAGAAACACATTTTGTGACACAAAAGATGAAGAGCAATACCACTGCTACGCATTACTTTTTTGCTGTGTGGGAAAAAGAAAATTCGGATTGGGCAAAACAGGAAAAGTTTGAACAATTAATGAAAATACAGGCGAATGAATTAAGTTCACCTGTTGTTGTGAAAGTGAAATAATAACTAAGGATAAGGAAATTATAATGAGTAATAAAGTAGTTACTTTTGGAGAAATAATGTTGCGATTGGCAACACCGGGATATGAAAGATTTTCACAAGCTTCAGAGTTCACTGCAACCTTTGGCGGTGGTGAAGCGAATGTTGCTGTTTCTTTAGCAAATTATGGAATTGAATCTAGTTTTGTGACGCGTTTACCAAAAAACGATATTGCCAGATCTTGTGAAATGGATTTGAAAAAATACGGTGTTAATACCGATAAAATTGTATATGGTGGTGATCGTTTAGGGATTTATTTTCTTGAAACAGGTGCGGTTAGTCGTGGTAGTAAGGTAGTTTATGATAGAGCTCATTCAGCCATTTCTGAAATAGAAAGTGGTATGATTAATTGGGATGAGGTTTTCGAAGGTGTTAGCTGGTTTCATTGGACAGGAATTACTCCGGCGATATCGCAGGGAGCTGCTGATGTTTGTTTGGAGGCAATTAAAGCTGCCAACAAAAAAGGAATTACTGTTTCATGTGATTTGAATTATCGCAAGAATCTTTGGAAATACGGAAAAACGGCAGGTGAAGTAATGCCTGAATTGGTTGCTGGAACCGATGTGATTTTAGGAAATGAAGAAGATGCAGCTATGGTTTTAGGAATTCATCCTGAAGGTGTAGACGTAACAGGTGGACATGTTGATGCAGAGGCGTACCTTTCGGTTTCGCAGCAAATAATGAAAGAGTTTCCTCGATGCAAAAAAGTGATTACAACTTTACGTGGATCAATTAATGCAAATCACAATTCATGGTCGGGTGTTTTATACGATGGTAAGGAGCTGTTTAAAGCAAACAATACTTATCAGATTACACATATTGTAGATCGTGTAGGTGGCGGTGATTCATTTATGGGAGGTTTAATTTATGGATTGCTTACTTATCCAAATGATGATCAGAAAGCATTGAATTTTGCAGTAGCAGCATCATGTTTGAAACACACCATTTATGGTGATTACAATCAGGTAACTGTTGAGGAAGTTGAGAAGCTAATGGATGGTGATGCATCTGGACGTGTTGCAAGATAGATTATTAGATATAAGATTTGAGATGTGAGATCGTCACAATATTGGTCAATATCATATTTTAAATCTTTTGAGATATTAACGAGATAATAAATGAGCGTTAGAGCTGTTCTCAGATCTAATGTCTCATATCTCACATCTAAAAAGGAATGGCTAGATTTTCAAGAATAGAAGTTGCATTAAAAATGAAGGAGACAGGAATGATTCCTGTTTTCTTTCACAAAGATATAGAGGTTTGCAAACAAGTTGTGAAAGCTTGTTATAAGGGTGGTGCCCGATTGTTTGAATTTGTGAATCGAGGAGATTACGCTCATGAAACATTCGGTGAGTTAAACAAATGGGCAGCCAAAGAGTGTCCTGAAATGATGATGGGAGTAGGTTCAGTGATTGATGCTGGAACAACCGCTTTATACATTCAATTGGGTGTAAACTTTGTAGTTTCACCAATTTTGAATGCAGAAATGGCTAAGGTATGTAATCGTAGAAAAGTTGCCTGGTCACCAGGTTGTGGATCGCTTACCGAAATTTCTTATGCAGAAGAATTGGGTGCAGAAGTTGTTAAAATATTCCCTGGAGCACAAGTTGGAGGTCCCGAGTTTGTAAAGGCTGTTAAAGGTCCTTTCCCATGGTCATCTATCATGCCAACAGGTGGTGTAAAACCCGATGAAGAAAATTTGAAAACCTGGTTCAACGCAGGAGTTCATTGCGTAGGTATGGGATCTCAATTAATAATTAAAAAGGAAGATGGATCTTTCGATTATCAGGGAATTGAGCAAGCAACCGCTAAAGCATTCGAAATCATAAAGAGATTAAGATAACAAGAAGATATACTCTTCTGTAAAAGAATTTACTATGAGTGAAATAACATTGGAAAAACCAGCTGGAAATTATCGCTATAGGATATTAGCCATGCTATTCTTTGCAACGACCATCAATTACATGGATCGTAGCATAATGGGAGTATTAGGTCCAACCTTAATGGATAAATTTAATTGGACCAATGCAGACTATGGTTACATTAATATGTCCTTTAAAGCTGCTTATGCCCTAGGAATGCTTACCATGGGAGGATTAATTGATAAGTATGGAACTAGAATTGGATATACAACAGCCATTGCGGTTTGGAGTATTTTTGGAGTTCTACATGCTGCAGTTCGTCCAGGTTTTGCATTGATGGGATTTATTGGTGCTCGATTTGGTTTGGGTTTAGGTGAAGCAGGTAATTTTCCAGCAGCAGTTAAAACGGTTGCTGAGTGGTTTCCTAAAAAAGATCGAGCTTTTGCTACGGGAATTTTTAACGCCGGATCAAATGTTGGAGCTGTGTTAGCTCCTGCGATTATACCGTTGGTGGTTGCCTCGAATGGAGATAATTGGCAATTTGCATTTTTGGTAACAGGAATTTTTAGTGCGATTTGGGTTTCCTTATGGTTGAAGATTTACAAGCGACCAGAAGTGCATCCAAAAGTATCCAAAGAAGAGTTAGCTTACATTCTGCATGATTGTAAACCTGCAAATGCAGAAAAAGAAGCAGAAAAATTATCTTGGTCTAAAGTATTGCCGCTAAGACAAACATGGGCTTTTGCAATTGGTAAAATTACCGATGCAGTTTGGTTTTTCTTTATGTTTTGGAGTGGTATTTTCTTCAAGCAACAATTTGGCTTGGAAAGTATTAAGGAGCTTGGTGGAGCTTTGGTTGTAATATATCTTGTTGCCGATTTTGGTAGTATAGGAGGCGGATATCTTTCAAAATTCTTTATAAACCGTGGTTGGACTTTAAATGCAGCACGAAAGGTTTCATTATTGATTTGTGCCTTGTGTATTGCTCCGGTTGCTTTTGCCGCATTAACTGATAATGTTTGGGTAGCGGTTAGTTTAATTGCTTTGGCTTCTGGGGGTCACCAGGCGTGGTCTGCTAACTTATTTACTTTAGTATCTGATGTGATGCCTAAAAAATCGATTGCATCGGTAGTAGGAATTGGAGGAATGGTTGGTGCCATTTCCGGTATGTTAGTTGATTTTGCATTAGGACAAGGACTTGATGCAACCGGTAATTCATTCTATTTCTGGATGTTCTTAGTTGCTGGTATGTTGTACTTGGTTATTTTGGGAATTATTCATTTAATGCTTCCAAAATTAGAGCCTTTGAATGAAGACTTGCAATTGGCTAAATAATATTTACAAATTATTAATTGACGATTTATTATAATTGTTAATCTGTTTGGTTAAAGGCAAAGCAACATTCTTTTGAATGAGCTTTGCCTTTTTTATTTTCTTAATTAATTGTTAGTTTGCAGCCTTAGTATGCTATCGGTATACGATACATTAAGAGATAACTTTGTTTCTATGAAAAAAATTGTAATTCTATTTGTATTTGTAATCAATCTTTTTGTTGGTTATGCTCAGGATATTTATTTCGATCATTTGGATTTAAAAGATGGTTTGTCGCAAATATCAGTAACTGCAATTGAGCAAGATCACTTGGGTACAATGTGGATAGGAACAAGAGATGGATTAAATAGATATAATGGTTACGAGATTGATGTTTTTAGACACGACAGACAAAATTCGAATAGTTTATTAGGCAATAATATTAGGGATTTACAGGCGGATGATAGCTCTAGGATCTGGATCTTAACCTGGGAAGGATTATCGAGTTATAATATAAAAACAGAGGAGTTGATTAATTATCCACACAATGAAATTAACTGTTTTTATATTGGGAAAGGTACTATTTGGGTAGGTACAAAAAGTGGATTATTAGCTTTGGATGTTGAGAATGAAAAATACAGATCTGTAAATGATATTGTTCCAGGAACTACAAGTATCACTGAAGTTATAGAGGTGGGAGATACGGAACTTTACATGGGAACAACCAATAGAGGCTTGCTTAAATACAATAAATCAACAAAAAAATTAGAAACAATTCTTAAGGATGATGTGTCATGTATTTACCACGATAAAAAAGAGACACTTTGGATTGGGACGAAGACGAATGGAATATTCGAAATCCACGATAAAGAAAAACCAATACATTACAATAAGAATAAAGGATTAGCTCATGATGTGGTTCGAGATATATGTGAGGATAAGGATGGTAATATTTGGATTGGTACATTTTTAGGAGTTAGTGTTTTAAGTGCTCAAACCAAACAATTCTCTAGCTATTATCAATCTGATAAAAATCCTAATGCTTTAAGTCACAACTCTATTTATACTATGTTTCAAGATCAGGAGGGAAGTATCTGGATTGGAACCTATTTTGGTGGAATTAATATTTTCAACCCAACCACTAATATTTTTCGATATTTTGTTGCAGATCCTGATGAAAACAAATCGATAAACTACAGAGTTGTTGGCTCGATGTTGGAAGATGACGACAAAAATCTATGGATTGCAACCGAAGGTGGCGGTCTTAACTTCTACAATCGAAAAAGCAAACGATTTAAATACATAACTCAAGGTGAAGGATTGAATAAGTTATCGCACAATAATGCAAAAAGCCTTTACCTCGACGATAAAAATAGCTTATGGATTGGAACTCATTTTGGTGGATTAAATGTGTTGGATATCAATTCAGGTAGAATAAAGAAATACTTAAGTAGTGATAAGCAAGTTTATACCATCCCTAGTAATGTGATTTCTGCGATAATTCCTTACAAAAAGAAACTAATTCTAGGAACCAATAAGGGCGTAATTCTTTTTGATCCAAAGACAGAAAGATTTACAGAATTCTTTTCGGATAAGGAACAACAACAATTAGTTGGACAGAAAATATTGGCTTTATTGCATGATCGAAATAATCGTATTTGGATTGGGTCAGAAAGTAAAGGACTTAGTGTTCTCGATCTGAAAAGTGGAAAATTAACGAATTACAGAAGGAATTTAAACAAGGCAAATAGTATTAGTAGTGATTTTGTATATCAAATCTATCAGGATCATATGAGAAGGGTTTGGGTTGCCACATCGGGTGGTGGTTTAAACAAATATCAACCGGAAACAGACGATTTTAAAGTTTATTCGAGTGTGAATTACGATTTACCTTCTGATTTTATTTACGGTATTACAGAATCGAGATACGGATTTCTTTGGGTCGCAACAAGTAAAGGTATCAGTAAATTTGATGTGGAAGCAGAAAAATTTAGAGCCTACGATTATGAGAGTGGATTTCCTTTGGGAGAAATTAACGAGCGAGGACTTTTTATCACATCAGATGGAGAAGTATTTGTTGGAGGAATACATGGAATGGTTTCTTTTTGGGAAAAGGAATTGCAAAATCAAACCATTACGCATCCATTGTATTTTACTTCGCTAAAAGTGAATAATAAGGAAGTACATGTTGGTGATGAAACCAATATTTTAACACAAACGCTGCCATACACAAAGAAAATTCGCTTGAAACATTATCACAATGTCATTGCTTTTGATTTTACTTCGTTTAATTATTTAAAGGCAAATAAATCCCGATATCAGTATAAAATGGAGGGATTTGATAATGATTGGATTGATGCGGGCTATCGAAGATCGGTTAGTTACACTAATCTATCGGGAGGGAAATACATTTTTAAAGTTAGAGAAAGACATAAAGATGGTGAAATTGGTGCCACTACAAGGATGAATATTAAAATTGATCCTCCTTTTTACAATACGTGGTGGGCATACCTTATTTATATTTTGATTATAGGCGCTGTTTTGGTATACATCAATAAAGTTTTGATATCAAAAGCCATTTTAGAAGAGAATTTAAAAAAGGAACAGGTTGATAAGGAGAGAATAAGGGAGTTGAACCAGTCAAAACTACGTTTTTTCACTAATATTTCGCATGAGTTTAGAACACCTTTAACTTTAATTTTGGGTCAGCTTGAAGGTCTTTTGGATGAATCGGGTATTGCTCCGAAGTTTTACAACAAAATATTAATTGCCTTTAAGAATTCATTTCGTTTAAAAAATTTAATAGACGAATTACTAGAATTCAGGAAACAAGAGTTAGGTCATATGAAATTGCACGTAAGTGAGCACAATTTTGTAGACTTTGCTAGCAGTATTTGTGATTCCTTTAATGAATTTGCTTCTCGCAAGAACATTAGATTTAAATTGGTTTGTCATCAGGAAAACATACCATTGTATTTTGATGCAAGACAATTGGAAAAGGTGCTGTTTAATTTGTTATCCAACGCATTTAAATTTACTCCCGAAGGAGGCTCCATATATGTTTTAATCGATAATCATGATGATGAAGTAGTGTTGAAAGTACTGGATTCAGGAGAAGGTATGCCTGAGGAGTATTTGGATAAAATATTTGATCGATTTTATCAGGTTGACAATTTAAGTCAAGAAAAAATACAACATCTTGGTTCTGGTATAGGTTTAGCTTTAACCAAAGGAATTGTAGAACAGCATTGTGGTAGAATTAAGGTTGATAGTAAATCGGAAGAAGGATCTTGCTTCGAAGTTTATTTACCAAAAGGGAAAAGTCATTTTATCAACGAGAATACTATTTGGAATGATGAACAAACTTTTGAATTAAGTGCAAATACAAAAATTCTAACTGACGAAATAAAAGATAAAGATGAACAACTTCCAGATAGCAAATCATTATTGCTGAACTCTACTTTGTTGTTAGTTGAAGATAATATAGAAGTCCGAGAAATGTTAAAATCTTCATTTGAAGATGAATTTACGGTAATTGCTGTTGAAAATGGGCAGCAAGGTATGGAGAAGGCTATTGAATTTCAGCCTGATATAATTATTAGTGATGTGATGATGCCTGTTATGACAGGAACAGAGATGTGTCAGCAATTAAAAAATGATATTACTACAAGTCATATTCCTGTGATATTATTGACGGCTAAAGATGCGTTGGAATACAAATTGGAAGGTATGGAAATTGGTGCCGACGATTACATTACCAAACCATTTAATATGAAATTACTTCAGGCTCGTTGTCGTAATCTAGTGAAATCCAGAAGACAATTACAGGATAAGTTTAGATCAAATCCTACCTTAGGAATAAAAAATATTACCTCAAATACTTTAGACGCAGAGCTTTTGGAAAAAGCAATTCAAATTGTGGAAGAAAACCTGGATAATTCCAAGTTTGATGTGAATACTTTTGCTCAGGATATGTGTTTGGGTAGAACTAGTTTGTATGCTAAAATTAAGGGTATAACCGGTCAAACACCAAACGAATTTATTTTAAGTAGTCGTTTGAAAAAGGCTGCTGTAATGTTACGTTCCGAATCTGGTGTAAGTGTTTCTGAAGTTGCCTATTCAGTTGGATTTACCACACCGCGTTATTTTAGCAAGTGCTTTAGCGATCATTTTAAACTTTCCCCATCGAAATACGCCAAAGGAGATAATCCTGAATTATAGATATTGTATAAAGCTAGCTTCTAATTGATATTTTAAATTGCAGGATAATTATTGGTATATGCATTATACTGGTAATTTACTTGTGCCATTATTTTAAGGAAAATGGTGTAACTCGAGAATTAAAATCAATGGACAGTATCAATCTATACAATATTGAATTGGAACAGAAGCTTTAATATTGTAATCATAGTTCGAGATAAGGTTTTTACCAATTTTTGATTTACAAATAAGAGTATTCAATTTCTGATTTACCTTTTCAAACATCCAAATTAATTCACCCAACTTATAGAATCGTTCAGAAAGACATTGTTTAAAGCATAGGTCATGCTAAGTGTATGATATTGGAGGAATTCCGAACAGTATTGTGATATACCTGGAGAATTACCCATTTACATTTATGCATTCGATTGCGGATTCCATTGTGCTTACAATAGTTAATCGCAAAGTTCCATTTTTGGATTTTGGGAGTTCCAAACGATCGATTTACTAATGTCTAACCCGGTTTCAGAATTCAAAACTTTTGAGAGTTGCTAGATTTAAGATTTGATCTGAAACTAAAAACTAATTTTAATCTAATGAAAAAAATTATCGGACTTTTTGTCTTCCTATCCGTTATAGGATTACAATGTTTAAGTGCCCAAGAATTGTCTATATCAGGGAAAGTGAGCTTGGTGGATGATGGTTTAGGAGTACCTGGTGCCTCGGTTATGGTGAAAGGATCTACTGTTGGAACAACCACTGATATCGATGGCAATTACGTATTAATGATTCCTGAGAGTAGTAAGATTCTTGTTTTCTCGTTTGTAGGAATGAAAACGCAGGAGGTGCTTGTGGAATCGAAACGAGTAATCAATGTTAGTTTGGAGACAGATAATGTTGGTTTAGATGAGGTTGTTGCAGTTGGTTATGGAACGATGAGAAAAAGTGATTTAACTGGTGCTACATCACGTGTTTCAGCCGAATCTATTATGGATATTCAAACACCTAATGTGGGTCAGGCATTACAAGGAAAATTATCTGGTGTAATGGTACAATCCAATAGTGGTGCTCCTGGTGGAGACATGAAAATCAGAATTAGAGGTACAAATTCAATTAATGGAAGTAACGATCCATTGGTAATTGTTGATGGATTTATTGGGCAGTCCTTGTCTGATTTAAATCCTAATGATATTGAATCTTTAGAAGTTTTGAAAGATGCTTCTGCGACTGCAATTTATGGATCAAGAGGAGCTAATGGCGTAATTTTGGTTTCAACCAAACGAGGACGAAATGGTAAAATTCAGGTAGCCTATAATGGATACATGGGAATTCAAAATCTGGCGAATAAAATGGATTTGTTAGATGCTGCTACTTATGCTGAAACCATCAATGAAAAACGCTTGTTGACAGGAGGATCTGTAGAATATACAGAAGAACAAATAAAGAACTTTAAAGAAAATGGTGGAACGGATTGGCAAGATGAAGTCTATCGTACAGCAATTACTCAAAGTCACGATTTATCGGTAAGTGGTAAAAAGGATGGATTTAATTTTCTTTTTTCAGGTCAATATTTAAATCAAGAAGGAATTTTAAAGAATTCTAAATTTGAACGATTTAGTTATAGAGCAAATGTTGACGTTGATCTTACCGAGAAATTAAAAATGGGTGTACGTATCAACGGAATCATAAGCAAAGATCGTCCCCATAAACTGAGCTGGCCGAATGGATCTATATCGAATGATGCAATTACCATGGAACCTACTTTACCAGTTTATGATGAGGAAGGAAATTATACTCGTTCGTCCTTTGCTACTGTATCAAATCCTGTAGCCGATTATATGGAGCAGAATCATTATATAGATAATGTGAAGCAAAATTTAAATGCATATTTTGATTATCAAATCTCTGAAAAATGGAACCTACGTGTTTCTGGTGGATTCAATACAAGAGATTATGTATCTAACCAATATTCTAGTGTGGACTTGTATGCAGGAGAAGGAGATAACGGACGTGCAAGTATTTCGAATAAGAAATACTATATATGGCAGAATACGAATATCTTAAGCTACAAGAACAAAATTGGGAAACACAAACTTGATTTTACTTTTGTGAATGAACAAACAGGTTCTAAGACTCAAGGTTCTAGTTTATCTACCAAGAATTTTGATGTTGAAAATGGATATTATGATGTTTCATTAGGTAAAGAACCTTTAGCTCCTACATCGTCGTTTGTAGATTGGCAATTGATGTCTTTTTTAGGACGTTTCAACTATGTTTACAATGACAAGTATTTGTTAACAGTTGCAATGAGAGCCGATGGTTCGTCTAAGTTTGCTGAGAATGAAAAATGGGGTTATTTCCCAAGCGGCTCTTTGGCATGGCGCATATCAGAAGAGGATTTTATGAAGAATCTTACTTTTCTGGACAATTTAAAATTGCGTTCTAGTTTCGGTATCACAGGATCTCAGGCTACCGATCCATATCAATCTAAAGGATTAATGAGCACAGGTGTGAATTATGCCGTTGATGGCTCTTCAGTTAGTGTAGGTATTGCTCCAGCTCGTTCTGCAAATCCAAATTTATCGTGGGAAAAAACATCGCAAATCGATTTGGGTTTCGACATGACAATTTTAGATGGGAAATTCACTTTCACAGCAGATTATTACTATAAAAAAACAACCGATCTATTACTGGAAGTAGCTGTTCCTTATTATACCGGATTTAAATCAGAATTTAAAAATTTAGGTGAGGTAGAAAATAAAGGGGTTGAATTCAGCTTGGAAAGTAATTTAAGTCATGGTGAATTTAATTGGAACTCTAATGTTACGTTCTCTCTTAATAGAAATAAAGTATTGAATCTTGGTGATGTTGATAAGGTTTTAATGGGAGATAATAATGCGATTTCAATGATTCAAAAAGGAGAATCTATGGGATTAATTTATGGATATAAATTTGATGGTATTTGGCAACAAAATCAATCTG
>Ga0209379_10000802_pt1 | contig 22949 bp, 15 predicted proteins | sample tdDd001_FD_187124 | JGI IMG/M metagenome (GOLD analysis project Ga0209379, IMG submission 187124) | Marine sediment microbial communities from the Atlantic coast under amendment with organic carbon and nitrate - tdDd00.1 (SPAdes)... | ecosystem: Environmental > Aquatic > Marine > Coastal >...
AAATTTAGTAGTTTTTTTTCATCATAATAACTCTCTGAATACTATATAAATATAGCAAAAATACACCTAAAATCATTGGTTTAATTGTTGTTTTTCAATATCTTACATCCTTAACTTAATGACATTGAGTGCGAGCTTGTAGCTCTACTCTGCTTTAGCAGAAATTGTAAGCATTTGCTGCCTTTGTAATTTTAGTACTGTATTTGTGTGATATCGCATTTGCAAGACACGAGCTACAAGCTCGCGCCAGCTAGGGGTATACCCCAGTCATTTAAAACCTTAACAACTCCTTCAACGGTTTGCAAATTATCATATACCTTTTCACCTGTGCACTCTATATGGTTACTCCATTTTAAATCAGGATAATATTTGGTATCATTACTATTATTAATGTAAACATTCTGACCTTTGTAATGATACCATACTGATAATCTTTCATATGTCGGAGCTGCTGCATAGTCTGGATCAATTTGACATACATTCTTCTTACCACTTATATAGTCATTTACTTCAAAAGTCAGAGAATCTCCTGAAAAATGAATTGACTTACTGATAAACATTCCAAATGAAGATTCAGAACCATTAAGTTCTTTAAATCCCGGATTTGTAAAAGTAATTGAACCTACATTATAAACTGTATCCCAACCTGCTGGAATCTCAAGAAAATAAGTATCATTAGTTCTGTAATATTGCTCTAATATTTCAAGATGTTTTTTTGTCGTCTTTTTATTTTCAGGCAGATTACAACCGAACATTATAAGTCCCAAATAGAAAATTAATATTAATTGTATAAATTTCATTTTACTTCTTTGTTTTATCAGTTCACTCCCGCTAGTGCGAGCTAGGGTACTTTTATTAGCTACTGGTTTTCTTCTACTATCTCTATTTCAATTTCCTCCTCAACTTCATTATAATTTGGAATAAACTTATTATATAAAGATTCAGTTATAGAATCATTTGATATAGTAATAAATCCATTTTTTATAGAATCTAATGATTGAAACACCTCATATTTAGTATAGTTTAACTTGTCAATCCATGTGTAATGTTCAATTTGGTGGTTTAGTTTTACTGTATGAATAGTATCTCCAATATAATGTTGGATTGGTTCTCCTAAAAGAAGCTTGTACCTTCGAATAGTTTCTTTATACTTATTCTCTGTTACTGAAATATGAAAATGCGTAATGTGTCTACTAACAGTTGATACTTCAAATAAAGAGTCATTTACATGTTTAGCAGTATTAAAATAAGGACCATAACTTCTCGTGATTTCAAAATCTGAAGTAAGGCTATCTCCAATAAAATAACCATGCAATTCAGAATATTTGAAGTCATTATTTTGCCTACACGAAATAGCAAAAATGCAAATGAGAAATATTAAAATTCGTGTCTTCATAAAACTTGTAGCTAACGGTGAATATATGCCTCTGCTAGTGCGAGCTTGTAGCTCGTACTCTGCTTTAGCAGAAATTGCAATCAATTGCTTTTATTGTTTCTTTATCCATTCCATAACAGGATCAAGACCAATTTTATAATCTTTAAAACTTGGCTCCATGTAATAATCGGGAGCAAGAGTTTTTACATCTTCATCTGATCTCTTAAAATATTTGCTAGAGTAATTCACTCTCAGTTTAGAATTGGGAAGTCGAAAACTCTTCACTTCTCCAAAATGATTCGGTTTTCCTCCTGTCTCTTCCCCTACAAACGTTGCATTTGTTAATCGTTTACAATCCATTGCATTCAAAATTGCTGAAGAAAAGGTCGTTCTACCCAAAACCACATATAGGTTTATTTCAGGATTTTTATCTAAGAACTTGGCAAGTTTCTCGATAAAATATGTTCCTTGTGAAGAGCTTCCTCCTCCATTAAACCTTATATCGAATACAATCTTCTGTATTGGTTTACTTTCTAAGGTTTCAAATACTTTGTCTTCAAATTCTTTAAATGATGGTAGCTTATTGGCATTTTTACCATTTCTATACTTTAATTCAAGCTCTTTGCTCCAGCACTTATTGTACTGCAGATAATAAATATTGTCGCTGGCTTGATAGTTATCTATAAAAAAGGCTCTCTCATTTTTGAAACAAAATGGCAATGAGTCAGGCAGGAACATTTTTCTGTTCTGCCTATTCATCATGGCAGGTTTCATAATGTACTTTTTAGTATTCCCCTCTAGATCTTTAAGTTCAAGCTCTACCTTTTGTCCTTCTACAAATCCGAAGTAGTTTAAAACCTGAATCAAAGGAAAAAGCTTAGGAACTAAAAATTTTACCATTGCCTGATTGTCAACAGTAATTAATGTACTTAAACTATCCTGAATGGTTTTCACCGATGTTCCATTTACAGATAGTATTTGATGCCCCAGGATTTCACTGTTTTCTTGCGTGGTATGCAAAACAAAAAGTCCTTCCTTAAACCAATACAAATACAATGGCAATACTTGTTCTTTGTCTATAATTTCACCATAATTGACTCTTGTATGCGAATCTCCAAAACTTGCTATTACCTGTTGTAAGTTTAATGCTATTCCAAAATCATCAAGCTTATCTTTATTTGTTTTTACCTGATTGAGAGCTTTGTAGTAATCATCTTTACTCTTTTCGGTGAAAAAGTTGTAATGCTTCTCGGATAGTTCTTTTGCAAGAGAATCGATGTCACAATCCCAGTCTATTTTTTTAATGTTTTGTGAATTACAAAATTGGAACAATAATAATCCAATAATTAGCAAGCTTAAGTTTTTCATTTATGGTAGTTGTTTTATACTTGGCTGAATAGCTTGAAACAATAGTCATTCTATTTGTTTCTTAGCCTTCATTTGAACTATCAAAATTACTAAAACATTTTACATATAAGATAAAACTCTAGCTTTTTCTGTTAAATATCCTAGAACAAACAATGCCGATTCTGAAAATCAGAATCGGCATTCTTCTATTTTTTTAGACTCTCTGTATTTGTGTGTTATTTGCTGGAGATGCTCTCCTACACCAATCATTTAATTGGGCTTAAGCCACCCGATGAAATACCAAGACTAAGCCTTTTTCGTAAAATCTAAAGTATTTATTCCATTAGATCTGCATCATCAGTCAAATGAAACTGTGCCTCTTTCACTTCAGAACTGTTTGTTCCTATGTAAAGGTTAAACTCTCCGGCCTCAACACCATAGGATAAGCCTTTGCGGAAAAAAGCCAATTCCTTTGCTGTGATTGCAAAGCTAATGGTAGCCGTCTCTCCTTTTTTGATCATCACTTTTTCGAATCCTTTTAGTTCTTTCACAGGACGCGAAATGCTGGCCGCCGGATCGTTGATATACAGCTGGACAACTTCCTCGCCATCGAATTTCCCTGTGTTTTTCACAGTAATGGTGGCTGTTATGGTATCGTTTACTCCCATCTCTGTTTTATCCAGTGTGATATCGGAATATTCGAATGAGGTATAGCTTAAACCGTAACCAAAAGGATACAAAGGTTCGTTAGGGATATCAAGGTATTTCGATGTGAATTTGAAATCCTCGATAATAGGGCGCCCTGTTCTTTTGTGGTTGTAGTAAATTGGGATTTGCCCCACTGCAACCGGGAAGGTAGCCGTAATTTTCCCTGCAGGATTGTAGTCACCAAAAAGAACATCGGCAATGGCATTTCCTGCCTCGGTACCCAGGTGCCATGTTTCCAGAATGGCATCTACATTCTCGTTTTCCCAGGCAATGGTCATCGGTCTTCCATTGGAAAGCACCAACACAACCGGTTTTCCTGTGGCCAACATGGCTCTAAGCAATCTCTTCTGGCATTCAGGAATACCAATATCAGCACGGCTGGCAGCTTCTCCCGACCAGGCACGTGGCTCACCCAAAACGGCAACAATCACGTCGGCTTTAGCAGCAGTCTCTTTTGCCTCTTCCAACATTTTAGCACTTTCTTCAGCGGTTTGAACGATGAAGTCCTTCTTCTTTTTATTTCTGTTCAGCAAGAATGGATCTTCGGTAGCATACGATCCTTTGGCATACAGAACTTCCACCTTGTCGCCAACATTTTTTATCCCATTTAAAATGGTAACAATCTTATCATCTTTGCGAGTACCGGCCCATGTTCCCAGCATGTCCATTTTTGAATCGGCCAATGGCCCAACAACTGCAATCTTCCCCTTCTTCTTCAGAGGAAGGGTTTGCTTCTCATTTTTAAGCAGAACAATGGAACGCTTGGCAATGTTGCGAGCTTCCGCCAAATGCTCATCCGAAAGGACAATCTGCTTTGCTTTTTTAGGATTAAAATACTGGAATGGATTCTCGAAAAGTCCCAGTTTATATTTAGCCTCCAACACTCTGCGACAAGCCGTATCGATATATTCCATGCTTATCTTCCCTTCTTCTACGGATTTTGATAGAGTTCCGATAAAGCCCTGGCCAACCATATCCATATCGATTCCCGCTTTGAGAGCCTGAACTGACACCTCTTCCAGGTTTCCCATTCCGTGGTAAATCATTTCATTGATGGCTGTAAAGTCGGTCACCACAAAGCCATCGAAGCCCCATTGGGTGCGCAAAAGATCTGTCATTAACCATTGATTTCCTGTTGCAGGAATCCCATCAACAAGGTTGAATGAGCTCATTGCCGATCCTGCGCCCGCATCAAAGGCCGCCTTGTAAGGAGGCAGGAAATCCTGGAACATCACCTGACGGCTCATATCCACAGTATTGTAATCACGTCCGGCTTCCGAAGCTCCGTAAAGGGCAAAGTGTTTTACACAGGCCATAATGGTATTTGGCTTCGACAAGTCATCGCCCTGATATCCCTTTACGTAGGCTTTCGCAACTTGAGAACCATACCAGGTGTCCTCACCAGCACCTTCGGCACATCGTCCCCAACGCGGATCGCGCGAGATATCGACCATAGGTGAATAGGTCCAGTTGATCCCCAGCACCGAAGATTCCTCTGCTGCAATTCGAGCATGTTTTTCTATCAGATCAAGATCCCACATACAGGCCATAGCCAAGGGAATTGGAAAAGTTGTGGTATGCCCGTGAATCACATCCTTACCGGCGATTAAAGGAATTCCCAAACGAGACTCCTTAACGGCAATCTCCTGGCTCTTTCGCCCTTGCGATGCACCAATCAATCCCTGACGGATAAAGTCGGCACGTCCTTCTCCTTCGGTAATCACTTTTAAGTTTCCAACGCCAGATGACAAGTTCAACTGACCGAGTTTCTCTTGGAGGGTCATCTTATCCATTAAATCATCGATAAACTGATCCATTTTTTTATCCTGCGCCATCAGGGGAACCTGAATGGCCATAACCCATAGAAGCAATATTACGTTCTTCATTCTCATACTATAAATTCAATAAGTTGTTTATATTTTCATCGATGGCACATCCAATATCATTCTATCCCTGGAACCATCCATAGTGTTATTATGACCTGCTTTTAGATATTTTTCATTCCAGCTTTCTGCATTCCAGCTGCTACATATTTGTTTTGCATGAACTCTTTCCACATCAGGCCTGACCGGAAATTTTCTATCATCAACACCTCATTTCCCTTGTCAATCCCCAGGAAACCATCATCATACCAATCCTGCTTTGGGTTGAAAGAATCTACAAAACCATATTTTCCGAAAATCTTATCGCCATACACCTCATACATGTACTTGACTGCACGTAAGGACTCTTCAGGCAAAAAAGGAAGTGAAGCCACCACCGCCGATGGAGCCAAAGTTCCATTGTATGGTTTTGAGAAACCTATGTATCCATCGCGTCCGGCGCAGGCTGTCCAGCCCCACAATTCTTCGGGATAGCCATGAGCTGCTCCCCAGTTATTGGTATATCGTTTGTTTGCCTTAAGGGCATTTACCGCATTATCCCAGTGGTTGAGATACTTGTCCTTTTTCCCTTTGAAATCGTACCAACAGGCAGGGAACTGGTACAGGTAGGCATGAGGCTGCATGAGGCCACCCGGGGTAAGAAAGGCATCGATATCCTTGTAAGGTTTGATAAACTCACCCCCGTTTCCACTGAAATAAACATCCCAGCTGGAAGCAGGAATCGGGTGAGTTGGTGAACCCATTCCCAAGAGGTACACCATATTGTATTCGTTATAGCCTTTGTACTGACCAATAATGCCTTTTTCGGGTTTCCATCCACCCGTTAGAACACCACTTTTGTTGATAAACTTATCCCACTGGGCATGCAGGTAGATCTTATTGGCCAATTCGGCTACTTCCGTCCCTTCAAACACTTCCATTACATGCAGGATTCCTGCCATTAAGATGGCTGTGTCGATGGTAGAAACTTCGCACTTGCCATGGCGCTGCCCTGTTTCCACGTTAATAAAATGATAAAAGAATCCATAGATGCCCTCCACACAGAAGTCGTCGCTGTTGTTGGGATCTTTATAATAGGAATTTAGCGTTACCAATACCCTGCGGTAAACCTCATCTCGAGTCACCCATCCCCGTTTTATTCCCACACAGTAGGCCGACAATCCAAAACCTGAAGTTGCCACACTGGTTCTTTTGCCTTTGGCAGGATCTCCAATAAGACCTGTGTTCTCATCAAAGCCATTCCAGAAATAGTCGAAGGCTTTTTTCTGCACCAGGTCCAGAAACTGCTGGTCCTTCTCGCTTAGCATTTTCCAGCTTAGCTCCTTTGTGTTTTCAGAAAGCTCAGCTTCCTTGTCGGTTGATTGGACACAAGAACTTACCAGGCCTGACAGCAGTAAGCTTCCTATGATAATTTTTCCAAATAGATTCATCTTTAGGTTTTATTAGGTTGATACATGGTTGTTTTGTCTAGCGGATGACAGCTTTGCCGTTTATCCACTCATATTTTTTCCCTTTGTTGAAAGAATTCAAATCTCGTTTGCAGGGCCAGGGAGTTTTTACCCTCACACCGATTTCCCTTTGAGCCGGAAAACCAGTAGCTGTTTCCTTGTGCCATTTGTCGCTGGCAGCAATCATCTCTTCCACCAATTCTTTATATTCTTCCTTGTTGGCGAGATTGTTTTGTTCCAGCTTATCGCTTGCCAAATCGTAGAGCTCCACCCCTTTATTTTGGCGGATTAGTTTCATATCACCTCTTCGCATCACGAGTCTTTCGGTATGCATCCAGAACAAGTCTCTTTCATCGAGGGCTTTGTTTTCGAAAAGTGCAGAGGCTAAACTTTCTCCATCGAACTGATGGGTTCCCTTGTATTCTATTCCTGCGAGATCGAGAATGGTAGGTAAAATATCCATGCTCAAAGCCAATTCATCATTCACCATACCACCTGCCAGTTTGCCTTTCCAGTAGAAGATGGCAGGTACTTTCAGACCGCCTTCATACATGGTAGATTTATGTCCTCGGTGCTCTCCATTTACTTTACCATGCTTCATTCCCGTACGTTCTCCCCCATTATCAGAGGTGAAAATGATTAAAGTATTTTCTTCCAGATCGTATTTTCTCAATGCCTTCATGATTCGACCTACCCCTTTGTCCATGGATGCAACCATTTCGGAATACCTGCGCATATATTCCTTTTTGGGCAGTTGCCCCTGAACCGTGTAGGTATAGAAATCGTCTGTTCGCAAAGGCACATCATCGGGGCCTTGCATAGGACAATGCACCGCCGCTTCGGGCATATAGATAAAGAAAGGATTTTCGTGTTCTTTCTCAATAAAGTCAACCACTGCATCATTCAATAAAGTAGTTACATACCCTTTCTGATCAGATGGTTTATTGTGAACAAACCAGTCGACCTCACTCTCGGTATTGTGTTTCGATACAAAATCGATATTCCCGTCAAGGAATCCGGTAAATTCGTCGAAACCATGAGCCATAGGTTGATAATCGGGCCCTGATCCCAAATGCCATTTGCCAAACACTCCCGTTTTATAGCCTGCCTCTTTCATGATCACCGGCATGGAAGGGTTTGTTTTGGGATCAAAACCCACATCCTTCACACAGTGAAAATAGATATGATCAAGTCCCACTCGTTGCTGGTATCTACCTGACAACAATGCTACACGGGTAGGAGAACAAACCGTACTGTTCGCATGAAAATTGGTAAACTTTACACCATGTTCAGCTAGGCAATCAAGTTCAGGAGTAGCAATTCCTTCCCCGCCAAAACAGCTTAAACCTGCATATCCCAAATCGTCAGCCATAATCAATATCACATTGGGTTTTTCAGGCTGTTTCTCTTTATTTTCCTGAGAAGGGTTGACAGCAAAAAGAGTGCTGGTACACATTCCCACAGCCGTACTTAGCAAAAGTTTATTCGTTACATTCATGATTTTTATTTTAGAGGTATCTTTTCAAATATTCAGAGTATCTGGACAAAATGAATCCCCGGCCATCTATCACTCACGATCAGACTCACAGGAGAATTCATTTTAATCCACCACTACAAAAGCTAAGCTTTCGCCTTTCTGCTTTTCTTGCGTTTTTTCACCTGACTTTTCATCACCAAAGGATCAGTGTCGCCATATTGCTCACGCAATTTCTCCAACTCCACCTTTAAATCGGCAGTCAGTTCCTCATAGCCAGCTTTTCCATACAGGTTGTTAAGCTCATGCGGATCTTCCTGCAGGTCGTACAGTTCCCAGACATCTATATTGTTGTAAAAATGAATCAACTTGTAGCGATCGGTTCTCACACCTATGTGTCGTTTTACCATGTGAAAACCTGGATGCTCGTAAAAATGATAGTACATGGATGATCTCCAATCGTCTACCTTTTCACCTTCCAGCAAAGGACGGAATGAGCGACCCTGCATATCCTCAGGAATATTCACACCACAATAGTCAAGAATGGTTGGAGCATAATCAACATTCTGCACCAGCTCTGTCACTTTTGTTCCAGCTTTGATTCCTTTCGGATACTTAACCAATAAAGGCATGCGGAATGACTCCTCATACATGAAGCGTTTGTCGAACCACCCATGTTCTCCCAAATAGAAACCCTGATCGGATGTGTAAACCACAATGGTATTCTCTGCCAAACCATTCTTTTCCAAATAATCCAATACTCTTCCTACACTCTCATCTACCGACTTAATGGTTGCCAGATAGTCCTGCATGTAGCGCTGAAATTTCCATTTTGCCAACTCCTTTCCCGAAAGGTTTTGATCGTGGAAATCATCATTTTTCTTGCGGTAAGCCTTTCTGAAAGTCGCCATTTGTTCCGCAGTCATTCTCTTGAACAGGTGTGGCCAACGATCATAACGAAGACTGTCGCTTCCTTTGGCTATGGTCATCTTTAAATCGTGCCCCTCGTACATATCGCGGTAAATATTCATCTCCTGTTCAGCCGCGGCACGTCTGCCTTCATAATTATCGAAATAGGTTTCCGGCAATGGGAACTCCACCGAATCATACAAATTGTAGTGTCTCTCAGCCGGCAACCAGTTACGGTGCGGTGCTTTATGATGCATCATCAACATAAAGGGCTTTTTCTTGTCGCGTGTTTTATCCAGCCAATTCAAGGTAAAATCGGTGATTAAGTCCGTCACATAGCCATGCTTCATCTCCCTTTTCCCGTTCTCGGTAAAATCCGGATTATAGTACTCCCCCTGGTCGCTCAACACATTCCAGTAATCGAATCCCGTAGGTTCACAGTTCAAGTGCCATTTCCCGATCATAGCAGTTTCGTAACCTTCCTTTTGGAGATATTTAGGGAAGGTTGGCTGACTTCCATCAAACTTTCCTCCTCGATTTTGCATAAAGCCATTCACATGGCTGAATTTCCCAGTCAGAATTACTGCACGGCTGGGCCCACAAATGGAGTTGGTACAAAAAGAGTTTGAAAAGATCGCTCCATCTTTTGCTATACGGTCAATATTTGGAGTTTGAGCCTGTTTCGCCAAAGGATGATTGAAAGCACTAATGGCTTGCACGGCATGATCATCTGCCATTATATAGACGATATTAGGTTGCTGAGTCTCCACCTCTTTGGCCTTGGTATTGCAACCTGTTAAAAGAGCAACTGCTCCTGCTGAGCACCAAATGGTACTTGCTAGTTTATTAAAATTCATATGATTCTTATTAATACAATTCTTTAATCAAGAATGAGTCTCTTATTTTTTGTGATGTCCGACACCTACATAGGGTGCTTTAAAATGATCATCAGGAACCTCGTATTGTTTGCGAAGGCGATAAAGCTCTTTTTTCAACTGTTTGATTTCTTTTTTATACCTGCTGTTTCCATACAGATTATGAAGCTCATCGGCATCCTTCTTCAGGTCGTAGAACTCCCACACATCATCGGTGTAGTAGTGAATCAACTTGTAGCGATCACTTCTCACCCCTTCATGTCGGGGCACATTGTGTTTTCCATGATCGTAATAGTGGTAGTACAATGACTTTCGCCAGTCAGAATTCTTTTCGCCACTCACCAGCTTCAGAACAGATTCTCCTTGCATTTGGTCTGGAATCTCCACACCTGCCATATCCAGAAAACTAGGCGCAAAGTCGATATTCTGCACCAGGTCCTTCACTTCGGTTCCTGCCTTAATTTTCTTTGGCCAGCGCATCACCAGGGGCATTCTCATGCCATCCTCATACATGAATCGTTTCTCAGCCCAGCCGTGTTGGCCGGTAAAATAACTCTGATCGGAGCTGTATACGATAATGGTGTTCTCCTTGATCTGCTGGTGCTGATCGAGCCAGGCAAGCAATCGCCCCACATTTTCATCAACTCCATCAATACAGCGTAGATAATCTTTAATAAACATCTGATAGGCCAGGCGTTTCTTTTCCTTTCCTTCCAATTTTCCCTCCTGCTTTAATTTCAGAATTCGTTTGGTCTCCGGATCCTTAAAGCTGTGCCACTTCTCCAGCTGCTCCTTTGTCATTCTGGCGTAATAAATATTCTCACTGGGGTCATGGTCTTCCAACAAAGGCAATGTCTTGATGCGCTTCCCTATTTTCATATTAGCCTGTTCCAGGTATGGAGACCTGCTTTCATAATCATCGAAAAGAGTTTTTGGTTCAGGAATGGTATCATTCACATATCGATCCATGAATCTAAACTCAGGCATTCGAGGAACATGAGGAGCCTTGTACTGTACAAACAACATGAATGGCTTTTTCTCCTCTCGCTTTTTATCCAACCAGCCTAAAGCCTCATCGGTAATCAAGTCCGTAGAATAACCTTTCATCATCACGGTTTTTCCTTCGCTGGTCACAAAATCAGGGTTATAATAGAATCCCTGTCTTCCTGCACCCATCAGAATTTTCCAGTAATCAAACTCATTGCCGGGATTTGAATTCAAATGCCATTTGCCTATTAGGGCCGTATTATAGCCTGCCTCCTTCATGACACGAGGCAGGAGAATCTGCTTTCCGTTCCATGCTGAAGCATTGCCTGTCACCCCATTTTTATGACTGTGCTTTCCGGTAAGAATGCTGGCACGGCTGGGGCCACAAATGGAGTTGGCACAAAAATTATTGCGAAAAATTGCGCCCTCATTGGCAATTCTATCAATATTGGGGGTGTTGTTTATACCTCCACCGTAAGCACTAATGGCACGATTGGCATGGTCATCAGCCATAATGAAGATGATATTGGGCTTTTCAGCATCCTGAGCTTGTAAGGAAATGGAGGGTATCAAGCTTCCTCCGAGCCCACAGCTCATCATCATCCATCCTTTTATATAGTTTCTGGAAAAATTCATTTCTTCATTGTTGATTTATCAAAATCTTTCGGATACATCGCAAGCTTTTCTCTCTATGGTTACAAGAAAAAACAAACCCGTAATTACATATCTACAAAAGCCTTACAAACACATTTGAAAGAAAAATAAGGGTGTATGATTCCTTATAAGCAAACCAGCATCACCTGGTTTGCCTTTACCTCCAAATATATTCCGCTAGCCTAGCACCTTTCTCTGGAGTAAGAAATCTTAAGAATTGTGTATCTGGTAAAAAGAAGCAGCAAACTGGTTTCCCAGTTTGCTCTCTCCGATCAATTAATATCCTGGATTTTGAGTGATTACACCTTCTGTTGCATCTACATCAACCTGTGGAATTGGAAGCAAGTTATGCGTTCCTTCTACAAAGTTTTTGCCCAATGCCTGTAGCAATTCTGCGGCACGTCCCTGGCGCAAAATATCCCAATAACGGTGTTGTTCCATTGCCAACTCAACTCTTCTTTCATGCCAAATTGCATTCCGTAAGCCAAGTTTATCAGTGGTTGTAACATTTGGTAGAATGTCAGGATTATCACCTCTTGCTCTCTCACGTACCATATTCAAAAAAACAAGAGCATCAGTAGGTTTATCATTCTCATTTAAAGCTTCAGCTGCCATTAACAAAACATCAGCATATCGAATTAGTCTAACATTGGCTGGATTGTTGGCACCTCCGCCACCTCCAAGCACTTTGTCATTTGAGCCATCGTAAAACAATGGAAGAATCCCTTTCTGGTTGTATTTTAAAGCATGGTTTTTTGAATTACGAACTACAATAGTTCGTCCATCATACAAGGTATCACCCACGTAAGCAATTGTCGCTTCTCTTCTTGGGTCACCTGTTTCGTAAGCTGCCTCCAAATCATCTGAAGGAGAATTGATTCCCCAACCCAAACCTTGGTTATTGATGAATTTTCCCTGCTCAGGATCCCAATATTTTGCTTTAGAACCTTGCACAGTGTTGTACTTATCTGTTCCTGTTTTGTTCCCACTTTCGGAACGTGTTGCTTGTACCTCAAATACCGACTCAGAACAGTTCTCTCCATCGTATGTAAATATTCCTTCGTAATCCGGGAATAGCGTATACTCATTGGAATTGATAATTTCCATTGCATATCTTTCCACTTTTTCAAAATCGTTTCGGAATAAGAAAGCTCTTGCCAGTAATCCTCGGGCAGCTCCTTTGGTAACTCGTCCTAAATTTGCTGGTGAATATTCCGATCTTTCTGGTAAGTAAGTAATGGCATATTCCAAGTCCTCATCAATCAATTGCCAAATTTCTTCTGGTGTTACACGGGGAATAAAATCACCATCCAATTCAGGAAGTTCAGTAATTTTTGGAACCCCTCCAAATGACTTAACCAGGTTGAAATAGCCATACGCTCTCATGAATTTAGCCTCTGCCAAAATTCTTTTCTGCAAATCTTCTTCAAATACAAACTCCGACTCCGAATTGATTACGATATTGGCACGACCAATCAACACATACTGACCCGAATACCAGTTTGTCATTAAACTACTACTAGGCGAAAATGTAAATTCATCGAATTCAATAGATGCCTTGTTGTTCTTATTCCCTGGATCTGAATCATCAGATGCAATATCGCCACCTGCAATAAAAGGCAAGCCCACAAGGTCGTAATGGCGAAGATAACTGTAGGCTGCATTTACACCAGCTTCAGCTCCCTCTGCTGTTGAATAAAAGTTTTCGGGAGATAACTCTCCTAATGGTTGTTTATCAAGATGATCCTCGCAAGCCGTAAAAGCAAGAATCAAAAACAATAGTGATATGATTATATTTTTTTCCTTCATTATTCGAGTCATTAGAAAGTTACATTTAAACCAAAAGTATAAGTAGCTGATAGTGGGTAAACACCCATATCGATTCCGTTGGTAAGCACATTGGATCCTCCAATATCAGGAGTAAATCCGGAATAGTTGGTAAATGTATACAGGTTGGTTGCACTTACATAGGTTCTTACCTGATCCAAGGATAATTTTTGAGTGATTGATTTAGGCAATGTGTAACCTAGCTGTACATTTCTGATTCGCAAATAAGAACCATCTTCCAACCAGTAGTCCGACATTTTCTCGTTGTGTACATCGGCATCATTTAAGCGAGGATTTGTATTTGATGTTCCTTCACCATGCCATCTGTCCAATGCTGACGCTTCATAATTATAACCAGCATCCCATCTTTTCTTAATTTTACCGTTGGCAATCTCGTTACCAGCTACACCTTGTAAATCCATCGAGAAATCGAATCCCTTGTATTCGCAATGTAGATTCAATCCAAAAGTGAAATCAGGAATTGGTGAACCAATTATGGTTTGATCATCTTCGGTAATCACACCATCTCCATTGATATCCTTAAATCGTAAGTCTCCAGCTTGTTCTCCACCCAATACAGGATAGGAAGCCAACTCCTCAGCATTCTGGAAGACACCATCTACCTTGTAGCCATAAAAAGCACCAATGGCATTTCCTTGCATTGTTCTGGTAAATGATTGAGAATCTACACTCCCTGCCAAGAAAGATCTGCCATTTGCCAATTCTTTAACTTCGTTGTTTACAGTAGTAAGGTTTGCACTGACACCATATGAGAAATCTCCTTTTTTATCTTCCCAGCGCAGAATCATTTCAAAACCATCATTTAACACTCTTGCAGCATTCACCACAGGATCTTGTCTTGTACCAAAATATGATGGAATTGGCACAGCAATCAGAATATCATCTGTTTCTCTTCTATAGTAATCTAACTCTGCCGACAGCTTGTTTTTAAAGAATCCGATCTCCATACCTATATCGGTTTGAGTAGTTTCTTCCCATACAATAGTTGGATCAGATAATTTTAACAAAGTTGCCCCTTGCGCCACTCCTTCGTTTTCTCCTAAAACAGCTACTATTCCTGAGGTGTTTCCACCAATTGATTCTGTAGTTGACAAGGATTGAATCGACGCGTAAGCACCAATCTTATCATTACCAATAATCCCCCAACTGGCTCTTAATTTTAAATTACTGATGATATCATTGTCAATCAGAAAATCCTCCTGACTTACTCTCCAACCCAAAGCTAAAGATGGGAAGTGTGCATAGCGATTTCCATCACTAAATTTAGAAGATCCATCGATACGATAAGTTGCAGTTAATAGATATCTATCCAAATAAGAATAGTTCATTCTGAACATATAAGATAAATACGACCAACTTGTAGCATAATTATCAACCGATTCGCTTTCTGAATTAAAGGTTGCATCCAAGTACCAAAGATTTGAATTGTTCGGAATATCAGTAGCAAAGCCTTTTAATGTTTCACTTTTGGTATCCTGTATTGAAATACCAGCCATTGCATCGAAATGGTGATTCTTAAAGTCCTTGTAATAATTAATGGTATTATCCCAAATATAGCTGCGATAACGAAGATTTGACTTGGTCAATTTTGAAATATCGTTAGATTGACGTCCATTAGCCACGTATTCCGGAGTATACGAACGATTGTAAATGTCTTTCTTCTCAAATCCATATGATGATCTAAATAAGAAATCACCAACTTTCACCTCACCAAAAAAGTTCCCAACCAATCTCTCCGATTCGTTTAATGAATTGTTGTAGTAAGTTCCAACCAATGGGTTATTCGCTTCTACAATTTCAGTAAAAGACCCATCCTCTTGATATGGCTCATAAATCCCTGGTGCACGATAAGCTGTTATCGTAGGATCAGGTCCACCATGCTTATCAACCTTAATAAAACTAAGGTTATGACCCACTTTTACATGTTTGCTAAGCTGGTATTCGTTATTCGCTCTAATGGTAATTTTTTCCAAGTCAGTTTTTTCTACAATCCCTTCCTGATCATCATATGAGGCGCTCAAATGATATTTGATTTTATCGGTACCTCCGCTGGCAGACAGCTTATAATTCTGTGAAATTGCCGTAGAATATATTTCATCCCACCAGTTTGTTCCTTGTCCAAAAATCGAAGGATCTTCGAAAGGTGCTTCGTTACCAGAGTTTAGTGCCGATTCATTCCTTAGCATTGCATAGTCTGATGCCGAAACCATATCAATGGTATTACTTACTTCAGAGATACTTAAGTGCGTACTAAAATCAATTCTGGTTTTACCTGATTTACCTTTTTTAGTGGTAATCAGAATCACACCATTGGCTCCTCGCGAACCATAGATTGCAGTTGCTGATGCATCTTTCAACACTTCCAACGAAGCAATTTCGGTAGAATTCAGAAAGTTAATATCAGAAACAATTAATCCATCAACCACATATATAGGCGATGCATTATTTAATGTACCAACCCCACGAATACGAATCACAGGTGAAGAACCCGGACGCCCGTCGGTACTTGTAACCTGAACACCAGCTACTTTACCACTAATGGAACTTCCTACATTTAAAGTTGGTGTTTTGGCTAAATCTGCTCCTTTTACCGATGCCACGGAACCAGTCAAATCACTCTTTTTCTGTACCCCATAACCAATAACAACTACTTCATCTAGTCCCTGGTCCTGAGGATTTAATGCAATATCAATTACAGAGCGTCCATCCACATTTACTTCCTGACTCTTCATCCCAATAAAGCTGTAAACAATGATATCGTTTGCGGATGCAGTAAGAGTATATTTTCCTTCCATATCGGTAGCAGTACCTGTGCTAGTTCCTTTCACTAATACAGAAACTCCGGGAATGGGAAAATCCGAACCGGCTTCAGTAACTTTACCGGTTATTTTAATTGTATTCTGACTGAAAGCACTGGTTCCAATGCCTACAAAAAGAATAAATATCAACAATAGTCTTTTCATACAATTTTTGATTTGTTTAGAGGTTTCATTCGAATTAGGAATTCCTGCAAACAAAATTATACGCATCAAATTCCTGACAAAAAAATCTACCACTATACAAGTTTCATCCTGTTTTTTGAGTTTTGAAACAACCTATATCTGACCCATACAAGGATTCAACAAGAACTGATTAACAAAGCCTTACCAAAGGAGATTTATTATATAGACAATCAGAAAAAAATCAAGAAATTTCATCATCATTCACACCTATTTGTCATCCTTCCCCTCTAAAATTTTGATTTCTTTCTTCAATCTACACGATTCTGCAGAAAGCAGCCATCAATTCCAAGAAGTAAAAAAGAAAGACGCAAAATACGAAAATGATAGGATTATTGGCTTATGACTCGAGTAAGACACCCCTAAATCCCCTTAAGGGGACTTTGGAAGCTGCAATATTTAAGTGTCGTGTGTTGATTTTATCTGATCTAAATTATTCCAAGCAAAATCTGATTATTGAGTTCTCCACTTTCAAGGGAAAAACTCAATTAGAATAGGAGCCTGCCTTTAATCTTGGTAAGGATCAGCATCAGCAAGGTAAGTGGGGCTTATAGGTGAAAAAAGCGGTAAGTAGAAATGCTGATAAGTGAGGGACGAGACAATCTATTTCTATTCGCTTTTAAACCGTAATGGATTAAGAGCTGCTGCGCCGCAGATTTTAGTTACTTTTCATCGATGGTAAAATAAGAAGAGTTCATCCACCTCTAAAATTGAATCATAAACTCATTTAAATTATCACTCGATGAGAAATCCAATTTCTTTCTCAGGCGATAGCGGTGTACCTCAACACTTCGTGGTGAAATATTCAACAAAGGTGCAATTTCCTTGGTGGTTAGGTTCATTTTCAAGTAGGCACACAATCGCAAATCTTTGGGTGTAAGATCCGGATAATTCTTTTTCAGGCGATTGAAGAAGTCAACGTGTGCCCTGTCGAAATGTTTTTCAAAGATCTCCCAATCGTCCTGGTTATCGATATTCTTATCGATTAGCTTTACCACCCTTTCAAGATATTTGGCAGGATATCTTTGCTTAAGTTCCTCTTTTTGCTTGAGGATCTCCTCCTTGATATCCAATAAAACAGCATTTTTCCTGATAATGGACATGGTAGAGTTTGCTAATTCACTGCTTTTGTGAGAAAGTTCATTTCGAAGGTTCTCATTTCGGAGCTTAATCATTTTTTGATCGGCTTTTAATCGTTCTTCCTCCTGTTTTTCTATTAAAACTCGCTGCTGTTCTTTCTGATAAATTTCTCTCTGCTTTCGGTAATACCTTCGAATTCCCAATGGCACAAAAACAACCAGAATTAATCCTACCAGAGCAAATGCAAAAATGGCCCAATTCGTTGCGTACCAAGGTGGTTTTATCTTAAAAGAATAAGACAAAACAGGCAATGGATAGCCAAATTCATCCTGTCCTTTTAGTTTGAATATATAGTTGCCCCAAGGCAATCTTGAGTACTGTATTTCGCTCTTGCCACTTGGTAAGGACCAATCAGTATCCAATCCTTCCAATTTGGTTTGAAAATGAATGGTTTTACCTGGCGAAGCTAAGCTTGAATATTTAAATTGTATTGAATTGCCATTGTATGGAATCCCAATTTCAGCACCTTCCAAATTATGAGGTAGATGTTCTTCTCCTCTGGCTTGAGAGTTGCTAAGTATCTCGTTGAAAAATATTTGTTTTTGGGAATCGTCTTGTATAATAGAATCTCCTTTAAACACGGCATACCCATTATCCAGACAAATTAAGGTCTCATTACCTTTTAATAGAACAATGTTTTCATTGTCCTCTACCAATCGATGGTTGCTTTCGGTAAGCAGAAACTCAACCTTCTTTGCAAATCCATCTTTCTCTTTAGTAAACAAGGCTAGTTTAGGAGGCTTTACAAACCAATATCCATCATTATTTCCTTTAATGATTTTGTGGGAGGAAGTAAACTCACCTAAACTTTGATTTAATTTTTGGTAAGGGAGTATGGTATCTTTTAAATCATCGTAAGTATAAATTCCATTTTTCGATGTAAATACAATCCGGTTGTAGAATTCGAAAACATGAAATCCAAAATCGGAAGGTAATCCTTTATTCTTCCCATATTTCTGAACGATGAGTGGTTGACGAAAATCTTCACCAAAACGCATTTTATAAATCTCCTTCTTGTGGGAATGATTCACCCATATGTTCCCGAACGGATCGACAGAAATAAATCGTGAAGGTTCCTGAAAACCTCTCAGCCTTCTAAAAAAGGACCACATTCCTTTTTCATTTTTCTTAAATAGCACCAAATTGGTGTATGTGCTTTGAATCAACAACTCGGTGTTTTTGGTCACCAACTTCTGAAAGTTATAGGCCCCTCCAATTCTTGAAATTCGAATTAACTTGTCCCCTTCTATTCGAAAAGTTCCATTGTTGTGACCGCAAAGCAACTGTCCATCAATCTCCTGAAGCGACCATACATGTCCGCTACTTTCCGGAAGCAGCGTAAAATCTTTTAAACTCAGCCTTGTTACATCCTTACCTCCACCCTTACATCGATAAACACCTTGATTGGTTCCCAGGTAGAAATCTTTCTTATAAAGTGCAGCAGCATTTACAACTCCAATATCGGCCTTTCGTTCTGTGATAAAGTGTAAAGGATAATTAAAATCTATACATGAAATGCCTTTGTTTAAAGCCAACCACAAACGCCCCTGATCATCCAAATTCATTCCCAAAACCGTATTGTTATCCAAATAATTCTGGGTATTTAAATGAGCCAGCACTTCACCATTCTCATTAATTACATATACCCCATCCTGAATGGTACCAATGTAATAGTTCTTTCCATCATACACACCTCGGTTAATCTCCTTTCCTGCAAGACTATCCTGAGCAGGACAGTTCCAATTTTGAAACTTTCCATCTTTCCAAAGTGTTAATCCCTGCTTTATTGAACCCAGCAAATAAGCATCATCTTTATATGGAAGAAATACACGGGTAAAAGCATTGTTTAGTAATTCACTCCCTGGAATTTCATTCAGTTCTCCCCCCGCAAATTCAACCAGCTTGTTCCTTGTTACCTGGGCAATGGTTTTGTTCCGTGCTTTAAGCAGAAATATAATAGGATTATCAAGCTTTTGAGCTGTTAGCTTCGTGCCGTCATAAGTAAATACTACAGAAAAAGACTGGAAGTGAATTTTTCCATCTTCATCTTCAATAATTTTCCAAATTTCTTCGTTGTGTAGTTCAAAATCAACCAAAGAATTACTTAAGGAGGTATAATGCAACTGTCCATAGTTGTCTTCCTCCCAATATCCAAACTCCTCGTAAGCTCCTACATAAATTCGCTGATTACTTGCTACCAGAACTGAGCGCACTTTTGTCTCGTTAGGCATTGGATAAAGATTCCAATGAATGCCATCGAACTTTAGTAATCCGGCATTATTCCCAATATACATTACTCCATTACTTGCATGCGATATAGACCAATTCTTGCTGTTAGCCTTGTATTGCTCCTTGTTAAAATTGATCACATTAGCATACTGTAGGGCAAACAATGAGTCAAACGATCCAAAGAAAACCAACAGAAGAGTTAACAGTTTCACAAAAAATTTTGATCGCAACAAATTCTCAAGCTTTGTGAACAGAGGCTTTTCCATAAAGAAATAATGTAGACAGATTAGTGTAAATAAAAGTTTGAACAAGCTAAGATAACCAGATTTCTCGGATAAAACCGATTCCATACAGTTTTCAACTGTAGTACAAAAATGAAAAGCTTTTTATAAATCTTATTATGCAATTATGGGGTTTCATTAATCTATAAATTGATACGATTTCCAATTGCTTTATTCGTTTTAATTGTTTCATATGCCATTAAAATAAGGCCAAGTACCAATTGCAATCATCCATTAAACAGAGATCGTTTCTGTAAGTATGTAAAACCCTACTCCACTGATCACTATTCTTGATTTGGCCCTTAGTCTGGCATGAAAAACATAGCCCATACAAACAAATAAGCTTAAATGTTAAATAAAGTTAATTTTACCGAGTTTGAAAAACTTGACACATTTGACAGGTGGGATTGTCATAACATTTATTTAACTTGGGTTGTTCTTTTCGAACAAAAGACAAACAATGTCTTTCTTTTATAGTTAACGAGATACCCTGGATCTTTTAAATACAGGTGAAACTTTGGCGAGCCCATCCTGCAAGCAAAAGGTCCGAGGGTATTCTCTGGTTTTAAACCATCGCAATTGTAACACAAATTACTTTAAAAAGCAATTGTGATAAAAACTTATCTTATCATGACAGTACGTTATGGATTAGGTTTGAATCATCTGACCGAAGACCCGGATGATTACCTGGCGGTTGTTACAGAATGTACAACTTCGAATGTTAACAAAATCATGGAACGCATGATTGGCAAAGGTTCTACCGTAACCAAAGCCGAAGGCTTATCGGTTATTGAAGAATTTGAATATGCCATTGTGGAGGAAGTGAAAGCGGGAAACATTGTTTCTACTGATCTGTTTAGGATTAGTCCAAGCATTTCCGGAGTTTTTAAGGATGAGAATGATTCTTTCGATCCTTCTCGCCACAGCATTAAGCTGAACATCAGCCCGGGGCCGAGATTACAGGAAATCATCTCGAAAATTGAGTTGAAGAAAGTTGCATTAAGCACTGCCGAACCTGTGATTGAAAAATTCGTGGATTTAAAAGGCAAAGCTGTGAACGAATCCTTTACTCCGGGACAGATGGCATCCATTCAAGGTTCATTTCTGAAGTTCGACGAGGAAGATACCAATCAGGGTGTATTCTTTATTGCTGCTGACGAGAGCGAAACCAGAGCTACTGACTTCATTAAAAACAAACCATCTGAATTGATGTTTTTTGTTCCTGATGAATTAACAAGCGGAAAGTTTCAGTTGGAAGTAAGAACTATTCTTCACCATTCGAAAGTTTTGAAAAAAGCAAGATTATCGAATGATTTGAGTGCGAATTAGTTCTTCTCAATTCAACTTTTTAGAATGCCTGGTATGCACCGGGCATTCTTTTTTACTACAAGCTAAACTTACCCAAACTTCTTGGGCAGTACTACCCAAACACCTTGGGCAGTACGAGTCAAACAACTTGGGCAGTGCTCCCCAAACACATTGGGCAGTGCGACCCAAACCTCTTGGGCGGGCTGCTCAAGCAGCTTGAGTGTTTTTTTGTTGTGGATTCTTTACTAGCTGGGCTAGATTACTAGTGCGAGGTGTGCAATTATTTTGGATGATTCCATCCTGTTATAAACTCTCCAGGTAGTCCGAGCATGCACAAACTGCTGGTGCAAGCGTAGCACTCGTATCTATTTTCAAAGAAAATACCAAAACTTTAGTACATGCAACTTACATTTAATAATTTGCAGGAGAAAAAAACAACTTGCTTTTGTGCTATTGTAAGGACTGCATTCAAAGAGTCCGAGCGAAACGCTCGAACTAGCGGTCAGCCCGGACCATCAGGGGGTTGGCAACAGTATTTATTCTTTTAGAATTCCCTTTTCTACACTATCTTCAATAAGTTTTTCTGCATAATTCCATAATTCTTTAGAACCATTTTTTATTGCTTTTTTCTTATCGTAAACAGTTTGATATTTTACCCCGAATTCTTCCCACGTCCCTCCATTATTCGATGTATTCTGTAGTAAAGGTTCAAGTCTGTCCATTGATTTTGCAAATTTCGCCTCATTAGAAACACCATCTTCAAATTCAGTCCAAATTTTGATAAATTCTGCAGCCTGCTTTTCGGGTAGAATGCCAAAAATCCGTTTGGCTGCATTCAGTTCTTCCTCGGTATTATCGTGATTTTTATTTTGGTCGTATATAAAGGTGTCGCCCGCATCTATTTCGACTATATCGTGTATTAATACCATTTTGATGACTTTTAACAAATCGATTTCTTCATCAGAATATTCGCTTAAAACAATTGCCATCATTGCCAAATGCCAACTATGTTCAGCATCATTTTCATTTCGATCACTATTAAATAATTTTGTTCGCCTCTGGATGTATTTTATTTTATCAATCTCTTTAATAAACTCTATTTGCTTTAATAGATTCTCACTGATCATATCTTCTCTCATTTTTATATTGTAGCTAACGGTAAATTGTATTGTGCGTAGGGCATTAGAAAGCACTTTCCTGTCAAACCGCTTCGGCGGGATTGAAGAAAGCGCAAATATTTCAAATACAGTATGTCTGCCTTATGCACTATACAAAATGTGTGTGCCCTGCATGAGCAAGAGCACACTTATCTGTAAGCTCTTGAAAAAGATTAAATATGCAAATATTTGATCAAAAGAGCTAACAATAAGTATGTTATTTTTCCAGAGGGTGTAAGTCCCTTACTGGCGAGTTGGTTGAGCCAGTTAGCAAGCTGCAAGCTCGTTTCGGGTGACTGATTGAGTGAAGGAAGCAGGACTGCAAAC
>Ga0209379_10000803_pt1 | contig 22927 bp, 14 predicted proteins | sample tdDd001_FD_187124 | JGI IMG/M metagenome (GOLD analysis project Ga0209379, IMG submission 187124) | Marine sediment microbial communities from the Atlantic coast under amendment with organic carbon and nitrate - tdDd00.1 (SPAdes)... | ecosystem: Environmental > Aquatic > Marine > Coastal >...
GCGAGCGCGACACCCAGTGAACGGCCACGATTGGCAATTCGTTTTGCCAGCTCGCTGATTTTATCCAGATCATAGCCTTCCTCGGCGGCGGCCCCGAGAATTTTTTCGGCCAATACCGTCGTTGCTACACCGCGACGTCCAGCGGTATACAGGCTATCTTTAACTGCAACATCATCATCAACCAAGGTTGACTGTACCTTGATCCCCTCGGCATGCAACAGCTCGACCGCGGTTTCAAAATTCAGTACATCACCGGTATAGTTCTTGACCAGAAACAAAACACCTTCGCCAGAATCCACTTTCTGGCCGCATTCATACATCTGATCAGGGGTTGGCGAGGTGAACATTTCCCCCGGACAGGCTCCATCCAACATACCCTTGCCGACAAAACCGCCGTGCATCGGTTCATGGCCACTACCTCCGCCAGAAATAAGCGCAACCTTGGCCGCCTTGCGATCGCCTCGGACGATATACATAGGATCCAAATTCACCTCGAGTTCAGGATGAGCTTTGGCAACCCCCTGAAGTTGCTCCTTAACCACATTATCGACTTGATTAATCATCTTTTTCATCGTTCTATCCTTATTATTCTGCGCGGGGTAGCGGTGATACAAAACTGAACAATGGTCTGATGGTATGCCAGCAATACAATATATGTTACTCGGGTTGATTTGTTTCATTATGGAACACCATTCATTCCAACAACGTTTCAGAATGAAACGCAAGACGTGTTCAAGTTATTGATCCTTGAACTTCATCATGGTTTTTCATGGGTTACAGAGGTGCAACAGCACACACAAGCCACAATTACAGACGAGCCCGCAGAAAACTTATTTGCTGATTTGGAAGATTGCTCACAAAAGAGCATCAGTAATACCCCGGGGGGCTATCGGAGAGGCAAAAAAAAAGCGAGCCAGTGACGGGCTCGCAAAAACTCATATATTGCTTTTCGAAAGGGTGGTTAGATGAAAAAGTACCGACATTCATGCCGGGACCCTATCTCTATCTTCGAAAGGGACAAAGGTTATATCAGGGACCAGTTTATCCGGTCAGCCAGATTGAATGTCAGTAAATTGTCAAAATATTCATTTAGTTAAAAGCACTTCCCACCGAGAGATAAAATGAGCTCTCACCGGCTTCTGCCTGACCGTAGCCAAAGTACAACGGACCAACCGGCGAATCGACACCGACGAATATGCTCGCAGCACCAATGCTGCTATCCCAGCTAACATCACTACTCTCATCCCACACCCCGCCGCGTTCGATTGAGCCGCCAATATAGACTGGGGCAGAAAAAGCGCCGAAATGATTATCCAGTAAACGATAGCGGTAATTCAACGCACCAAATAGCCGATAACGGCCGTTCAGCTCATAGCGATGAAAACCGGAAAGATTAAACAATCCCCCCAAATCCTGAACATAGATCGGGATTAACTCATCAGACTCAGAGCCGCCGGCCTTAAACATAGCGATCAAAGTATGACGTTGAAAATTGAGTGGCTTTATCAATTGGGCATCATAGAAGATATTCTCTCCGTTGATTGATGAGTCATTATTGAACGTACTGCGGCTGATCCCAAGTCCCACCTCGGCTTCGAGCAACAAACCTTCTGTCGGAAAATAGAGATTATCCAGATCATCATAGGCAAACGACAGGTAAGGACCATGGGCGGTATAGTCCTGCTGATCATTGCCATCAATTTCCTTGGCTGTTCCGCTGATCGCGTTATAGCCAAGAGCAACGGCACTCCACGGCCTAATATTCCAGCCAATTTCAGCAAAAGTTGTAAATTTCTGATACTCAGCATCGATAACAGTCAGATCCTCGCGGCCAATCTGCTCTCTTTGTTCCTGCGTGAGGTTAAACTCGCGATTCTCGCGGTTCCAGCCAAGGCCCAAAGCGGTGAAATACTGCTTTTTGTAGTCCAGCGGGAAATACAATTCGGTATTGACCTGCTTCCAGCTTCCGAGCAGCCATTCAAACTTCCACTCGCCCCCCTTGTCTGTCAGGTCGGTATAGATGTACTGGGCACCAAACGAGAAATCCGACCGGTTGGCAAAATCATCTTCAAAGGCAAATTTAAAATTGAGGTAACCGGGTCCCCAGGACTTCTCATTCACTTTGATGGCCAACACATTTTCATCACCCTGCTGTTTTATTGTATAAGTGATCCGGGCAAAGATATCTTGGGCGTTGAGCTGGTTGACCGCTTGTTCCAGCTCCTCATTCGGTATCACTCTGCCAACCTCTAAATCCAACAGGGCAATCAGCGCCTGATCCGACCGCAGGGTATTGTTCTCAAGCTCGATCCTATCGATATAATAGGCCGTACTGGCTATCACCTGGCTTCGTCGATCATACTTCCGCTTCATGTAAGACTGGTAGTCTTGCGGCGAAAGCTGAAAGCGAAGCAGCTCAGGCAGCGCTGCAAGGGCAACCTTTCTTCCGGCAACATAGGCCAGTTCCATCTTGTCAAAGTCAGGAGCGAGCATAAATGAAACCTCGGGCGCGAGATACACATCACCCGGCTTCATCAGCATCTTCTGCTGATCCGCACTACTGTTGGTCATGAAGGTGGTTAATTGGGCAATAATATTAAGCGCACTGTCGAGATCATTTTCTTCAAACAGCGCATCACGCAAGTCAACGGCAATAATTGCATCGGCCCCCAGCTGGTGGGCGGCATCAACCGGCATATTATTGACCACTCCGCCATCAACCAATAAGTGCTGCTGCCAGGTAACAGGCTTAAGAGCACCCGGCACCGTCATCGACGCCTGCATCGCAGCAGCAAGGTGGCCGCTGTCAATCATGATCGGTTTCACTTTGGCAATATCGGTAGCAACCGCACGGTAGGGAATAGCCAGATCATCGAAACTAGTCAGCTCCGGTAAGTTCTCAGTCAGGGATCGCAGCAAAACAGCCATGCCCTGCCCCTGAAAAGCGCCGGGCTTTGCCTGGAATTCACCATCAAGATCGAGCCCGATATCGGCATAAATCTGGTAATCGTCGCTTTGCTTTTTGCGTCTGAGGATCAGATCATTGCGGCTGGCACGATCTTCATAGCCGCTTTGCCAGTCTGCTGCCAGGGTACGGTTTTTGATTTCCTCGGCAGACAGTCCCATTGCATACATCCCACCAACATATGCCCCCATGCTTGTGCCGGTAACGACATCTACGGGTATGCGGTTTTCTTCCAGAACAGCAAGCACCCCGATATGGGCAGCGCCTTTGGCACCGCCGCCACTTAGCACCAAGCCAATTTTCTCTCTTTCGCCGGTTACAGCCGCTTGCGCCTGCGGGGCGAGTGAGCAGAATAACGTCAGCAAAATAAGTCCAATGCTACTGCAGATCCTTTCTGTCGACGACATGATGAGTCCTTCAAAGCTCGCTAAACAAATAGTTACCGCTTAAAGCTACCCTTCTCCTTCATTAATCGCAACGTGCAATAATCTGCTTTTGGCTGGTTATATCAAGGCATAGCTATTGCGCCACACGCGATCAAAAAAGCCGGGAAAGAAGCTGTCTTTCCCGGCTTTGCTCATCATTTGGAGGCGCTCAGTTAACGCCCGAACTGGTTATATTATTTACAGTGTAAATAATATAACTGAACGAGAAACAGTCAATTATATTCCACGTGCCATATCATCCAGAGCCTTCATGACCTGTTCATTCATATGTCCTTCCTGCACCAGCTTACAAACCTTACGCCGTACGGCAAGTCCGGAAATCAGTTTTTCAATGGAAAGATGGTTTGATTCCTGCTCATTGTTGTATAACTCGATAGTTTTGCTTAACGTCTCGTAAGTCATCGCTTCCTTACCGACCCGAAGCCAATCAAGCTTCTCTAGCAGCCCATGGCACTCTTCTGTGATAGAAGTCGCCGAATGACCCGTCATTGCAGATAAAGCCGTTATACTGCGTTGCAGGGCCTCTGGCGAGGTATATTTGGACAGAGTAATTGTCAACTCATCCGCATTTATCTCAACCAGATGCTTTCTAAGCTTCACCCGGCGTCCTAATCGGCCTTTTGTCCGTCCCTCTTTCCGCTGAATGGGTTCAAACTCACCGTCAACGATCTCGGAAAGCTGATCAAGCTCCTGCCGGGGCATAATTTCATTACGCAACGGATTCGGCATCGTCGGTGCCATCGAGCGCTTACCTTCGTTGGTCGTTTTTGCCCGCGAATACCGGATCACCTCATCGGCATCACACTTAATATCAATGCGGTAGTCACTATAACGCTTGTCTTGATCCTCCGGTGTGATCGTCAGGTGATAGCCCCATAGATTAACCGCGAAAACATCCTCGGTGATCTTGTCTTCGGCCAATTTGCGCAGTTCACGGATCAAGTCAGACGAAAAGCGCCGCCATTCGATGTTTCGAGCCAGTTTCTGATTGAGCTCACTCAGCAGCATAGAGTCATTGATCCGACGGGACATACGGCTTCGGAAGAACGTATATAACTGGAATACCAAGGTATGCTGGCGAAGGATCTCAGGCGGAAAGAGGAAGAAATAATCCCGCGTTAGCAATTCGTCAAAAAACGACGGTTCCCACACCAGAATATACAGATTTGGCTTGATCCTGATCTCACCGTCGTCACCTTCCTGCGGTGCCTCTTCAGAAGCGGTGATCGTCCTGGCAAGGAAGCGGAAACGATCACTCTTAAAACCTTCAGGCATATTATCGCTTAACCAGCGGCCGGTAAGCTCGTGGAGCTGAAAATCAGTAAATTCAATACGATCAATGCTTTCACGGATAGAATCCCGTGCAGGTCCGCTGTCTTTCTTCCCGCGCAAAGCCAAAATATCAGTGATATAAATTGGGGTTTTGTTGCCCATATTACGCGTCTGGATCTCGTAATCCGACAAATGATGATCATGATATTGAACAGTGAGGGTGAACAGGGCAAATAATGTCATCAGATCATCAACCGTCATGATTGATTTTGAAGATCGTGTCTCAATAATCGCCTTGGTGCCACTGATCGCGACCATCGATTTCTGATAACTTTTTTTAGTTCTTGGGGGAGCCAATGCCTGATCAATGATCCCGGCCCAGCTTGTTGGTGATACCACAATCTGATCAGCTTCGTCTGGCATCATCGGAGGGGTACCGAGGCCATATTCGTTTAAGAGTCGTCGATTTACATGGTTTTGCGCCAGTGCCTTGGAGCGTTTTTGTTTTTCTTTGGCCTTACTTTGCTCCGAGTTCAAACTACCGGTTCCAAGCTGAGAGATCAGCATGGCTGGATTGATAAAATGGTGGAGCATGGTTTTGCCAGCCAAGCCTTCTTCGAAACGAACAGGCTGTTGGCTGAATAAGCCTATATTTACCGCTGCACGCAGGCGTTGCTGAATAGCCGCTCGGGTAAGCTGGCCTTCTGTTGCTTCTACAAGCTCAGTTGTTGACACCATACCATCCTGGCTGGATAGACCACGTAACGAAATTAAATTCAGCAGTTCGATAATACTTTTTGTCACACCTTTGAAATGCTGATACTGCGGAAGCCAGTCAACAAGTGCCTGTGGTATTGCGAACATGTGGCCGTCTTTGTGTGATCGTGGCGCAGGGATCAAAATCTTTTCGCCGGTTTTATTTTCGTTGTTACCAGGGGCTTTCATTTGTCATTAGCCGTAGAAGCATCATCTTTCCGGAAAGATTAATAGAAAAAGATCAAGAAATAAAGCTCTTTTTATTTAATTAGTTAAATACTGATCTTTATGTTTAATGTGATCTTATTGATATAGTGATCTTATGATCCGGGCGAAAAATCATGCGTAAGCTCATGATTGCAATGCTATTTTTTTTAGGTGCCTATGGAACAATGATCAACGGTAATCCGGAACGCTGATCATAACCGGGCAGAAACGATGATCAAATGGCACCTGAAAGCATGATCATCAAAATGTCGCAACGATGATCAGCATTGCCCAGAAACAATGATCATGTAATTAATACAGGTTATCCACAAGGTTATTCAGTAATGATCTTAGATTAAGCCACATATATCTATTTTGCGTCCTGTTCAGCTTCGGAAAAATGATCATAGCAGCGTCAGTTCAACTTCGGATCCTGTCTTTATCATTCCGATTGCGGATATATTAATCAAAATTGAAATAGCATTAACCGTAATAAGTCTGCTGGTTATCATGTGTCCGAGTCCGGATAAATGATCAAGTATCTGACTGTGCATTTCAACTTATGCTGCAATACTGGATATCTTGCTGTTGTCCGGGTTATTTACAGGAACCTATCGGTCATTATACCAGTTGCAACCTACAACCACCGTAAGTTAGTAAGAGAAGAGCATGCTTCCGGTATGTGGTCCGTTATCGAAAGAGCCCGGATCGTTCTCTTGATCATTTTTCCGGGTTTGTGGATATGATCGATGCGCAGTATCTCTGTTTGTTTACACGGTATTTCGCCTTGATCATTGTTTCAGATCGCGAGGTTTTCTGCGGAAGAATGATCAAGTGATAATGGTTGAATCTTGTCCATGCGACTGACGAGCTGCTGTTGAGCTTGATTTTCAGGCTGATTTTACGCAATTCACCATTATTATAATGAAAGCCTACCCTTTTCCGCTCGGTTGTCTTGTATTTCAAATTGAAATCACACTGACCGTAAATTGTACTGTTATTTATACGCTTCCGAGCGAGTCTAGCTCCATATTGAAATTTACATTGTAAAATGGTGACGCTGTAACACTTTTGTCCAAATGTATTTCTAGACGTATTGTCGGTGAATATTTACGTTTGAATTGATACCAATATGATGTTTTTTGCTTCTTATGCTTGTTTTCATTTGAGAAGAATATCACACCGGCTTGTTCAGCTTTTTATTGTATCAGCTCGATGTTGCTGTACAATGTGGTCAAAAATAAATAATGGTGAACTATACAATGAATAGGGAACAGACGATTCAAAATTTGCTCAATATTGCCGAGCAAACCAAGCAGGTACAAGCTGACCGGATCGAGATCGTATTGGAAGAGCGCCGTGAAGAGCTTTTCCCGCCTATGTCCAAAGCACTAATGGAAACACGTTCAGGCCTTACCCGCCGCAAGCTAGATGATGCTATTTCTCGTGTTGAAGCAACAGGACACCAGTTCACCAAGAATAATGCTAACCATTATTCAATCACGTTGGACGAAGCGCATCAGCTGATGGATGCGGCAAAAAAGCCAGCGTTCCATGAGCGTGAAGGTGCCGGGCGTAAGCCTTGGATTGTTAATGTGCAAAACCAAAAAGGGGGCACTGGCAAATCGATGACCGCGGTACATCTTGCGGCCTGTCTGGCGCTTGATCTTGATAAACGCTACCGTATTTGTCTTATCGACCTTGATCCGCAGGGCTCTCTTCGTTTGTTTCTCAATCCGCAGATCAGTGTCGGAGAGCAGGAAACTATCTATTCCGCCGTTGATGTGATGCTGGGAAATGTACCCGAAGGGCAGGTAATGGATAAGGATTTCTTGATGGATAATGTGGTAATGCCGACCCAATATCCAAACTTGAAGACGATAGCTGCCTTTCCTGAAGATGCGATGTTTAATGCCGATGCTTGGCAGGATCTGGCTGTGAACCAGGATTTGGATATTGTCCGTTTGCTTAAGGAGCGGATGATTGATCCGATAGCCAGTGAATTTGACATCATTATGATTGATACCGGGCCGCATATTGACCCGTTGGTATGGAACGCTATGTATGCGTCGAATGCACTGATCATTCCTTGTGCGGCAAAGCGTCTTGACTGGGCATCAACTGTCAACTTTTTTCAGCACCTCCCGACGGTGTATGAGATGTTTCCCGAAAAATGGCACGGGCTTGAATTCATTCGTTTGATGCCGACGATGTTTGAGGATGATAACAAGAAACAGGTATCGGTTTTGACCGAAATGAACTACCTATTGCGTGAGCAAGTGATGATGGCGACAGTTCCCCGCAGCCGTGCATTTGAAACCTGTGCAGATACCTACAGTACGGTATTTGATTTGACGGCGGCTGAATTTGAAGGTGGAAAGAAAACCTTGTCGACCGCCCAAGATGCAATCCAGCGTGTCGGCCTCGAGTTAGAGCGAGTCATGCACAGCCACTGGGCGAATTTGAATCAGGAGTAACATAGCAGATGGCAATTAAAACCAAAGATCTGAATGCTCGTCTGTTTGGAAAAGCAGATAAACGCCGGGCGACGACTGTAACCGAGGCACAGAAGGCTGCCCGTGACAAAGCTTCTGTCATTGAGCTGGCTGTTGCCGGTGAAGATATGGTTGCATTTGAGTTGGTCAAGATTAATGCGGCCGATGTTGAGAAAACAACACAGGTATTTGCAGAAAATGCTCGAGAGCAGGCTTTCTTGAATGAGCATGCTCTGGCCGATATTTTGACTACCCTGAAAGATCGAGGGCAACAGTATCCGGCAGTCGGGCGTTGGCTTGATGATGGGAGTATCGAAGTCCTTGACGGTAGCCGCCGTCGAATGTCGTGTATTCTGGCTCAGAAAGATTTCCTAATTTATGTTGCTAAAGGGATCAATGGCGAACATGCCAAGTTCCTGTCGGATGTGGCAAATGCACACAAGCCGCTGTCTCTATATGAGCGAGGCAAAGAAATGCAGCTGCTGCTGACATCGGGCAAGGTTGCAGATCAAAAAGAGCTGGCAAAATACTGCCAATGCAGTGAAGCCTTGGTAAGCGGCGCGCTGAAAGCGGCAAGTCTGCCGATGGAGCTGCTGATGGCCTATCCAAGTGTCGGAGAGCTAGGACGTCCGACGATTGTTAAGCTGCACCGCTTGTTTTTCGGCTTGAACGACGAACAGCGATCTCAGTTGGTAGGCAAGCTTACTGACGGCGAAGATGCAATGTGGAAGACAATCGACGCGCAGGGGATCACCCGTATCACTCGCGAAGTGACGATGCTGCTCGAAGAAATCAGCGAAGAGCTTCAGCCAAAGATTGAAATTGAAAAGCCTAAATCCCAGGATTTGATCAAGGGAAAAGCCAGCTTTACTCGTGACGGTGATAAGCTGCAGCTTAAGCTGAAGAAACTTACCGAGAGACAGGCTGATGATATTCTTGCTTACCTGTCGGACTATTTGAAATAGACACGAATTAGACTTGCAATTGATTTTAAAAGCCACGCATAGCGTGGTTTTTTTACACGTTTACTTAGAGGAGTTTTATTACTCCTTTCAGCCTCCTTGTTGGATTCGGTATTAATCTCGCCGCTATCAACACCGTCATGCTATGATCCGTGCGTTAGTTATTGTTGAGTACCCCAATGTTCGATCTTATCTGTTTTAGCACTGCACTTATCGATAGTGCTCAGCTGGCAAACATACGCTACCTCATTGTTGCTGAAGGCGATGAGCTGTGGGGACGCGAGACCGCCCGTTGTTTCATTGACCGCTATAATCATCCTTTGTGGGCTGGCGATTCTGCACCGGAGCACATTGACTCGGTAACATTTAAAAAGGCAAAACAGCTTCTCGGACAGGAATGTGGCTGCTTGATCTACAATGCCCATCATGCTTTTGATGCCGAAGCGTTAGGGGCATTATCGGGCACGGTAACCGGAGGTGGTGTGTTGCTTTTGCTTGTCCCGCCAGACTGGTTTCAACGAACTGAAGCTCAGCGGCCATTTATCCGTAGAATGACGCGTTTATTATCTCTGTATGACACCATACATCTTCGCCAGGATCATCCTTTGCCTGACCTGCCTGCCACTACCACCACACCGGATCGATATGAAGACCCGGAGTTTGGCTGCCTGACGCCGGAGCAGTATGAAGCTGTTGTATCTATTCGCCGAGTTGTGACCGGTCATCGCAAGCGGCCGTTAGTGCTAACGGCAGATCGTGGACGGGGTAAATCATCTGCCCTTGGTATCGCGGCGGCTAGTCTGATGACTGAGCGGACGATACGGATAGGAGTGACTGCGCCCGCCTTTGCCAATGTTGTGACCTTATTTTCTCATGCAGCCCGACGGCTTGGTGTTGACTATGACCGTCAGGGAGCGTTGATTTTTGGTGATAGTGAACTGCGGTTTCTTGCGCCAGATGCGCTACTGGCGGAAAAAATTCCGCTCGATTTTTTGATTGTTGACGAGGCTGCGGCGATCCCTGCTCCTATGCTGAACCAGTTGTTACGGCAATATAACCGGATCGCTTTCGCCAGTACGGTCCATGGCTACGAAGGAACCGGGCGAGGATTTGCGATAAAGTTTCGCCAGCAGCTCGATGCCGTGTCTCCACAATGGCGTCAGCTCAGGATCAGTCAGCCAATCCGCTGGGCGGAAAACGATCCGCTTGAGCGATGGGTATTTAGAGCCCTGCTGCTTGATGCTGAATACGCATCGCTGGCATCGGCACACTGCGACGTGATTAAATACCGGTGTGTCCCTACCGAGAGTTTGCTCGGGGACGAACAACTTTTATCCCAGCTGTTTGGTTTGCTGGTGAATGCGCATTATCAGACCTCACCGGCCGATATTGTTCAGCTGCTTGATGATGAGTCGGTTCGTCTTGTCGTTGCAGAGTCCGGTATAAATATTGTGGCTTGTTGCCTGCTTAGCCTTGAAGGTGAATTTTCACCTGATCTGGCACGACAAGTAATGCTGGGACAGCGTCGGCCCAAGGGACATTTGTTGGCGCAGTCAGTTGCTGCCCATATTGGTTTCGAGCTGGGAGCAATTCAGCGCTGTGCCCGGGTGATGCGAATTGCCGTTCACCCTGACAAACAACAACAAGGTATTGGATTATCGTTATTGCAGTATTGTCGCGACTGGGCCAACTCTCAAAATCTCGATTATCTTGGCACCAGCTTTGGCTTGGTATCTGAGCTATATGATTTTTGGCTTAAGGCCGGATATACCCCTGTTCGGCTTGGTATTAGTAAGGATGCTTCTAGTGGAGCCCACTCGTTATTAACTGTGTTGCCTCTGTCACCTTCCGCTACCTCTTGGTCTACTCAGGCGGTTCAGTTGTTTGCTTCGAATTTTCAGGCCCAGCGAGTTGAACAGTTCAGTGATTTGGATACGCCTTTGTTCAGTCAACTTTATCGGTTAGCTCTTCAAGTAGGCTCGCGGAACACGACAACAAGCGATAGCCTTGTTGAGCATCAGGTCGGTATTTATGCTAACGGCGGGCTAGGGTATGATCTGGCTGTCGGATGTTTGGAAAAGTGGTTATCTGATTACCTGGCTAGCCAACAGGGTGAGTTGGATTCTAGTGACTATCTGGCCATTGCCAAGTTACTCCAGCGCCAAGAGTGGTCGAAGGTTGTGGCTGACTATGGCTTCGCTAGTCGAAAAATGGCAGAAAAAGCACTTCGTGATTATGTCAGTCAGCACACACCTCATCATCATTTCATGTCTGACAGTAAAGATAATAGGCGCTCGATATAAATGTTATTTCTAGCTTAAGGAGCTGAGTTTATGCAATTTTCGATTGATACCCACACCCATACGATTTCAAGTGGTCATGCATATAGTACGTTGCTAGAAAATGCCCAGGCGGCAGCGAGCAAAGAATTGGCTTTATTCTGTGTAACCGATCATGCACCGTCGATGCCGGGAGCTCCGCACTTTTGGCATTTTGCCAATCAGCGTGTATTGCCTCGATTTCTCCATGGGGTGGGCATCCTGCGTGGTATCGAAGCGAATATTCTAAACCAACAGGGAGAGATTGATATTGCTCCCCGAATTTCATCCCAGCTAGACTGGGTTATCGGCAGTCTTCATGAGCCAATCTTTTCGCCAGCAACAAGGCAGTTGCATACAGAAGCGCTATTAAATGTTATTCGCTCCGGCCGCATCCATGCTCTGGGGCATCTTGGCAACCCTAATTTCGATTTTGATTTCGAAGCAGTTGTTTCTGCTGCGGCTGAACACGATGTGTTGGTTGAGATTAATAACTCTTCTTTGTGTGGCTCTCGAGAAGGTAGTCAACCTCGATGCGAGCAGATAGCAGCTTTTGCCAAAGAGGTGGGAGCAAGAATAACGACCGGTTCGGATGCCCATTTTGCGCATGATGTCGGTAATTTCAGTCATGTAAGCCAGCTGCTTAAAAAGGTTGGGTTTCCGCTCGAACAAGTGGTCACGCATCATCCTCGTTGTTTTCTCGATTTTCTTCAGGATCGTGGACAACAGCCGATCGAAGCTTTTGCTGATTTATAGCGTTAGTTTCAATGGTTATTTACACTGTAAATTATACTATTCTTTAAGATGGAAAATGGTTTACAGTGTAAATCAAACATAGCATTATTTTTAAGCTAACTTCTTCATACCTATCTAATCGTATTTGTTTGGCATTAGGCAACCTCAAGATTGCTGCGTATTGAATTTCTTCAAAATAACCATAAACTTATCAATAAGAAAAATAATAAAGCGTATTTCATTCCATATATAGCGTGGAAAAAATTTGGTATTGCTCCCAAAAAATGGTCTAGAGTTAAATAACTAAGGGAGGAATTATTTGTTGTAAAATTCGGCCCATAAAGTGGATTGGAATGATAGTTTATGGGGGTGCCATGAGTTTAGTTAAAGTTCAAAACAAAGCCCTTGAAAAGATGATGGCTTCAGCGCATCACTGTGTCCAGCCGGATGTCGCCTTCTCACCAGGCCAAGATGGACTAGCAGCACGGCTTCACAAAAATTCAATTCATAGTGATAACAGTCGGTTCGATATTGGCTCCCGTGTCACGGTTTCTCGGTTGAGCAAACGTTGTTTGTTTTTGCATTCAGCTGCATCACTTGAACTGAAAGCCTCATACGAGCTGACCCTGCAAGGTTTTTATGAGCTAACAGGTTATCTCACACCGGTTACAAATGATGATGATAGCATTCACCAGTATATGTTCCATTCGAACACATGGCTGACAGACGAGCAGCTGATGCGACTGGTCATTGATTATGATTAGAAAAAATTGAAAAAAAAGCCCCGAAAGCCGGGGCGAATTTGGACTAAATAATTGCTGCTCAATCGGGGGGAACAGCAGCAATGGATAATAAAAGTCCTAGAGTTCCTATTTATATAGCTAATTCCGTGCCATATCTCATCATCTTTAAAATACCTCATAACCTATTGATTTATTTGTTATCATAATTTTGTATGTACATTTATCCACTTACCAATGGGTGCTTTTCCACCCCTGGGCGATATTTGCTGTGTCAGTACCCACCCATTCCTCTGCAAGCCATTACCTTATTTGATGCGGTTTTATTGATCATTGATAACAACGTTTCCGTTCTTTAAGCATAATTACTTACACTTATCGGTTAAGTTGCTAACGGATCTGTGACTTGGCGTGTACATGATTTGGATGTGGTTAGGTTAAGATGAACAGTGACATCGTAATTATGATGCAACCGGTTATTAGTGTAAGGAGTGCTCTATGACGCAACAGCTTCTTCAGCTGTCTCAAGATGGTCAGACGATATCTTTGATCGCCAAGCCTTTCAAGGAAAGTCCAGATCATGTGATATCCCGAAGTGATATAGCTGGCGAGCTAGTAGAAATAGATGCAATAAACTTTTACCTTTTTGAAAATGCAATTGATTCTGCGCTGGGCATTATTAACTCCAGACAAAAAGACAGTGATGTTGAAGTAAAAGTTCAGCAGTTTGTGATTGCCGAACGACGCGACTCTAGTCTGTTGATAAAGACTGAGCCGGATCTGATGAAAACCTCGATAACCGTTATCGGGGCCTATGGCGGAGCTCCTGTCACCGGAAACGCATTGATTGATGCGCTTAAAGAGAATCATATCGTCAAGGGGATCCGCAAGACCCAGCTTCAGGAATTACTCGGTAGGTCGAAGCTATTGGCGCCAGGTGAGAAGCTTACCATGCCAGTGGCCTTTGGCCGTTTTCCCGTACACGGCACGGATACGACCTTTGAGCCTCTTGTTGATGATTCAAGCCAGCGTATTCTGCGACCGCAATCGACTGATGACGGTAAGGTCGATATGCTTGATCTTGGTGATTTAATTACTGTAAAAGCCGGTCAGGCAATTATGAAGCTGGTTCCTGCTACGACGGGCTGTAATGGTTTCAATGTTCTCGGCAAGGAGATTGCTGCAATCCCTGGAAATGAGCTGGTATTTGACTGCGGTGATGGGACGGCTATTAGCGAAGATGACGTGAATATCTTAGTGGCGACTAAGTCTGGTGTGCCACTACGGAAACCCTGTGGCATGCAGGTCGATGACGCCCTCACGTTGAAAGGCGTCAACGTTACAACTGGTCACATCGATTTTGATGGCAGTATATTGATCACTGGTGATGTGACGCCGGGAATGAAGGTCAGTGCGACAGGAAACATTATTGTTAGTGGTTTTGTCGAGCTTGGTGAACTGAAGGCCGGCGGTGATATTGCCGTCGCGAAGGGCATTATTGGACGCCAGCAAGAAGGAAAGCATCTAGCTTGCTATTTGCAAGCTGCCGGCAAGGTAACCAGCAAGTTTGCGCAGTTCGTCGAAATTGATGCCGGCCAAGATGTTAGTTTTTCTATTCATGCCCTCCATTGCCTTATTCGCACCAAGGGTGAGCTGAGTGTTATTGACCAGATCAAGCGTCACGGGACGCTAAGTGGTGGATATGTAGAGGCTGGCTCTCGCGTTAAAGCGCTCAACATTGGTGCCCTCGCAGGCGTCCCGACAGAGATCATTGCATTTACTCAACACTCTGCCTTGCGTGAACAGTTAAATACAGCTTATCAGGCGGTTGAACTTGAAAAGACGCAGATGCATAAAATCAAAGAGGCGCAGCTAAAGTTATTGAAAATTCCTTCCACAAAACGTCCACCTGAGCTGGTCGAAAAAGTTAAAGCTTCTATTCAGCTACATAGACAAAGAATGTCCGAGCTAAATTCGGCTTACCAGAACTTAAAGCAGGATTACGAGGAGCAACTGGCACAAGCCTCTATCGTAGCTGTTGGACGACTGTTTTCTGGCGTGAGCTGTCAGATTGAAAAGGAAAAACTAAATATTTTGCAAGAACATGGGCCGTCAGTGGTTGTCTATAAAGACCGAGCCCTCCAGCGACTCTCCTATAATGCCTGAGTTTACACTGTAAATTTAGGCTTCTTTATTTCAGATTCTTATAGTCGGACAGATCTGTTTTCTTACCTACATCGCTAATATTTACAGTGTAAATCACTTGTCCTTCCTCCATCCTCCCCTGAGGCCTTCCTACTTGATCATTGATCCTTATTATTATCAATCTGCTGAGTTAGTACCTAATGACCAACGGGAAAGCGATTAGTCTTTAGTTGTTCAGTCTGTTGCTCTGCGTTGAAACGTTCGATTATAAAACCTTGAAATCCGCTTACAAAAAGTTCAGACAATCGCTCTAGCTGAGTTTCCGTCTCCACGCGAGTCGCAATTGTCATGATATTGAGGCTGTGAGCTGTTCTTGATATTGATGACAAGAGGCGTGACTTGCTCTTGTCATTGAGCTGGTGTGTATAGACGAAGTCAATTTTTACATAGTCAGGGCGAAACTCCGTTAGGTAGTCCAATGATTTGAAGTGGCGGCCATAATTATCGACACCAAACCTGAATTTGTAAAAGCGAATAGCAGAGCAGAGCAAACTGGTCGCATCTGGATGACGAACAAAACTGGCTTCGGGCAACTCGAAAAACAAGCGTGAAGATAATGATTGGTTGTGCTCCAAAATTTGGCTTAGCCAACGTATGAAGGCTGGCTCACAAATACTACTGTGTGTGATGTTAATAGCTAAGGGGCCGAGTTGATGATCAGCATTTAAGCGGTTAATAAGCTGTGCGACAACATGGCGGTCGAATAAACTACCGATCCCCAGATCTTCAATCGCTCCTAAAAACTGGCTCGCGGTATAGACATCATTATTGGTTTTTATTGCGCTGAACACCTCATGGTGATAGATACCATTCCTATTGTTGGCGACGGGTTGAAAGTGATAGATGAACAGGTCGTTGTCAATAGCCTCTACCAGCAAAGATTTCCACTGCTGTTTACCAAAGGCTATTTGTGCCGAGGCCTCTTTGATTAACGTGATCGGCTGCTGTGGAGTCAGTGCCGCCTTGCTAAGTGCGTTATCAAGCTGCGAGAGTAGTGTGCTTGATGTCGAGGGTTGATGATTGAGCAGTAGGCCGACATGTGCCGAGTGTGGAATTGTTACAGCACTCTCGGATTGTAAATCATCGATAACGGATAGCATTGTTTCGCCGACTATTTTCAGTTTATCTGCGCTAATGTCCGGAGCGAGCAAGGCAAATTCGTCATAAGATAGGCGCGCGAGCGTGATATCGTTGTAAATGATCCCCTCATTCAGGCCCGTCGCAATTTCTTTTACTAGCTGGTCACCTCGGTCGAATCCGTGGTTCTGATAACAATCTTCTATCAATGACGTCTTCAGCAGAGCGAGGCCACCCTTGGGTGATTTGGCGAGCCAGGAATTGAGTTGGCTGATAAAGAAACTTCGGTTTCCCATGCCCGATACGGAATCGCGATAGACTTGCTCGCGCAGTTTGGCGGCCTCGCGAGCTTGGGTTTTGAAGTTGATTTCTAATTGGGAGGATAAATGGTTAATTGTTTTGACTATGATCCCTAAGTCATTGCTAGATGGCTGTGGTATCGGGGAACCAAACTGGTTCGTTGCCAGATTTTGTGCGCGGTGAACGATGGTATCTAAGGGCTTGAGACCGCGTCTGAGAGCAACAATGATTACTGTCACACTAACTATCAATGAAAGCAGGGTCGTTAATATTAAGTGGTCAATAGCCTGCCACAGTTGTCGGTTTGCGGATATCGAGTCAGCAGTGATGGAAAGTGTTGCCAGCTGTTCCCAGCCATAGCTTATTGTGTGTGACTTCGTGAGTGGCTCAAAAAGACCCAGATTGACAAACCAATTCGGTATCTCATCATTGTTCACGGGTCGTTGCTTTTCGATGACGCCTTTATTCTGCGAGAGGATAAGGCGAAAACGAAGCCAGTCTTGACCGGAAAATACCTGTTCAATAACACTTGTCAGTTGTTGGGTATTTTGGCTAATAAGTGAAGGCTTAACTGCCGCTTCTGCGCTTAATATATCATGATGTAAACGCACATACGCCTGTAATGCTATCTGGTCTCTTAGTGAGCTGAAATGACTGGCTGTAACAGTTAGGCTAAAGAGAATAAAAATAGCCAGAATCCAAGTGGTTAACTGTTTGTATAGGGTCATAGGATTTTCTCTAGCGATGGCGATGTAATAAAAGGTCAGAGATATCGGCGAGTGATATTGTGGTTACAATTGCTTTGCTATCAGCTGGATCTGACAAAACTTGATGATTATTAAGCTAAATTTATCAAAAGTTCTGGCCTGTCTGCGTATTCATTTTTGCTGCGATAGTGGTTTTTGAAGATACTTCGAAGTTATTCTGAAACGGTGCGGGTGTTTCATTGCATTGATGTATATGGCCTAGCGGCCACGGTGTTATAGATAATATGCTAAGTGGTAATATGATTCGGAACAGAAGTGAAGAAGCATGACTCTGCCAGTCATGCTTCTTTGAGAAAGGATGCTCTTAGCCAGAAACTTTGAAATCGTCTTTGTCTATATGGTGCTTTCTCATTTTGTCATATAGTGTTTTGCGAGCAAGCCCTAGTTCGCCCTGAACTTCTTTAAGGCGGCCGTTATGACGTTTTAATGCATCACTTAGCAGTGTATGTTCGAATTGATTCATGCGCTCTGCCAACGTATGTACCAAAGGCGCTTCGCTAAATTGGCTATCATCGCTTAGCGTTGATGTATCGCCCATTAACAGCAGACGTTCGGCTAGGTTCCGTAGCTCTCTGACATTGCCGGGCCAGTCATGTTCGAGAAGTTTTTGTTGTTGTTCAAGACTGATTGAAGGCGGTTCAATGCCATATCGGGTTGAGGCCGAGCGGGTGAAGTTTTGAAAAAGCATTGGTATATCATCTTTGCGGTTACGCAGCGGAGGAATATCGACACTGACAACATTGAGTCGATAATAGAGATCATGCCGGAATAGTCCGCGATCACTCATCAGCTTTAGATCTTCTTTGGTTGCGGCGATGATCCGTAAATCAAGTGCTACCGATTTGTTGGTGCCGAGTGGCTCGACAGACCTTTCCTCCAGTACCCGCAGAAGCTTGATTTGAAGTGACATCGGCATCGATTCAATTTCATCAAGGAATAACGTCCCGCCATTAGCATGGGCAATTTTGCCTACCCGCTTTTTTTGGGCGCCTGTAAAAGCGCCGGGCTCGTAGCCAAACAGTTCACTTTCGATCATTGTTTCTGGAATAGCCCCGCAGTTGATGGCCACAAACGGATTGCTTTGACGCACGCTGTGGTCATGGAGAAAGCGTGCAACCAGTTCTTTCCCGGTGCCGGTCTCACCGTGGATCATTACATCGGCTGGGGTATCTTTGATATGGGAAAGAATACGTCGGAGCTGTTTTATCTGCGGAGTATTACCTAAGATCCGTGGTCCCGGGCCACTTTGTGCTTCAAGCTCACGTCGTAGGTCACGGTTTTCGAGGACTAATTCTCGTTTGTCGGCGGCACGTTTTACTACATCAAGTAGGTTGTCGGTCGAAAAGGGCTTTTCGAGAAAATCATAAGCGCCAAGCCGCATGGCATCGACGGCCATTGAAATATCGCCGTGCCCTGTTAGGAGAATGATAGATAGCTCAGGATCAATGGCCAGGGCTTGTTTTAGGAAATCAATTCCGCTTATTCCTGGCATGTTGATATCAGAAATAATTACGCCCGGATACTGGCTGTCGAGCATTTCCAACGCCGGTTTGGCACTTGAAAACAAACTGACATCATAATCTTCAAGTTCCAGTGTTTGCCCCAGTGCATCACGGATGGATCTCTCGTCATCGATAAAAATTACTTGTTGGTTCATTGTGTATCCTCAGTGCTGCGGGGAAGGGTGATCACGAATTCGGCACCGCCACCTGAATGATCGGCGACTGATAGGGTGCCGGAGAAGGAATCGATGATCCGACGTGAAATAGTCAGGCCCAGCCCAAGTCCATCGCTTTTGGTGGTAAAAAAGGGCATGAAGATCCGCTTCTTTTGGTCATCATCCAGGCCTGGTCCATTATCCCAGATGCGGATTTCGACGAGATTGTCGAGTGCTGTCAGCTGAATACCAATCTGCGGTTGGTGTGCTGTTGCTAGTGCCTGAATGGCGTTATGCATAAGGTTGACTATTACCTGCTCAATTTGGACTGCATCGACATTGATCAAAATATCTGAGGGCAAGTCACCAACACGTAAAATGACCCCTTCCTTAATCAATTTGTTGCGTAGCAGGCTGGTTGCTGACCGAATCGAGTCGGCAGCGACAGTGCGGTTGTTATTCTCGTTAGCCTTGCGGGCGAATACTTTAAAGCGAGCAATAATATCCGCTACCATTTGGTTAAGCTTAATAATTTCATCAACATTAGTGGCGACGCATTCATAGCGCTCTTTTTTCAATAGCTTGCGGGAGTTTTCAGCATAGGTACGCATGGCGGCGAGAGGCTGGTTGATTTCGTGGTTAATGCTTGCAGACAGTTCGCCTAGCATCGCAAGCTTGGCTGCCTGCACTAATTCACTTTGGGTCTGTTTAAGCTCTGCCTGGCTACGTTCATACTGGCCGAGAGTATCGCGCAGCTGCTGGTTGCTCTCTTGTAAGTTATTGGTACGTTTAACCACTAGCAGTTCTAGCCTGTCATTTAATTGGGCAAGAGCTTTCTGGGCCTTGAGCGTCTGCCACCAAGATGCAACGGCCAAGCCGAGCAGAGAGTAAAATACAGTGAACATCAGCACTGCCTGGATGACATACTGATAGGCGGCATTGATAGGGCTGAAGCCGTAAATCGACCATCCTGCTTGTGTCATATTATGGTTGGCGACAACGAAGGTCTCGGTGTCGTTTTGTGCCGGCAGCTTGATGTCGATAGTTTCGCGGTGTTTAAGATCATCGAGTTGAGAATAATCGGTTAGCGGATCAAGCTTGGCATTGCCGTATTGTCTCGACGCCAAAACCTGCTGCTTTTGCTTATTGTCCAACGGGATCAGAGAGCGATATAACCAGCTGTTTTCAGAGCTGTAGAATACGACGCCTACAGAGTCGGCAATGGTATATTCGATGTCTTCATATTGCCAGATATCCTCTATCAGTGATAAATCGACCTTGATGGTCATAACGCCAATAATTGATTGTTGATTAAAGATAGGAGCGGAAAAATAGTAGCCTCGTTTGTCTGAACTCGCTCCCAACGCGAAATATTGGCCGGGCTTTCCTTCAATTGCATCTCTAAAGTAGGGACGGTAGGCATAGTTTTGTCCGACAAAACTGCCTGCTTGCTGCCAGTTGCTTGCTGCCAGTGTTTTGCCGTGCTGGTTGATCAGATAAATAGTATCTGCGCCAAGGGTTGTCGCCCATTGCTGCAATAGCAGACTGGTTTTAAGGTACTGATTGTCGGTGTTTGCTGACGAGGCTTGGTCGGTCAGCAGTGGTTGCAGCAGTCGAGGATCATTAGCCAGTACCTCCGGTAGTTTGCTGTAGCGCATTAGCTGCGCATCAAGCTTTTGTCCTAGTTGATTGACATCAAGAGAGACTTTGTCAGCCAGATGCTGTTTGATCTGCTGGTAAGTTAACTGAGCGATAACGACGTTGAGTACCAAGCCGATAGCAACGATGAGAACGAGACACTTACTTTTTTGCACTTGATGTTTCCGTGACATTTTTATGAAGTTGTATAGCAAACTTTATTCAATGAAAACACGAGCTGTGTTGCAGAGATGAAATGACGCAGTCTGTGACTTGATAAATAGCCTTAAAAATCATTCATATCAACAGTGGAACTTGTTTTTCCCTGAGGCAAAGCGCACAATTTCAGCTGAATGACTAAGAAGCGGAGTTAACAATGGAGTTGTCTGATATTCGTCGCGAGTACACGCGAGGTGGTTTACGTCGTCATGATTTACCAGATGAGCCGCTAAGTTTATTCGATAAGTGGCTAAAGCAAGCCATTGAGGCGAATTTAAGTGATCCTACTGCTATGACCGTAGCGACAGTTGATGAGAGCGGGCAGCCTTATCAGCGTATTGTGCTGTTAAAACACTATGATAAAGAAGGCTTTGTTTTCTATACCAACCTCGGTAGCCGTAAGGCGATGCATTTAGGCAACAACGCCAAGATCAGTCTGCATTTCCCATGGCATGCTATCGAGCGTCAGGTGCACATAACGGGCGAGGCGGAAAAGCTGTCGAAGATTGAGGTCATGAAATATTTTACTTCACGTCCTAAAGAAAGTCAGATTGCCGCTTGGGCCAGCAAGCAGAGTAGCCGGATATCAGCACGTCAGGCGCTGGAAAGTAAATTTATGGAATTGAAACAGAAGTTTTCCAGTGGTGAAGTGCCTTTACCGACATTTTGGGGCGGCTACCGGGTAAAAATTACCTCGATAGAATTTTGGCAGGGGGGAGAAAACCGTCTGCATGATCGTTTTCTGTATAGTGATGAAGGCGATAATTGGGCAATTGAGCGTCTAGCGCCCTAATTTGTCTCCTCGCTTAAAACAAAAAAGTGTAGCCTAGTTGCTACACTTTCCTATTAACGTTTTGAATTAATTCATTAACGTTGATAGCTTGTAACAATACTCACCCCTTCAGGGTGGCGTACTCTTAATGCTTTTTCCGCAGATTGAATTGATGCAATTTCGTTTTCTGCTGATATTTCGTATTTACACGGAATATTAAAATGTGGATGTACAACGTAGGTAATAGTAAATTGTTTCATACTTGTTTCCAGTTCAATAATAATATCAAGCCATGGAGTCAATTAAAGCTATTTAATTACTCGGCTAATTAATTCTGGTGCTATTGTAGGCGGTGTTAAACCTGCAATGTTTGATCTGGAAACAGGCTTATACTGACAAAATTTCAAACTAAGAGTGCATGAAACATGAGTATTTGTCGCTGATTCTTATTCTTTAAGGATTACGGACAGTTGGCGTTTGAGCATGCTCTCTGGGATATGTGAACCAAAACCGAGGTCTAGAGCCAGATCCAGCAGCTCACCTTTCGAGTTTGCGTTGAATTTCTCACGTAGACGCAGCACATAGTTTTCAACAGTTTTCACTGAAACATTTAGCACTTTGGCGATATATTGCGGTTTTTTACCGTAAAGTAGCAAAAAGAGAACTTCCGATTCTCGGGTATTTAGACTGACAGCCTGGTTATGTAAATCGAGGCTAAAAGAGGCTTGCTCTTTGTTGCTCAAGCCTGCGGCACGACAAATCCAGTGCCCGACTTCAAGGATCGCTGTATCTTTTAATTCGACCCCGGAGAAAATAGTCCCGACAGTCTCGTCCTGTTCATTTTTCCACGGTGTCTTCGTGAATAGATGTGCACGCCAGCTGCCATCAGAATATGGGTGAATATCGAGGATACGCATTCTGTTTCCTGAAGAAATAACAAGGTTATCTTGTTCTCTAAATGAATCAGCACACTCGACAGTCGGACTCGGCATATCAAAGTCAGTTCGCCCAATACAATCAAGATGGTGGTCGACACCAATAATTTTCCCGTATTCTGCATTGGCATAAATAAATACGGAGTCTTTATCTTTGCAACCCCAGCATCCGGGAAGCTGATTAAAAATATGTAGTAGGGTAGGGTCGACTTTATCTTTCACTCTGCGTGCCTAATGAAATTGGCTGGTTTAATTGACTGTACAGAGTTTAATTGAAAGAAGGAATCTTACAATAACCATATGACGGAATATTGGACATATTTATGGGTTTTCAAAAAAAAAGCCGGTCTAAAAGACCGGCAAAGACAAGAGTTTGACTCCGAAGAGCACAATCCTGTACGACGTGTAGAAGAGGTATCCAATTAAGTTCATCTCTTTAATATGAGGGTATATATCAAAGA
>Ga0209379_10000805_pt1 | contig 22916 bp, 21 predicted proteins | sample tdDd001_FD_187124 | JGI IMG/M metagenome (GOLD analysis project Ga0209379, IMG submission 187124) | Marine sediment microbial communities from the Atlantic coast under amendment with organic carbon and nitrate - tdDd00.1 (SPAdes)... | ecosystem: Environmental > Aquatic > Marine > Coastal >...
TCCTGCTTTGGCTTACCGCTTTATTATACTAAATTCACTCGTTGACTTGGATCCCCTACTAAGACTGATTGATCATATCAATTGTTTACTTAGTCCAAAAGGTGATCAAAACTGAGTTTTCACACAGCCTGAGCTTGGAGCCGACCATCGGGCTACTAACCTTTTAACATCCGTTCCTCGCTATGAAGAGACCTTAACCTTTCCAACCACTTAAGGTCATATTTGTGCCAATAACAGACATTTGTCATTCCATACATATCCTCAATCAAATATATTTATTAAACCTAAGCTTGTTAAAATTAAAACTAATATTTGGTTTAATAGTCTGGATAAATAAACAAAGAAACACCAAAAATGCTCCCAACCAACCGATCAACTTAAAGCTTTCTCCTAATAGTAAAACCGCCAGTATAGTTGCAATTAAAGGCTCTATTAAAGTTATCAGTGTCGCATTACTTGCCTCAATAAATTTTAGGCCATATGAAAATAATAAATAGCCTAGAAACATAGGTACAATTGCCATATACAACGAAACAACGCTATTAGTAATGTTTAAAAATAAGTTCTCACCTGTAAGCCATAAAGAAGGCAGTAGCAGAAATGCCGCTCCCCCGAAAAGCCCTGACAATGCAGCTCTAGAGTCAACGCCTTTTTCAATAAAGGATCTTGCAACCCACGAATAGCAGGCGTAAGTCAGCCCTGCTATACAGCCCAAGATAATCCCTAAAATGTTTAGATGTAAGTTAGACGTACCATCTACAGCATACTCTTTCCCCTTTGTTAACAAAATGACTCCAATTACACCAAGTGTAAAACTCACACCCCACTGCTTTGAAATCAGTTTTTGACTAAATAGACGTTCCAGTAGGGCTGCAAAAATTGGAGCTGTAGCAATTGAGACAATAGTGCCAATCGCAACGCCTGATAAACGCATTGAGGAATAAAATGCTAGAGAGTAGATTGCAACAGATAAAGCTCCTACTGCAAATAACTTCCGATGCATAAGAATTTTCCCGTAGTGTATTAGTAATTCGTTAATGTTTGTTAATACTAATAAGAGACCACCAACACCCATTGCAAATGCACCAATTGCCAATGAACTCACATTTGGAGAAAAGCTTGCCGCAGTACCGGTTGTCCCCCATAACAAACTAGCAATAACGACAGCTAAAGCACCTTTTAGACTTTTAGACCTAATGAACATAATCGCCTCTCAAGTTAATATTTGAGGCTAAAATAATACGATAATCAACAGCATTAAATTTAACTATTCGGACGCTATATTTATCTATAAAGACAAATTTTAATTTTTGAATTTTTTAGGGGATAAGCCATAATATTGTTTGAATTTTCGGCTAAATGTAGATAACTCTTTGTAACCTACTTCCTCACCGATTATCTGTAATGAATAGTCCGTATGAGTAAGTAATGCCTGAGCTTTTTCCATTCTAAGTTTCGTTATATGTTCTAATACAGTTACACCTAATTGCTTTTTAAAGGTCTTTTTGAACTGAGTTGGACTTAGAAAGGCAATTTCAGATAACCCCGCAATATTTAGAGGCTCGGCAATATTTTGCTCTATAAATAAAAGAGCATTATTGATTCTTGTATCTAACTTAGGTAGCAAACGCTGGTTCTCAAGCAATAAATAAAACGTGTTATACATTGCATGTTCTAAAGGGGAATTGATTTGATTTTCTAATTGACTCTCGATGAAAAGAAGAAAATTTAATAAAGGTTTATTTATTTCAAAAACAATGTGTTGTGAAGAATTAATATTATCAGGAAGACAAACCATGTCAGCTACGATAAACCTTGCTTCACGCTCAGCCGTGAATAAATGTTCTTCATTAGAGCGTACTATTACACATTCTCTAGGAGCTACTTTGCCGCTAAATCTTTCTACCTGTATGTTAATAACGCCACGTAAAGGCAAAACGACTTGATTAAAGCCATGCGAATGGGATGTGGGTTTGGTGCTATAGGAACGAATAGATAAAAGATTTTTCATAACAAATGTAGTTAAGCACCTTCAACAGTTTGTGCAAAATGTAAAGGGTAATTACATCAATACAAGAATACCCCTATTTGTACAATGCTTTCTCATTGTTCATAAAAGCATTAAGGTAATGTCCGTTGATCGCTCTCAGTTCAAATATAAGCCACTACGGTTAATGTTATTCGTATACTTTTCTATGGGCTTTAATCACTTGTTGCCAAGGGATATTTTGATTGCCCAAACTCACAAAATCAGGGTTTAGTAAGCTTTCTCTTTTGTTATAGCTAAGTGGGTTAAATTCACTATTCACAATTGTGCCACCTGCTTGCTCTAAAATACATTGGCTTGCACCTGTATCCCATTCACCGGTAACACCTATGCGTAGGTAACAATCGGCGCCACCTTCGGCAATTAAGCAGTTCTTCAAAGAGCAACTGCCTAGTGCTATATGATCAAACTCAAAGTCATTATTTAAGTATTGTCCCATTAACTCTATGCGTTGACGTTTACTAATGGCCACTTTAATTGCCCGTGGCTCTTGATAATCAGCTACATGAATTTGATGACTAGTATTATTATTTTGCAGATTACACTCTTTAAAAGCACCAAGATTATTTTGGGCATAATAGGTTAAGTGATGATCTGGCGCGTGAATCACACCTAAACTTGGCCAGCCATTTTCAACTAACGCAATATTGACAGCAAAATCGCCACTACCAATAATAAACTCACCCGTACCATCAATAGGGTCAAGCAACCAGTATTTTGACCAGCCTTGTCTTTTTGCTAATGGTAATGCGCCAACTTCTTCAGAAATAATAGGTATGTCAGGAGTTAAAGTCTTTAAGCAGTCCATTAAAATATCATTCGAAGCAATATCTGCACTGGTGACCGGACTTTCATCTTCTTTTAAATTAGCCGTAAAGCTTTTGTCGCGATAATACTTCATGACCTCAACGCCTGCTTTTTTAGCACTCTCTAACGCTACATTTAGTAACTTCTCATCAGTCATTAAAGTCCCCTTCCTTTCTCAGACTGTCTACTACCAACATTAACGCGGCAATACTACGTGCTTCTTTAAAATCAGGTTGTTGTAGTAATTCTTGATAATCTTTTAATGGCCAAGACACAACATCAAGAGGCTCTGGTTCATCCCCTACAAGCTCTGCAGAATATAAATTGCTGGCAATAAAAACATCCATTTTGGCATTAAAAAAGGCAGGCGCGAGCATCATTTGTGAAATATGCTGAAACTGCTCACTACCGTAATGAATTTCTTCTTTTAGTTCTCGGTTAGCTGCTTGCTCAGGTAGTTCACCCTCATCAACCAAGCCTTTAGGGAACCCTAATTCATAGCTGTGTGTTCCTGCGCAATACTCTCGCACTAATAGCAATGTTTTTGAGTCAAGCATAGGTACTATCATAACAGCACCACGCCCACCGCCAGGTATGCGCTCATACACACGCTGCTCGCCATTACTAAAGGTCAATTCAAGCTGTTCAACCGAAAATAATCGACTTTTTGCAACTTGCTTTCGAGCATTGATTATAGGTAGTTGTTTTTTCTCTGACATAGGCTTGCATTATTCATTGCAGATAACGTTATAATGACACGATAAATAGCTTCTTTGGAACCTCTAAATGCTTAATTGGTCAGAAATATCTACGGTTTTACTCGATATGGATGGGACTATCCTAGATTTACACTTTGATAACCACTTTTGGTTAGAACATTTTCCCAAAAAGTATAGCAAAAATCACGGCATCAGCTTAGCTGAGGCAAAAGAAAAGCTTATTGGTCATTATCAAGAGTTGACTGGCACCATTGAGTGGTATTGCTTAGATTACTGGACTGAGTTTACCCAGATGCCTATATCATTAATAAAGCGAGAAGTGCAGCACCTTATTCAATTAAGAGAAGATGCCGATGAGTTTTTAACCGCATTAAAACAAAGTGGTCGAGAAGTTATTTTAGTCACCAATGCTCACCCTGATGCACTTTCCCTTAAAATTGAAAGAACGCAATTAGATAAGTACTTTGATGAACTTTACTCTACTCACGAATTTGGTGTGGTGAAAGAGTCTCAGCTACTTTGGCAAAAGCTTCAAGCTAAGCAAGGTTTTACCCTAGAAAACACCCTATTTGTTGATGACAGTTTACCCGTTTTAAAGTCAGCAAAAAAATACGGTATCAGGCATATTTTAGCGGTAGAAAACCCTGATAGCCAAAAGCCTGCCAACGTAATAGAAGAGTTTACTTCTATTTCTGATTACCGCCAGCTAACCCAAGATATTTTGGCAAACCCTGTTAAGTCCTAACCTAGCGCTATTTATACCCGTTACCACTCAAGATGCTAGATATCAGCAAGTCAATAAAAGGATAGCTTCAAGGCAGTGATTGCAGAGAATAGTTATTCTATTGTCAAAATCACTAACGAAGAAGATGGCTTTTATTGCCTTGCCCTTTGGGAGCTAAGCGAGAAAATCAGTGCTGCGTTGCCATACTTTATAAGGGAACAACCATTATAGGCGTATGTCGCCTTGCGCTGATGTCCTCGCTTAGCTCTGAAACTGCATCTTGAATGATAACGGGTATAGTCAGCTAAAAAGATAAACGATAGCGACCTTGGCTATCTTTTTTACCTAAAAAAGGTAAGGCGCTTTGTAGTGCTTGAGGAAAGTTACTGCCCGGCTTTAAGAAACCATTACCCGAAATACGTTTGCCATTACGCACATAAGCATTAAACGTTAAGCCTAAATTGTTTTTCGGTGACACTAATAATGCTAAAGCGCCATTTTCACATTCTAGGTTAGCTGTAAATTGACCAAATTTGATGTTTTCTTCTAAAGCAACAACACCCGCCCTTTGCCACGTAACTACTCCTTTGGCTGTCGAACATTGGTTATTTTTTTGTAGCAAGATCTCTATATTATCAACCATAACATCAACATTGCCTTGCGCTGTAATAGGCAAAGGTAAAGTAAGTTGTTGCGCAATTTCATTCGCTTTAATAAATAATGTCAAATCATTAACAACGGCTTTTTCTTGAGAAAGTTCCAGCTCAAGCTGCCCTTCAGGCCCTGTAGAAAAAGAATCACCAAAGGTAATATCTAATTTAGGTGCTAGGGTGAATAAAGACCAAAGATTCAAACGAGTATTTACATTGCTAATACTAATACCATCCACTACAACCTGATCTACTTTGCTATGCCAAATAGTGCCTGAAACAGCGTGAAGGCTGATTTTTTTTGCTAATGGAAATTGATTCACCACGGTAGCGGCAGGTAAGGTAGCAATTAAAAAGCCAATATAAGCAATTAAAAAAATAGCCATGGCTGCAAGTGTTTTCTTCATTAATGTCTCTATTCTATTGATTGTATAATTATTAATTTATTTTTTGTAAACTCTATACTACTGACAAGGCCAGCTAATTACTGCTTAGTTAATTGTAAACGGCGTACTCGCACTTCACCGGGATTATCGCCCTGTGCCAAATCAATGGCTTGAACCTGCAAGCCTTCGTTATTTGCTAAGTGCTCTAACCAATACAGTAACTGAGCAAAGGGGGCACTATCTAGCCAGACTTGTAGGCTTTCCCCTTGAGGCTGCATACGGCTAACGGTTAGCTGATGCCTAGTAGCACTACGATTAACAATGCTAGACACACTTCCTGTTGCTTTTTTGCCAGCAGAACTGGGCTTTATACTTTGATAATGAGCGGTATTTTCATTCACCCAAGTCAGTAGATCTTGACGATTAGAAAGTGTTTTTTCTGCTGCGGATAATTTAGTATTCAGGGGTTGCCAAACAACACTATAAAGCACAAAAACAGCGATTGCAGAGCCCATTACTTGTACCAAGCCTTGCTCACGTGAATTTAACTGCTGCCACCACAGTTTTATTGAGGATAGATTCATTATGAGCGCCCTTTGGTTGATCTTTTATTATTATTACTTGTGCCGCTAGTTACACTAAATGAACCGGTAATTTGCTCACCTTGACTATTTTGAGCGCCTTGCTTCACGGTTAACTTAGCTTCAGTTAAGGCATTTTTAAAACGTTCAAAGTGTTGATAATCACCAGCTATGGCTTGTAGCCTAAGTTCTTGGCGCTTGCTATCAAACTTCAACGACTCTGGTTTTAATTCTGGAACTTTAGCAAAAGCAGGTTGTACTTTAGAAAGCATAGCTAAAAAACCTTCACTATCACTTGCGCCACCTAGCTCTACTATTTTTTTCTTCAATTGAGATTTTACCGTACCAATGCGCACTTTTTTAGTTTTCGGAAATACCTTTTTATAGCTGGCAATTATTTGTGCTTCAACTTGTACTTTTTGATCGTTTAGCTGCCAAAGTTGCGCACTCTTATAACCGATATTTAACAATATTGCGCAAGCGGCAAATCCAGCCGCCCATAACCAATATTTGAATGCTAAAGAGTGTGACTCTTTCGCCTTAAATTTGCCTTGTAGTAAATTAAAGTTACTCTTATGACAATGTTGCGCCAATAAAGCTAATGGCAATTCTTCTGCTTGCGGTTCAATCACTAGCTGCTCTGCTTGAGGTAACGCTGAGTAAGCGTTAATCACTGGCAGGCCGTGCTCTGCTGAACTTTCAATATCTGACTTTGCTTGTGTTGTCCTAGGAAAAATATGCTGACTAGCAAATTGCCATGTTGCGGCATCTAAAGTACAGCCTTGCCACAACCCTTGGCGAACAATAATTTGCGACTGTTCGGTATTATTTAACGCAATAGCACTCCACTGTTCAGCAATTAACGGCATAGCTAAAATATCAACCTGCATACTTTTGGTTTTAATACCCGCTTCTTTAAGCCATGTTTGCCAAGTTTGCATTTGGCTATTTTCAACAACAGCGACAAAACAGTTGTGCCCCGATTCATCTTCATTAAGATCGGCATAAGCAAAGAAGAGTTGCTCGACATCTTGCGCTAACTCATCTTCTAACATATAAGGCACAGCTGAGTGCATTGCCCGTGGAGATTTTGTCGGCACTGTCAGGCTTTTTAAAGCTACATCACTACCTGGTACAAAGACCTTAACCACTCGTTGCGCAGCTTTATCGGTTAATTCAACTAATTGTTGAGCATTACTCAGCTCACCACTTGCAATAATTTCTTGCTCAGCAGGGCTATAAATCAGCCAAGATATTTCATCATCGGCTTCAGAGCCAAGGCGTATATATAAAGTTTCGGCCATTAATTGCGTCCTATGGTGCGACTGATCACATCAACATATTTATTATTGGTTATTTTCATTACTGAGTTAAAAGCAAAAAAGCTGTCATTAAAGCTGGCACTTGCCTTTAGTGTAAAGTATTCACTATCAACTACAAACTGATCTTTTTTATCATCAATGTTTTCTATCTTTACCACTTCCGGTAAGTTAAAAAACTTTTCTATTGTTTCAAAACCCTCTTCACCACGCGCATTAAGGATATCTTGCGCTTCATCGATTGTTGAGCCTAATAATGCTTCTAATAATTCCGGTTGTTCAACATCGAGGGTATTAATATTTATTTGGTGCTGTTCACTGTTGGGAATAACACAAACATAAGGTTTTAAAGCATTAATCACTGCTGGGGTAAAGTGTTCGATAACGCGCAATTCATTAACACTGGCTAAATGGTTATTTGCCGCTAAATAAGGGAACTCCCGTGAAGCATAATCATCGTCTTCTGCCCCTCCTGCACTACTGATACGGCTATCTGCATCTAGCCAATCCGTTAATGCATCTGCCATGGATTCTGCTTCAAACTGACTAATGCCTTCTAATTGTAAATTGATAATTAATGTTTCTAGTGCCAAACGTGCTGGCGCTTTTTTGGAACTACCCTCTTGGGTGTTATTTGGGAGCGCACGAAGTGCATTTAAATTCAAACAACTTTGTAAATCTTTAATCTCACCGGTTATTTCACCAAAGTCTACAGGGTAAGTTGTTTCACCTTGTGCCCAAATTTGTCCGAGGTGAGTTACATCTTCCTCACCTTTAAAAGCAGTAATTAACACCCGCTTAGTAAATGCTTCTGCTCCCATTGCATACCAATAGGCTTGCTGATTAAAGCTTATGTTGGTGCTGCGCTGCATTTGCATTTGTAAGCGATTAGTCATTTGGCTAGCAATCACCACGCACATGGCAACTATAAGCATAACGGTAATGAGTGCAACCCCTTGTTGTTTTTTATAATTCAGTGTCAGTCTTATCATGTACTGTCACCTGAATCTTTTATTGTTGCGCTGCTATCAATACCTGGTACTAAGAACTGTCGGCGAATAACCCCATAGTCTGTGGTTTCGATTTCTATAGCAATGGCTAAAGGTAAATCGTCACCGGTCCAGTTCTCTTGCCATTTTGTGCCATCAAAATAATCAAAAGTTACGCCCTTTACCTGACTTATCAAGGGGCGAATTTTAGGTTCTTCTCCGCCAACGGCATCAACAAAATTAAAGTGGAGTCGTTGCAAAGTTTCATCATTTAGCTGGTAGGCAACAGCTTGCATATCACTGCGAGGTAACAACAAACCGGGGTTTGTCCAGCCATGTCGTACAAACCCTATGGCTTGCTCACCTTCAATAACATCGGAAGCGGACTGTAAAAATTGACCTAATGGCGCTTCACCATTGATGCGAATACTTCGTCGTGCAATTTGAGTGAGATCTCTCTCGATAATTAAAAAGGCGCGTTGTAATTCATTATGACGATCACTGCGAAGCTGCGAAGTTTCATCGCCTTTTATTACTGAATCAAAAATAGTGAAGCTTGATAAACTGATCACCGAAAAAATTGCAATGGCAATTAATACTTCTAACAAAGTGAAACCTTTACTATTTGGCAAAGATATCAATAAAACAGAGCGACTTAGCATTATTGCTCAACCTTAGAGACATAGGTTGTCACGCTCGCTAATGCTAATTTATCATCTTCATTAAGACGCACTTCCATCACAATAGCACGCATATTTTTATCGGTAGTTTTCTGCACTTTTTGTTGCCAAAACCATTGCCTATTGGCAAGTTCAACTTCGCCTTTTAAATTGTTTTTAGGTGGCCATTTCTTTTCCAAGCTAGCAGCAACTAATTGATTTGATGCCACCCAATTGGCAAACATTTTACTTTCTAAATGCCCCATATTACGCGCATTATTACTTGCTGCGCTCAGTAGCGATAAACCGGCAATCGCAAAAACGGCCATGGCTAGCATGACTTCTATCAGCGTAAAGCCTCGACTGGCTAATAACTTACTATTTATCATCAAGAACTGGCCCTTCAATAGTAAGCGGTATGCTATATAGTCCTGTTACTCGATAGCCTAAGTCAGCTAGATCATTATAAAGTGATGCTTGATCAGAAAAGTGGAAAGTTAAACTGAATGGGGTAAATTCCCCCCCGGATAGCAGATATACTTGTGGAATGATTTGCTCTTCTTTTTTTGCTTCAATATCATCAAAGGAAAGGTATTCATTAGATTCTTCAGTAAAGACTGATGGATCAAATAATTGCGGCTCTTCAATCGGCAAGTCATCAAGGACTAAGGTTATTTCAATGCCTTCGGCTAATTCATGATTAGCCAGCCATTCTTGTTGAGGTAATTCATTCCACTTCACCCCATCATAGCCTAAGAACTGATAACTGTTGTCTTTAATAAATAAACCAAGTTCTATATTATTTAGTAAGCCATAGTTAGCAGCGCTTTCAAAAACGCCGGCAAAACGTAAGCTTGCATCTTTTAGCGAATCTTCTGGACGTTTGCCTGAAAAGTTATACTGCACCATAGTGGCAATAACACCAATCAGGGCAATCACCACCATCACTTCAATTAACGTGAAGCCCTTTTTTTTGTCTGGGTATTGGTGGTGGTTTTTCATTTGGTATGTATTCAATTATTAAACGAGGATAAAGCCCTAGCAATTTCAGAATAAAAAGCTCAAAGACAAGGCGCTAAATATGACGTTTAGTTCGCTAAACAAATATTTCGCAACACGGTATTTGAGCTTTTTAGGCGAAATTACTGGTAGTCGCCTAGGTTCCAATTACCGATATCATCATCGGTACCCGCTTCACCGTCAGGCCCCGCAGTAAACACATCCATTTTGCCATGCTCACCTGGGTTTAATAAGTAATACTCACCACCCCAAGGATCTTTAGGTAAACGCTTAACATAACCGTCTTCTTGAAAACGACGAGGCAACGGTTCAATATCAGTTTCTTCAACTAGCGCTTCTAATCCTTGATCCGTTGTTGGGTAATCATAATTATCTAACTTGTACATGTTTAATGAGTTTTCTAATGCAGTAATATCTGATACTGCTTTTTGCATGTTTGCACGTTCTTGGCTACCCATCAAATTTGGAACTACCATACTGGCGAGAATACCTAAAATGACAATAACGACCATCACTTCCAATAGGGTAAAACCTTGCACTTTTTGTTTATTCATTTCTTTTTCCTAATATTCAATTAACTTAAATTTTTCCAAGATACTTCTTTGCTGACTCTCACGCTTAAAGCTGTCAAAAAAAGAACTATTCGAGTACTATCCACCCACTAAAGTATTTAGCTGTAATATCGGTTCTAAAATAGCAACAACGATAAAAAGTACTATACCAGCCATTACAACCATTAATGCTGGTTCAAAGGCTTTTAATGATATATTCATTAATGCTTCAAACTCTCTATCTTGATTGTCTGCCGCTCGGCTTAGCATATGTTCAAGTTGACCACTTTTTTCACCACTAGCAATCATGTGTAGCATCATGGGTGGAAACAACTTACTTTGCTCTAGCGACATCCGTAAGCTTGCCCCTTCCCTGACTTTATCCGCAGCTGTTTTGACCTGTTGCTTAATAAACAAATTATCGAGCACTTCGCCCGAAATTTTCATACTTTCTAACAAAGGCACTGCGCTGGCAGTTAAAATACTTAATGTTCGAGCAAAGCGTGCTGTGTTGATGCCTTTCGCCACTTTACCAATGCCAGGTAATGTAATTACTCGCTTATGATAGGCTAGCCTAAACTTTGGCCTTTTCATCAACTGTGAGAATAGCAGCATAATAACTGCCACGATCAATACCAAAGCTAAGCCATAGGCTTGTAAAAACTCACTACTGGCTATTAAAAATTGGGTTGTTTGCGGTAAGTTCTCACCCATATGCTCAAATTGACCAACAATTTGCGGAACAACTTTCGTCAGTAAAATCGCGATAACCCCAACGGCAACCACAGTCATAATAATTGGGTATACCATGGCTTGAATTAATTGTGAGCGCATTTGCTCGCGCTGCTCGGTATAGTCCGCTAAACGATTTAATACTTTATCTAAGTGGCCAGATTTTTCACCTGCGGCAACCATGGCACGATATAGATGATTAAACACGCGAGGATATTCAGCCATACTCTCTGCCAAACCATAGCCTTCGGTAACCTTAGTGCGAACCCCCATGATCATACTTTTAATGCGGTTTTTATCACCTTGTTCAGCAACCGCCATTAATGACTCTTCAAGGGGTAACCCTGATTCCACCAACGTGGCTAGCTGTCGAGTGACTAACGCTAAATCTGCCGCAGAAATTTTTCCTCGATTTCCTGCTGAACTTTTAGCTGCCAAACCACCCGTTTTACTTTTATTACTGGCTAATGTGGCAACCACTTCAATGGGCATCAAACCTTGTTCTCGCAACAAGCCTCTAACTTGCCTAGGCGTGTCGCCTTCAATAACACCTTTTTTGGTTTTACCGCGGCTATCTACCGCTTGATAATCAAAAGCTGCCATTAATCTTCTCTTGTCACTCTTAACACCTCTTCGAGTGTTGTTTGTCCTGTCATCACTTTGTCAAAACCATCACGACGAATAGAAGCAGTGTTCTGGCGAATATACTTTTCGATTGCCTGCTCACCATGACCGTTATGAATTATTTCGCGGATTTTATCATCAACAATTAATAATTCATGAATACCTGTTCGACCACGGTAACCTTTAAAGTTACATTCAATACAACCGACGGCTCGATAAATCACTTGTTTATTATCGCTAGGCAAAGCAAGTAAAGTGCACTCTTCTTCATCAGGCAAGTGACTTTCTCGACAATGAGGGCACAAGGTGCGTACTAAACGCTGCGCTAACACGCCTAATAAACTTGATGAAAGTAAGAAAGGTTCAACGCCCATATCTTCCATACGTGTAATAGCACCCGCAGCGGTATTGGTATGTAAGGTTGATAATACCAAGTGTCCGGTTAAACTTGCTTGTACACCGATTTGAGCGGTTTCTAGATCTCGAATCTCACCTACCATTACTACATCAGGATCTTGTCGTAATATAGCTCGCAAGCCGCGTGCAAACGTCATATCAACTTTAGTGTTTACTTGCGTTTGGCCTATACCTTCAATAGCGTATTCGATAGGATCTTCTACCGTTAAGATATTTCGCTCTCTGGCATCAATTTGTGTCAAACCTGCATATAAGGTAGTACTTTTACCTGACCCTGTTGGGCCAGTAACTAAAATAATGCCGTGTGGCTTTTCAATTAATTGGCTAAAGGCGTGACGATTTTTATCTGTCATACCTAAGTCTTCAAGATCTAAACGTGCTGAGTTTTTATCAAGTAAACGTAATACTACACGCTCACCATGACCTGTCGGCATAGTTGAAACACGCACATCAACGGCACGGCCACCAATACGCAATGAAATTCGACCATCTTGTGGAATGCGCTTTTCAGCAATATCGAGCTTTGCCATAACTTTAATACGCGAAACTAATAAAGATGCTAATTTACGGTTAGGTTTTAATACTTCTCGCAATACGCCATCAACACGAAAGCGTATTTGTAACGCGTTCTCAAAAGTTTCAATATGGATATCACTGGCGCTTTCTTTGATTGCTTCGCTTAACATGGCATTGATCAGCTTGATAATAGGCGCATCATCCTCATTTTCAAGCAAGTCTTCGCTTTCTACCATCTCATCAGCAAGGGAATATAAATCGACTTCATTGCCGATATCTTCCATCATTTGCTGTGCTTCTGATGAGTCACGTTGATAGGCTTCAGTTAACAATAACTCAAATGACGCAGAATCTTTCACATCAAAGCTAAATGGTGCTTTGATAATGCGACGAACTTCAATGATGGTATCTAAACTAATATCTTCTAGGCAATGTAAAACATAACCATCTTCATCTTGACTAATCAACACGCTGTAACGTTTTGCAAAAGCAAAGGGGAGACGCCAAGTGGCATTAGCTGTCTCCTGCTCGCCAGACTCTGCAGCCACTACTTGCTCGTCATCTTGCCCTAACGCATCTTGGCTTACATCGATATCAGCCATTAGTCATCGTTCTCATCTAATTGCTGAGCTTTATCTTGTTTCTCTTTTTGTAGAGTATCTTGGTACTCATCAAACGACGGCGGTAATGATAAGTCGTCATTCCATTCGGGCAGGATAGGTAAGTGTTCATCACTCATCAGCGATAAACCTTCTTCTTGTTTACGTATTTCATCAGCACGAATAAAATTATACTTCTCTTTAGCCATAGTATTCATCACTTTTGCATCAGTGATAATGGTCGGTCGTAAAAACACCATCAAATTACGTTTACGCACGCTATTACTCGTTGACTTAAATAAATGACCGATAATAGGAATATCACCTAACAGCGGTACTTTTTGTACACTTTCTTGCACGTCTTCATCAATCAAACCGCCCAAGATAACCGTAGCGCCATTTTCTACCATCACAGAAGTTTTAATTTCACGCTTGTTAATCGAGATATCGACCCCAGTAGCCCCACTCACTGAAGAAACTTCTTGCTCTATAGTTAACTGAACACCATTACCTTCGTTAATTTGTGGTGTTACCAATAACTTAATACCCACTTCTTGTCTGTCTACGGTTTGGAAAGGGTTTGAGTTATTACTACCCGTTTGCGAGCCGGTAATAATAGGCACTTCTTGACCCACTAGGAAATAGGCTTCTTCGTTATCTAAGGTGGTAATACTCGGTGTCGCTAATATATTAGAGTTAGTATCACTGCTAACGGCCTGTACAATAGCGCCCCAGTCATTTTTCATCACCCCAAACATACCACCACTGACAGAGCCTAAGACTTGGGCTAATAGGGTGTAATCGCCTTTAGTCTCATTTTTATAATACCCTTCTTGAATAACTTCGTTATTATCATTAAGTAACGCGGGTACAAATTCACCTTGTGTCGTCTCAGCAGCTTTACCAGCTCCCGCTACAGAAGAGATAGAAGCAGGGCCATTCGTGAACTGGGTAAAGCCTCCCGCTTCGCTGTACCATTGCACACCAAGTTGCGCGCCATCACTTTCAAATACTTCAACAATAATTGCTTCAATATGTACTTGTGCTCTTGGTACATCAAGTTGTCGTATAACAGACTCAAGAGAAAGCAACATATCTGGCTGACCAGTAATCACCAAGCTGTTAGTTGATTCATGTGCTTCAATGCTAGTGTCTGCTTTTGATTTACTACGGGACTTAGTTTTTGTTGATTTTTCTTCTGAAGCTATCGTTTTACTCACACCATCAAGCACTTTGACTAAATCTTCGGCTTTCGCATATTTCAAGTAATAAATACGGGTATTACCGCTAGTTTCTAACTCACTATCTAAACGTTTGACTAAACGGCTTACTCTCTCACGAGCTTGAACTTCGCCACTAACGATAACGCTATTTGAACGCTCATCGGCAACAATTTTAGGAATTAAAAAGGTTGGTTGTCCTGCTTTACCACCACTTGGCTTGTTCATGGCTTCAACTATACGTACCATTTCACCAGCAGAGGCAAATTGAAGTTTGATAATTTCAACATCTTGATCGCCTGCTCTATCAACACGCTCAATGATTTTAACTAAACGATTTACCGTTGCTGCGGTACCCGTTAGCATAATGACATTTGCCGGATCATAGTTAGTCACGTTACCGCCACCAGCCTGGTCTGAAAGCTGACGTAAAAGAGGTACTAATTCCCGCACGGTTACATTTTTCACTTCAACAATGCGTGTTACCATTTCATCACCAATAACATTACTGCCATTGCCAACAACGGGTATAGAAGAAGTTTTTGCATCTTTGTTACGGATAATCTTGATAATATTATTATCCATTTCTACAGCAGCAAAGCCGTAGACTTCCAGCACATTTAAGAAAAATTGATAATATTGCTGTTCAGATAACAAATCATAACTGCGCACATTAACTTTGCCGCGCACATTTGGGTCAACAATCATGGTTTTTTTCAGGTTCTTACCAACGATATTGACAAATTCGGTAATTTCAGTGCCTTTAAAATTAGGAGAGTATTGTGCTGCACTCGCTTGACCAATGACAAAAACACCACTAAAAATAACAGCAGTAGCTATCACTACTCCCAATTGTTTAAGTTGCTTAAACTTGTGGGTAATATGCTTAGCCACTGAAACGTTTAAGTTGTTGACCATGAAAAATTCCTTAATGCTGTAATTTTATATTGCTAGTGTTTGTAAGTTTTAAAATTATTATTCAATACTAAAAAGTATTTCAACAAATTCATTATTGCGTTCAATCAATAACGATATATCACGCTCTGTTTTTATTGCCAACATGGCTTGTGCGGCTTCTGAAGCTTGCAGCAAATCATAACCATTCATTTGCACGGCTATATCCCCAGACTTCAAACCAGACTGTTTAAAAAACTCAGGATTTTTCCCAGGAGTTAAACGATAACCGGTAATTTTTCCTTCTTTACGCGCTGGTGAAACTCGCAAGTAATCGGTTATTTTCCCTGGATCCTTACTTAAATCTTTTCTTAATTGTGCAGCGTTTTTAGTGAGTGCTTTATTTAAGCGCTGATCAACAACATCAACTTTTCCTGAAGAACCAGTTCCCTTGGTTTTACCAGCTGTGCCTGATGTCTTAGCTTGTTTTTTATCGCTATTATTAATGATGGCTTTAGCAGGTTGGCTGTAATCAGCTCCATCTAACATCAGGGTTTCTAACCGACCTGACTGCTTAATAATAACGCGATCAATTAACACTTGCTCAAGACTAGCACGAGTGCCAACAATGATATCACCAATACCATAGGTTTCTTGTTTTCCATTGTACTCTATGATTGCCGCAGCCGTTTCATCACTATCGCTGGCAACAGCCGCAGATAAAGTAAGCTGTAACCTTGTTTGTGGAGCATTTTGTACTTGCTCAACCACTTGCTCTTCTTTTTGATTATATTTACCGAAAAGATTAAGCGACTGCAAAGTAGATAAATTTACATTACTTTGAGTTTGCTTTTTTAAACTAGGTGTATGACTTGTTGTTTTTCCTACAAGCGTTTGCTCTTGTGGCACAACAAGCCAAGTAATTTTTGCCGCCACAAATGCGATATAAACCAGCAATGCTAAGCTAATTGCCTGTGCTATTTTGTGTTGAGGTAATTTTGTCAACAAAGTGGAGAAAGATGTCAAATTATTCATTAAAGCCATGTGATTGTTTGCTGCTAACAGTGTTTTTTATCACTGATGTCGATTAATAGCGAGCTTTTATTCAGTCGTTAAAAAATTGTTAACCGTGTAATGCAAGCAACCGATGATACTTGACCCTTAACTTAGCAACAAGCGATGTATTGTTTTTTTTCCTATAATTTACAATTTAGCAGGCAGTTATTACGAAAATATGTTATTTTTCACAAAATTTTATTGCTGCTCTTTTTCAATAAACAAGGTTACAAAAAGTTACATATTTTATGGCAACGACTAACGAGAAAAGTTCAACCCGACTAGATAAATGGCTGTGGGCAGCTCGATTTTATAAGACGCGTGCAATTGCAAAACAAATGATTGATGGCGGCAAGGTTTTTTATAACGGTCAACGTACTAAATCAGGTAAAGCGGTTGTCATTGGTGACTTTATAAAAATCAGACAAGGTTATGAAGAAAAAGAAGTCGAAGTTGTTCTTCTGGCTGACAAACGCAGAGATTCAACCTTTGCACAAACTTTATATAAAGAAACACTAAGCAGTATCGCTACCCGTGAGAAAAACAGTCTTGCCCGTAAGCAAGGAATTTTATTAAGCCCTGCTTGTGAGACAAAACCTGATAAAAAGCAGCGCAGACAAATTAGAGAATTTAAAGAGAGAATGTAAGCTTATGTCTGAAAAGACCCTTTTAAATACAGATACCTTAAACCGTTACTTATTTGATGATATGCACGCTCGTGGTGAGTTAGTGCAGCTTAGTAAAAGTTATCAAAGCATTATAAAAAACCATGACTATCCACCCGCAGTGCAAAAGCTATTAGGGGAGCTATTAGCTGCCACTTGTTTGCTAACAGCGACATTAAAATTTGAGGGTGAAATAACGGTACAGCTACAAGGCGATGGCCCCGTAGGTTATATGACTGTTAATGGTGATAATAATCAGCATATGCGCGGTATCGCAAAACTATCCCAAACTCTAACCAATGAAAGTACATTGCACGAACTTATTGGCAAGGGCAACATGGTCATTACTATTCGTCCTAACCAAGGCGAACCTTACCAAGGGGTTGTTGCATTAGAGCAGGATAACTTAGCCGATTGTTTAGCGCATTATTTTGAGGTATCAGAACAGATCCCTACAAAAATATGGTTATTTAGCCATGATGAAAATCAGCAAGTTGCAGGTGCATTACTACAATTACTTCCTGACGGCGATGGTAGCCATGAAAACAAAGCAAAACAGCAAAGTGACTTTGAACACTTGACGCAACTTACTAATACCATAAAAGCAGAAGAGATTTTCACCCTTGAAGCAGAAGCGTTGCTTTATCGCTTGTATCATCAAGAAGCTGTCAGCTTATATGAACCACAAACTGTCATCTATCAGTGTGGTTGTTCAAGTGATAAATGTTTAGCTGCTATTTCGCAGGTTGCCGCAGATGAAATTAAGGCAATTTTAGATGAGCAAGGAAAGATCTCCATGACTTGTGAGTATTGTTTAACAAATTACGATTTTTTTGCTGATGATTTAAAAAGTTTCATTTCGAAACAAAACCACTAATAAGAAACTTTCATTTTATTCATAAAGCCTCTCTTTGACACTCTTTTGTATGATAATTACTTAAAAGAGTGTCAAACCATCACTTTCTTGCAGCCCTTATCCGTATTAATGTTATAAAATTACATCCAAGAAATCCCCTGCTATTTCGAATATTTATGTTGCTTATAGTGAAAACTTTCATTTTAGATTATTTTTTACTTTCGTTTTGAGCTTTATTACCCTAAAATGGCGCCATGAAAACTTTTAAGCCTTGTTTCATTAAAAAAGCCCAAACCAAAACTTAATATTCGTCATACCTTAGGAGTGAATTTGCTATGACCGCCCAAGAAAACTCTATTGATTTGTCACAATATGGCATAAACGATGTATCAGAAGTAGTTTACAACCCATCATATGAGTTACTGTTTAATGAAGAAACTAAAGCCGGCCTTGAAGGCTTTGATAAAGGCGTAGTTACTGAGCTTGGTGCCGTTAACGTTAATACTGGTATATTTACAGGGCGCTCTCCAAAAGATAAATACATTGTTCGTGATGACACAACACGTGATACTGTATGGTGGTCTGATCAAGGTAAAAATGACAATAAACCTATGTCTGAAGAGACTTGGGGTGAATTAAAAACATTAGTGACAACACAGCTATCAGGAAAGCGTTTATTCGTTGTTGATACTTTCTGTGGTGCTAATGATGATACTCGCTTAAAGGTTCGCTTTATTACTGAAGTGGCATGGCAAGCTCACTTTGTTAAGAATATGTTTATCCGCCCTTCTGAAGAAGAGTTAAAAACATATGGGCCTGATTTTGTGGTAATGAATGGTGCTAAAACTACCAACCCTAATTGGCAAGCACAAGGCTTAAACTCTGAAAACTTTGTAGCATTTAACTTAACTGAAAAAATTCAATTAATTGGCGGTACTTGGTACGGCGGTGAAATGAAAAAAGGTATGTTCTCTATGATGAACTACTTATTACCGCTTAAAGGTATAGCATCAATGCACTGTAGTGCTAACGTTGGTAAAGAAGGCGATGTAGCCGTATTCTTCGGTTTATCTGGTACAGGTAAAACAACCCTATCAACGGATCCTAAACGTGAATTAATTGGTGATGATGAGCATGGTTGGGATGACAACGGTGTTTTCAACTTTGAAGGTGGTTGTTACGCTAAAACCATCAAGTTAAGCAAAGAAAATGAACCTGATATTTACAATGCTATTCGTCGTGATGCCTTACTAGAAAACGTTACTGTTGCTGACGATGGTACGATTGATTTTGATGATAATTCACGTACTGAAAACACTCGTGTTTCTTACCCTATTCATCACATTGATAATATTGTTAAGCCTGTATCACGTGCAGGCCATGCGAAAAAAGTTATCTTTTTAACCGCTGATGCTTTTGGTGTTTTACCGCCAGTAGCTAAATTAACTCCTGAGCAAACTGAGTACTATTTCTTATCTGGATTCACTGCAAAATTAGCAGGTACAGAGCGTGGTATTACTGAGCCAACACCAACTTTCTCAAGTTGTTTTGGTGCCGCATTCTTAAGCTTACACCCTACTCAGTACGCTGAAGTTCTTCATAAGCGTATGGAAGCTGTTGGCGCAGAAGCTTATTTAGTTAATACAGGTTGGAATGGCACAGGTAAGCGTATTTCTATTAAAGCAACTCGTGCAATCATTGATGCGATTTTAGATGGTTCGATTGATAAAGCTGAAACGACTATCGTACCTATGTTTAATTTAGAAGTACCTAATACAGTTGCAGGTGTTGAAGGTGATATTCTTGACCCTAGAAACACTTATCAAGATGCAAGTGAATGGCACAATAAAGCCGTTGATTTAGCTAACCGCTTTGTTAATAACTTTGATAAGTTCACTGATACAGATAACGGTAAAGCATTAGTTGCTGCAGGACCTCAGCTATAATTTAATGCATGTAGCAAATTAGACACATAAAAAAGCCTGCAATTTCAGTAGGCTAGTATGAAATTAAGGGACGATAATTCGTCCCTTTTTTATTGTGTCCTTTTAAATTAGTGATTACTAAAACAATAAATACATAAGTTAATATGCTTAAATGCATTATTATCAATAAGATATGCCTAAATCGACTTTTTGAGGTAAATATATTATAATATAGTTGCTGGTTTTTTAGTCGGAGGTGTGAAGTATGAAGAGACAGATTGTTGTTGATACTGAAACCACAGGCAAAAGTACCGTTAAAGGTAGGCATCGTATCATTGATATCGCTCTAGTCGAGATCGTTGATGGTGAACTAACGGGCAAATCATATCAGACCTATATTAACCCTGAAGGTAGAAAAAACACTCCTAAAGCGACAAAGCTGCATAAAATAAAAGATTCTTTTCTCTTAGATAAACCTTTATTTAAAGAACAATTAATCCCGATACTTGATTTCATTGATGATGCTGAATTAATTTTTTACAACGAAAATTTTGATCTCGAATTTTTAGATTATGAAGCAAGTTTAGCTAATTCTGATATTCAGTTTTCTTCTAAATTTAAAACTATTTGCGCTTTTAAAATGGTTATGGGAGCGTTAAATAGAACTAGAGAAGTATCATTAGATGATGCATGTCGAATATACGGTATTGATAACTCTGAAAGAAAAAATCATGGTTCGCTGATTGATGCAGAGCTTACCGCCAAACTTTATTTAGCATTAACATCAAGAAGCAAATTAGTTAACAGGGTTAAGCAAAAATCAACTAGATCTAAGCCAGAAAAGTTTCCTCTGCCAAGAGCATATGAAGGTTATCAGATTAACTATTGTAAAAACCCTAAATGCTCAAATTATGGCATACCTCCTAAGTTTCCCGATCCAATGAAAATAGGAAAAAGTACTAAAACTTTAGGTAATTATAAAATATCTGTTGTTTACAGTAATAATACTGAACGTAGACAGATGTTGCATTGCAAGGTTTGCAATACAGCGAGTGTTATTTTTAGTAATAAATCAATAATTCAAGAGATAAAAAGACTCCAATCCATATATCAATTAAAAGTTCCTTCTTGCCCAAATACATCCTTATTTCCTGATAAAAGGAATGGGATACCTGATGGACGCAGATATAAAAAAATAATTAAAAAAGTTCGAGGAAAAGAAATAACTATAAGTAAGCTAAAAGCTGCATGTACAAATATAGATAAAACCATCCTTGAATACCCTGATAATTATTGGCTCGACAGTAAAAATACAAAGAAGCTAAAAAATGTAAAAGGTTTACCTAAAATTATATTTCCTGATGCTGCTGGAAAATACCATGATTTAAAAGAAGCCGTTTCTCAGACATTTAAATGCAAAGAATGTCATACCAAATTTTCATCAGCGATAAATCCACAGAAAGGTCAGCATAATCAACAAATAAACTATCAACTTTTTTCAATGCTCGTTAACAAGGGGATTATTAACAGAATTTCAGAAATGCTCCATATTAACCATGCCTTAATATATTCAAGGATTGAATTTTTCTATAATCAATGTATTCAGTTTGAACAATTTCAGTTGAAATCTAATTTGCATAAATTAAAAAACAGACATTTAACTTTAAGTCTTGATCGGCAGACATTTCATGCGAATTGGAGTTCTAAACTAGATGCCAGAAGAACACCATTAATTAATACTACGACTGTTGAAAATAATACAAGGTATGTATTTGGTTGTACTTTAAATTTCGATTTTACTTCTGATTACAAAGCTCTTTCAAAAGAGTTCATAAGAATTGGAGAATATGAAAAAGAGCCATATAAAAGACGTTATCAACAATATGTAATGCCTAGTGAGCCTATCCCTGAAAATAAAGACATTACAGCACCTAAGAAGCACTTATCGGTTCAACAGTCATATTCCGTAGTATCACACTTAGAAATGCTTAAACCGCTATTAGAAAACGTTGGTAGTATCTATTTATATGGTGACAACGATCCAATACTTGATACTGCTATTGCCAAAGTGTTTAAAAACTTGATTAATAGTGAGAAGCTTCAGGCTTGCACAGTAAGAACCAGTAAGTTGAACCAAGGTGAAAGTGAGTATGACAAAGGTTTTGAGTGGATACCTCAAGATGAACCCGTTATAGATGGTAAGTATTTAGATTTAAAATTATTAACTGATTATGATGATGACTTTTTAGATCAAGCATCATTACATGGTGTAGATAACTTTTTTAATATTCTCAGAAGACGATTAAGCATGGTCGAAAGACCGTTTAAGGCAGCACCCAACACAAATACAAAACACAATATTGAAAGAGATTTATCAGCTAAAGAATCTAAATTTGAAAAGTGGAACCTTTACGGTTCGTATAATCCTAAATACGTTTCAATGCTAATTGAAATGGTCAGAATATTTAATAATTTTATTTTAACTGATGAAAAATCTATAAAAAATAAAAAAGGACGAAAGAGAATACCAAAAACACCAGCACAGAAAATTGGCTTAGTTGAGAATGGTTTTGATATTCATGATATTTTAGAGTTCAGTGTTGCGAATATTGCATTAGCCCATAAGAATCAGCAATAACCGCATGGCTAATACAGATTAAGATCCTGAACTTTACACTTTGCATCAGAGATTTTTGCACTATTTATTTCGTTATAATAACTAAAAGAAAAATCGAAAGATAAATCTTTTCTAATGCTATCATGAGCGTATAAGGAGTGTGTTTTTCTTTCATAATCAGAGTCAGACTGAGAGGAATATGTGTTTTTGCCTTCATGCATGCTTCGGCCTGAACCGATCACCCATTTCGGTATTATCCGATCATAGATTTCGGGATTAACCGATCACTCATTTCGCTTTGAACCGATCATTTTTGGGCATTTCCCGAAATAGGTGATCGGTT
>Ga0209379_10000808_pt1 | contig 22857 bp, 26 predicted proteins | sample tdDd001_FD_187124 | JGI IMG/M metagenome (GOLD analysis project Ga0209379, IMG submission 187124) | Marine sediment microbial communities from the Atlantic coast under amendment with organic carbon and nitrate - tdDd00.1 (SPAdes)... | ecosystem: Environmental > Aquatic > Marine > Coastal >...
AGTACCTTTATCATTTGCAATATCCAATCCAGAATGATGATATGATGTTGGTTTGTTATTCACATATCTCTGTACACCAAACTCAGTAGTGATTCTACCCGTTACAGGTATAATAAAAGATTGATTGGTTAAATGAGATGCTTCTGAGTTATATACATTTTTTAATAAAGCTGGTTTGTAATACTTATTGTATTCAGCATAAGCTTCTGCTGTTTGTGTGGTTTGCGTTGTTTTTTCATCGACAGTTAAGAACTGAAGATTAAATTCCCTAGTTTGTACTTCGAAAGTCATTTCATAATCAAATTTACCTACACCATAATTTAAAGTATATACACCAGGTGTTGTATAATATGTACTCGGTATCAAACACTCATAGAAGTCGCCGTTTTTCTCAAATGACAAACCTTCCATATAACTCTGATTGATATACAAACTTTCAGGATCATAAATTCTAGAACCTTTTAAGATAATGAATTCCCCTTGTACAATGATATCATTAGAAACCGTGAATACAGGTGGGTACTGTGCTTTTACGATAAAAGACGTCGACTCGTGCCCGTAATATAAAGTGTCTTTCCAAGAACTTGTCACTTCATATACATATTGACCATTTTCATCAGGCTGATAAATGCCGTCTTCTAAGGGCTTTTCATATATGACTTCATCATTTTTTCTGACTTTTAAGACAACATCAGTCATTTCTACATCTGAACGTACTGCGAACTCAACATTAGGTTCTGTGATAATCATTTCATAAGGTTCTGTATCTTCATCAATACTTTGTCCATGCCATTGATTATCAGCAGTCATATAGAAATAATTTACTGAGGCGCCATATACTTTCTTGTCATCAATCACCAAATCATGTCTTAAAGGTGTTTTATAAGTGTAAACAGATTCAAAAGGTGGTAACATGTACAACCACATTACCAAGTCATCTTCAACCTTGTATATGATTTCTGTTTTCAAGTCAGTTATATAAACACATGTAAAATCATGATTCAAGCTAATTTCAAACAATTTTTCTTGACTGTATTTCATATCTAGAACCAATGTTTCTGACACGATTGACTCCATACTTTTAACTTGTTCATACTGCTTCAAAACCTGTAATTTCTTAATGAATAATTGTGTTGTTTCATCTTCTAAATCAAATGTATATTCTTGATCCAAAATTGATACTGATTCTACATTTCTAACTTGAAAAGCCGTTGCATATGTATACAACAATGCGACAAGAGCAACAACAATTATGATACCTATACTATATATTATTTTTTTCATATTTACCTCGTTTCAGCCATCATTATACCATATAGTTTTCGTATATAAATAGTTGTAATGATATCTTAATTTTCTTTGATAGCCTTCATAAAAGCATCTACTATTTCGGGATCAAATTGGCTTCCACTATACTTAGTTAATTCACTAACTGCATACTCATGACCTAACGCCTGGCGATAGGAACGTGTTGAAATCATTGCATGATATGCGTCGGCTACACAAATTATTCGACTCAAAATAGAGATCTCGTTTCCCTTTAATCCTTCAGGGTAACCATTACCATCGAATCTCTCATGATGACTCTTAACACAAGATAGTACCAAAGGATCATCTATAATGTGTTTCACAATATCATACCCTTTAACAGGATGAGTTTTTATTTCCATGAACTCATCATGTGTCAATTTTGTTGTTTTAGAAATGATTTTATCCTGAATTGACAATTTACCAAAATCATGTAGTAATCCACCCAATCTAAGTGCAAATCTCTGGTGATCATCCAACTCAAGTTCTTCTGCTATCAACATCGCATATCGTGCAACTTCCTCTGAATGTTTGCCGGTATAAACATCTTTCATATCTATAACACTGGCAAGGGTATATATAAAATCTATAAGTAGTTTATCTTTGATAACCAATGAATCATTACTTTCCATTTCTGAAACAATATCTTCATAATAGAAAACAACTTTATTTCTCCCTTTAAATTTCGCATATGTTACTGCTTTCTCAGCCTTCATGATCAGAGCTCTAGGCGAAATGCCATGCTCTGGATATGAAGAAAGGCCAATTGATAAAGTCAAAGGTAAATACCCTGAGAGTTCATGTAATGCTTTACTTTCTATCACACTAATTCTTATTTGTTCTGCTATATCAATTGATTTTGAATCTGTTGCGTAGTAAACAACAACAAATTCTTCACCACCATATCTAAAAATATGACCCGTATCACCTACACACTCTACTATTATATTGGCGATTTCCTTTAATATTGAGTCGCCAACTGTGTGTCCTTTGATTTCATTAATAGGTCTAAATTTATCAATATCAATCATGATTAAATCCATATGCTCACGATAATCTTCCAATATTTTATTAAATACTTCATAGAAATGACGATGATTATAAAGTCCTGTTAATTCATCTGTGACTAAAGCTCTTCTCAGTCGACTTCTTTCTATCTCCAGTAACTTACTTTCAGAAAAAAGTTTCTTTTGATATTCTATGTAATTAACAATACCGATTAATAACATGGCAATACTATAAAAAATAATGCCATAAACTGCAACTCTAAAAAATTGACCATCAAAAACGATGAGTGCAATCGTATCATAAATGGACGGTAAAATCAAAAACAATGCTGAAACAGCTATCATATAATCCTGGGCTTTTTTTGTGATTAAATACGATTGGAATGCAATAAAAATCCATGTGCCTATTAAAATGACCAAAACAATATTATAAAGATTGTAAAAATAACTGAAGTAAACCATATTTGGTGTAATTAAAATACCAATAACCGACCCTATTATAATCAGAATCGCCAGTCGTTTTATCAGTTCACATTTATAAATTCTAGCCAGTGCAAAAGACATTACAACGGAAGATAAATGCAAAGCCATAATTAATATCTTTTTATAAACAAGAGCAGAAAACCACGCATGAGACATTACCGTATAGTCAAAGAGATAGAGACTGATTAATAAAATACTAATCGGGAAAAACATATAACTTCTTTCAAACGTTTTGGTCAAACTAAATAGAAGAATTTCCATTAAGGCTAAAGCAAACAACATACCCATAACAACTAAATAGAAATTTTCATACAATGAGTCTAACTTATCATAAAGTGTACTGGCGATCAAAGAGTCACCAATAAAAATTGGCATATTACCATAGCCTAGCTTATATTCTGAATAGGATTCGAACCGAATCACATTTAAATCCTCAATAATATGATCAGGAATCACAAATTTATATACAGCATTCCACAAATGGATTCTTGTATTGCCTTCTGCACCAATTAGCCCTATTAATTGATCATTAAAAAAAATACGGTGCCAAGATCCTCTTATACGAGGTATCACTAAAATAGCATCGTTCTTAATAATGGTATCTAAATCTTTATTTAATATTGCCTCATAACTATACAATCCTTCTTGACCCGATTTTAATCTCGTTTCCTTAAAATCAGTTAAACTGCCATCAATTACAAAATCCTCTAAAATAATCAAATCTTCATTTGTTTCAATAACATGTTTTATCATGGTTAAGCTGACACTCATGAAAATAGTAATAAACAAAACAATTGATAGATATATATTAAAATGTCGTTTTTTCATAAATTCACCTCGTAGATAAAATACCCATGTCCTAATAAAAAAATCAAAAACTCTGCTAATAATCAGCAGAGTTTCATTTTTTTTATTTGAACAAATCATTTTTTGTTAAAGGTAAATTTACAATTCACAACCAAAATTAAAGTTTAATAGCTTTAGTTACCATACTTGTATTTATATGTTTATCAAGAGGACTTCCACCACCATAAGTATCTTCATAGAAACCTGCAATCACAAATCCTGCCGATATTTGACCCTGAATCTGATCTTCTAAAGTATGACCAAAACAAATACCTTCACCTTGATCTATTATGAGTTCCTGCAACTCGGATTTATCAATACTCGTTAAATCCGAGTAAGGTATACTATGTCTTACAACCAAAGCACCATCATTCATACTTTTCATATCAAATATGTATTCAACGGGATTTGCAAATCCCGCCATTAGTATACCACCCTTTTTAAGTACTCTATGAGCTTCTTTCCAGACCGGTATAACCGATTCAATGTAACAATTAGACCATGGATGAACAATAATATCAAACGTTTCATCATCGAATATCGATAAATCACACATATCACCTTGTACCGTTTTTATTTTTAAATCATCTCTTTTGGCTACCATTTCATCTTGTTTTAATTGTGCGATTGAGTAATCGAACACAGTAACCCTGGCACCTGTAGCAGCTAATATCGGGCCCTGTTGTCCACCACCAGAAGCCAAACAAAGTACCCTTTTATTAGCCAAATCATCTGGGAACCAATCTCTTGGTACAGATTTTGTAGGTGTTAAAACAATTGTCCATTCACCTTTTCTAGCTTTTAAAACTTCGTCTTGACTGACAGGTAGTGTCCAGATATCATCGCCTTTAACTTTTTCACTCCATATATTTTTATTTATCTCTTTATAGTTCATAATTGCTCCTTTATAAATCATGAACTCTGCTAATAATTAGCAGAGTTCCAATTTTTTATTCTTGGTTTTGATTTTCGTTTTAATTTGGCATCACGCTGTGTTGCGAGTCGCTGTTGATGTGCTCTTTTCCTATCTTGTCTTGAAATTTCTTTAAGCAGATTAATATAACTTCTGTATCGACTTGATTCTAGCGAACCATCCTCTAAAGCAGCCTTTACAGCACATCCAACTTCTTTATTATGACTACAATTACTATACTTACATGAAGCCATTAAAGTCATGATATCTTGGAATTCATGTTCTAGCCCTTCATTACCTTCAAAACTAGAAAACTCTCTCATGCCTGGTGTATCAATTAATATAGCACCTTCAGTAAAAATCATCTCTCTGTGAGTTGTTGTATGATGACCTTTATCATCATTTCGTAAACCATCTGTTTTCATGACCTCACTACCAGCTAGAGCATTAATGAGTGTCGATTTACCAACACCTGATGATCCAACCAAAGCAACTGTTTTACCAGGTTGATTGTACTGTTCTAATCCTTCAAGGCCTTCACCTGTCATGGCACTAATGGGAAGAGCTTTTATACCAAATGTTACTGCATCTACCTGTTCCAATAAAATGTCAAGATCATCACACAAATCCAATTTGGTTAAGACAACAATAGGCTCTGCTCCTGATTCCCAAGCCCCAATCATATAACGTTCCAATCGTCTGATATTAAAGTCTTCATTTAAAGACATGACAATAAAAAGATAATCCATATTGGCTGCAATGACTTGTTCATCACTTCTTTTGCCTGCAACTTTTCTAGATAGACAGGTTTTTCTTTCCAGTATTCTATTAATTAAATGGAGACTGCCATCTTCAGATGTTGTATAAACAACAAAATCACCAATTCTCGGAAATATACTTTCATACTGCATCTTTCCCGTAACGCCAGCAACCAAAACACCATTTTCTGTCATTATCGTATAATGATTCTGAGCGTACTTCATGATTCTTCCAACTGACATGTTTGTTTCTATTTGATTCTCAAAAAATGTTGTAAATCCTAAATTATTTAAATTCATATAGTGTCCTTTCTAATACTTATAACCTATTTTTTTGCATAAAAAAACCGTAGTTACCTACGGTCAGCTATAAAATATTAGAAAGCTTGTGTCCGCAGGTATGTTGTTGTTGTTACAATGCTCATCATTAATTTGCTCATAAGACATACCTCCTTTTTATTCATTAACGTCCTTATACTAAATATTATATCATATCCTATTTTTTATCACTAATTACAAAATTATTACACCACTTTCACGATCATATTTTCTTATCATCATACTAAAGCCTTTTAACAAATCCAAAAACCTTTCGTTTGAGGCGGATTAGGCTATCCTACCAAAAAACGTTCAATTGATCTGATGTAATATTGTCTGCATTTGTTTCTTATTTCATTTGTTCTTCTCATTTCCATGTTTGTAATGCCCAGTTGCCTTTGCCAATAACAATTGTTGATTAAACTCATCTGCAACTTCTAATTTAGCATTTAATTTAAGTGCTTGTTTTTCACTGAGCGTCATAATCATTTTATTTTGAACAAAGATCATCATTTTATTTGCCTTTGTCATTTGATACTCAAAGGGATTTTCCTTTAATCTATCACGTACATCTAATTTACTCATGGCCTTCCATTTCTATTCTAAATCGACAATGTGGGTCTCCTGCTAAAACGGATTCAAGGCAGGTGACATTCAGTTTTTTACCTAAAATCACTTCAAATGGGAACTTTGCAAATCCAGCACTGCAATAACACCATTCAGGATCAACTGGATTATCGGATAAAATAGATTCCTTAGCAAACGGACAATGACAGTAATGATACCTTCTATCCCTTTTGTTTGTTGCGTTAAAGACACCATCTGGATTGTATGGGAACTTTGTAATATATAAATACCCATCCTTAAGAACACCTGACAATATCTCTTGATTGTCTTTAACATAATCAACAGTTTCTTGAGTGATTAACTGCTCATACCATACCTTATTCTCATCACAGTGCTGTTGTAATTCCAGCACTTTTCTTTCATGTCGCTCTTTCAAATACTTTTCAAAACTATCTGATGCTTCATATAAAGCTTTCTCGGTTGACATGGCTGATTCACTTAATTGATGATGATTATCTGCTAAGATTTCTCTATACGTTATTGGTTCAAGTACTTTTAGTTCACTTATAAATTTATGTGTATATCCTGTCAATTGTTTGGGTGTTAAACCCAATTCGGGTGTCTCCATTAACTCAAGTGATGTTAAATTTTTACACTTCTTTTTTATACTGTCTATTACACCAATACCACCTAATACACTTGTAAAGAAGATATATTGCGTCTTCAAATTATAGATATAGTAATATCTTGCAAGCGCTAGAAGTGTCTCTAAATCATTTGAATTACTTTCCATTAAATGAGTCATATACAATTCTAATTCATTGACCTGACATGATTCAAGCGTCAGATCTTTTTCTAATAGATATTGCCCTAACTGTTTAACAGCGTTTAATGCTTTTGGATATTGATCTGAGATATCTTTATCGTCATACATTTTTTTTAATCGTTCATATTTCATATAATCACCTCTCAATTATAGTTTATATGATTAACAGACATAAAACCTGATATATTTTGCGCTCTTATGCCTTCTTGCCAGTTATCTCATTGATATCTATTCTGATAATAGCGACTCGACTCATAGCCTTTTCGTTAAAAACAAATTCTGAATCAGAAAACTGTGCCATCAGAACCTCCAAGCCCATTTTAACATCCTCTTTTTGAGTTAAAACAGTCGCTCGACCAAATCCAATGAGACTTTTAAATTTCATGGTATATTTACAAGCTTCATCACCAATCACAAGTTCGTTGTCTCGTTCAATTTCAATACATACATTAGGATTTTTAGCTATCATATCAAGTTTTCTGCCTTCTTTTGCAGAATGAATATAAAACTGTTTGTTAAGATAACCATAATTTACTGGTACTATATAAGGTTGATTCTCTACGCAAAGTCCTAATCTCAAAACATTTTCCGATTGAATTATATGTTCAATCTCTTTCATGGATTCTATTGATTTTTCTTTTCGTCTCATAATACCCTCCTAATAAAATTATACACAAGAAAAACGTCTTCAACACCTTTTTACTCTTAAATCAGATATAAATGTTATATCAATATTTTCTCAGCTTCGACTTATTTAATTTTTGTGCATAAAAAAGAGGCCTTCAACCAGCCTCTTTAGATCTCTTTATCAGTCGATTTCATTCAATTCACAAGGTTCTTCAAAGCTTCTTGCACTCTCTATGCAGTCTTCACAGACATAAACTGCTTTGAATTCTTTTAGTGTTTCAGTTGATTCACAAAAAAAACAGTAATTTTCCTCATTCATTCTTTTTTCCATTGAAATCCTCCTAATAATATACTCCGCATGGTTAACTTTCCATAATATTAACCATTGATATAATAATAGAATAAATCCCTTAATTTTACAACTGAATTTTCAGAATCTTCTGTTTAATAAGGTATTTTTGTAAAAATCATACAAATTGCTATTCATAATGTGTAATATTACATTCTTCTACAATAACAATTTCACCATTTGTTATTTCTAAGACGTTTAGACATGTTGATTGCATAAACGGTCCTGACCAAAACTCTTTGATCTCCAATGACTTTATATAGGCAAATATGGCTTTTAATAACACACCATGACTGACGATTAATATGTCCTTACCGTCATGAACTCTGATAATTTCATTAAATACCGTACGTCCTCTTTCTATCAATTCCTCAAAACTTTCTTTTTCACCTGCACGGAATTTCTCAGGCGCTCTCCAATAAGAGTTGAATTGATCTGCATCTAAGGCCTCAATATCATCATGTAACATGCCCTGCCAATCTGCAAGATACACCTCTTGTAAATCATCAAACTGTTCAATGTCTATGGCTCTATCACCTTTAATAAGTTTAGCAGTATCATAAGCTCTACCACTTGAACTTGAACATATCACATCAATTGGTGTGGATTCCAAACTCTTACCTAACCACCTTGCTTGATCTTCGCCCAGTGCTGTGAGATTTGAGTTCAATCTACCTTGCATTTTTCCAGCTAAATTCCATTCTGTTTGACCATGTCTTGTTAAATAAACTTTCATATAATTTTTCTTTCTTTTATTGAATTTATAGATGCAATCAAACTTTCACTTGATTTAACTTCTATGACATAACTTGCTTGATTGTCATGTGCTCTTTTAATAAATCCCTCTATATCAAGTTCACCTGTAAAAAGCGGTAAATGATTTGAAGTAGTTGTTCCATCGTGAATATGATAGTGACTTGTATCTGAAATATGGTTTGTATAATACACTCTATCATTATAACCACTGGTGATATCGTGTCCTATATCATAAGTTAAATATACCTTTGGTGATGATAATAAGATATCTGTCGCTTCTTGAATAAATTCAAAATGATGAATACCTGTGTTTTCTATACATAATTTTTTAATTGGTAACGATGATACCAAATCAAGAAATTGATGAACATACAACAGATAAGTAGTTTTGTATTGTTCATTTAGAAAAACTTTGCCTTTAGGTAATTTAAAATAAATTCCTGGTAACAAATGCATGTTGATTAAGTTAGCCTCTAATTCATTGGCAAGAGTTACAACTCGTTTAAAAGACTCCAAATGAGCTGCCCTTAGAATTGGATCTAGATCAAAAGGATTAAAAAGCTCCGATAAATGAAGACTTACCTTTATGTTGTATTTGGCTAACAATGCTTTAACGACTTCAACATCCATTTCATTGTACATTGGCAAATTCATATTAAGTTCAATAAAATCCAAATTTAATTCTTTACAGAGTTTCAGGTTGTCTTCTAAAGAATCATATTCAATTAATGCTGGCATACCAATCATTTAATCACCCCCGAACTATTATACCATAAGAAATGTAATATAAGACTTTCCACTGCAAACAACATGTTATAAAGACATTTCCATAAATCGTATAACTATAAAATTAAAAAAGCATCCGAAGATGCTTAATCAAAACTTACTCTTTTTTCAAATAAAAATCCAATTAATAAATATATACAAGTTGTGAAAGCTGTAAATCCTGCTAACATCATCCATAAGGCAAATCCTTCTAAAGCTGTTTCTTCAACATTTCCAAAGAATACTGTTCCACCTTTTACTAATAAGTAGTTTAAAATAATATAAATAACAATTGTAATGATACCGCCAAATTTTACTTGTGAGAAAAATGATCTAAAGATTGCAAAAGATAAATAGACAATAAGAATCATCAAAACAGCATATACAATATTGGCTACAACTGCAAATATCAATTGATCCATAGGCTGACTCAAGATTTCTTTGATAGCTGTTTTCCAGAGCGTTACGCCAGTTAAGTGTTCAATCGCTTTAACGGCTGTATATATTGCAATAAACCCTGCAGTGAAAACTTCTACGACTGAAACAATCACTTTAGATCCAATTTTTGCATATGCAGACATTGGAATTGAGAAATATAAATCCCTAGTGGATTGTTTGGCTTCAAGCCTAAGGTTATTAACAGCACCTACAATAGAACCAAATGACAATGCTGACCCTAAAAGAATAAAGAAAATCAGTTGGAATCCAAAAGTTTCTATACTATATGAACCCTCTGATTTAAATTTAATTAAAAATCCAAAGTAGACTAAGAAGTAAGCAAGTAAGAGACCTATAGACACTTTCCATTTACGCTGAAATTCATATTTAAATAATTTAATCATTTTTATAAACCTCCTTGTAAAGGTCATGAATAGACATTTGACGTTCTGTTCTTAACGCTTCTACATCACCTTTTAACTCAAGTCTACCTTTTCTAATAAAGATAACATCATCAATAATTTTTTCGAATTCATGAACCAAATGACTCGATATTACGATACACTTTTCATCACTGACTTCAGCTGCCAACATATCTAAAATCATATCTCTTGAGATTGGATCTATACCGTTTAACGGTTCATCAATTAGATACAACTCTGCTTTTCTCGCTATTGTGAGAGCAACTTTTAAACGACCTCTTTGTCCTGTTGATAATGTTTTAATCGTACTCTTTGGTGATAACTCCAACACTTTAATCGCATCAAGTACTTTCTGTCTATCAAAACCTTCAAAAAAGTCTTCATAGAAATCTATTACTTGACTGACTTTCATCCATGGATACAGATGTGATTCCGTTGGCATATAAGCCACTTTTTGTTTTAGATGCTTCCCCTTCAAGGGTTGATCATAAATAATCTCACCTGAATTCTTTTGTAATAATCCAGATAAAATTCTCATCAGTGTTGATTTTCCACTTCCATTTGGTCCTAAAAGACCTGTAATTTTCCCTTTTTCAAATGTTACAGAAAAATCGTTTAAAGCTTTTACAAACATGTATCGTTTATTTAAGTTTTTTACTTCTAAAGCAATCATTTCTTACCTCCATTTAACATTTTTTTCACTGTACTCAGTATTTCTTCTGATGTGTATCCTAATTCATTCATCTTCTCAATGAAGGCATGGACAATATCATCTGACATCTCATGTTTGAGTTTTTTTACAATAGCCTCTTCCTCAACAATAAAGCGACCAATACCTCTTTTTGTATATGCCAAACTCATTCGTTCCATTTCTTGATAAGCCTTTTGTACTGTGTTGGGATTCACTTTGAGTTCAAGTGCATAATCTCTTACACTTTGTAGTTTATCTCCTGGTTTACAAATACCTAGTACAATATCCCTTTTGATGAGATCTATGATTTGAATGTAAATAGGAATATGGTTTTCAAATTTCATAATACCTCCTATCGTGTTCTAGTTACATAGTACACCTACACACATTAAAAAGCAATAAAAAAAACCTTAAGAAAAGGTTAATTTTAATTTTCTATGGTTACGACCACTATTTCAGGTCTGTTAAAAACTCTTAATCTAAAAATACTATTTCCCAATCCTCGACTCATGAGACTCATGGTATTACCCATCTTAAACATACCACTTGTATACTCTGGTAAAAACCCTTGATCGGGTGCAACCAGCCCTTGACCAAATATTCTAATCTGTCCACCATGAGCATGTCCACTAAACGAAATATCAGCATCATACTGACTCACAGGGTTTATACGGTGAGATAGAAGAATACTAAAATCATCATCGTTAAAAGATACGGTTTTATCATTTTGATACGCTAGATCATCTAATCCAACAATCTGCATGGTTATATCTTCTTTTGCGATTTTAACAACATCGTTTCTTAGAACGTTTACATCTCTTTTTTCTAACTCGGAAACAATTAATTCTGTCTGACCAGAAAAAGCTTCATGATTACCCGTAACATAGTATAAGGGATAGTCTTTTAGCACATCAATAAATTCTAGACTATGTTCCAAGTCAAAACGTCTTCTATCAATTAAATCACCTGTAATCACAATAATATCAGGCGACTCCTCTTTCAATAATTTAGAAAATGTCATTTCATTATACTTATAATCATGAAAATCAGATAAATGCATGATCTTAAACGTTGTACCATTTAATTTATCAGTATGAATAGTGTATTTGGAAATTTGCAATGCGGTATTGCCATAATATAAGAATCCAAGAATTATTATAACGGCAATTAAATACTTAATCATTGATAATTTCAGCTTCATCAATAATTTTCTTTGCTTGATCATATGATTTCGCTTCTACATATAACTCAACACCCTTTTGTCCTTGACCAAGATATATGTCCATATTATGTGGTCCATTTTGCTCCGAAATATATAGCGGTATCCCAGCATCTTCTAATATAGACTTAAACATTTGTGCTTCAATATCATGACTAACTGTCATTAATTTTTTTCTATTCATCGAATATCCCTTCCGTTGTAATAATGAGTTGTCGTTTTCTAGGACCATCAAATTCACAGAAATAAACAGACTGCCAAGTTCCTAGTATTGGTTTTCTATTTTGTATAATCACCATCTGATCAACACCTACAAACGATGATTTTAAATGAGCATGTGAATTACCTTCATAATGATCATAATCCCCTATAATAGGAAAAACTTTATCCAGTGCTCTAATCATATCGGATACCACATCTGGATCTGCATTTTCATTGATGGTAAGTCCAGCAGTTGTATGAGGACAGAATAATGTCACTTTTCCACTAATCAAACCGGTATCTTTTATGGCTGATTTAATATAAGATGATACATTAATAAATTCTTGATGTTTTGTTGATTGAATATCATACTTAAGAAGTTTCATTAGACCTCCTTTATGATTTCGTGAATAAGTTTTAATCCATATGCTTTTTCATCTTCAGTAAATAATGTCATTAAAGAGTTACCGACATGCATAAATATTTCAAGTCCAGCTTCAATTTGATCTTCCAATTGCGTCGCTTCTAAACCAAATGCTTGCGGCGCTAAAATTTTAATAGGATCTTTTTCATCTAAATGTGTCATGACACACTCGTAAAAGTCATTGTCACTATCTATCGCCAAGTAATCTCTTAAGCGAATAACCTCAAACATACCAAATGATATTCCGTATAAACCATTTAACATTTTACCAGTATGATGGTCCATTAATCCTTGAAGAGCCTTTTGAGCCTCTTCAATATAACCAACATATTCATTCTTAGCTAAATATAAAGACCTCTCCTTATCCACACTCGTCGGTGAAAACTCAGATAAAATCGTTTTGATCTCTTTTAAAATATTCTTAGGATCATATATGATCTTAAGTTGTTTGAATGCTTCCAAACCGTTTAATTGCAATGATGGCTGTTTCATATAATCTTCAAAAGCATCCTGAGTATAATAACTCACAGAAAAATAATGGCTTTTGAAAACTTCAACTTTATTGTCTCTCTTTTCTTCTACTAGACAAATAAGATCGACATCACTCCATTTTTTATATGATGAAGTAGCATAACTACCAATAATACCGACACCTATATAATCTGTTAAGTCCAACTTCTCAATGTATTCTATTATAAAATCTTCCATCATTACCTCCAATAACTTTATTGTAACAAATACTAAGATTAAATAAAAACTTATTCCAGTTATTTAATTTTATATTTTATAATTATAAATTATAATAATATAAAGGAGGCTTTATGAAAGACTTAGGTACAATTCATCAATCCATAAAAAAATACTATATTGAAGCTTCATTAAAATATTCTGGAGAAGAAGACATGAAAGTCGGTGTTCAGTCTTTAGGGATTACTATCTTGTTTTTTGAAAACTCAATTGAAAATGATTTCATCATTAGAGATACACGAAATTTTGTTTATGATTTAATCAAGACACTACCCAATAAAGAATCAAAAAAGCTATTAAAAGGACTGTTAAAGATTATTAAATAGGAGGTCACATGAAACTTAATTTTATTGGACACGCTACATTTTATTTTGAAACAGAACATGTAAAGGCTATTATTGATCCATTTATAAATGGGAATCCCGTTTCTAAAATAACAACTTCAGACATTAAAGATCTAACACATATATTTGTAACTCATGGTCATAATGATCATTTAGGTGATACGGTAGAACTTGCTAAAGAACACAATGCTCTTGTCATAACCAACTATGAAATTGCTAGTCATTTAGCTGAACAAGGCGTCTCTGTTCATCCAATGCACATTGGTGGTAGAACCACTTTTGATTTTGGTGATGTTAAAATGACACCAGCTTTACATGGTTCTGCTATTCAGACAGAAAGTGGTTTAGTGGATGGAGGTAATCCTGGTGGTTTTCTAATCACCATCGATGGCCAAAGCATTTATCATGCTGGTGATACAGGATTAACAATGGATATGAAACTTCTTGAAGAAGAACATATTGATGTTGCTCTCTTACCAATCGGCGGCAACTTTACAATGGATATAAAAGATGCTATTAGAGCAGTGGATTTCATAAAACCTAAAAAAGTGGTCCCTATGCACTACAATACTTTCGGACTTATTCAAGCCGATCCTGAAATCTTCAAAAACAGCATCCAAGAATCCGAGGTAATCATTATGTCTCCAGGGGATCATTTAGAATTCTAATTTGTTTTTAATCCATCACTTATATACTTTTAAACTATCTTTGTCATAATGAACACATGATTAAGGAGGGTTTTTATGGAACGTGTATTAAGAAAATCAAGAGAAGATTCAATGGTATTAGGTGTTTGTGGTGGTTTAGGAGAATACTTTCAAATCGATTCGAGTATTGTAAGAATTCTTTTAGTATTATTCACATTTTTAGGCGGTAGCGGGATTTTACTATACATCATCGCTGCAATCGTAATGAAATCAGCTTACTAAAAAAAGAAGCCATAGCTAAGGATAACCTAGCTGTGGCTTAATTTATTTGAAGTTCAAAAACCTCTTCAATATAATTCATATACTCTTCATCATGAGTGGTTAAGGTATAATACCATTTCTCATCTAAACTAAAAACATTACTTATTTCTTGATGTGGGTCATCATACCCAACTAATAGTTTAGAGGTTTTTGTTAATAAGTTGTATTCTCTTAGTTCCCCACCACGTGTGACCGTGCCATAAGGATAACCATCTATGTACAGTATCGTATCCTGATCAAACCATCTTGCAACTTTTACTGTACTTTGGTCGTCATAACTTTTGGGTATAATTTTCTCTAAAGTTTCGTCAGCAACTGTATAAATATAGAGCTCTCCGACTTCTTCCCAAGCAAAAGGTGTGATAAACAATAGCTGATCACCATTTGGTGATACTTCTGGAATCGAATCCATATTATTTGTTATAACATGTAACCCAGTATCATTTTTAATAACAATTGGATAGAATGGGAAATAATAAAGTGTTATCTTTTCATTGATTTCTCTACTATTGTACACCCTACCATAATAATGTAACTTACCCTCAATCATATAAGGTGTTTCATACATCAAATCCGATAAGTGTCTGCTCATATGCTCTTCTAAGTATTCGAGACCAGTTAGAATTTTTTTCTCAACTCTTAAGCTCTCATGAGGTACGATTCCTTTTGATTCCAATACATGAGTAATTTCACTATTATAATCTGAAACAACACCATCAACTAAATCATTCAGTATTTGGTACAGTGGGAAATCATTCTTTAAAACACTGTAATCATTAAAGAGCTTTGTTAACAACTCCTCTGTATGTGTCATAAAAAGTTTTCGACCATATAAATAACTAATCTCAGATACAATTTCACTTGGATCCTTTTCTTTATCATAATAAATGACTATTTTATCACTATGAATGCTTACTGAGTCCAGTTCCTGATTATCATAATAACTCAGTGAAATCTTAAGTGAAGCCTTATCAAATAACAGTGAGGTTTCTTCTTCCCATTTATGTTTTAAATCAAGGGCAATCATCATTTCATTAAGATACTGAGCTCTTCTATATAACTCATTGGCTCTTTTAGGCCAGATTTTCTTTTCATAGTGTTCAAACTCTTCAAGATATAGTGATTTGGCTTTATGTAGAATCACCACCGATGAAGCATATAAAGCTTTCTTAGAGGGATCTGATACCTGATCGTTAACATATTCTTTGATATCTGTCTGATCTAAATATTTTTCAATCGAGGTGATGTTCCCTTCTAAAAGAGCAGTTTCCCAATTGTCAAAGTAACCACTCCAGGCTTCTTCTGAATCAAAATTCAATTGCATCGGTATAAAATAAAAAATCTGAGGTAGTAGATAATCAATCTGATGTGTGTACATCATCTCATATAAATTATCTTGATCAAGTGACTTTACATCACTCGGTAACGCCACGATATAACTTCTATCATTGGATATAAGTGCCAACATATGATCCGTAAAGTTAACACCTATTTCAAAATCCGCATACAATTCTCCATGTTGTTCAATTTTGGGGATGATATCATCTTGGCAGCTTACTAACATGATGACATATAATATTAGAACAACATATCTTAAATATTTCATGTAAATCCTCTTTATTGATAGTCTAAGTCAAAAAGTTCATAACCATTGAAATCTCTTAAATAGATTTTTTCAGGCAATACTTTTTTGTATAAGTTGCTTTCATTTGATACAACCACATTATTCTGGATAAAATCATACACCGTACTGATTGGTTCACGTGTTTCTTGATTGAATGTAGCCAGTGTAGATTCTATCAATCTATAATCATATATGGTATCAAAAACATGAGTTTGAGACCATCTGATAGAATTACCACCATATAAATGAATGAATAATTTATGATCCTTTATTTCTATGGATTCATAAGGCTCTCCAAAATCACCACCAGAAGTTTGGTTTATAATAATTTTATCTGATAATACATCAATTTCATAGCCATTTGAGCTCTTTATAAGAATCATCATCATTCTTTTTGAAGAATCATTTTGATGATCTAATACCAACACCAAATCTTCAAGTGTATCTTCATTGATCAATCCTGAAATTTGGTCTTTAATCAAATAGTTTTCCGGTATAAACTCTGACACTTCTCCTTCTAAAACTACTGAGAAGCCATTAGGTAACATCGCTTTTCTAATCACTTCAGCGTGTTCTAAAAATACTGGTAGAGAATCTAAAGCATTGGTTATGACCAAATCTTGATTAGAATCTACCAAGGATTTATCGAAACATATATAATAGAGATCATCTTTTTCATAAAGATGTGCTGATATAGCTTTGTTATTTATATTCAAATCATATTGATTGAAACCATTTGTCCTTTGATACGATACGTTTTGAGCTTGTGAAATGAATACTTCATAATAATCAGCTAAAAGTAGTTTGATAAACTCTGACGCTTCTTCTGATCTTGATAAATTTAAATGAAGTAATGTAGGTTCACTAATTTCAAGACTTTCAGAGTATCTAGTATCAAAAGACATCTCACCAACAATCAAAGGTTTATTAAAGACCAAGTCGCGTTCTTCGGTTATTTCAATTGCCACATCTGTTGTAATTAGATCATATTGACCATCATCTTCTCTAGCCAAATAATGTGTATGAACTTCGTCTTTTAGAATGTCAAAATACACTAAATGATTAAATATTGGAGTTACTTGTATTATCGTTTGCTCAAAATAATTTGAGTCATAACTCATATAACTTCCTGATAAACTTAGGACTTCTTCAGATAACAAAGGTGTAATCGTTGATTTTGTACAAAATACAGGTTGTAAAGTTTCATCTATCAATACACCATATATTGTTTCTTCCGAAACTGTTAGTATCATCTCTTGATTGTTTTCAGTCATTACAAAAAAAGCATCATCGATTTCATTACCTCTAAAAAGCACTTCAATATCGTTCATACTGTATTTACCAAAAACTCTATCTGATGTTTGACTGTATTGAAGTTTTATCTCATTTGATCCTAAAAATCCAGAATACCAAAGACCAGATTCATAGGTGACCTCTTCAATTACATCATCCGATATTTCCTTATTTTCAATAGGTTCATTTGAACAAGATACCAGTAACAAACAAAATAATATCAACAGTTTTTTCATATGCACTCCCTTTTCTTTAGTTTTACCCTTTTATAGATAATCAGTACCACAGAAATGAAAATATAGAAACAATTAGAATTAAATTCAAGGACATGACCTAACGACATGCAAATCTTATAGAAATGACATAGATACATTTTTTAGATAATAGTCATACAAGATAGTAAATGTTAATACTCTTTTTATCTTATCACCTCATCTTTATTTTATCTTAGATTTTTTCCTATAACAATGTTTTAAATAAATTGCATCCTGAAGTCATCCAATTTATAATATATTTAGAAAGAGGGAGGTCTTATGAAATATTTAGTTGTATTAAACAAAGATGAGGACTCAGTATCATTTGTAGATTTAAAAACTCATCAAACCATAAAAAAAATAAAAACAGATTACAATCCACATGAAGTTGTTATCAGTCCGGATAAATCAAAAACATTTGTTACATGTTCTTTGGGAAATTCTCTTTATGTCATATCAAATGATACATTTGAAGTCATAGATATCATCAAACATGACGGTTTCGATTTCCCGCATGGTTTGGCAATTTCTGAAGAATTGAATGAACTTTATTTAGCCTCTACGATGAGTAGTAAATTTTATGTGATCGATATTGATTCACATGAGATTAAGAAAGTAATGGATACTTATCAAGATAAATCTCATATGGTTACCATGTCAGTTGATGGCAAACGTGCCTATATACCAAACATCGGTAGCAGAAATGTATCTATTTACAGTACTGAAACACAGGACATCGTCAATCACTTTCCAGTAGGTCGTGGACCTGAAGGATTGGCTATATACAAAAATGGTGATATCTACTCAGCCAATCAAGATGATAATATGGTGTGTGTGTTTGATCCAATCACATTAAAAGAAAAGTTTAGATTAAGAGTTGGTTTACTGCCAATCCGAGCTATGTTTACACCAGACTATAAATACTTATTTGTCCCTAATCGTGAATCTCATGATGTGTCTGTTATTGACCCTGAATACTCATTCTGTGGTAAAATAAGACCTTATGAAGTCAAAAGAATTCCACTAGGCAGATGGTCAGGTGGTGTCACTTTTAGTCCTGATTCAAAACTTGCTTATGTTGCCAATAATAAGACCAATAACATTTCGGTTATTTTAATAGAGACATTAGAAGTAATCTATAAAATAAAAGTCGGCATTCATCCTGATGGTATTGCTTACTTAGAAAAAAACTCTGATTAAAATCAGAGTTTTACTTTTATTAAATCACATATTTCAATTTTCTTTTTTAACTCATCTTCATCAATATCATGATCTTCTAAACACCATGACGTACTCAATACCATATCAATATAAAATGACAACAAGATAATTCTATTATCTAATTTTAATGCTTCTGAAAAAGCATTTACCATCTTTTCCAGGCATATATCAAATGAAATATTTTCTTGAATCTGATTGTTCATGTATCTGCCAACTTCTAAACTCCTATGACCAATAACACCTTTAGGATCAATTACAACCCAAGTATCAGAAGATAATATATTGCCATGATGTAAATCACCATGTAAAAGCATGATTTCATTATCTTCAACACTTAATATAGGATAAAGTGAATTAACCAACTCAAGATGTTCCAATAATCTATGGCCTTCAAAGTGTTCTTTTGCATAAGTATAAATATTATCAATCCACTGTTTATGTTCAGGATAGTCAGATCCATAAAGTTTAGACGGGGTATTATTAATTAACTTAGCAGCAATATCCAATCTATTTTGTATACCATTAACTGACCACAATGTTTCACCTGGTGATAATCGATTCAATAGAAGAATACGTCTATCATAATCAGAATCTAAAAGACTCACCATATCATTTAAGTCCGTAAGCGCATGATACTCGGTCTGAAATTCTTCACCTGGTAAACAAATTTTAAGAACAATCTCTCCATATATCTCAGAATGACCTGAACATACATAATTATAAGACAAGTCCATCGGTGTCAAGTTCGTCAACTGCCATTTAGTCGTCGCATACTCAATTATACTTTCCAACTCATTGAACCAATCATAACTTTTAGGTCCCATAAAGGTAAACATCTTTTCTTTATAAGCTTTTAACACTATACAAGTACCTCATAACCCTCTTCTGTAACAACAATAGTATGCTCCCATTGAGCTGATAATTTTCCGTCTTTTGTTACAGCTGTCCAATCATCTTCTAATATATCTAATTTGAAAGTACCTTCATTAATCATAGGTTCAATTGTAAAGACCATCCCTGGCACCATAATCATACCCATTGTACCTGTATCAAAATGACTTACATGTGGATCCTCATGAAAATTCTTTCCAATACCATGGCCACCAAAATCTTTAACAACACTGTATCCCTTACTGTTGGCATATGCTTGAATTGCCAAACCAATATCAGAAACTGAGCCATAAGGCTTCACTTGGTCCATGCCCACTTTCAAACATTCCTTAGCCGTTTCTACAATATTTTTAGCATTCTCAGAAACCTCACCAACTAAATACATACGACTTGCATCAGAAAAGTAGCCATTTAATATCGTCGTGATATCTACATTGATGATATCACCTTCTAACAAAGCTCTATCCTCAGGTATCCCATGACAAATAACTTCATTTATAGATGTACAACAACTCTTTGGAAAGCCATGGTAATCAAGAGTTGCAGGAATCCCTCCATGATCAACTGTATATTGATGTACAAAGTCATTGATTTCATTAGTCGTAACACCTGGTTTAATCATATCAGTGACTTGATCTAATATGGCTTTTGTAATTTTACTACTTTCTCTTAATCCCTCAATATCTTTTTCCTTTAAAATCAAATGATGTCCGGGAATATCATAACCTTCTTTTTTATATTGTTCCAAATTTTTATCAAAGTCCATATGACATTTCTTGTATTTCTTCTCACTTCCGCACCAACATGCGTCATTTCTTGTTAAAAACATAATTACTCCTTTATAAACACCATAGCACTCAATTTCTTATCTAAAGAGCAGAGCATTGGCGCTTTCATTTTATAGTTTAAATATACACCTGTTTTAAAAGGTTTTATAATAGAATCAGGGTTTAATAACTTCTGTCCTTTTTCATAAACCAGTACAATACGATTGTTTGTGGTCATCTTATGAATATCACAATACTGAACACATTTATCAATATCCTCAATGGTTTTCAAAAAATAGATAATCACTTCTGTTTCATCAAATGTTACCATTTTGGGTTCAACAAAATTAATATAGCTTATTTTTTTAAAAGTATCAATTTTTAATTTCTTAAGATCCATATATCCCTCACTTTGTAATATACATTAATTTTCAATAAAACTAAAGTTTCTTTGATTATATTATGCCCAATTAACCTATAATTATAACAGGAGGTTAATATGAAAACAGAAAATAACTCATATCAAGCATATTACGTCAGAGAATTAAATAACGGATTCAAAGGCGACATAGAATCTTTACCACTTGAAACACTACATACAAATGATACATTAATCAAAGTTGCTTACTCATCACTTAACTATAAAGATGCATTATCAGCTACTGGTAATAAAGGCGTTACTAGAAACTACCCCCATACACCTGGTATTGATGCTGTAGGAACAATTATTGAATCGCCTAATCCATTACTTATTGGAAAAAAAGTAATCGTCACAGGCAACGATCTCGGTATGAACACACCTGGAGGTTACTCCGACTATATTTCTGTACCAAACGAATGGGTGGTCCCTTTGCCAAATGGACTTACTATGGCTGAAAGTATGATGTATGGTACGGCTGGATTTACAGCAGCATTATCAGTGTTTAAACTTAGTCGTTTTATCCAACCCGAAGATGGTCCAATACTTGTGACTGGGGCAACTGGTGGTGTTGGAAGCATCGCCGTTAGACTTTTAAATCATCTCAAATACGAAGTTGTTGCTGTTAGCAGTAAAACAGAGTCATACCCGCAACTTGAGAAATTCGGTGTCAAAGAGATTATCAGCAGACAAGCGCTTATGGAAAATAGTGAAAAACCTCTACTCAAAGGAAAATACGCCGGTGTTATTGATTCTGTTGGAGGAGATTTCTTATCAATCGTCTTAAAATATGTCAAAATGAATGGCGTCGTCACTTGTTGTGGTAACATCAGAGGGCAAGAATTCACCGCTTCGATATTCCCATTTATCCTAAGAGGTATTCAACTTCAAGGCATCACATCAGCATCATGTGATTATACAACAAGATCTAAAATATGGCAGCTTTTATCTACAGAATGGCAACTTACAAATATACATGATCAAGTCACAACCATTTCACTTTATGAGTTGAATGACTATATACCTAAAATTTTAAAAGGTCAGCTAAAAGGTCGAACGATTATCAAGATATAGCTTTATATCTTGATAATTTTATAACTATATCATGATTATTCCGATTTATTATTGGAATTTTCTGAATATTCGTTATTTTTTTAGCAAACTTCGGCTTCTAAAGTTTGTTGTATGTTACATTTTAATGACAAAAGCTTTACATGTATACAAAGTACAACGACAATACTTTATTAGAGCTCATACAAGGAAAACGTTACCTTCAATGCTTTCATCCAGTTTGTGAAGTAAATAACAATACTACACTTGAAGGTTTTCTCTTGTTAGACTGAATATAGTGAAAGAAATATCAATCACAATTAGTAGGAGGATAGTATTTATGGTAGTAAGTAAGGACAAAG
>Ga0209379_10000810_pt1 | contig 22792 bp, 22 predicted proteins | sample tdDd001_FD_187124 | JGI IMG/M metagenome (GOLD analysis project Ga0209379, IMG submission 187124) | Marine sediment microbial communities from the Atlantic coast under amendment with organic carbon and nitrate - tdDd00.1 (SPAdes)... | ecosystem: Environmental > Aquatic > Marine > Coastal >...
AGGTGTGTTGACCCTGACCGAATCGGTGCCCGTTATTCTGGAAGTCTGACCTCAATCTGGCCGTCCCGCTCCCGCAGGTCCAGCTGGGTGAGCGCATCGCCCTGGCAGGGCCCGGCAATGCATTCGCCGTCTGAGGGCTTGAACAGGGCGCCGTGGGTGGAACACTGGATAAAAAGGTTGTCGGTATCCATGAACCGGCCGGGCATCCAGTTCAGTTCAACGCCCAGATGCGGGCAGATGTTCAGGTAGGCGCGGGGCGTGCCACCGTCCAGAAACAGGAAACCGGTCAGCGGCATGCCTGCCGGCTCCCGGGCCTTCTCCCGGAGCCGGAATTCCACGAATTGGCCCGGTGTCAGCTCGGAGGCCGGACAGACGGGCTGCCAGGTATGCGGGACGCTGCTCATTTCGGCAAGATCGTGTATCGCATGCGGGTCCCGTGATTCAGGGACATGACGATCTCATCGGCGTCCAGGCGATGCGGAAAATAGCAGCCGGAAATCTTGGCGCTGGCAATACTGGAGCCTTCCATTCGGGATTTCGAGAAGTCGACACCTCGCAGGTCGGCGCCCCGGAAGTAGGCGTGGCGGAAATCCAGCCCCTTGGCATCCATTCCCCTGAGATCCAGACCCCGGAAATCGCCATGGGCGAAACTGGGTAACTCTGCAAGCTTTGCCTTTTCAGCATTGAACGCCTGCATGTCCTCGCTACGAAGAATATCGTAGAGCGGGTGGCTGATCTGATGTACTTCGTGTTCGCTTTTATCGTCCATATCGAACCTCGCGCTCGCCAGTGGGAGCCAGTTGTTGTTCTCAGTCGGCCTTGCCGCCGGGGATACCCAGATGTTGGCGGATCCGGTCGGCCACCGCCTCTGCCACATGCTCCTGGTCAGTGTGCAGGTGGATGGTGTGGCTCTTCTCCTCCGCGGTTAACGGTTCAAACCAGGTTTGCTGGGCGTCCAGCAATTCCTCGGTTGCCTCGGAGGCATCGCCCTTGCGATTGCGGATCCACTCCCGGCGCAGATCTTCCGGCGCCTCGCAATGGATCAGGGCAAAGGGCACACCCTGATCTTCGGCTATCGATGCCAGCAGGGCTCGCTCTTTCTGTTTCAGGCTGGCGGCGTCCACAATCACCGGGAAACCGGCGGCCAGAACGTGACTGGCAAGCTCCGCCAGCCGCTGATAGGTTTTCTCTGTCGCTTCCTCGGTGTACAGATTGCCACCGGTCGGTGAGCGGGAGCTGTCGAGTGGGGCCAGTCCGTGCAGGCGCTTGCGCTCGACATCGGAGCGCAGGCGTATCAGCCCCAGTTCATTGGCCATGGCTGCGCTGACGCAGGTTTTGCCGCTGGCGGACAGCCCGGTGGTTGCCAGCAGATAGTGATTCGGAATAGTGCCGTAATCCTCGGCCAGCTGGGCGTAGGCTCGATAGCGCTGCATCAGGTCGGTTTTTTCAGCATCGGTGAGCCCCGGGTTCCCCATGGTAAACAGGGCGATCTTGGCGCGCACCATAGCCCGGTATGCCTTATAAAGCGGCAACAAGGGCAGGGCTTCGAAGTCGTCGCGGTATTCCAGATACGTATTGAGCACCTGGTTGGCAAGGGCGCTTTCCCCACGGGACTCCAGATCCATCAACAGGAACGCGAGATCGTTGATCACGTCGATCCAGCGGAACGGTTCGTTGAACTCAATGCAGTCGAAAACCGTTACCGCGTCCTCGAAGCGGGTGATATTGGCGAGATGGAGGTCGCCATGGCATTCCCGCACCATGCCGCTGTCGCGACGACGGGCAATCAGCTCCCGGTGGCGCTCGAAGGTGGATTCGGTCCAGGCCTGGAGGTTGTCCAGCTGCATGAGCAGATCCGAATCGTCAATCATCGGCCGGATCTGGTCGAAATTTTCCTGCATGGCGGCGAACACGGCTTCCGGAGTGCCAAGCGGCTTGTCGTCCGGCACAGGCGGTAGCTGCTCATGGAAGGCCGCGACCTGACGGGCCAGATCCGTGAGTGGTTCTGGCGTCAGCTTTCCCTGTTCCTGCAGGCGATCGAAGAGATGCTCCTGGCCGAACTGACGCATCTTGATGGCGTATTCGAAGGCTTCTCCCTCCCCACCGAGGATGGGGTTGTCGGGCGTGCCGGTGATGGGTACCACCTCCAGATACAGTTTGTCGGCCAGTCGCCGATTGAGCCTGAGCTCCTCCTCGCAGAAATGCTTTCGGCGATCGAGGGTGGAGAAGTTCAGGAAGCCGAAATCCATGGGCTTCTTGATCTTGTAGGCGTAGTCACCGGTCAGGATCACCTGTGAGATGTGAGTTTCGATAACCTGGAAACCATCGACAGGATGGTCGTACAGGTCTGGATTCTGCATGGCCAGAATCAGATTGCCTGGGGATGTCTCACTCACCGTGCTCTCCTCGCGTTCCCTGAACCTATTGATTTTTCTTGCTCTATCATAACGGGCAGATTACAGAAATAACACACGGATGGCCTGCCTTCCTCACCGCTCCCTTCGTTATAATCGCGGCATGAAAAAATCCAAAGCATCTTCCAGCCCCAGGCGAAAGCCCTCCAGACGTTCCTCCAACAACGGTCGCCGGCCGTGGTTCTGGCGTTTTATGTTCCGGTTATGTGCCATCGGTCTCGTTTTGCTGGCTGGCTGGATGGTTTACCTCGATGCCGTGGTGACCTCCCGTTTCGAGGGCCGGCGTTTCGAGGTTCCGTCCCGGGTTTACGCGCGCCCTCTGGAGCTTTTCGATGGCGCCAGCGTCAGTGCCGGTGCCCTGGAGAGGGAACTGAGCCTCTCCGGTTTCCGTAAGGGTGACGGCAGGAAATCCGGCAGTTACCAGCGCACGGGCAATCGCTTTGTGATCAGTACCCGGGGCTTTTCCTTCCCGGACGGCGATGAACCCAGGCGCAGGATCTCACTGATGATATCTGGCGATCGGGTTCAGGGCTTTTCGGTGATTGAAGGCGATAATGCCCCGATTGTGCGGCTTGAGCCGGCGCAGATTGGCGGCATCTACCCGGCGCACAAGGAGGACCGGGTGCTGGTTCAGCTGGATGAAGTGCCGGCCCTGTTGCCCACCACTCTGATGGCGGTGGAGGATCGTAATTTCTACGACCATTTCGGCATCGCGCCACTTTCTATTGGCCGGGCCATGCTTGCCAACATCCAGGCCGGGCGCATCGTTCAGGGTGGCAGCACGCTGACCCAACAATTGGTGAAAAACTTCTTCCTGACTCGGGAGCAGACGCTGGTGAGAAAGGCCAACGAAGCCCTGATGTCGGTGCTCCTGGAGCTGCACTATGAGAAAGACGATATCCTCGAAACCTATCTGAACGAGGTCTACCTCGGACAAGCCGGTACGCGCAGCATTCATGGTTTCGGTCTTGCCAGCCAGTTCTATTTTGGCGAATCCCTCAAGGATCTGGATGTTCACCAGATCGCGTTGCTGGTGGGCATGGTCAAAGGCCCCAGTTACTACAATCCGCGCCGCCACCCGGAGCGCGCAACCGAGCGGCGGAATCTGGTGATTTCTGAAATGGAACAGGCCGGGCTCATTGAGCCGGGGCGCGCGTCCAGGGCTCGTGGATTGCCGCTGGGCGTCAGTGAGCGCCCGTCGTATTCGGAAAATCGGTACCCGGCCTATATCGATCTGGTCCGGCGACACCTTGCCCGCGATTACAAGGAAGAGGATCTGCGCAGTGAAGGTTTGCGGATTTTCACGACCCTGAACCCGGCGATCCAGTACGCGGCAGAGTATGCGGTAACCGATACCCTCCCGAGGCTGGGCGGCGGGCAGAATGCCGAGGCGCTGGAAGCGACTCTGGTGGTAACGGCGAAGGATTCCGGGGAAGTGCTGGCACTTGTGGGTGGCCGCGATCCGCAATTTGCCGGGTTCAACCGGGCACTGGATGCCAACCGTCCCATCGGGTCGTTGATCAAGCCGTTTATCTATCTGTCGGCGTTGCAGGAGCCGGAGAGGTATACCCTGACCACGCCGGTGCTGGATAAGAGCTTTACCCTGGAATTCGACGATGGCAAACGCTGGCAGCCCAAGAACTACGATGGCGAGGAGCGGGGCGAAGTACCCCTGCACAAGGCCCTGTCCCACTCTTACAACCTGCCTGCCGTGCGTGTCGGGCTGGATATCGGAGTGGATCGGGTGCAGGAGACGCTGACAGCGTTCGGAGTCGATAGCCCGATTTCCCGTTACCCGTCGATGCTTCTGGGCTCGGTTTCCATGAGCCCGGTGACCGTGGCGCAGATCTATCAGGGGCTGGCGACATCCGGCTTCAATACGCCGCTGCGCACGATCCGTGAAGTCACGGACGCCGGCGGTGAGGCGCTATCCCGTTACAGTCTTGAAGTTGAGCAAGTGGCCGATCCCGCCGCCGTGCACCTGGTGCAATACGCCATGCAGGAAACCATGCAGGAGGGGACAGGACGCTCTGCCTATTACACTGTGCCTGAAGAGCTCAGTCTTGCCGGCAAGACCGGCACCACCGATGATGGTCGGGACTCCTGGTTTGCCGGGTTCAGTGGTGACCTGCTTGCGGTGGCCTGGGTTGGGCGGGATGATAACGGGCCAACTTCACTGACCGGGGCCAGTGGCGCTCTGCCGGTGTGGTCGAGGTTTATGGCGCAGGTTCCCCAGCACGGCTTCTCGCCGGTGGTACCCGACGGAGTCAGTTATCACTGGGTGAATTCGGAGCGGCAGGCACTCACAGACGAATACTGCGACAATGCCCGTCTGCTGCCCTACATTGCTGGCAGTGAACCCACGCAGACAATTTCATGCTCCGGAACTCTGGAACGTCGAATCCGGGGTTGGTTTGAAGGACTGTTTCAATGATTGACCGACTTTCGTTAAGGGCTGCCCTGATCGCCACGCTGCTGTCCGTGGCCGGTTGTGCTTCCGGGCCAGGAGGCGGAATCTACGTGCCGATCGGCAGTGAGCCGGCCCAGGCGCCCGAACCACCCAGAACCAGCACTGATAGCGAAGAGAGCGAAGCCCCCGTGTGGCGCAAGAGCGAACAGCCAGAGGCGGCTCCGGAAACCCGGGAATCGGCCCGGTCCAGCTCCCCTAGCTATCGGGAAACCGGGGATGGGCTCTCACCGGCGGCGCTCAGCCTGGTACGTGAGGCCGATCAGCTGTTGGCCCAAGGTAACGTCTCTGGCGCTATCGCACGCCTCGAACGGGCACAGCGGATCGCCCCCCGATCTGCGGAGGTGTATTTCAAATTGTCCGAGGCCTATGTGGCAGGTAATCAGTTGGGCTCAGCGGAGCAGTTCACCCTGAAGGGGTTGTCCCTGGCGGGAAGTGATATTCGGCTGCAGAGAGCCGGCTGGCTGTTGCTGGCGGATATTCGCCGGGCTCGAGGTAATGTGGCGGGTGCGGATCAGGCCGAGGAAAGGGCCGCCGCACTCTAACTGTTTCTTGCCTGGCAGTCGGTCCCTGTTGTTCAGCGACCGACTGCCAGGACAGGTGCTTATTCGACGAGAGGAATCAGCTCGGCTTCGGTTGTCTGGTTGGCAACAACCTCTAGGCTCTGTGTTCCCTCGAAGTCAAGGTTGTCATCCTCCTCGTTGTTGTCCTCCTGGCAGCTGTAACTGATGGTGTAGTTACCCTCTGGCAGGAATGCTGCCGTATAGCTGTAGAGGCTAGATTCATCATCGAGCTCAACCGGCACAATCATTAAAGGGTTGCCTTCCTCATTGTTTACATTCAGATCTGAGGTTTCGGCATTCTCACCAGAGAAGACGTAAACAGCACCGGTGTACTGACAATCAGCCAGATTCTCATCCGCCATACGGGTGGACGTTATCTGGGCAACATCGACCTGGCCACTGATAGAGCCAACCTCAAGGTTGTTGACCAGTCTCAGGGACGGTTTCAGCATATAGTCGGCCAGGGCATTACCCTGAGGGTTAACGATGGACTTGCGCACGTCAAAGTCGATGGTGAAGTTGGTGGTTGTGTCTGCGGCCACCAGGAATTCACCCTTAAGCTTGAGGCCACTTTGCTCGCCAGACGGAACTGCCAGTGAGTACTCGCTGTCGCCTGTAGATTCGCGCTTCACAAACGAGTTATCCGTGTCGACAATCAGTCGAAGCTCGGTGTAGGTGCCGGCAGGTACTTCTTCATCTGTAATCAGAGGTTCGCTCAGGCCACCCTGAAGATCCAGCAGATTCACCTGTTCGAAGCCTTCAAGGGGAAATTCCACCCATTGTCCATCCTCGGGTTTTAAACGAATTTCCGTGAAAGCAATGGTGACATTGCTCAGGTCCATGGCCGGGGCGTCGGTAATACCGAAGGACACTGTTCCGGTGCCCGAAGACGCTGAACTGTCGCTACCACTGCCACCACAGGCCGCCATGCCCGCAGCAAGAGTTGAAATGGCAATAAGTTGAACCGAACGTTTCATATAAACCTCCAAGGTTTATTTGCTGGACTCATAGCGAAGCAACATCGCTACCTGACTCCACCCTCACGCTGCGGTAGAGGGCAGAGTTCCGGAAATTTTGTTAACGTTCCCTAATGTCCGGGCAACCGTTGAATCGTCAGATCGGGAACGCGGCCAATGCATCGGCCCGGCGACTTGAGATAGACTGCGCCGCTGGCATGAACCCACGCAGGTAAACAACGGCTTTGGCAATTTTTCCTTTCAAGCCCTCGAAGTCCCGGCGTTTTGACGCTCTGGTGCGGCCCCATCTGGATGCGATGTACCGGTTTGCTTACCGTCTGGCGGGTCAGCAACAGGATGCTGAGGATCTGGTTCAGGATGTGGTGGTCAAGCTATTCCCAAAGCTTGATGAGCTGGAAAGCGTTGACCAGCTAAGGCCCTGGCTGAATCGGGTGCTCTACAGGCAGTTTATTGATCAGGTGCGGCGTAAGAACCGACAGAGTGACCGCCCGTTGACGGAGTTGGTCGGCAGTGAAAGCCAGGCCGATTGGCTGGACAGCCTTGAATCCGACAGTGTTGGCCCGGATCTGCAACTGGAGCAGTCGCGCCTTGGACCGGCGTTGGATCGGGTCATGATGACTCTGACGCCCGATCAGCGAACTCTTTTGTTGCTTCATGATGTGGACGGCTGGCGCCAGGAAGACATCGCGGCGGTGCTGGACATCCCGTTGGGAACCGTGAAATCGCGATTGCACAGGTGTCGGGCCGCCCTGCGAAAGAAATTGCAGCGGGAGCTGGAACCAACCGAGCCGGCCGGACGTGTGGGGGAGTGAGGTGAAGACAATGTCCTGCAATGAAATCCGGGTGGATCTACCCGCCTACATCAACAATGAGCTTTCCGCCCCCGCCCGTGACCGGGTGCAGGAGCACGTTGCTGCCTGCACGTCGTGCAGAGAGAGGCTTGCCTCGGAGCGGTCTCTGAACCGGGCGTTGCAGGAGCAATTCAGAGTACCTGGGCCTTCCCCTGATTTTCACAGCCGTGTTTTGTCCTCTGTCCGAGGCGAAGCCAGACCGGAGTCCGGATGGAGTCACGGGGCACTGGGTGGCGCCATTGCGGCGGCTCTTGCCCTGGGTATCGGCCTGGGCTTTCTGTTCCAGCCCGATGATGTGACTGACAGCGCCCAGCCTGTTGTCGCGTCCTCGGCGTCCTCGGAGAGTGCCGCTGAAGAGTCGGCAAACGGGATTGCCGAACCTGTTGAGAAAACCGTGCGCCTTGCCTTCCGTTCGGGTGAGGCTCTGGAAAACGTTACGCTTACCCTTGAGCTGCCACCGAATGTGGAACTGGCTTCCTGGCCGGGGCATCGGGAGCTTAGCTGGCAGGTGAGCCTGAATGCTGGGGAGAACGTCCTGTCGCTGCCCCTGAAGCTCCTCTTTCCCGGTGCCGGGGAGTTGGTGGCCCGACTGGACACCGGAGATCGCCAGAAAACCTTTCGGGCCCCGATTCCCGAATATCCACAACGCCCGGTCGAGGATCCCGAATCATGACAGGTTGCAGGTTCTTATTGAGTGCCAGGCTGGTCGGATTGCTGATGTTGGGGTTTTGGGTCCCTGCGACAACACTGGCTAATGATGATCTGGATGTTACCATGCGTATGGTGACTGACGACGCAGAACTCACCGATTCGGTCGTGCGGGAAATCGAGTTGCCCCGCGCTATCGAAAAACCCGAGAATCCGGGTGAGTCTGGCTCTCGCGGGCTGGACGCGGCGAGTGAAGCCCGAGAAAGGGGGCGCGAGTTTGGTGAGTCCATGTCCGAAAAAGCCAGGCAATCCCGGGAGCTGATCAAGGGTAAGCCTGAGTTACCGGAGCGGCCGGAACGCCCAGAGCTGCCGGATGCACCAGGGCTGGATCGCTGAAACCGGATATATAACCGGTCCTGCCCCGCGTGGATTAATCCGGAGAAACCTGTTTGCTGGTATTTTGGCGCGCCCTGTCCCTGATCCTGTTGTTAATGCCCACGATGATTCTTCAGGCGGCTGAAACGGAAGCCGGCATGGAGGATTTCCGTGCCGGCGTTGAAGCCTTTGAAGCAGGAGACCTGAACGCCGCGAAACAGCGCTTCCAGAGGGCCGTTGATGCTGGCCTGAGATCTCCCTCGCTTTTCTATAACCTCGGTGTTGTCTGCTACCAGCTGGGCGATTATGGCGCCGCTGAATCTGCCTTCCGTTCCTTGCTCGACGGCTCCAATGGCGCCCTGGCGCGTTACAACCTCGGTCTGGTCGCGCTTGCTACGGAGGAGTCTGCCGAAGCCCGTCGCTGGTTCGAGCAGGCCTCGGCCGAGAGCGCTCCGGATAAAATCCGGACACTGGCCCGGGCGCAACTGAATAAACTGGATGGTGGATCGCCCCGGTTGGCCCGCCAGCCCTCTATTCGCGGCTATCTGGGTATCTCTGGCGGTTACGATTCCAATATTGCCGGCCTGCCCGAGGATACGGCGTCGAGTGAGGGTGGGAGCTTCCTCGAGGCGCTGGCTGCCGGAACCTACGAGCGGCCAGTCGGCACCCGCTCACGGCTTGCCCTCGATGCTGCCGCCTACTCCCGGGAACATCCGTCCGATGAAGAATACGACACTCAGGTGTTGCAGGGACGACTGGCCTGGTCTGAGACCCTCGCTGCAGTTGAGCGCGGCGCTCTGGTGTCGGTGGTGAAGTCCTGGTTTGGCAGCGAATCCCTTGAAACCCGATACGGCATCGAGGGGTTTTATCGTTGGCGTGAGTGTTCGCTACCCGTAGCCCCGGATCAGTGTGGAGTTGCCCTGGCGGCGGCTACCGTGAATGGTGGTTCAGGCTTCGAGGCCTATGACGGACAGTGGTATCGGGCACGCGTTCATGCGCGGAAGTACCTGGGACCCTGGCGATTGGACGGCGACTACTCACTGGAAATCAATGACCGGCGGGATCTGCAAACAACCAGTGAGTTTATCAGTGTCTCACCTACCCACCACACACTGGAGTTTGCCGGTCGCTACCGCTGGCGGCCAGATATCGTATTCGGAACAACGGGCTCTGTTCGCCACAGTCGATACCGGGACGCCCATCAGTTGGTGTCCGGGGAAGGCGAGAGCGGTCGCAGAACAGATAACCGCCTCGAGATCGGGTTGCTGGTGGAGAAGTCCCTGGACAGCCGTTGGCTGGCCCGGGGGGAGTGGCTGGTTCGGGATAACAGAAGCAGTCTGTCGCAGTATGACTATCAGCGCCAGACGCTGATGTTCACCCTGGAAGGGGCCTTCTAGCTCTGCAAGGCAAAGCCAGAAGGCGGGCTACCCGTTACAGTCCTGCGTTTCTCAGGCGGTTGGCGTGTTGCTTGAAAACCGCTTTTGGATCAGTTTCGAAGAGGCTATGCAGGCCCAACGCCTGATTCACTTCATCCAGATGGTTCATGAAGTAATTATCCCGGATAACCTTGCCAAACCGGCTGCTGCAGCGGCCTACCAGACCGTCGTTCTGGCTGAAGCCGAAGGCGAGGCTGGTGGTGCCCAACAACGCGTCGGACGGATCCAGTACGTTGGTCAGAACACCGGTGCCACCCCAGGAGTAGAAGCGGACACCATTTGCCGAGTAGGCGCCTTCACCGCAAGAGGTGGTTGGAATCCCGGCAGGGGCAAAGCTGTTGAATTCGGCGCTGCCCTGGGTGGTGAGGGATTCCAGGCTTGACCGCAGGTCCTGGTTATAACCGCCACCGGACAGCAGATCGATAAGCCCACCCAATGCATTCCCCAGACTGGCCGCCAGGCTTTCGGCAGGGGAGCCGTAGATAAGGTCGGCGACCGGCGAGCCTTTATGGGGCGAGCCGACGGACGTCACTGAGGCGACCAGATCCGGCCGCACCCTGGCGATGTAACGGGCCGTGGGGCCCCCGTGGCTGTGGCCAATCAGATTGACCTTGCCGTGCACCGCGGCGATCGCCTGTACCTGCGGCAGAAGCGCTTCACCGCGAGCAATGGTGCTGTCCAGGGCGGGCACCTGAGTGGTGTAGACATCAGCGCCGTATTTGCGGAGATCCTCGGCGACGCCGTACCAGTAGTCCACGCCGGCAATGGAATCAAAGCCGAACATGCCATGCACCAGCACAACCGGGTAGCGAGTATCCGTATAGTTTGAAGGGGTAGAGTCCCACCACCAGGCGGCGGAGGGGGCCGACCAGGCCACAGTCAGGGCCAGGGCCATTGCTTGGATCCAGAGTTTCATTGTCGTTCCTACAGTTTGATGTTGTGTTTGTTATTCAAACTGCGGCTCAACCTAACGGGTTGCTCCAGAGACTTCCTGCTCGTACTGCATCTGCCTGTAGGCAGACCGAGTGCTTCCGTGCGCTGACTTGATTCTTGTGTTTGTTAGATTGGTGCCGTCAGAGCATCTCGGTAGAGATTAGATCAACATTTGATCAGGCGGGATGGTAAGTCAACGGCACAAGAGGCCAGTCAGGGGTGTTCGCCGTGGAACTGTGATGCCCATCACATTGGTGGCCCCGCAGGACATGTTCCGACCTGCGGGGCAGCGATGAGGACAGCGGAAATATCAGAGCGTGGCCATGACCTTTTTGGCCGCCGCTACCGTATCGGCGATGTCCTGTTCGGACAGTGCCGCTGTCGTAAAGCCAGCCTCAAAGGCGGATGGTGCCAGATATACGCCTTCTTTAAGCATGCCCTGGAAGAACTTCTTGAAGCGTTCGACATCACAGCCCATCACCTGGTCAAAGCGGGTAACAGAGCTTTCCTCGGTGAAGAAGAATCCAAACATGGCCCCGGCACTCTGGACCGTCAACGGGATGCCAGTGGCGTCAGCGGCTTCTTTCAGGCCGTCGCGAACGGCATTGGTTTTCTCGGTCAGCCGGTCGTGGAAACCGGGCTCGGAGATTGCGTTCAGTGTCGTCAGGCCGGCGCACATGGCCAGGGGGTTACCGCTCAGGGTGCCTGCCTGGTAAACCGGTCCCAGTGGTGAGATGTGTTCCATGATTTCCCGTTTGCCGCCAAAGGCGCCGACCGGAAGTCCGCCACCAATCACCTTGCCCAGTGCGGTGAGGTCCGGGGTTACGCCATACAGCCCCTGCGCGCCGCCAAGGGAAACCCGGAACCCGGTCATTACTTCGTCGAAGATCAGCACGGTGCCGTGCTCGTCGCACACTTCCCGCAACCCCTCGAGGAAGCCGGGGACCGGTGGAATGCAGTTCATATTGCCAGCGACCGGCTCTACGATAATCGCGGCGATCTGGTCGCCCATCTCCCGGAAGCATTCGCGAACGCTGTCCATGTCGTTGTAGGTCAGCGTGATGGTGTGCTCAGCCAGGCTGGCGGGGATGCCCGGGGAATTCGGCACGCCCAGGGTGAGGGCGCCGGAGCCTGCTTTGACCAGCAGTGAATCCACGTGGCCGTGGTAGCAGCCCTCGAACTTCACGATCTTGTCGCGACCGGTGTAGCCCCTCGCCAGGCGGACAGTGCTCATGGTGGCCTCGGTACCCGAATTCACCATGCGGACCAGTTCGATGGATGGCACCAGTTCGCACACTTTCTTGGCCATCTCGGTTTCGAGGGCGGTCGGCGCACCATAGCCAACGCCCAGATCAACCTGCGCATGCAGGGCGTCTTTGATGCGTTGGTCACCGTGGCCAAGAATCATGGGGCCCCAGGAGCCGATGTAATCGATGTAGCGCTGATCGTCTTCGTCGTAAAGATAGGCGCCCTGGGCGTGCTTGAAGAAAATCGGCGTGCCGCCAACGCCTCGAAAGGCCCGGACCGGAGAATTCACGCCACCGGGGATGTATTTCTGGGCCTGCTCGAACAGGGTTTCGGAGTGCGTCATGGATCTGGGCTCCTGTTATTCCGGAAGTGAAAAAAGTGGATGATGGCTTGCGAACAGGCGCTCGAACGCTTTGGCTCGCATCTCAATGTCATGTGTGTCGCCGCCAAAAAGGCCGCCTACCACGGCGAGCATGTCGGCCCCGGCACGGATAAGAGGTTCGCCGTTGTCTGTGGTTACCCCGCCGATGGCGGTGATCGGGAGGCCGAAACGCTTTGCGTCGGTCAGAACACCGGGAGGCGCTGCGGGGGCGCCGGGTTTGGTCGACGACGTATAAAATCGCCCGAACGCCAGATAGTCCGCGCCCGCCCCCAGAGCAGCCTGTGCAAGTGCGAGATCGGCGTGACAGGTTATGCCGATTATGGCCTCATCACCGAGAAGGCGGCGGGCCGCTGCCACTGAGCCGTCCGTCTGACCCATGTGTACCCCGGCAGCCCCGACCCGTTTTGCGAGATCGGGATCGTCGTTGATCAGCAACGGAACGCCCGCATTTCGGCATAAAGCCTGCAAACTGACCGCCTGGGAAATCCGTTCAGCCATCGGCACGCTCTTTTCGCGATATTGTACCATGACCGCGCCGCCCCGAAGCGCAGCCTCAACCGATTCGATCAGTGTTTCGGGTGGTGTCAGTACGCTGTCGGTAATGGCGTAGAGCCCCGGGCGCAGCCCTTTACTCATCGCTCCCACAGAATACCTCGATCCGGCACCGGCTGGCCTTTACCGACTTCCAGGGCGTGGAGTATGGCGCGATGAACGTAGTTCTGGGCCTGGGAAATGGCGGCTCGGGGCGACAGCCCGGAGGCCCTGCCGGCAGAAATGGCCGCTGCCAGGGTGCAGCCGGTGCCATGGTACTCACCACCGATTCGTTCAATTTCCCAGCGCATGGGCTCAGGGGCGTGGTTATAGAGCGTGTTGATAATGTGAATGCCGGTGCCGTGTCCACCAGTGGCCAGGACGGATTCGCAGCCGCCCTTCAGCAGATTGTCGGCGGCCTGATCGGCGTCCTCACTGTTGCCGAGCATGGCCAGTTCAACGCCATTGGGCGTGATCATTTCAGCCACGGGAAAGAGCTTCTCCTTCATCGCGCTGACCAGTTCGTCGTCGGCCAGATCACCGCCGCCTGCGGCCTTGATCACCGGGTCGGTGATCACGGGAATGCCCGGATGTTCACGGATGAAATCCACGAGCACATCCACCACCGCAGCATTGCCCAGGGCACCGGTTTTGATGGCATGAATCGGGGAATCATCGGCGAGACACTGGAGTTGTTTTCGGATCAGGTCAGCCGATACGGGCTCGGCGCCATACACGTTACGGGTGTCCTGCACGGTGAGGCAGGTAAGAACCGGCAAGGGATGGCAGCCAAGGGAGGTGACGGCCTGGATGTCGGCCTGAATGCCGGCGCCGCCGGACGGATCAAGGCCGGAAAGAATCAGAACCTGTGGTCGGGTGTAGCGTTTGATGACTCAGCTCCTCAAAACGGTTTGACAACAGCCAGGATTACAACGGCCAGAAGAATCAGCACCGGCAGTTCGTTGAACCACCGGTAGAATACGTGGCTTCTGGTGTTCCGGTCGTCCCGGAAGACCTTTACAAGGTGCCCGCAATAGAAATGGTAAACGATCAGAATGGCCACCAGAAACAGCTTGGCATGCATCCAGCCCTGGCTGAAATAGCCGGAGGCATTGTAACTGATCAGCCAGACACCGAAGACGACGGTGGCGACCATTGAAGGGGTGGTAATGCCCCGGTAAAGCTTGCGCTCCATGATCTTGAAGCGTTCACGACCGGGCTCGTCCTCGCAGGCCGCGTGGTAGACGAACAGTCTGGGCAGATAGAAAATGCCGGCGAACCAGCACACCAGTGAAATAATATGGAAGGCTTTCACCCACAGCATTCGTCAGCTCCGTCGGTATTGGTAGTAACTCTCGATATCGGCTTTCAGCACCACGCCGTATACCCGCTGGATCATTGGCGCGACGTGACGTTGTACGTAGAGGGCCTCGGCATTGGTTGCATCGAACTCGTTTAATGCCTCCTCCAGGGTGGCCTGGTATTGCACGGGGGCCACGTCGCGACGGTTCGCAGGTATGTCCATCAGGTCAATGGACTCGGGCGGTTCGATCTCTTCCTCGGACACCAGCTTTTCGGTGTCCTCCAGATATCGGGCGAGATCCACGGCCGGCAACAGGGCGGTCGGCCCGCTGCTGCCCTCAACCACCAGCCACTTTGGCTCGGATTTCAGTACTTTCCGCGCTTCTTCCACTGTCAGGTGCCGTTCGGTGCGCAATATACTGCGATCCATGATTGCGCCAACCGATACCCGCCTCAGCGCCTGAATCACCGGGGAATTCTGATAGCTAAGCCCCTGGTTCTTGAGAATGGTCAGGAACAGTGACCTCTTCCCGAACGCCTCGCTGGTCACCAGGCTCGAGGTGGTGATGATCAGCATGCCCGGGAGGATGATGTTGGGGTTACGCGTGAGCTCCATCAATGCCATCAGGGCCGCGAGTGGCGCCTGCAGTACGGCGCCCATCATGGCTCCCATGCCGAGCATGGCGTAGAAGCCAACAGAGGAAGCTTGCTCCGGCATGATCTGGGCGCCAATCAGCCCCATGGCGCCGCCCAGGGTTGCCCCCATAAACAGGGTGGGGCCAATCACGCCACTTGGCATGCCCAGCCCGATGGAGAGCGATGTAATCACCAGTTTGGCGGCGCCGGCTCCGAGCAGGAGCCAGAACCCGAGTTCGCCGTTGATGGTTTCGTTGACGGTGTCGTAACCGATACCCATGGTTTCTGGAATAAAAATGGCGAATGGCACCATCAGAAGACCCGCAAACGTGATGCGCAACAGAACGGGGCGATGGTGATGCTTGCCCATAGTGTCAACCAGCTGGATAAACAGCGCGGCCGAAATGCCGATAATCACCGCTATGGCGAGTATCCAGGGGATTTCCGTTAGCGAGTTCATGGTCAGCGCCGGCACGTTAAAGGCCGGTTCTGTGCCATAGACCGCCTGGGTAACGATGGCAGCACTGACAGAGGCCAGGATGATCGGTGTAAAACCCGCAATGGTGTATTCCATCATCACCACTTCCATGGCGAAGATGACGCCGGAGATCGGCGTGTTGAAAGAGGCTGAGATGGCGGCCGCACAACCGCAGGCCACCAGTGTCCGGATGCTGTTGTTCGGAAGCCGCATCCACTGGCCCATCAGGCTGGAAAAAGCCGCTCCCAGGTGCACGGCAGGCCCCTCACGACCCGCCGACTGACCACTGACCACGGTGGCAACGCCCGAGATGAACTGCACGATCGCGCTGCGCATGGAAATGTAGCCCTGGTGGTAGTTCAGGCGCTCCATCACATGCACAATCCCGACCTTGCGGTCATGGGTGGCCAGACGATGCATCAGCAGCCCCAGACCGAGGGCGCCAGCCAGGGGCAGGAGCCCGCGGGTAATTAGGTCCAGTTGTTCGAAGGATTCGGAGCCATCCCCGGGCAGGAAATGCTCGAGCGGCCATTCGATAGCCAGCCGAAAAACCAGGATCACGCCCCCGGTTATCAAACCGGACAGCAGGCCAAGCACGGCCAGTTGCGGCAAAGCATCAACACCGGAGAGTCGGCGCCGGAAAACAGGAATCAGATGCTCGGTAATCTGGTGCCAGATTTTCTGCATGAGGCCAGAGTTCCGGTGGATTTGAATGGACTGCCAGAAGGATTCTGACAACATTGTAACGGTCGCCCTGAGGGCTGCAATAAGTCATTGGTTTATCATGGTAGACTACGGCGTTAAAGCTCTTAATTCTGATACGACGTCGCTGGAGAAAATGGTGATTAAAGTAGGCATCGTTGGTGGCACCGGCTACACCGGTGTGGAACTGCTGAGAATTCTTGCGGTTCACCCTGAAGTTTCGGTCAGTTGCATTACCTCCCGTTCCGAGGCGGGTATGCCGGTTGCGGAGATGTACCCCAATTTGCGAGGCCATTACGACCTCGCGTTCTCAGAGCCGGACGTCAATGTGCTTGGGGCCTGCGATCTGGTGTTCTTCGCCACGCCCCATGGCGTGGCCATGAGGATGGTGCCGGAACTGATGTCCGCCGGCGTACGTGTAGTGGATCTGTCCGCCGATTTCCGTCTTAAGGATCTGGATGTCTGGGCCAACTGGTATGGCATGGCCCATGAGAGCCCGGAATGGGCGGAGAAGGCGGTTTACGGTTTGCCGGAAGTGGTGCGCGATGAAATCCGCAATGCTCAACTGGTGGCCAATCCGGGTTGCTATCCGACTGCAGTTCAGCTGGGATTCCTCCCGTTGCTGGAGCAGGGACTGGTGGATCCAAAGCGCCTGATCGCCGACGCCAAATCCGGCGCCAGCGGCGCGGGCAGGCAGGGCAAGATCGGCATGCTCCACGGGGAGATCGGTGAAAGCTTCAAGGCCTACGGCGCCTCGGGGCATCGTCATCTGCCGGAAATCCGCCAGGGTTTGTGCGGTGCTGCTGGCGGGGATGTGGGTGTGACGTTCGTGCCCCACCTGATTCCGATGATCCGCGGCATCGAGGCGACGCTCTACGCCGAGCTGAAGAATCCGGCGGACTTTGATCGGCTCCAGGCCCTGTTCGAGCAGCGTTTTGATGACGAGCCTTTTGTCGATGTGATGCCTTTCGGCAGCCATCCGGAAACCCGGAGCGTGCGTGGGGCGAACCAGTGTCGCATGGCACTGCACAGGCAGGAACAGAGCAACATTGTTATTGTTTCTTCCGTCATTGATAACCTGGTGAAAGGTGCGGCCGGGCAGGCGGTCCAGAATATGAACATCATGTTTGGCCTGAAAGAAACCATGGGGCTTGAGGCCCCGGCGCTTTTGCCTTGATACCCAAGGGAATATTGTGAGCGAACAGCGAAAGCCGGCTGAAGAGTATGTGGTCATCCGGCATCGACCGGGTTATCGCCTGCGCAGAACCGCCATCCTTCTGGTTTTTACCGTGGTAGCTGCGGTCGTGGGGTATGCCGCCGGGCTCGCCCAGGGCGGGTTCCGTTTTTCCAGTGCCGAGGAGTCGAACCAGGTGCTGGAAAACGAGGTCGAGAAGCTCAGGGATGATTATCGCAAGGCTCGGCAGCAGCTGATCAATCTTGAGCGTGGGCAGGCGATTGACGAGCAGGCCCTGAACCAGGCGCGAAAAACCATTGTGGATCTGGAAACCCGCATTGTGTCACTGCAATCGGACCTGACTTTCTATAAAAACATCATGGCTCCGTCGGAAACCAGCAAGGGGCTTCAGGTAGACAGCTTTTCACTGGTTCGGGCTCGCAATCAGGACAGTTATGACTTCAAGTTGGTGCTGACCCAGGTTGGCAACAACAAGAGCTACATTTCCGGTGTGGTGGCAGTCAATGTCATTGGTTTGCGGGATGAGGAAAAAGAGGTCATCGCCTTGCGTGATCTCTCGGAGGACATAGCCGATCTCGGTGTGAAATTCCGTTTCCGGTACTTTCAGGATGTCGAAGGCTCCCTGAAACTGCCGGAACAATTTGAGCCGCTTGAGATCCAGGTGGTTGCCCAGGCAGAGGGAAAAAAATCCTCGCAAGCCGAGCGCACCTTTAACTGGGACGATTTAACGGAGAACTGACATGCTTGGCAAGAAAAAGCAGAAGCCGCGCCGGCCCACGGGCCATTTTGACACCCTGATCTCTTCCCGTACGACGGTTGAAGGCGATGTGCATTTCAGCGGTGGGCTTCACGTGGATGGCCGGATTCGAGGTAAGGTCGTTGCCGATGAGGGCACCGACGCGGTACTGAGGATTTCAGAAGTTGGCGAAGTGACGGGTGATATCAATGCGCCGCACGTCATTATCAACGGAACCGTGAATGGTGATGTCTACGCCTCGGCACATCTTGAACTGGCGGAAAAAGCCTCTATCAATGGAAGCGTTTACTACAACCTCATTGAAATGGCGATGGGGGCGTCTGTAAACGGAAATCTGGTGCATCAGCGGGAGCCGGTAGGGTTGCTCTCTCAGGATTCCAAAGCCGCCGTGTCCGGTGAAAAGCAGGCTTCCGCTGGCGATTCGGCAGGGGAGCCCAGCGGTGCGGACGATGGTGGAAAGTCCGAATAGTTGATTGTTTTAGTCAGGAATACCATAATCGCCTGAGTTGTTCATAATTATCCGGAGGCGAACTTGAGCGCAGTTCAGCAACAAATAGCTACACCGCTGTTCTTCAGTGACAGTGCCGTTGCCAAAGTACGTGAGTTGATCGAGGAAGAAGAAAATCCCGAGCTCAAACTCCGCGTCTTTGTGACGGGCGGGGGCTGCTCCGGATTTCAGTACGGCTTCTCGTTTGATGAAAGCCAGGATGAGGAAGACACCGTGATCGAGCGTGATGGCGTTTCTCTTCTGGTGGATCCGATGAGTTACCAGTATCTGGTGGGCGCTACCATTGATTATCAGGAAGGCCTGCAGGGCTCACAGTTCGTGGTTCAGAACCCCAATGCCAGCTCCACTTGCGGGTGTGGTAGCTCCTTCTCCATCTGATTGGCCGTGGTTTTCAGGCCGGGTAAATGGCACCCAGAATACGAGGGCCAGCTGCTCCGGTCACGTCCGGCAGATTGCCGGGCTTTCCTTCCAGTGCCTGCTTTGCCAGCCAGGCAAAGGCGACAGGCTCCACCAGTTGAGGGTCTAATCCCAGCTCCGTTGTGAGTGAAAGCGAAACGCCGGGAAGCGCTTTGGCGAACGCCTCCATCAGCAGCGGATTGCGTGCCCCGCCACCACACACGTAAATCCTGAGATCTGAGATCTCGGGCAGTTGCTGCACGACGCTTTTGACGGTTAATTCCAGCAGGGTCCTCTGAATATCTTCGGCTGGAATGTCCCGGTGGCGGCTTACCAGTGTTTTTACCCAATCAAGATTGAACCGCTCTTTGCCCGTGCTTTTCGGGGGTGCCTTCGAGAAATAGGCATCGGAGAGCATGTCATCAAGAAGTTCCTGGTTAATCGAACCCTCCATGGCCCAATGACCGTCGCTGTCGAAAGGCAGCCCGGTCTGGTCGAGGCACCAGGCATCCATCAGCGCATTGGCAGGGCCCGTGTCAAAACCGGTTGCCGGTATCTCGTCACTGGCGGGGAGCCAGGTAATGTTGGCGATTCCCCCGAGGTTGAGAATGCAGCGGTTCTCCTCATCTGAGCTGAAAAAGGCCTTGTGGAAGGCCGGGACCAGCGGTGCGCCCTGGCCTCCGGCGGCCATGTCCCGTCGTCGGAAGTCCGCAACTGTTGTGATGTTGGTGGCTTCGGACAGCACGCAAGGGTTGCCGATCTGTATGGAGAAAGGTGCGGTGCCAGACGGCTGGTGTCGAATGGTTTGTCCATGGCTGCCAATGCCCCGAATCTTCGCCCGATCGAATTCCGATCTTTGGATGACCGCGTCCGCGGCCTGGGCAAACAGATGACCGACCAGAGTATCCAGTTCGCCGATTTCGTCGGGTTCGGCCTGGTTCTGGCTGGCGGCAATGAGTCGGTGGCGAATCTGATCGGGGTAGGGGATCGTGTGCGATGCGTGGATCTTTACGGCGCTGTGATTGAAAGACACCAGCACGGCATCAATGCCATCCATGCTGGTGCCTGACATCAATCCAATCCAGGCTTCCATTTGTTTCTCAGTCGTCTGAAGCCAGTGCGAGTTGCTGATAGCTCTCGCGGAACACGTCAAACTGCGCGATTCGCTGTTCGGTGAATTGTTTGAATCGGGCCATCTCGGAAGACGGAATGGGCTTGGCGTCCGGCAACTTGACCGTGCGGGAGTTGCGCGGCGACCCGTTCAGCCTGAACTCGTAGTGCAGGTGAGGTCCGGTAACCATGCCCGATGAACCAACATGCCCGATGGTTTGGCCCTGCTTGACTCGGGTGCCATTCTTGATGCCTTTACCCAGGCGGCTCATGTGTGCATACAGCGTGGTGATGTTGTCGCCGTGCTGGAGGATGACAGTTCGTCCGTAACCACCTTTCCAGCCTGCGAATTTCACCCGACCGGAACCTGCCGCCTTGATCGGAGTTCCGGGAGGCGCTGCGTAATCGGTGCCTTCATGCGGACGTACTACGTCCAGAACGGGATGGCGGCGCTGAAGGTTGAACGGAGAAGAAATCCGGGCATTGATGGGGGTTCGCAGGAATGCCTTGCGCATGCTTTTGCCATCGGGAGCGTAGTAATCGCTGTCGCCATTGCTGTCGGTATAAAGCAGTGCGAGGTTTTCTTCGCCGCGGTTAACGAATCGTGCAGACAGGATCCGGCCCGTGTCGAACTTTTCGCCGTCAAGGTAGAGTTCTTCGTAAACCACTTCGAACTGGTCGCCCTTCCGGACGTCGTAAACAAAGTCGATATCCCAGCCGAAGATGCCTGCCAGCTCCATGGTCAGGCTGTCGTTAAGGCCCGCTTCGCGCGCAGCCAGATAGAGGGAGCCGTCAATGGTGCCTGATGCAAAGGCTGGCCGCGCTTCCGGTTTGCGAACTTCGGTTTCGCCGGTAAAGCTCTCGCCTTCTTTGGTAATCTTCAGGGTTTCCAGGCGGTTTCTCTGCAAGTCGATGGCCGCAAGCCCACCTTCTTCGGTTGTCGCAAAGCGAATGGTTTCGCCGGCGTACAGGCGCTGGAGTTTTTCGGCCTCACCGTCGCCATGAATAACCGAGAGCATGATGCCGTCATTAAAGCCAGCTTTCTTGAACAGAGAGGAGAGCGTGTCACCAGACTTGATTGCGAAGGTTTGCCATTCGAGTTCCGGCAACTTCGGAGCGACAGGTTGCTCGGGAGCGGAAACGCTCGCCTGCTGAGTGGCCTCTGTCGCGACATCGGATTCAGGCGCTTTCGGCTGGGTGTCCGCTACGGGAGCCTCTGTCGGCATTGCTTGCTCAGGCGCTGCGCCGGTTTCGGAAACGGTGCCTTGCTCCAGGTCCAGGGCATAGGACATCCGTTTGGCTTCAACGTTGCTGCTGGGGCTCATGAGAATGGCAGCGGTAACAACAACAGTAGCCGCGGCAGCAATGGTAATGTGAGTTTTAGGAAACATTTTCAGCACGTATCGCACCCGTTTTAATCGGTATTACGGCAGCTTGTACTACCTAATTAAAGCTGTTGTTCAAGTATAGTCCAACAGATTACCGTATAAAATGCATGCGGGACAGCGTGGAACATTACGGTTGCTGCTCCATCCTCCGGATTTCTTTTGACAGCGTTGTTATAATACGCCGCCCTGCAAAGTCGGTGTTGGTCAAATTCTGGTCAGCATACTGTAGCAGGGGAACAGGTAACTCACAGATTTCTTTTGTTGAACTCTGTAACTGACAGAATCTTTCCAAGATCAAAGCGGGGACGTGTTGTTCATGGCATCCATTGATGAAGCGTTGGCGATAATCAAGCGAGGCGTAGACGAACTCATTCCGGAAGATGAGCTCATCGAAAAATTGAAGGAAGGTCGTCCGCTGCGGATTAAGGCGGGTTTCGACCCCACTGCGCCGGACCTTCATCTTGGGCACACCGTTCTTATTAACAAGCTGCGGCAGTTTCAGGATCTTGGTCACGAGGTGATGTTTCTGATTGGAGATTTCACCGGAATGATCGGTGATCCCACCGGGAAAAGCGCCACGCGTCCTCCTCTAACAGAGCAGCAGGTCGCCGAGAACGCGGTCAGCTATAAAGAGCAGGTGTTCAAGATTCTTGATCCCGCGAAAACGCGCGTCATGTTCAATTCCGACTGGATGGGTAAGATGAGCGCCGCCGATATGATCAAGCTGGCGGGACAATACACCGTTGCGCGCATGCTGGAGCGGGATGACTTCACCAAGCGCTACCGTGCCGAGCAGGCGATTGCGATTCACGAGTTTCTCTACCCTCTGGTCCAGGGGTATGACTCCGTGGCCATGGAGGCGGATGTTGAGCTGGGCGGTACCGACCAGAAGTTTAATCTCCTGATGGGGCGCATTCTGCAGAAGCATTACGGCCAGTCGCCCCAGGTGATCCTCACCATGCCAATTCTGGAAGGGCTCGATGGTGTCCAGAAGATGTCCAAGTCTCTGGGGAACTATGTCGGCGTCAACGACTCGCCTGGCGAAATGTACACCAAGCTGCTCTCTATGCCGGATGATCTCCTCTGGCGTTACTTTGAACTGCTGAGCTTCCGGCCGCTTGCCGAGGTAGACGAGTTCCGTAAGGCGGTTGCTGGTGGTGCAAACCCCCAGGATTATAAAAAGCTGCTCGCGGAAGAGATTATTACCCGCTTCCATGATGAAGAGGCGGCCCGGACCGCTCACAAGTCGGCGGGTAACCGGGTGGCGCTTGGCGAGATCCCGGACAATGTCCCAACTGTTGAGGTGCCTTTGGAGGGGCAGTCCGAGATCCCGATGGCGGCGGTGCTTCGCCTGGCCGGTTTGGTAAAGAACGGCGCGGCAGCCCGGGATGTCCTGGGGCGTGGTGCGGTATTTGTCGATGGCCAGAAATTCGAGGGCGACCGGATGTTTGTGGAAGGCGATGATTGCGTCATCCAGGCTGGCAAGAAGAAGATC
>Ga0209379_10000811_pt1 | contig 22780 bp, 34 predicted proteins | sample tdDd001_FD_187124 | JGI IMG/M metagenome (GOLD analysis project Ga0209379, IMG submission 187124) | Marine sediment microbial communities from the Atlantic coast under amendment with organic carbon and nitrate - tdDd00.1 (SPAdes)... | ecosystem: Environmental > Aquatic > Marine > Coastal >...
AGTGTCTGTTGTATCGGGAATTGCGTTCAATTTCTCGATAGATAGTAGCTTTGTGACGACCCAGTTGTTTAGCTATTTTAGCGGTACTAATTCCTTGCTTTCTGAGTGCAGAAATCATATACCTTTCGTTCTCAGTGAGGTGCGTGTATCTCATGTTTTTTACTTCTTGGCGGGAGCAAACTTCATGATTATCGCATCTCACTGTTTTTATGTTCAGAGGTGTCGCACTTCGTACTTGAATCCAAGATGCCTAACAAACTGTTTAAGAGTGATTCGCAACGCGTGGCATTTTCGCTATGCGTTGCGTTTGGTGTTTAAGGTGGTATGCGGAAGCATCGGTATTGCGTTGCTCACACCTTAACAGGGCGTTATAGTGATTAAAGTCGAAGATTAAATGTATAGACCACTTGAAGGTATCGAAAGAAAAATCCGAAAGGATTATGAATCAGAAATATATGCAAATTTCGCGCGTGGTGCTTATTGTGAAAAAGATCAAATAGGTGACGTGCTAAAAAAAGCATTTTCATTTTATGAACAAATATTGGAATTTAATTTAAGTAAGGCAGCATCAATAGATATGCTCACATTTATTCTTAGTGAATATGAAAATTACTGTGAGATGTCTATTAGGTATAAAAAAGGTGAACTCTCAGAGCAAGAAATTAAATTTTGGGGAGAGTATGGCTCTAAAACAAAAAGAGCATTAAAATATCTTGCTGAAAAAATTGTAGCAAAACTACCAAATCAAGTTGATGATAATATAGATCATAAAGTAGCTCTATCTCATTGTTGGATAGCCGCTGAAGAAATGGTTGAACTATATATGTCTAGCCAAATCGGGTACAGCCTCTTTCCAGAAGAGTGTCAATTAATAATTGAAGATAGTAAAAATTACAATTTTGTCGAATTCAAATGCAACAAACTGAAGAATGCATTTGATAAACTAGACTTACATGGCTTTTCCAACAATGAAGAACTAGCCTTTTCACCACCCTTTGATGCTAATGTGCAGAATGAATATTTTGAGGCTGTGTTCAAAAAATACTTTAATATAGATTATTCTAGTTGTTTATATTTAATTCAAAGTTTGATCGGATGCTTCAATATAGATCAAAATGATGAGATTAAGTATTGCTATTTTGAAAAAGATAAGATGGTTTCTTGTCTAGCGAGTGATTACTCTAAATTCGGTCTTACAGAAGAACAAGTAGTTACACTACTTGCTGGTTTCACTATTACAAAAGATAAATTAGAAGATAGGGTGTTATACAAACCTAAACAGGAATATAGGGCTTTAAGAAGAGCGTTTTTTGAAGTTGAAGACAATGGGAAAAGTGTAGTGCTATTTTCTAAGTCGATGGCTCTAGAAGAGTTAAGTCAGTTAGTTCGTAGTGTGAGTTTTAGAAAACTGCCAAGCGAATGGACAGTTCTAGATAAAAAAATGAGTCTAGGCTTAGATAGATTTTCAAATTTTTCAGGTTCATGGTTCGAAGATTTTTTGATTAAAAAACTAAAGGAAAACAATATTAAGTGTGAAAGATCTTTGAAGAAAATGAAAGTAAATGGTAAAAACACTCATATTCCAGATGCTGTTGGTGATATTGATGTTATTGCACAAGTTGGAAAGGAGTTGCATATTATCGAGTGTAAGATGGTTCAATTCTCCTCCGAGCCCACGGGTTATATAGATGATCTTGATAAGTTTGTTTATGATAAAAAGTCTTATCGAAAGAAGTTTGATAATAAGATATCTTGGGCTGAAGAAAATATAGAACTTCTTAAGAAGCATTTAACTAGTAAAGGATTTATCTTTTCAAGTGATCCAGTAATTAAGCCAATCATGATTACTTTTTACCCAACAATAGTGAGTGATTTTATTGATGAATTTTTGTGCTTGGATGTAAATGAGTATCTAAAATCACTATAACAAAGCATTTAAGAGTGATTCGCAACGCTTGGCGTTTTCGCTTCGCTCAAGTATAGCCAAGCGTCGCTCACACCTTAATGCGGCGTTATACGATTTGAGAGGTATCGTGGAAAACAATATAGAAAAACCATGGATTACAGGTCCGAAAGAATTACTTACTCATGGTTTACAGCATTTAGAACTCGGAACTGACTTTGATCATCGTATAGCAATGATTTCTGTAGACAATGCTGTCGAGTTAATGATTAAAACGTATTTGGGTTTACCAAAAAGAATATCCAAAATTGACGGTTTGACACGTAAGGCGTTAGAAGAAATAAATAGCTCTTTTCCTAATATGTTAGATGGTTTGGAAAAGTTTGCTTCCGATAAGCTTTCCGGCATCGATCTAGGCGACATTGAGTGGTTTCACCGAGTTCGGAATCAGCTTTATCATGACGGAAATGGTATTACTGTTGAAAAAGGCAAAGTTGAGGCATATGCAGAAATCGCCAAAATTTTGTTTGAAAACCTGTTTGGTGTAGAAGTTACCGAGACTAAAACTGAGTCTAAGCATCATAGCCTTGTAGGTGAATTTATTAAACTATGGGCAGATATAGAAAGGCAGCAATCAACCAAAGATGGTAAGCGAAAACCCATGATGTTTAGGCTAAATGAATTAATTGAATTTGGACATTTATCTCCAAATCAAGTCGAACGATTTAATGAAGTCCGAAAGTTCAGGAATAACTTGGTTCATGGCATGAGTTCTCCAACTGAGGCTGAGCTTCAGGTTAATGTTCAGGCTTTGAAGCAGGTTGTTGAAGCTCTGAAGCTAGGTACAGTGTGAAAATCGTATAACAAACTGTTTAAGAGTGATTCGCAACGCGTGGCATTTTCACTATGCGTTGCGTTTAGTGTTTAAGGTGGTATGCAGGGGCTTCGGTATTGCGTTGCTCACACCTTAACGGGGCGTTATGAGTATCCGCAATTTTAGAGACAAGGAGTCAATTTTGTTCAAGCTTTATTACTATCCAAACAACGCGAGCCTAGCTCCTCATTTTTTGCTTCATCATTTAAAAGCAGACTATGAGCTGTTATTAGTTGATAAAAAATCGAACTCTCAAAAATCAGCGGATTATCTTAGGCTCAACCCTGCAGGGCGCATACCGACCTTAGTTGTTAATGATCAGCCAATTTTCGAAAGTCCAGCTATCTGTATGCACATCTGCGAATTGCATCCTGAATCCGATTTAATGCCATCGTTAGGTGAGCCGAGTCGTCCTTTGTTTTATCAATGGCTCGCGTTTCTCAATAATACGCTGCAAGCTGAACTTATGGTTCGCTATTACCCTCATCGCCACACTAACGATGAAGCTACCATTCCAAATGTAATAGCGGCGCAGGACGAAAGAATTGCTGATGCACTGTCAATCATCAACGACCAGTTAAAGCATCATGACTACTTGTTGGGTGACACCTTAACCGCATGTGACTACTTCTTGTTTATGCTTGCAGAATGGTCGTTACCAATTGAAAAATCACCACTTGATTTCAAACACCTAGCAGCGTATTTAAAGCGTCTTTGTTTGAACCCAACGATTAAAGCGGTTTGCGACATAGAGGGTATAGACCTCACACCATTTGAGTCATACTCATAACAATAAATTTAAGCAGATTCGCAACGCTTGGCACTTTTGGTTTGAATTTGCTTAAGTGTTTACGGCACTATTGTTTAGGTGTGTGGCAGCGTTGCTCACTACTTAATTTGGCGTTATGCATCTTATTCAGTATTGGTGATATAATTGCCGCTTATTTCTAATTAAGAGTTGTATCAATGGATAGTAAAATTAGAGTGCTCGAAGAGCTAATTATGAAAGCTGATTACTTCACATTTGGTAATTTTTGCCATCCAAGTATGAGTTACCCTGGTGAGTATGGTGGAGCAGATACTGCTGCATGGCTTGAATGGAAAACCAGAGCAGACCGTGTGGTCTCCGAAGTGATGGCAGAGGACTCTTCTGCCGTAAAGCTAGTCAAAGTTGGGGTCAGAACTCGAACTGAAGGTTATGGACCAGATACATTCGCTAACTCAAAAGAGTCTATTGTAAGAGCATTACAGAATGCTCTCGATGCTATCAAAGACGATGTTTACGGAGAGTTAAAACAAGAAAAGTCTACTAATCAATCTCCGGCAATATCAAATAAGATTTTTGTTGTTCATGGGCATGATAATGAATTAAAAAACGATGTTGAGCGTTTTTTACATGAGATTGGCCTCGAGCCAGTAGTTCTACACCGTCAAGTAGATGCTGGAGCCACTGTTATTGAAAAAATAGAAGCTAATAGTGATGTTGGTTATGCTTTTGTACTATTGACTCCTGATGAACTTGCTTACACTAAAGACCAACAACAGGTAGAAGAACAGCAAAGACATATCGAGTGGCGCGCTAGACCAAATGTGATTTTTGAGTTTGGTTTGTTTGTCGGTAAACTCGGTCGTGAAAGAGTATGTTGCTTACATAAAGGTGATGTTACGATTCCGAGCGATTTGTCAGGTTTGGTATACAAAAAAATAGACAGTTCTATCGAGACACAAGCATTTGCTATTATTAAAGAACTAAAAGCTGCTGGTTATCAGATAAATATCTAGCAGATGCATAACAAAGCATTTAAGAGTGATTCCCAACGCTTGGCATTTTTCATTCCATCGTTGGGTTTTGTGTTTATGGTGGTATGGTTTAGTTTCGTGGATGCGTTGCTCACACCTTAATGCGGCGTTATGCGACCCAGTAAAAAGGAGTTTCAAAGTGGAAGAAATAATTGATCAATTGGTTTCTCAGGGTTACGAAATATCTGGTAGTAACTCAAAGATTAGAGTAAAGATTGGAGGTTTCGCGGGTAAGGCTACAATTAGCAAAAATTATTATTCGAATACATTCGTCGTATCTAGTCATACTTGGATTCAGTTACTATCTTTGACGTTGATCTTTTCTTCTATCATGTCATCGCTCTACAGTCAGTGGGGGCAGCCTGAATTAAGTGGATCTGTGTGGTTTGGTTTGTCGGTTGGAATCCCCCTTATAGTTGTTGGATATGTTTCAGCGATTATTTCAGAAATTCAATTACAACCGATACGTCAAGTTGTGCGAATGGCAAATTCACGGTTATCATCACCAATCGCATAACAAACTGTTTAAGAGGGATTCGCAACGCGTGGCATTTTTACTATGCGTTGATTTAAGTGTTTAAGGTGGTATGCAGCGACTTCGGTATTGCGTTGCTCACCCCTTAACAGGGCGTTATGTGTTTCAATGAAAAAGGCAGAATAAGTGGAATATCTACATAAATTTTGGGAGTGGCTATCTGCTGATGGTGTCGCTGCTTTTATTACCGCAGCGGGTCTAATCTATACGATAAGAAGTTTCAATAAACAGCAAAAACTGGTTGTTTTCATGGATTATACTAAAAGGTATCAAGAGATTTGTTTGAATCTTCCTGAAAACATCAATGACGTGGATTTTTGCTTTGACGACTTAGACCCTAAAGATAGAGAGAAAACTTTACGTTACATGAGGGCTTATTTTGATCTGTGTAGCGAGGAGTATCACCTTTACCTTCAAAAACATATCGATAAGTCTACTTGGGTTGAATGGGAATCCGGAATTAGGTATTCATTTTCAAAGAAGTCTTTTAGAGATGCTTGGGTAAGACTAGGTCTTGATACTGTGTATTATGCGGACTTTTCAGAATTAGTCCGGCGCACACTTGAAAAACACACATAACAAAGCATTTAAGAGTGATTCGCAACGCTTGCCGTTTTCGCTTCGCTCAAAGTATAGGCAAGCGCCGCTCACACCTTAATGCGGCGTTAAATGGCAGGAGATAACGTTGATAATTACAAAATTTAAGTCTGAAATATCAGGTGATGAAGAGTTAAAGTTAATATCAGCTCAAATGGGTATAATTCGTTCAGGTATAAGATCTTTAATCTATGCTCGCCAAATTGATGAGCTTAAAGATAGCAATACCTACTTTTGGATATCAACTTGTAATGCACATTATGGTCATTTCATTGAATCGTGGGCTAAATGCTTTGGTAAGCAAAGTGAGGATACTCATTGGAAACACTTAGATGTAAAAAAAGAAAGCTTCCGTAAAGAGATGTTTAAGACCTTAAATACGCATAGTGGCGAGTTTGTTTTATATCTCAAAGATGTTCTCGCTTTGAGAAACCAGTTCTTTTCGCATACTGATTTGTCACAGGATTCTATAACTCTAAATTTTCCTAGGCTAGATTTAGCATTAGCTGCTTTTATATTTCTATACGAAGTGTTGCAAAGGCGCTTATTGGATGCTGAAAGTTTAGTGGTAGACCAAGGGCCTCGTAGTCTTGAAAGATGGATCGCTAACTTAAAAGAAGAAGCGGACCAAGTGATAAGTACGGCGTATACAGCAAGCAAAGATATACGAGAACACCAGTAAAGCCATTTAACAAATTGCTTAAGAGTGACAGCTAACCTTTGGCATTTTTGGTTCGGTTGGGTTCAGTGTTTACGTGGCTTTGCTTGGGTTTTGTGGTCAGTTAGCTGCACCTTAGCAAGGCGTTATTTCCGCAACGGATCTCTCAGGCTGAATGTGCATGCTTGTAGCCTAAGGTGTGAAAATGGCGGGGTAATAGGGCGTAAAAGCGGCGAAAATGGCGAATATTAGTCATTTCCATGCTAGCCTTAAATAGCTTTAAGCGCACCTTAATATGGCGCAGCAATTAAAGAGTGACGCTAAAGCAATTTAAGGTAGAGAGCTGACAAATACTTCGGTTTCGATTTTTTGCCTGCATACCGAAAATTCTCCGTCATATCAAATGATTAGGCGTCAACATTGACGACTTTGGTTGCGGATTAACAAACAGTTCAAGAGTGATTCGGTACGTGTGGCATTAGCGGTTTCATTGACTCCGGAGTTGCGTACCTCACACCTTAACTGCGCGTTAGTTTGCAAGAGGAAAAACGCAGCTATATCGCACGATCAAGTGGTAAAAGCTTAAAGTCTAAATTGTCTTATCGGCGTTCAATTTCAGTGTTAACTAGCGTGGTGAAAATCCAAAATTGGCATCGTTTCAATGGTTGATTTGTTCTTTGGTGCGGTGGCTTATGGATTAACTGAGTTGAACTCTTTTGCTGAAACTCTGCTCGTTGTGTTTGTTGGTACAAAAGCAGATTTACTCGCTGAAATGGCGTTTTCTCTGGTGTGGTAAATTCATGTGGTTTCAGTGACTTTGTTGAAAGTCCGCATTGTGAGATTGGTTCTCCAAAAGTGCTTTTTGGTGTTGTGAGTTCGTTTTCTGTGGCGTTGTTTGTTCCACGTGGTTTCATTGAGTAGCCGCTTTGAGACTAAGCCTGACTTAAGTGCATCAAAGCACATAAAGCTTATTGTTTTCAAAATTTAAAATAACGTAAAATCAACTCCTTGGGTTTGCAAACTAACAAACTGCTCAAGAGGGATTCGCAACGCGTGGCATTTTTACTATGCGTTGAATTTAGTGATTAAGGTGGTATGCGGCAGCTTCGGTATTGCGTTGCTCACCCCTTAGCAGGGCGTTAGCCCTTTTCGAGGAAACGATATGGAAATCGTACAAGAAATAGATGTTTCAGAATTGCATCATAAGGCAATCGAAGCATTAAGAAATCAAGCTTTTCCAGACAGCCAAGTAAGTCGTTCTTACTTTAAGCAGTTACCTCATATGCGTGTCCTTCATTTTCAAGGTGAACAGTTGGTTGGCTATCTTGGACTGGACTATCGAGTCGTTAGTGTTGGCGGAGAAATACATAAGGTTTTGGGCGTAATCGACTTCTGTGTTGACGAACGTTATCGAGGGCAAGGTATTGGCTCTTTTATGTTGTCAGAAGTATCGGCATTTGCCGAAACTAAAGATGTTGATTTCATAATCCTCATATCTGAGTTACATGATTTCTACTCATCAAATGGCTTTAACAAAGTTCAGTGTATGCAGTCTTGGTTAAGGCTTCACGAGCACACCAACTTTGGAGTGCTGTAGAGCATATTGATGAACTGTATGTGAAACCACTCAGAGATAAGCAGTGGGGTGTTGGACATTTTGATTGGCTAGGTTATATGTACTAGTCAACCACAGGGCTAACAAACTGTTTAAGAGTGATTCGCAACGCGTGGCATTTTTACTATGCGTTAGGTTTAGTGGTTAAGGTGGTATGCGGGAGCTTCAGTATTGCGTTGCTCACACCTTAACAGGGCGTTAGTTTGCAAGAGGAAAAATGCAGCTATATCGCAAGATCTAGTCGTAAAAGCTCAAAGTCGAAATTGTGGTATCACTTTCAATTTCAGTGTTAACTAACATGGTGAAAATCCAAAATTGGCATCGTTTCAACTATTGATTTATTCTTTGGTGCGGCGATTTTTGGGTTAACTGAGTTGAACTTTTTTGCTGAAACTCTGCTTGTTGAGTTTGTTGGTATAAAAGCCGATTTACACGCTGAAATGACGTTTTCTCTGGTGTGGTAAGTTCATGTGGTTTCAGTGACTTTGTTGAAAGTCCGCATTGTAAGATTGGTTTTCCAAAAGCGCTTTTTGGTGTTGTGAGTTCGTTTTCTGCGGCGTTGTTTGTTCCAAGTGGTTTCATTGAGTAGCCGCTTTGAGACTACGCCTGACTTAAGTGCATCAAAATACATAAAGTTTATTGTTTGCAAAGTTTAAAATAACGTAAAATCAACGCGTTGGGTTTGCAAACTAACAAACTGCTCAAGAGGGATTCGCAACGCGTGGCATTTTTACTAGTGATTAAGGCGGTATGCGGCGGCTTCAGTATTGCGTTGCTCACCCCTTAGCAGGGCGTTATGTGCCACTGTACTTAAGCGCAAAAAATGTAAGGAGAATGTATGTTTATCGTGTCTTTGACTTATCAGGTGCCTCTAGAGAAAGTCGATGTTTTTATTCCTGAGCATGTCGCTTATCTCAATGAACAATATGCAAAAGGTCACTTTGTTTTATCTGGGCGCAAAGAGCCAAGAACTGGTGGTGTAATCATTTCTACTATTAGTGACCGAAACAAGCTTAATGACGTACTGGCTGAAGACCCTTTTCATCGAGAAGGCTTGGCAAGCTATGAAGTAATAGAAATCGTGCCAACTAAGGCGTCAGAAAAGCTAGAATTCCTAATTTAGTGTCTGGCACATAACAAGCAATTTAAGAGGGATTCACAACGCTTGGCACTTTTGCTTCTACTTCAAATTTAGTGTCTACGGTACAATGCGTTAGGTTGGGTGGAGGCGTTGTTCACCCCTTAATTGGGCGTTATGTTTCTTAGTCGAGTGTAGAAAACTATAGTTAATATTCAGATGCTTATTGTGGAAAAGGAGAGTTGATGGATGTGTATTCGTTACTAGCATTTGCGGCTTTTCTAGTGCTCATATCTTCAATGATAGTGCTCCTTGGGAGTAGTATTTCCCTCGGATTGCAGATGAAAAGAATAGACCCGAGTAGATATAAAGCGATCTACTTTTTGTTTGTTCCTTTTTCTAGTGCGCTTCTCTTTAATTACGTAAGAAGTAGCGAAAATATCTCGAAGTATCCTGAAAGTAGCTCTTGGTTGTTTACTGTCATTCGATATTCTATGGTGTCACTCTTCATATCCTTTGTTTTTATGGGGTTTTCTGCTTTTTTAGCAGCAGGTAAAAGCTAAGTTTTTAGCCGGTAAAATTGTTCTGCTCATTTACGGTAACGTACTGGCGGGTGGTAATAAACATAACAAATTGTTCAAGAGTGATTCGGCACGCGTGGCATTTTTACTATGCGTTGATTTTAGTGGTTAAGGTGTTATGCGGGAGCTTAGGTATTGCGTGCCTCACACCTTAACAAGGCGTTAGTTTATTGAGGCAAGTATGAAGTTCATCCCGTATCATGACTTCCAATTTGATAGTGCATTATCCAAAGACGAAGTATTAAACAAAATTCAAGATCGTACAGACAAGCCCACAATGCTTCGCAGACGGAAGAGAAAAGAGTTTACTGGCAGTGTGTTTATTAATTCATTTGATATTAGTAGAAATTTGCGCCGTAGGAACTCCTTTTCACCAATAATTAAGGGCTGTGTCGAAGATATAGATGCGGGGGCGAGAATAACTATTTTAATGAGAATGCACCCGCTTATCATAGGCCTCGCGCTCTTCTGGCTAGTTTTTATTGGCGTTTCGAGTGTTGTTATGCTCTATCGTGCTGAGAATATTGAATTACCATTGTTTATACCAATTATAATGTTTTTCTGTGGTCTAGTTTTTCCCCCTGTAAGTTTTTGGAGTGAAGTCAGAAGGCAAGAAACGAGAATTAGAGAGTTGTTATCAACAAACTAACAAACTGTTTAAGAGTGATTCGCAACGCGTGGCATTTTTACTATGCGTTGGTTTTAGTGTTTAAGGTGGTATGCGGGGGCTTCGGTATTGCGTTGCTCACACCTTAACAGGGCGTTATAAACTTACGAGGAAATATGAAATCTAAGGAATATGAGTTCTGGGGCTTGATATTGGTATTGCTGTCGTCTTTCGTTCAGTTTTTTGTGTTGAATGAGTCCCAAGACTTAACGGATAGTGCAGTTACGTATAAATTAGAGAAAAAGCTCGATAATATATTTAGGGCCTCGCGTTCAAACTTTCAAGCTTTACATCCAGATGAACCTCAAACGTTGGTTTGGGTGAACCCAGATGTTTTCGATGAGTATGAATATGCTCAAGATAATAATAGGTTAGAGCATACCAAGGCCCAAACCGACTGGTTGGGTAAAGTTGTTGGGGTGCTATTTCTCATAGGTTCAGGACTTATTATTTGGGCAAAGAGGCTTGAACTTGTTGCTGAGAAACAACGTTTGTCTCAGCTACGTTTATAACAAAGCATTTAAGAGTGATTCCCAACGCTTGGCATTTTTCATTCCATCGTTGGTTTTTGTGTTTACGGTGGTATGGTTGAGTTTCGTGGTAGCGTTGCTCACACCTTAATGCGGCGTTAGGGCTTACTACAAAAATTTCAAGGATGGCGAAATGGTAAGGTTTTATCTGGTTCTTACTTTATTGGGTATATTGCTGCCTTATGGAGCATTGGTTCCTTGGCTAGTTGCCAATGGCTTAGATATTAGGCTTTTGTTCAGTGAAGCGGTGGTAAACCCCATTAGTATGATGGCCTGGCTTGATGTCTTGGTTGGTGCGATTGCTCTGATAGGCTTTATCTTAGTGGACGGGCAAAAACATAAAGTGAAGTATCGATATTTTGCAGTGTTGGGAACTTTGTCAGTTGGTTTGTCGTTCGGGCTCCCAATGTACCTTTATTTCAAAGAAAAACAGTCCCTTCAGCCACAGCCCTAACAAAGCATTTAAGAGTGATTCGCAACGCTTGGCAGTTTCGCTTCGCTCAAGTATAGCCAAGCGCCGCTCACACCTTAATGCGGCGTTATGTTTGTTATCGTTGGTAACAGAAAAAATGCAATATGATATACAATAGGGAATTTAATAGTATGAAAGTTGTGGCTAAACATAATAACTGGCTTTTATATAGTGATGGGGAAAATTACATTCTAAATTCAAGGTGTGATTATGGCATTGGAGAGGAAACTGCTACTTTTTTATTAAAGGTTGATGAAGTTTCTCGTTATTTAAAATTTGGAGAGGAAGTAATTCACGAACTTTCGGATTCGGCGCGTAGTTCATCAGGAAAGCATTATTATGAGAAGCAGCGTCCTATTAGCGATGAGCTAATGGAAGAATACTATAAAGCAACGAGTGAATATATTCATAAGTATATCCGATGAAATGGGCAATGATATTTTTCAATTTTTGAACGTTGGTGATGCAAACATAACAAACTGTTCAAGAGTGATTCGCAACGCGTGGCATTTTTACTATGCGTAGGTTTTGGTGTTTAAGGTAGTATGCGGGAGCTTCGGTATTGCGTTGCTCACACCTTAACAGGGCGTTAGCCGTCTATGGAGTTTTGTTTGAATAATCGAGTAGTTTTTACAGGTGGACCTGGTTCAGGGAAGACTTCAGTTATCGAATTTCTGCGTCAGATGGGTTACGCAAATGCACCTGAAGTTGGGCGGAAAGTTATCCAATCCCAAGTCGAATTGCAAGGTACTGCATTACCTTGGTTGGACAAGGTCGCATTCCGAGACGAGATGGTTCTTGAAGAAATTTACAATTACGAAAAATTTGGTGGTACTGAAGTTACGTTTTACGACCGAAGTGTTATCGACTCTTATGGGTACAGTAAGCTTGAGCACATACCTATATCAGATCTTTTGTTAGAGAAATGTGGTGAACTGACTTATTGCCGTACAGTTTTCATTTTTCCGCCTTGGGAAGAAATCTACGAAAATGACGCTGAGCGAAAGCAAGACTTTGCTGAAGCAATAGCGACATATCATGAAATGGTGAGTGCATATATTAAATTTGGCTACGACTTAATTGAAGTACCTAAGGTTTCAGTTAAAGAAAGAGCACAGTTCATCGTAAGCAAAATGAGCGACGGCTAACAAGCAATTTAAGAGGGATTCACAACGCTCGGCACTTTTGCTTCTACTTCAAATTTAGTGTTTATGGCACAATGCTTTATGTTTGGGTGGAGGCGTTGTTCACCCCTTAATTGGGCGTTATACGTTTTCGACATCGTTACTACTGAATTCACTGAAGAAAAAGATGAGCTATAGAATCTTTCCAACGAGGTTTAGCAAGTAACTCTAAAACTAGAAGAAAGGTGTTTGGTATGGAGCGCAATCAAAAATTGGTATGTCAGATTCGCTATAACTTGAAGAATTCTATCCATTTTTTATATTCTGAGGGTTTAGATGAACACGCAAAACAAGTTGCTAATCTGGTGAATCAGATTGATGACAAAGGTTTTATTACTCGCGCGCACAAGGCTTGTCTTTATTCGACTCTTCGAATGATGTTGGAATCAAATACATATTCTAAGTCTCTAGCTAGCCGCTCTTTAGATGATGCATATGAGCTTATAGTGAAAGCTTTGAGTTAAACGTATAACAAATTGTTCAAGAGTGATTCGGCACGCGTGGCATTTTTACTATGCGTTTGTTTTGGTGGTTAAGGTGCTATGCGGAGGCTTCGGTATTACGTGCCTCACACCTTAACAAGGCGTTAGTTCCCCAGAGGAAGCAATCAATCCGTAGGGAATTTTTGTTTCTGGTGGAGTACACGCATAACTCTGATGATATCGCCCTCGACCCAGTAAGAGACAATCATCGAAATCTCAGGAATAATGAGCAATCGTCCGCGGATGCCATCTCGTTGTACACCCATTAAAGGTTGTTCAAGCAAGTTTTCTACTTTTGCTTCAATTAGGTTGTCAGTTTTTTCTGCCGCATCAGGGTTGAAGTCATAGAGAAACTCGAAGATCTTTTCACGATCATTAAGTGACTCTTCTTCCCATAAAATCATTGCTTACCTCGATTACGGATTCTGGCTTTGCGCTCTTCCAATCGAGACTTAGCCGTTTGGTGTTCAACGAAAACGGATTTTCCTGAGTCAAACTTCTCAAATGCTAGGTTTACTTGTTCAGTTAGCCATGCATCGTGAGATAATGTTTTTCTTTGTTGTTCAGCGAGTTGCTCAGTAAGTTCACGGCAAGCATCACTTAGAGTTCGACCTTGGCTCTCAGCCATTTGTTGAGCTAGGCGTTTTGTTTCTTCATCAACACGAAATTGAATTCTAGTGTCCATGATGTATTCCTTTTTTGTGTGTGTACAAATGTTAGCACTAGGCTTTGAGATGGGCAACTAACAAACAATTTAAGAGTGATTCGGCACGCGTGGCATTTTTACTATGCGTTGGTTTTAGTGATTAAGGTGGTATGCGAGAGCATCGTATTGCGTGCCTCACACCTTAATTGGGCGTTATATGCAAAAGGTGAAAATATCAATTTTATCAGTGGGGTATGCCTCTCAATGATTTAATAATCGTTTGTTTTAGTAATACGCGGGATTTAAAAATGTTTCCAATAAAGGAGGCGTTATGAAATCCACACACCTAGATGCTGAGCAGCGTTACTCGCAAGTTAGAATGAATACGATAAAAGCTGCTCAGATCAAACTTAATAAAACTAATGAATATAAAGACATTGAGCTGAAGAGCATTGATGGAAAGTCACTAAAGTTAGCTGGATGGTGGTCTAACTCTACAAAGCGTAAAGTTGACTGGGATTGGATTGAGGGTTACGCAGCTTTTAAGTTTAGATACCCAAAACGATTTGAACTCGCAATTTGGTCAAAAGGTGAACTTCTTAGTTTATCATTAGGTCGACCAACATATTATGGGAGCTCAATGAGGTTAGATTTTATTGAGGCAAATCCAGATATATCTGGCGCAAGAGTATTCCCCGCTACACTTTTTACTATGATTACATATGCAGAATTGCTGGGTGCAACAGAAGTGCGGGTAATGAAACCAATAAATGATGATGTTAAGAAGTACTATCAATCTTTTGGTTTAACATATGTTGTTAAGGGCGATTACTTATATATGAGGTTGTGATCATGAATGAAGATAAAAATAATGTAATACAACTTAAGAAACGTTCGCTCAAACAAAAAGCTAGCGAACGGTTTCTTGAGAGCATAGGTGATCAAGTAGAGCCAGAGGCATTGGCTTCAGGTGGTAAAATGGATGATGTTAGTTCTGAATGTGAGAGCAAAGATGACCAAGAAACAGAGTGAGCAGATTAAAAAATCAAAGGAAAGAAAAGTGAAGGAAGTGGACCCAAATAAAATGACTTCCCAACTAGCAATAGCACTCTATCGAGCCGCGAACCGATGCAAATTACCAGTCTAAAAATTTGCATATAACAAACTGTTTAAGAGTGATTCGCAACGCGTGGCATTTTTACTATGCGTTGCTTTTAGTGTTTAAGGTGGTATGCGGCGGCATCGGTATTGCGTTGCTCACACCTTAACAGGGCGTTAAATGCAATTTAGTTCAACGATGGAGAAAAAGCGTTGGAATTACATATCAGAGATTTGTTATCTCTAGAGTATCACGGTGATAAAGTTGCGAACGGGCAACTTCGAGCCAAAGATGTAGCAAAGTACATCTCGGCTATTGATGACTTTATGGCTATCACTACCAAGCATGCATATGGGAAAGATGCCGAGCTTACTTTTGATGTCTCTGGTTTTAGAAATCAATCGTTCGATATTGATTTCGCTCTTCAAGTTATAAATTTAGGTGCTGCGGCGATGTTTGCATCGGGATCTCCAAAAGACCTGATTATGCTAGCAACCGACTGTATTAAAGCATGTATACACCTTCAAGGGCAGCAGCCGAAAGAAGTAAAAAAAGACACAGTCGATAAGTCAGTCCATGTGACAAATCAACAAGGCGATACACAAGTTTTTCATATCGAAACTATTAATGTGATAGCTGATCCCAAAGCTGCTAACTCCTTAGATTGCTTTATTCGAGAACCGCTATCGAAAGGTTTAGAAGCAGTCAAAGTAAAGTCCTCGGTTCATAAAATTGAAGCTCATGCTGCAGCAAACGAATGCGATTATTTTAAACCTATCGATTTTGAAACACCTTTGTTCACTAACTCTATTAAAACTGGTTTGGTTATTGAGTCACCATCATTCAAAGATGGTAACAAGTGGAAGTTTAGTGACGGGCAATCGAGCTTTTACGCTGAAATTACAGATGGGCAGTTTCTAGAACGTGTTGATAATGGTGAGGAACGCTTTGGTAAAAATGACATATTGTTAGTAGAAATGGACGTGATTCAAACTCAAACACCAACGTGTTTGAAAGTAGAAAAAATCATAACCAAAGTCGTTGACCATCAGTATGCACAAAAGCAAAACAGCATGTTTTAAAAATTGCATTTAACAAACTGTTTAAGAGTGATTCGCAACGCGTGGCATTTTCACTATGCGTTGCGTTTAGTGTTTAAGGTGGTATGCGGCGGCATCGGTATTGCGTTGCTCACACCTTAACAGGGCGTTAGTCGCCAGAAAAAGCGTGCAGTCAAATCATGTTTCTAAGCTTAAAATTTGGCTGATGATTGTTTGCTATACAGGCTCTTCATCGATGGTCAAAACTCAGTTTCAGGCTGTTTCAAATCCAAAGTTTTGCAAGTGTCCAAGCGTTTTTTTGTTCTTTGGCGCTGACAGAACAGGGCAATCGAGCGTCTGTTCTTGGTCGCAATTCTGTCCGGTGAGTTTGTTGGTACAAAAGCAGATCTACTCGCTGAAAAGTCGTCTTCTCTGGTGTAGTAAGTTCCACGTGGTTTCAGTGACTTTGTTGAAAGTCCGCACTGTGAGATTGGTTTTCCAAAAAGCGCTTTTTGGTGTTGTCAGTCCGTTTTCTAAGGCGTTTTATGTTCCAAGTGGTTTCATTGAGTAGCCGCTTTGAGACCACGCCTAACTTAAATGCATCAAAGCACATAAGGTTTGTTGTTTGCAAAGTTTAGTTCGGCTTAAAATTGTCGCTCGGTGCCTCGCGACTAACAAACTGCTCAAGAGGGATTCGCAACGCGTGGCATTTTTACTATGCGTTGAATTTAGTGATTAAGGTGGTTTTCGGCGGCTTTTGTATTGCGTTGCTCACCCCTTAGCAGGGCGTTATGAGTCAGGAGGGATATTGTGATTACAGCAGATGGAATAATTGGAAAGCTAGTTACTTTAATTGTTACCAAAACCATCGGGAAAATGGTAGACCTGCCATTTGATAAGAGAAAAAAGGCATGTCGTTCATTAACGAAACTATATTATTGTGTACAAACCCTTGATGAAGTGACAGATGAGTTTTTTGAAACGTTCAATGATTTTGAGGCTAATGGGGTTGAAGCTGCAGTTGTACATGCCTTAAACAATAATATGCACAAGTTAGAGCAAGCATCAAATATGTTCATTGAACTAGGTAGTGAACTTCGTGGCGGTCTTGAAATAATAGACCCGGCATTGGCAAATTGTTGCAACGCTCTTTATGTTTCCAAAGTGGATTTTCTATCCTATTTGTCAAAGTCGGTTGAGTGGGATAGAAGCGGGGATACTCCAGTACTTAACGTCCTGCTACTTAAAGAAAATTTGCTTAATGTAGACCTAGAGTCGCTCTACAATAAAACGGAAATTGCATTAAACAAAGGTGATAATTATTACTGGGTAACGTCTGTCTTTGATGAATTTGATGCTCAATTTGAAGAGATTGAAATATCCTTTTCCTCAGAAGATTCTGCTAATAGGTTAATGGCTTATGTCGAACAGCAAAGCCTACTTCTTAAACAAGCAAGGGACTCATTGCGTCTACTGCTCAAAGATAATTTTTCTATAGAAGAGGTCCTTTATCAAAGTGATAGTCACCCATTCAAATGACTCATAACAAACAATTTAAGAGTGATTCAGCACGCGTGGCATTTTTAGCATGCAGTGGTATTGGGTGTTGAAGTGCAATGCGGAAGCTTAGTCATTGCGTGCTTCACACCTTAATTGGGCGTTAGGATTATTATGGAACTATGGCGTACAAGAAATGAATCCTTGGAGCTTCTTGACTCTGAGTTTTCACAGCAAAAATTTATTTTGGATCAATGTTTTAGGCTAATTGATCATTGTATTGATATTTTCGAAGATCGTGCAGAAGATAGTAAATCACATCATGTGTGCGGAATTACACTGGTCAAAGCCAAGAATTGTGCTTTGGGTTCGTATGGAATGATCTTAGATGGTCTGGCGCAGTCATGCGCCCTATGATCGAGTATCTCGAACTATTGAAATACTTTCGACTATTTCCCGAAGACATCGAACTTGCTTTGGCTGGAAAGCTCCCTAATGCCGGTACCAGGGCGAAAAAAATAAATGGTATGCACCACGAAATACGCCAGCATTTTAACAATTATTCGTCTCATGGTTCTTACGGTGAACATGCAATTAAGCATTTGTTTAAACAGGACAGTACTAAACTGAAAAAAGTTCAACCGTTAAATAAATCTACTCTTTTTAGAAATTTGGGCGACTTGTTTGCACAGCTCTATATTTTGCTTCGTGAAGCAATTCTTTGCATAGATCACCTAAACGAAGGTATCACGGAAGATTTAGCTGACTTCATAGATACCTTGCATTTAGAGGGTATGAAAGCATTTAAGTTTGAGGAGCGGTTAAAATAATCCTAACAAGCAATTTAAGAGGGATTCACAACGCTTGGCATTTTTGCTTCTACTTCAAATTTAGTGTTTATGGCACAATGCTTTAGGTTTGGGTGGCGGCGTTGTTCACCCCTTAATTGGGCGTTAGTTTGCAAGAGGAAAAACGCCGCTATATCGCAAGATCTAGTGGTAAAAGCTCAAAGTTTAAGTTGTCGTATTGGCTTTCAATTTTAGTGTTAACTAGCGTTGTGAAAATTCAAAATGGGCATCGTTTCAACGGTTGATTTGTTCTTTGGTGTGGCGATTTTTGGGTTAACTGAGTTGAACTTTTTTGTTGAAACTCTGCTTGTTGAGTTTGTTGGTACAAAAGCCGATTTACTCGCTGAAATGACGTTTTCTCTGGTGTGGTAAGTTCCACGTGGTTTCAGTGACTTTGTTGAAAGTCCGCATTGTGAGATTGGTTTTCCAAAAGCGCTTTTTGGTGTTGTGAGTTCGTTTTCTGCGGCGTTTTTTGTTCCAAGTGGTTTCATTGAGTAGCCGCTTTGAGACTACGCCTGACTTAAGTGCATCAAAACACATAAAGTTTATTGTTTACAAAGTTTAAAATAACGTAAAATCAACGCGTTGGGTTTGCAAACTAACAAACTGCTCAAGAGGGATTCGCAACGCGTGGCATTTTTACTATGCGTTGATTTTAGTGATTAAGGCGGTATGCGGCGGCTTCAGTATTGCGTTGCTCACCCCTTAGCAGGGCGTTAGTAGGTGACAGGAGGCTCAGGTGGAGCTCAATATAAATGGTGATGTCCCCCAAGTGGGTAAAGTTTGTGAGCAGTTCTTTCTTGAGCAAATCCAGTGTTCGCAAACTATCCATGATCAAGCGAATGTCGCGTATTTTCGTTTCGACTCCCAGTGGTTTCAGTTGTACTTCGATGGCATCACTATCTTTTGGCGCGTCTGCAGTGAGCCAACAGAGCCAATAAATAGTGATTTTTCGTCTTACAGCTCATTAGTTAATTTCAGCGAAATTAAAGGTGTTTGTAGGCATGCCTTGACGCATATTGAACAGTTTTTGGATAGCGATATCATTATTTTATCCCTTACTTTTGATAGTGGGGTGGTTCTAAAGTTTGAATATTTTAGTTTAGGTGATTATACGAAAGTCACCTACTAACAAACTGTTCAAGAGGGATTCGCAACGCGTGGCATTTTTACTATGCGTTGATTTCAGTGATTAAGGTGGTGTGCGGTGGCTTCGGTATTGCGTTGCTCACCCCTTAACAGGGCGTTATGCTCTATAATTCAGGTTTATACTTCGTGGAGTGAAAAGCATGGAAGAGCTTGAAAGTGTAACCGTAGATCTAAAGCTACCTTATATTATTAAAGGTTCGCTAAAATTTAAGCCAAATAAAAATGAACAAAATGCAGCTTGGGTGCTTTTTGTCGAATATTCCACTCGCGTAACTGGAATGGGGTTTGACTCTAGCAACTCCTCTCTAACATCAGTAAATAACTCGCTTAGACAATTGTGCTCGATAACGCGAAGTACCCTTACTAATGCAGGACCGACTATTGGTTCATCAAATCAATCTCTGGGAGCAATTGGCATTCATATGGTAGGTGAGTTAACAAAGTACTTATCACGATGGTCGTTTCATTTGGAGGAGTATCTAAAAACATGTGGGGGTGCTCAAACGACAATAATGGACAAAGAACAAAGTTGGGACTTTTACAGCGAAGCTGTTGCAGAGTTAAAAAAGCTACAAGTTCATTTAGATATGTACGTTAGCGCACTTGGCAAGATATCAGGTAGTACGATCAATCTAGAGCATAACAAAGCATTTAAGAGTGATTCCTAACGCTTGGTATTTTTCATTACATCGTTGAGTTAGGTGTTTACGGCGGTATGGTTGGGTTTCGTGATTGCGTTACTCACACCTTAATGCGGCGTTATGCCTCCGGGGTTATCAGGAAAAATAGATAATGGAATTAAGACCAACCAGAGCGGAAGAGCAATTTCTTAGCTTAGGATACAACCGATTTTATGATCTTTTTGATGAGGTCATGGCTGATGACTTCTGGGATAAAGACTCTAGCTATAGGTTTAGCAGAGTATCGAGTGTTTTTGCTGTTTACGCTGAAATCTTGTCATATGAACCATTCCAATATGTCCTTAAAGACTTGAAAGTTACACGTCCTCCGATGGAGTCGGAGATTGGTGGTCCTATGTTTAAGTTTGTTCGCAATGTATTGGCTCACTTTCCCTTTTTCGATACATGGGATGATGTTTGGGTTAGTAGAGACTTAGTAAATTGGCAACGAGAGGGGCTAACGATCGACAAGTTTCTCAAAAAACACGTTGGCTCTAAAGAGGTTAAATATCGGTTCTGGGAGTCCGAGAAAAAGCGAATGACTTACATGAGCATAAACTTCCCGTTAGAGTATGGTGAAAATAGAATCTACTTAAAGGATATGCTTTCAGAAAAAGACGGAGTGAAGTTCTGTCTAATAATGATGCGTCAAATTTTAAATACGCAGGTAGAGTCCGTGGGTGAAAAGGCATAACAAAGCGTTTAAGACAGATTCCCAACGCTTGGCATTTTCGGTTTGCTTTAAATTTAGTGTTTACGGCACAATGGTTTAGGTTAGGTGGTAGCGTTGCTCACTACTTAACGCGGCGTTATGTGTCAACGCGGAAAAATCACCGATTAGGATGATTAATATCTAGGGAGAGATATTGTGGAGTGGTCAGTTTTAATAGTACTTGTTGTGTTGTTGATATTCATCGGTTACAGAGAAATATCTGCGATGAAATACAAGCATAAACTGTTGGAACGTAAGATAGACTTCTTACTTGAACGTTCTGATTTGTCATTAGATAAACACTTCGGTGTACCAGCCCAGGTGTTAGATGCTGTCAAATCAGGTAACAAGCTAAAAGCGCTGCGACTTTATCGAGAGGAAACTGGCGCTTCTTTAGTTGATGCTCGAAAAGTCATCGAAGAGCTCTGGCCAGACACATAACAAATTGTTCAAGAGGGATTCGCAACGCGTGGCATTTTTACTATGCGTTGGTTTTAGTGATTAAGGTGGGGTGCGGGAGCTTCAGTATTGCGTTGCTCACCCCTTAACAAGGCGTTATGCGCACCGAATAATGAAGCTTCATAGGAGGAATTATAAATGGACGATTTTTACATAGATCCAAAAGGATTGGCGGCATACTATGAAGTTCAATGGCTTGATAAACTTCGCTTAAGTGGAGTGTCTGAACAATTCGAGAGTAAATCTAAGTACGTACCTGAGTCGTTTATCTCCTCAAACCACACACAAAGCGTAGCTAAGTTTATTATTGATGCTCTGGAAGCTGAGAGTATTGATCCTATTGACGCATTAGAGGTAGGGGCAGCTTTGGGACGAAATAGCTACGAGTTAGTTACTAACATACCAAGCATTAGTTCTGTCACAGTTGTTGAGCCGTCTCACCGCTTGCTATCAAATCTCAAACAAATACTAATTGACGGTACTAAATGTGAATTTCCTTATATCAAGAGCTTGAAAGAGTTGGGGTGTTTGGACTTTGATGCTTCAACAATAGCAAAAGCGTGTGATCATGTATCATTTACTTTAATTGAAGCACCTTTCGAGCGTGGTGTGGTTAAGAAAGAGTTTGATTTAACAGTTTGCCTCAATGTACTGGATCAATGTGAATCGCCTAAAACTTTAGTAAACGCATTGATGGATGCAACTGCTTTTAATGGAGTGTTAGTTTTATCATGTACTTATCAGTGGAACAAAAAGCATTTAAAAGAAGAAAGTGAAGCTGTTAATGATATAAACGACTACTTTGGAGAGGGTTGGGAAAAGCTATCTGAAGATGAACATGAATACAAGATAAGATTTAACGAAAGGTATTCGTTACTATTTCTTTCCCATATAGTCGCTTACAAAAAAGTTGGTGGCTAACATTTGGTACGTGCGCATAACAAACAATTTAAGAGTGATTCAGCACGCGTGGCATTTTTGGTATGCGGTGACTTCGGTGTTGAAGTGCAATGCAGCGGCTTGGTCATTGCGTGCTTCACACCTTAATTGGGCGTTATACCTTTTTACATTGAACAATATATATTAATCAGTGTCTTATGTTTTATCTGTATCGTGAATGTATTGGTTGGTTCGATGAAATCTAAGTTTATAGTAGTGTTTTTAATCAGCGGCTTTTCTGTGAGTAGTTTCGCTGATGAGGTTCTGAATACTACACCCGTTGGTGAAAAAGAAGCGGGCTGCGCTAGTGTCGTTTGCAAAAACGTCATTGTCGATGAGAGTGTTACTAAGGCTGGGGAATTTCCAGAGAGAAAAGGTAACGAAACCTTATCATCATTAGGAAGTGTACTATTTATCGCTGGTGAAATTGGTTTAGCTGAAAACTTACAGGAAGAAGACGCTGATAATACGGCTACGGAGTAACTTTGAACACAGGTATAACAAACTGTTTAAGAGTGATTCGCAACGCGTGGCATTTTTGCTATGCGTTGCGTTTAGTGTTTAAGGTGGTATGCGGTAGCTTCGGTATTGCGTTGCTCACACCTTAACAGGGCGTTATGAGCTTCCAAGAATTAGAAGGAAAATATGGCAGTTTTAGAAATCCTAACGGCACCAGATCCAAGGCTTAAGGTCAAAGCGGAAAAGGTGCGAGATATTACGACGGTACAAACATTA
>Ga0209379_10000814_pt1 | contig 22755 bp, 21 predicted proteins | sample tdDd001_FD_187124 | JGI IMG/M metagenome (GOLD analysis project Ga0209379, IMG submission 187124) | Marine sediment microbial communities from the Atlantic coast under amendment with organic carbon and nitrate - tdDd00.1 (SPAdes)... | ecosystem: Environmental > Aquatic > Marine > Coastal >...
CAGTTGCGGCTGTGTTTTTGTTAGGTGTTTAACGACAGAGAGCCCGGTAATACCGAGCCCTACAACAACGACCTTATGTATGTTTTGCCAACGTTCCATATTCGATCACAAAATTATAGTCTTTCCAAACAGTAAGCCTGTCCAAAAATTAACGAACTTTAAGTGTTGCTAGCCCAATTAAGACAAGAACAATAGAAATAATCCAGAAGCGTACAATAACACGAGGCTCTGGCCAGCCTTTCAACTCGTAGTGATGATGAATTGGTGCCATTCGGAAGATACGCTGCCCACGCAGTTTGTAAGAACCGACCTGCAAGATTACCGATAATGTTTCCATTACAAACACACCACCCATGATAACCAGAACGAGCTCTTGGCGAACCAGTACTGCAATCGTACCGAGTGCTCCACCAAGTGCTAGTGAACCGACATCACCCATGAAAACTTGGGCAGGATAAGTGTTAAACCACAAGAAACCTAGGCCTGCTCCTACAATCGCCGTACAGACGACAACCAATTCAGAGGCGTGAGGAAGATACGGTATATGTAGATACTCTGAGAAATTGATATTACCTGTTGCCCACGCAATCACAGCAAAACCAGCAGAAACCAAAACCGTAGGTAAGATCGCCAAACCATCTAGACCGTCGGTCAAGTTCACAGCATTACTCGTACCAACAATCACGAAATAGGTCAGGATTATGTACATCAATCCTAGCTGAGGCATGATGTCTTTAAAGAATGGCACCACCAGCTGAGTAGCAGCAGTGTCTTTACCGTATGCGTACAGTGCGAACGCGACAACAAACGCGATCAATGACTGCCAAAAATACTTCCAACGAGCGACTAGACCATCGGTGTTCTTACGAACAACTTTTCGATAATCATCAACGAAACCAACAGCCCCATAACCTAATAACACGGTTAATACCGCCCATACGTAAGGGTTAGATAAGTCAGTCCAAAGAAGAATGGTAATAGAAATTGCAGCCAAAATCATGATACCACCCATTGTTGGAGTACCACGTTTGCTAAAGTGAGATTCTGGACCTTCGTTACGTACGACCTGACCGATTTGCAACAACTGTAGTCGCTTGATCATGATTGGCCCCATCCACAGAGATAAGCCAAGTGCAGTTAGTACGCTTAAAATCGCTCGGAAAGAAAGGTATTCGAACAATCGAAAGAAAGAAAAGTATGGCTGTAGCAGCTCGGCAAGCCAAATAATCATTAAAAATACTCCTTCAAAGCAGCCGCTATTTTAAACATTCCCGCACTGTTTGCACCTTTAACCAGAACGGTATGGTTGTCAGAACTAGCGAGGGTAAGGTGCTGCTTGATGTAGTCAATCATCGCTTCATGTGTTTCAAAATGAACGCCGGAACAAAGGTCACTAATAACCTTTGCATCACAGCCATACGTCAACACATGTTCAAAATTTTGTGGGGCAGCATGTTCTCCGACTTGACGATGAAGTGCAAGACTTTCGTCTCCCAATTCCGCCATATTGCCCAAAATCAACCAACGTTGGCCTTGAAACGTACCAAGAAGATCAACGGCGGCTTTCATTGCCGGAACACTTGCGTTATAGCTATCATCGATCAATTTAACGTGAGCATTAAGTTGCTCAACTTCAACTCGGCCTTTTACTTTACTTAAGTTCTTCAGACCAGCTTGAATATCCTCGACCTTCGCGCCCATATTAAAAGCAATGATGGAAGCAGCGATGGCATTTGCAACGTTATGCTGACCGATAATACCCAATTCAATTGAGAAGCTCTGCTGCCGAGGTTGATCATGGAGAACAAAGCTCGCTTCTCCTGAGGTATTTAAAACGATATTAGACGCATAATAGTCAGCATTTGAATGATTTTGTGAAAATGTAATGACATGTTTGTCAGACAATACCTCTTTCCACATTACCTCACCCTGACTGTCTAAATTTACGATCGCGACACCGTTTGATGGCAAGCCCTGATAAATCTCACCTTTAGCTTGCTTAACACCATCGATTGACCCGAACCCTTCTAGGTGGGCAGCAGCCACATTATTAACCAACGCAATGTCAGGATTGACGAGTTGAGTAGTATAAGCAATTTCACCAATATGGTTTGCTCCTAACTCAATCACAGCGTAGTCATCTGACGGCTGAGAACGAAGCAGTGTTAGTGGCACACCGATATCATTATTAAAATTGCCAGCAGTAAACAACACTTGGCCTTTTGACTGAAGAATACTCGCCACCATCTCTTTCACTGTCGTTTTGCCACAACTTCCAGTGATCGCGACGGTTGGGGTTCCACACTGCTTATGAACCCAGGCAGCCACATCACCCAACGCGATCTTACTATCGTCAACAACGACTTGAGGTACATTCACATTAACACGCTTTTGTACCAATAATGCGCCCGCACCGGACTCCACCGCTTGGTGGCAAAAATCGTGAGCATCAAAACGTTCTCCAACCAAAGCAACAAATAAAGCGCCTTGTTCGATAGCTCGAGTGTCGGTCGAAACAGACTCAATAGATAGATCATTGCCAACTAGCTCACCGCCGGTGATGTCCGCAATTTGAGAAAGCATTACTGTGATCATGATGAAAGCCCCAATAGTGTCATGGCTGACTCGCGGTCAGAGTAATGGACGGTTCCAGAATTTAGAATTTGGTAATCCTCATGGCCTTTACCCGCCAGAAGGATAATGTCTTGCGAAGAAGCATGCTCAAGGGCGTAAGACAACGCTTTAAAACGGTCATGCTGCACAATCGCCTCAGCCGGTTTCGTTAGACCAGCCAGCATGTCTTTCATGATCAGCGCTGGATCTTCACTGCGTGGGTTGTCATCAGTAAGCACAACTTTGTCACCCAAACGTTCGGCAATTTCCGCCATCATCGGGCGTTTACCCGCATCGCGATCGCCACCGCAGCCAAAAATTGCCCACAGTTCACCTTGACAATGAACACGCAGAGCTTGTAGTGCTTTCTCTAGTGCATCTGGAGTATGCGCGTAATCCACCACCACTTTTGCATTACCACTTGATTGGAATAATTCCATGCGCCCTAAGACTGGCTGCAATTGGCTTGCTGTCGTTAGTAAATCTTGCTTATTAAAACCGAGGCTAAGCAGCGTTGAGAAGGCCAACATCAAGTTCGCCGCATTGAACTCGCCAATAAGCGGCGCATGCAAGGTTCCTTCACCAAACTTGCCATCAAATTCAATCGTAATGCCAGATTCCGCATACTTGATGTGGTTTGCATATACGCTCTGAGAAAATTCTGTGGTTGGTTTAAGTGATACGGCAAGCGCGTTGTTCAATTGCTTCGCCCATGCAGCTCCTACTTTGTCATCGACGTTGATGATCGCGTGAGTGCATTGATGCTGAGTAAACAAGGTGAACTTCGCGTTTGCATACTCTTCCATCGTGCCATGGTAATCCAAGTGATCACGACTTAGGTTGGTAAATACGCCCGCTGCAAAAGATAACGCTTTAACGCGACCTTGAATCAAACCATGAGAAGAAACTTCAAGCGCTGTGTATTGCGCATTTTGCTCCGCTAGAGAAGATAATGTCTTTTGAATTTCGACCGCATTACCGGTGGTGTTTGCAGCTTCTTGTAGGCTATTGAGGAAGCCATTGCCAGTAGTGCCCATGACTGCCGCTTTTGAACCAATTAAATCAATCCATTGCGCAATGAGCTGAGTGATGGTGGTTTTACCGTTTGTGCCAGTGACACCGATCAAATCCATATTTGGGTAAGGATACAAATGACCAGCAATTTCAGATAAGCACTTGTCCAACGCGTCGAGGTATATCACGGGTACGTTATCAACAATCTCAATCATGCCATGCGTTTTTAAGTCACATGCTTGAGCAATAACCGCATTTGCACCTTGTTCAATTGCTGCTGGGATAAACTTACGTCCATCCACAACGTGGCCAATAATGGCAACAAAGGTAGTGCCTGATTGGACTCTACGACTGTCGAGTTCCAATTCAGAGACAATAATCGACGACAGGCTGGAGCAATCAACCCAATTTGAAAGCAGCGTGTCCATACTGATGGCTTTAGTCATATCTGTTCTCCGAGCTACAGCCCAACTCTTAATGCTATCGCAGCAGGTTCACACCTACTGCTGGAATTTATTTTCGTCTGGGGCAACATTAAGGATTTGTAATGCGCCCTTCATGATTTCTGAAAAGACAGGAGATGCAACTGAACCACCATAGTAATCATCACCTTGCGGTTCGTTAACAATCACCACTAATGCAACTCGCGGATCACTCACGGGTGCGAGGCCTGCGGTATACGTAATGTATTCATCACTGTAACCACCAGCGGCGGCCTTACGTGACGTACCTGTCTTTGCTCCAACTCGGTACCCAGGCACCGCAGCTCGACGAGCTGAACCACCTTTCTGAGTTACGGTTTCGAGCATATCCAGAACTTGACGAGCATGTTCTTTACTGACCACCTGGCGAGACATATCTCGATCGTTGCTCTCGATAATATGAATAGGCTCGTACTTACCTAAATTCCCCAATGTCGCATAGGCATGAGCAAGTTGAATTGGAGTTATCGACAAGCCGTAACCAAAGGCAATGGTGGCACGTTCAATTGGAGACCAACGCGTTCTGGTCGGAAATATACCAGTTACCTCACCAACTAGGTTGAGCCCTGATACTTCACCGAGACCAACCGAACTATACAGTCCAAGTAAGGCTTCTACTGGCATCTGCATCGCCAACTTAGTCACACCAATGTTACTCGACTTCTTAAGAATTTCAGTCAGGCTCGCTTTGCCAACTTTCGATACATCTCGGACTCGACTACCACCTAGCTGAAGGATACCGTTCCCGGTATCGACAATGGTATCCTTGTCAGCAACACCGTTTTCAAGCGCTGCAAGAATAACAAATGGTTTGATCGTTGAACCAGGCTCCATGGAATCGGTTATAATGCGATTACGCATCTTATAGCTCTGCCAATCACTGCGGTTGTTTGGGTTGTAAGACGGTGCGTTTACCATGGCTAATACTGCGCCCGTTTTAACATCTAACATAACTGCAGAACCCGATGTCGCCCGATGGTCAGCGACCGCTTGCTTAATTGCGCGGTATGCGATGGCTTGTAGTCTTTGATCGATCGTTAACTGTAGAGGCTTACCTTCTTCCTTTTCCTCTAGAGAAATATTTTCAACAACTCGTCCGTATCGGTCTTTTCGAATTGTTTTTTTGCCAGCTTCGCCTGTCAGCCATTTATCATAACTACGCTCAACCCCTTCTAGGCCGTGTCCATCGATACCCGTAACGCCCACAAGGTGTGCACTCACTTCCCCTGCTGGATAATAACGACGTGATTCTGACTTAAGCCCAACGCCTGGCAACTTCAACTCACGAATGTAGTTTGCCATCGCTGGGCTCACTTGGCGTTGCAAGTAGATAAAACGGCGCTTTTCGTTCTTTTTGATTTTTTCAATCAAGCCTTGACGATCTAAACCCAGTACGTCTGCTAAGGCGTACCAGCTCTGAACTTGGTCTAGCGCTTTATCTTTGAAAATTGTAGCAGGATCGGCCCAAACGGCTTCAACAGGTACACTGACAGCAAGAGGCTCTCCATTTTGGTCAGAAATGATTCCTCGAGCAGATGGAAGAGACTTAACGCGCACAGAGCGTAAGTCACCTTGTTTGATCAGGTTATCTGGCTCAACAACCTGTATGTATGCAACTCGGCCAACCAGCAGTGCAAAAGCACAAAAAACGAAGAATAGTAAGAGGTGAAATCGCCATCGAATTAAGAACGGGTTATCGACTGCTTGAGGAGAACTCGATTTAGTCGATGTGTCTTTTTTGTCGACCTTTGGCTTTGAGGAGGAAGTCTTCCCTTGCTTAGTCTTGGTTTTCTTTCCAATCATTTTAGTGTGATCACCACTTCTTTATCGCCATCAGGACGCTTCATTTCTAACTCTTTTTTAGCTAGGTCTTGAACACGACTGTGCTCTGCGAGCGCGGTCTCCTCTAGCATCAAGTTACGCCACTCATTATCTAAACGTTCTCGCTCAACTAAAGTGAGATCTTTTTCAGTAATCGCTTGGCGAGCGTGATGAGTAGCAAAAACCACCCCCATTGCAGACGCAAATATCAACAACATCAGCAATAAGGACCATCGACCAACGGTTATCAAATCCATTGCGATCAATTTAGCGAGGTTAGGAGTGGTTTTCGTCATGATTATTACAGTTTTTCTGCAATACGAAGAACTGAACTACGAGAGCGCGGGTTCATCTCAATCTCTTGCTTGGTAGGCTTAATAGCTTTACCAATAGGCTTCATGTTCGCGCTACCAAGTGCGCGAATTTGCTCTTCTGTCATCGGGATCCCATGTGGCACTTCAGGGCCTTTACTTTCTTTGCGGATGAAGCGTTTTACCATGCGGTCTTCCAACGAGTGGAAGCTGATCACTGACAAACGACCTTCTGGTGCCAGAATGCTCGCAGCGCCTTTCAGTGCTGTATCAATTTCTTCTAGTTCACTGTTGATGTAAATACGGAATGCTTGGAAAGCACGAGTCGCTGGATGCTTTTTCTCTTTGAAACTTTTTGGCGCCGCATCTGAGATCAATTTTGCTAACTGACCAGTACGAACCATTGGCTCGTTCTCTTCATCTTCACGGTATGCCACGATTGCTTTTGCAATACGACGAGCATGCTTATCTTCACCAAACTCACGAATCACCCAAGTGATATCATCAAGGTCTGCTTCCATTAGCCATTGAGACACAGGAATACCAGATGTTGGGTCCATACGCATGTCTAATGGGCCGTCTTTCATAAAGCTAAAACCACGTTCAGCATCATCGAGTTGCGGGGAAGAGACACCAAGGTCTAGCAATACACCGTCCACTTTACCCACAAGGCCATACTCTTCTGCGTATTTCGCCATACCTGAGAACGGGCCATGAATGATGGTGAAGCGCGGGTCGTCGATTTTTCCCGCTTCAGCGATTGCCTGCGGGTCACGATCGATGCTGTATAGTCGGCCGTTTTCACCTAGCTTCGACAAGATTGTTCTGCTGTGACCACCACGGCCAAATGTTCCATCGATATAGGTACCGTCGGGTTTGATAGCCAAGCCATCAATGGACTCATTTAATAACACAGAGATATGTTGGAATGTTTCGGTCATAGCTTTCTCGTTGAATGATCTTGAAGCGATTTCTAGGGCATGTAGACCTAGTGTACTGATTTCCCACATCATCGCCACTACAAGTCTAAAGTTAGACGTGATTCAGCGCCAAGTTTATTGGTAATGACATAGTTTGCGTCAATAAAATGCAAAAAACCCATCACTACCGAAGTAATGATGGGTCTCGAATAGGTGGAGCCGACACATAAGCCGGGTTCTGTTCCGCTTGCGCGGCGGTAGCCATTCGTCTAGGCCAGCAATCACTCACTGGCTCGAGCAACCTACCCGCCTCCTTACGCGAGCAACGCAATGTGGAGGCCTATTTGGTCTTGCTTCAGGTGGAGTTTACCCTGCTACGAACTATTACTAGTCGTCCGGTGCGCTCTTACCGCACCCTTTCACCCTTACCTGTGCCCTAGGGCCATCGGCGGTCTTCTCTCTGCTGCACTTGTCGTAGGCTTGCGCCCCCCAGGCGTTACCTGGCACCTTGCTCTATGAAGCCCGGACTTTCCTCCCCTTTGTCAGTCTCCCGAAGGACGTCAACGTCAGTCTCCCAAAGGGACTTCGACGTCAGTCTCCCGAAGGACATCAACAAAGCAGCGACTACCCAGTCAGCTCCGAGGGCGGATTGTATAGAGTTATCCCCTCAGAGTCTAGTGAGATCACAGAAATGCTGAAAACGGTCGGTTAAGTGCTCAAAAAGGCAGCGTTCTAAAAGCAGAGCGCTCCCGAAGCACCAGCTTCCATAAGCAAAAGGGGAGCCGCGTTAACGACTCCCCTTATCAATCTTATCTAAACAACTCTGAAAGCTAACGACTCTTGAACGAAACTACTAAAGCCCACTTCTCGGCCCCCGCCTCTCGAAGCGAAGTATTCCTGAAGTGTCAGCGTTCTGAGAGCTTCTAGCCCAGATTCTCTAAACCCCACTTATACAGTGCGTTTTTCTTTAGGCTGTAGATCTCTGCGGCAAGTGCTGCGGCTTTCTTCAATGGCAGCTCTTTCGTCAAAATACCCAGCGTACGGGTTGCTTCATCTGGCAACGTATCTTCGGTTGAATCACGGTGACCGTGGATAAGCAACACCATCTCACCGCGCTGTTGGTTGTCATCACTCTTGACCCATTCAATCAGTTCACCTAGAGGCATTCCTTGAATGGTTTCAAAGGTTTTCGTTAGCTCACGCGCCAAGACAACTTCTCGTTCAGGACCAAGAACGTCTAACATATCTTGTAGAGAGTCTAAAATACGGTGTGGTGACTCATAGAAGATACAAGTGCGTTCCACTGACGCAATTTCCAAGAACTTGTCTTTACGACCTTTGCTTTTCGGTGGTAGAAAGCCTTCAAAGCTGAAACGATCTGATGGTAAACCAGAAGCACTTAACGCCGTGATGACTGCACACGCACCAGGAAGAGGCACAACTCTTACGCCCGCTTGACGACATTTTGTTACCAAATGGTACCCTGGATCGCTAATTAGTGGCGTTCCAGCGTCAGAGACTAAAGCAATAGACTGACCTGAAAGTAGTTTTTCGACCAAGGCTTGCGCTTTTTGCTGCTCATTGTGATCATGCAAAGCAAAAGTTTTAGTTTGGATATTGAAGTGAGACAGTAATTTGCCCGTATGTCGAGTATCCTCTGCGGCAATGATGTCCACATTCGACAGAACTTCGATAGCGCGTTGTGTGATATCCGCTAAATTTCCGATTGGAGTCGGTACGATGTAGAGAGTTGGCCCCTCATTTGGCAACTTATTTTTATCTGTCATTTGTTTAGCATCACTTCAACGATTAATATAGAGACAATTTTGTACAAAATTATAGAGAACTCACGGCAATGATGAACCATAAGAGACTCAGTGTACCACGCTTACTCACTCCTGTTGCACTGGCAATTACGTTGGCAGCTTGTTCCTCTGGTCCAAAGCAACCAGACAGCGTAGACATTACGCTAGAGCCAACCCAGTCAGTTCAAAACTACATGATTCAAGCAGATAGCACTGAAGGTAGCCTACAGAATGATTGGCTTATTATGGCTTCTAAGGCTGCTATCCAGGCAAATGAATTCGATCAAGCTGAGTTACTACTAAAACGTCTTTCACGCCAACAACTTACTGACGTACAACAAGCTGAGTGGCAATTAACACGTGCGACGTTGAAACAGAAACAGGGCAATTACCAGCAGCTATTGCAAGAGTTGAACTTTCAGCCGTGGTGGAAACTACCAACGGAGCAGTGGAAAGATTATTACTCCCTCCGTGCGGATGCCTTCCAAAGCTTGCACAAACCCTTTGATGCAAACCGACAACTGGTTGCTCTTAGTCAGTACTCATCGCCATCTGAGCAAGCTGCTATTTCAAGTCGAATCTGGATGAACTTTGCAAGTTATTCAGAATATGAGCTGACCTCACTACGCACAGAAGCGAGTGAAGATGTTCTAGATGGCTGGCTTCAGCTAGCAATTTACGCGAAAACACTTGCAGGCAATATACCTCAATTAAAAAACACGCTTGAACGCTGGTTGAGCGAAAACCCATCGCACCCAGCAGCCGTTTATACACCTACGGAAATCAAAAACATTTTGGCGTTAGAGATTGTTAAGCCAAACAATACAGCCTTATTACTTCCGCTTACCGGTAAGTTCGCCCCTCAAGCTCAATTGATTCGAGATGGCTTTATTTTTGCCATGATGAATGATGAGTATCGTGATCCTAACGCTACGCTAACAGTCATTGATACCCATGCGTACAGCGCTGATGAAATCAAGCAAAGACTTATCGATGATCGTATCGACTTCGTTGTAGGACCATTGCAAAAAGAAAACGTGACTTTGCTACAAACAAGCTTGGATGGCACCTCAAATGGCCCACACATTCCAGCCTTGGCACTCAACATCCCAGAAGATGTACAACCTGGTAATGAAATTTGCTACCTAGCACTCTCACCGGAACAAGAAGTTGCACAAGCAGCGAAACACCTATTCAGCCAAGGTTATCAGTTCCCAATGATTCTCGCGCCAAGTGGTTCATTTGGTCAACGTGTTGTTGAAGCCTTTAATGACGAATGGGCTAAGTACAGTTCAAACAAAGTTGCAACTAGCTACTTCGGTGATAAACGCCAATTGCAAAAAAATATCAACGGAGTTTTTGGTCTACAAGAAAGCCAGCAACGTATCGCTCAAATGCAATCACTGCTACGCACCCCGCTAGAAACTCAACCTCGCAGCCGAAGAGATGTTGATGCGGTATACATTGTTGCACGCAGTTCCGAGTTGACGCTCATCAAGCCATTTATCGAAGTTGCAATCAACCCTGACGCAAAGCCACCGCAGCTATTCTCTAACTCGCGTAGCAATAGTGGTGATACTGTATATGAGGATCTCACGGGGATTATTTACAGTGATATTCCATTGCTGATTGATGCAGACCCAACAGTGAAAGCTGAAATGACAGAGCTTTGGCCAAACCAGTCAAATATGGAAAAACGTCTAGAGGCTCTAGGTATGGATGCTTACAAACTGATGGGCGAATTACCACAAATGAAGGTGGTTCCAGGCTACTCCGTACCGGGCCAAACAGGCACCCTAAGTATTGATAACAACTGTGTCGTACAACGCGAGTTGAGCTGGGCTGAGCGTGGGGCTCTTTAGTAAGCGACAAATTGGTAATCAATACGAAACCCTGGCGAAGCAGTATTTGCAGCGCCAGGGTTTGCGCTTTTTAGATCAAAATTATCTGACTAAAGTCGGCGAAATTGATTTAATCTTCCAACAAGGTGAAACTATCGTCTTTGTTGAGGTCAAATATCGTAAGAATGATAGCTTTGGCTCAGCAGCAGAAATGGTCACCCGCGCAAAAATGCGTAAACTAGTCAAAACAGCCCAAATTTGGCTAAGCCAGCAACAGCGCTCGCCGTACAATATCGATTATCGGTTTGATGTGGTCGCCATTCACGACAGTGGTCGAGACATCAACTGGATACAAAATGCAATCTCTGAAGGATAAACGATGCTAGACAGCATTAAAGACAGTTTTACAGAAAGTATTCAAATTCAAATTGCGGCAGCAGAAGCACTGCCAGACGCCATTACTCATGCAGCTCAAGCCATGGTCTCGAGCTTGCTCAATGGCAATAAAATTCTATGTTGTGGCAACGGTGGCAGCGCGTCGAACTCTCAGCAGTTTGTTTCATGCCTTTTAAACCGATTCGAGACTGAACGCCCTAGCCTACCAGCAATGGCCCTAACAGCAGACAACACGACGTTGACTGCCGTCGCCAACGACTACCACTACCAAGAGATCTTCTCTAAACAGGTGCGTGCTTTTGGTCAGCCTGGCGATATCCTACTAGCGATTTCAACCAGTGGTAATAGTAAGAACATCATCAAAGCAATGGAAGCTGCCGTAACGCGTGATATGACGATCATCGCTCTTACGGGTAAAGATGGCGGTGAGATGGCAGGCCTGCTTGGCGAAAACGACGTAGAAATCCGCATTCCTTCTCACCGAACTGCACGTATTCATGAAGTTCATATGTTAACGTTGCATTGCCTGTGTGATTTAACCGATCAGGTGCTTTTCCCTGCACACGACGAATAACTAGCCGGAGAGTATTACGCTATGATGCGATGTCTTGTCATCTTACTTACGATGTTCAGCCTAAGTGGTTGTGCAGGGTTGTTTATTGCTGGGGCTGCAACAACAGCCAATATAGTAACTGATACCCGTACAACCAAAGAGATATGGCAAGACAACAACATCGAGTTCGAGATTGCAGCTCTAGGAAATAAAGCCCCGTTTAAAGGTCAAGTTCGTGTAGTGGCTAGTTCTTATAACGGAACAGTTGTATTAATGGGCCAAGCACCAACACAAGCGCTCGTGAATGATCTAGAGTCTAAAGCTCGAGACGTTGAAGGCGTCAAGAATGTTCACAACCAAATTAAGTTGAAAAAGCCGCTGAGCGTTACAGAAATAAGTAACGACAGTTGGATCACCACAAAAGTTAAATCAGCACTGCTTACAGATAGTGAGCTCAATGGTGTGAAAGTTAAAGTAATCACTGAAGACAGTGAAGTTTTCTTGTTCGGATACGTGACCGCTGAACAAGCGAATAGAGCCACCGATATCGCCAGAAATATCTCTGGTGTAAAGCAGGTAATTAAAGGTTTTCAGTATGGTGAAACGACCTCAGAAACCGAATAATTGGCAATTAACAACCAATAAAAAAGCAGCGATAACGCTGCTTTTTTTTTTTATTTAATCACTCTTAAGCTTGGTCGGCCTTTCGGACGAGGAGCTTCATCTTCAGTTTGTTCTGAATCAGTAGGAGGCACTTCCGAAGAGTCACTTACCGTGCTAAATGCCGGTGCCTGCTCTTCTTCTACCATCTCCTCACCTTCAATATGAGTGTACGCCTCTTCTGGTTCAAACATTGTACCTGCACCGTTTTCACGCGCATAAATTGCGTGTACAGCGTAAACAGGCACAATAACTGAATGAGGGCGACCACTGAATCTTGCGTGAAAGGTAATGGCATCATTACCTAGCTCAAGTTGACCGACAGCACGCGGAGCAATATTCAAGATAATTTGACCATCTTGAATAAACTCAACCGGTACACGTACACCTGGTAGAGTTGCATCAACAACAAGGTGTGGCGTTAGGTCATTGTCTACCAGCCAGTCGTAAAATGCGCGAAGCATATACGGACGGCGAGCAGTCATTTTTGCAATATCCATAACGTGTTATCTAAATCGCTTAGCGAACTAGGCGCATTTCACGTTCAGCTTCAGTCAGAGAAGCAAGGAATGAATCACGTTCAAATACGCGGTTCATGTAAACTTTAATCTCTTTTGAGCCAGGGCCAATTAGATCAATACCTAGTTGTGGTAGACGCCACAATAACGGAGCTAGGTAGCAGTCAATTAGGCTGAATTCTTCGCTCATGAAGTATTCATACTCAGCAAAGATTGGCGCTAGAGTCAGAAGATCGTTACGCAGTTTAATGCGTGCTTTTTCTGATTCCTCTGCGTTGCCTTTCATAACTTTCTCAGCGAGTGAGTACCAGTTACGTTCAATACGGTACATCATCAGACGGCTGTTACCACGAGCAACTGGGTAAACAGGCATTAGAGGTGGATGAGGGAAACGCTCGTCCAAGTACTCCATGATGATTTTCGAATCGTAAAGAGCTAGCTCACGGTCAACAAGGGTTGGCACTGATTTGTATGGGTTTAGCTCAACAAGCTCAGCAGGAAGGTTAGCTTCATCAACAAGCTCTACTTCAACACTTACGCCTTTTTCAGCTAGTACGATGCGAACCTGATGGCTATACAAATCTGATGCACTTGAGAAAAGAGTCATCACAGAACGTTTATTGGCAGCTACAGCCATGGAGCCCTCCAGTACACTTACAAATAAAAATAATGGAGGCTAAGCCTCCATTATCCATCAATTAAAATTGGGAATTAGCACGGTATGATAGCACAATTAATGCACATCACGCCAATACTCTTTCTTGAGCATCACGACAACTATTGTTAGTAGAACTAGGAAGCCCATAACCCACCAACCCATCGCATGACGCTCAAGTTTAACTGGGTCACCTGAGTAAACTAGGAAGTTAACTAGATCACCAACAGCTTTATCGTACTCACCAGAGCTTAATTCACCTGTACCGTTCGTTTCAGTGCCAACGACCACTTGTACTTCCTCACCGTCAACGACTTTCGTGCCGTAAACTGGTGTAGGAATACCTTGAAGCTCTTCAAGAACATGCGGCATACCAACACTTGGGAATACCATGTTGTTCACGCCGAATGGGCGGGATGGATCAACATAGAATGCACGTAGGTAAGTGTATAACCAATCCGCACCACGCACTCGAGCAACTAGAGTTAGATCCGGTGGCGGAGCACCAAACCAGTCCCCTGCTTGCTTCGCTGGCATCGCATTAACCATTAGATCACCAACTTTCGCCTCAGGGTCGAAAATCAGGTTTTCTTTCATTAGGTCAATTGGAATATCCAAGTCTGTTGCTACTCGCTCATAACGCTGGTATTGCGTTGAGTGACAAGCAAAACAGTAGTTCATGAATAGCTTCGCGCCGTTTTGCAGCGAAGCTTTATCCGATAGGTCCACGTTCGCTTTATCTAGCGGAACATTGGCACCCGCTGCCATCGCTAGAGATGGCAACATAGCAAATAGAATTACAATCCACTTCTTCATTTGAATGTCACCCTCTCTGGTAATGGTTTGGTCGCTTCATTTTTGCTGTAGAAGAACAGCAGTACAAAGAACATGAAGTAACACAAGCTAAAGATCTGAGACAGAATCGTGTAAAGCGGCGTTGCCGGTAGTGCACCCAAAATACCCAGAGCAATAAAGGCGATAGTGAACTGAACAATATTCAATAGGTGGATTTTGCTACGGTAACGGTACGAACGTACTTTACAGCGATCCAACCAAGGTAGAACAAACAATACTGCAATTGACGCACCCATTAGGATTACACCCAATAGCTTGTCAGGAACCGCACGCAAGATTGCGTAAAACGGAGTGAAGTACCATACAGGAGCGATATGCTCAGGTGTCTTCAGTGGGTTTGCAGCTTCAAAGTTAGGCGGCTCAAGGAAGTACCCACCCATCTCAGGGTTAAAGAACAGCACGTAACAGAAGAAGAACAAGAAACCAGCCACACCAACCAAGTCCTTAACCGTACCGTACGGATGGAAAGGAATCGAATCGATGATGTCGTATTTCTTCGAGTAGTAATCGTGGAACTTAAATTGCGATTGGTAATCGTCGCCCATCGAGCCTTTTGGTAGCTTAGTTTCGATACCGTCAGGGTTGTTTGAGCCAACTTCATGTAGCGCCAATACGTGCAGTACCACCAAAAGAAGCAGAACGATAGGTAATGCAATTACGTGAAGTGCGAAGAAACGGTTCAGCGTCGCACCAGAGATGATGTAGTCACCACGGATCCAAAGCGTCAAATCGTCACCGATAACTGGAATCGCACCGAACAGAGAAATGATAACCTGAGCACCCCAGTATGACATCTGACCCCATGGTAATAGGTAACCCATGAAAGCTTCCGCCATTAGAACTAAGAAGATCAACATACCGAAGATCCAAAGTAGCTCACGAGGCTTCTGGTATGAACCGTAAATCAAACCACGGAACATGTGCAGGTAAACCACAACGAAAAACGCTGACGCGCCAGTTGAGTGCATGTAACGTAGCAGCCAACCGTACTCCACGTCACGCATGATGTATTCGATAGAAGCAAACGCGCCTTCACCAGAAGGAACGTAGTTCATAGTCAGCCAAATACCCGTCAGGATTTGGTTAACCAATACCAACATTGCCAGAGAACCGAAAAGGTACCAAAAGTTAAAGTTCTTCGGCATTGGGTATTCCGACAAATGCTTTTTATAAGCATTCATCGCTGGAAGTCGTTTTTCAACCCAGTCTAATAGTGCTTGCATTATGCGTCTCCCTCATCAACACCGATAATGAGCTTCGTATCACTCAAATACATGTGCTTAGGAACCACAAGGTTCAGCGGTGCAGGTACACCCTGGAACACTCGACCAGCCATATCAAATTTAGAACCGTGGCACGGACAGAAGAAGCCAGACTTAACGCCTTGAACTTGCTCTGCGAACGTATCCGGTAGATAGGTAGGTGAACAACCTAAGTGAGTACAGAAGCCAACCGCCACGAAATACTCAGGCTTGATCGAACGATGTGCGTTCTGAGCATAAACTGGTTGTTGTTCCATTTCTGATTGTGGGTCACGAAGCTGTCCATCGATGTTCTTAAGGTTATCGACCACTTCTTGAGTACGGCGTACAACCCATACAGGCTTACCTTGCCACTCAACACGGACCATCTGGCCAGCTTCAATTTTGCTGATATCCACTTCCACCGGTGCACCCGCAGCTTTCGCTTTGGCACTCGGATTCCATGATTTGATAAAAGGCACGGCGACGGCAGCTGCCCCTAATCCACCAACAACTGCCGTTGTAGCGGTTAGAAAACGCCTGCGACCGTTATTTAAAGGCGCGTTGCTCATCCAAACATTCTCCCATTTGCTCCCTTTGGATCGTTGTTATTCCGCTTATAAGAGCATGGCTAACTAATAATGAATTTAGTTCTATTTATTGGAGGGAAATGATAAAGAAAACCCTACTTTTTGACAAGATAAAGCTACCTTTTTGTAACAATTGTGAGGCAAATCGCTCACGCCGTCACAAAAGCGGCAGAATTATAAAAAATAGATGTGATTTGTAACAAGAAAGCGAAACGAAGAACGCCTGAATATTCGAGAAAAAGCCTTGTATTCCGGTTATTTTCCGTCGCTTAGACAGGAAGATATTTCAAGAATGTGAAGGTTATCGCCACTTTTGTTACTCAAACTTTGTAGCACGAGTAAGGCGTAAAAACTCATCATTAGAGAGAGTAAATGTTGCGAGGATATTAAGTGAAGGAGTAAAAATGAGTGCGAAAGGAGGAAAATGAATAAATGCCGACTTCTGAAAAACAAAAAGCTCGGCATATAGCCGAGCTTTGGTACACAGTATCCAGAGTAACTCTGGACCAGCATAATTCCCGATAAGAGGAAATTAACGCTTAGAGAACTGTGGACGACGACGTGCTTTACGTAGACCAACTTTCTTACGTTCAACGCAACGAGCGTCACGAGTAACGTAACCAGCTGCACGTAGAGTAGGACGTAGAGACTCATCGTATTCCATAAGAGCGCGAGTGATACCGTGACGGATAGCACCAGCTTGACCAGAAATACCGCCACCTTTAACAGTAACGTATAGGTCTAGCTTCTCAGTTAGTTCAACTAGCTCAAGAGGTTGTTTAACAACCATACGAGAAGTTGGACGACCGAAGTACTCATCAAGGCTACGCTTGTTGATTACGATGTTGCCGCTGCCTGGTTTGATGAAAACACGCGCAGCTGAGCTTTTGCGACGGCCAGTGCCGTAGTATTGATTCTCTGCCATTTTCGAAATCCCCAATTAGATGTCTAGTACTTGTGGTTGTTGAGCAACATGGTTGTGCTCAGCGCCTGCGTAAACTTTAAGCTTACGGTACATAGCACGGCCTAGAGGACCACGTGGAAGCATGCCTTTAACTGCAAGCTCAAGAACCATCTCAGGTTTACGATCGATCAGCTTTTCAAAAGTGATAGATTTTAGACCACCTGGGAACTCAGAGTGACGGTAGTACACTTTGTTCTTAGCTTTGTTGCCAGTTACAGCAACTTTCTCAGCGTTGATAACGATGATGTAATCACCAGCGTCAACGTGAGGAGTGTATTCAGCTTTGTGTTTGCCACGTAGGCGAGATGCAATTTCACTTGCTAGACGACCAAGAGTTTTACCCTCTGCGTCTACAACGTACCAGTCGCGTTTTACAGTTTCTGGTTTAGCAACGAAAGTTTTCATGCTAATAATAACCCGTTAATTAAAATTTAAACTTTAAGGAACACCCAATAGTGCTCCCACACTGTCTAAGAGCCCAGTCATCACCCCTTCGAGTCGTTGGTTCTCTCGACCTTCTATGTCGAAATAACTTCGATAATCAGGTCTGCAGTAACGGTGGGTCGCAGGATTATAGAGAAGAGCGAAGAAAAAATCACCTTTTTTTGCGTTAAATCACGAATTTTTTCTTCACTTTTTTAAGATGAGTTGCTGATTTTTACGCCAGATGCTCTCTAGCGAGGTATTCGTGGCTCTGCATCTCGGTCAATCGAGACAGACAACGTTTAAACTCGAATTCCAACTGCCCTTGCGCATAAAGGGAATCCATCGCCACTTCTGCAGAAATAATCAGTTTGACGTTACGCTCGTAGAACTCGTCCACCAATGCAATAAAGCGTCGCGCGGCATCATCTATCTTACGGTCCATCTGCTTTACATCTGCCAGCAATACCGTGTGGTAGATACGAGATAATTCAATATAGTCATTCTGACTGCGGGGCGTTTGGCATAGTTGCTCAAAAGAAGCGTGTAGCACGCCATCACTAGCTTCAATCACCGCCACTTCGCGATGGTTAATTTCAATGATGCTTACTGCAACTTTTCTTTCGCCAATCAATTGCTGGTAGTAGTGCTTGAGGTTAACGGACGCTTGTTCATCCAGTGGGTAGTGATAAATCTCCGCCTGCTCTAATGTTCGCAGGCGATAATCAACACCACTATCTACATTCAACACTTCGCATCTTTCTATAATCATTGCGATTGCTGGCATAAAACGCGCTCGTTGTAAGCCATTTCGATAGAGGTTCTGAGGCTCGATATTCGATGTTGCCACTAATACCATTTGGCGTTTAAACATTTCTTGTAGCAAAGTTGCCAGAATCATTGCATCGGTAATGTCAGACACGAAAAACTCATCAAAGCAAACTATATCCGCTTCTTTCTTAAACAAATCAGCGACTTTAGATAACGGATTCTCCACTTCGCCTAGACGCTTAAGTTCATCATGGACTCGATACATAAATCGATGGAAGTGAACTCTCATCTTCTTCTCTGTTGGAAGGGAGTCATAAAAGGTATCCATTAGATATGTTTTCCCACGCCCAACACCACCCCAAAAATACAATCCTTTGGGAGGTTCTGGAAGTTCAGGCTTCTTACCTAATAGTTTTTGCCATTTAGAAACTTGAGGAACTGGCGCAGCTTGGAAGGCTATAATGTCGTGGTAGAGCTTATCTAAAGCAACAACGGCGTTATGTTGGGCCTCATCACGCTGAAAGCCATTATCTACAATATCTTTTTCGTATCGTTTTAATGGTGTCATAGCAATATGTCGTATCAGAGGAACAGAGAAATAATGTCACGCGACAGTCAGTTTGTATCATTCTGTAGAAGTGCTTGCACTCCATAAACAGGGCTTCTATTTTTCTTTATCGACTGTGCAAGGCATAGTAACATGGACATGCACCGCGTGTAACTAAGTAGTAAAAAACTTGTTAAAACAACTATAAGGAGCAGTTATGCCTTGGATTTATGCCATTGTGGGTTTGCTGGTCGGTACAATTGTAGGCGTAGTCATAAGCAGACTAACCACCCCAGAATATAAGAAGCAAAAATCAGTTCATAAAGAGCTAGAAGCCGCGAAATTCCAATTAGAGCAACAACGCCAAGAGCTTGTCGATCACTTTGCACAGACTGCAGAAATGTTGGATACCTTAGGTAAAGACTACACCAAGCTATACCAACATATGGCGAAGACATCTGCTGAACTTCTTCCTAACCTGCCGGAGCAAGACAACCCGTTTGATAAGAAAACAGCGATGTCGACTGATGTAGCAGAAGAGCAACAAGAAGACGCAAATGAGCAGCCTAAAGACTATGCTAATGGCGCAACCGGACTGCTTAAAGATCAAGAAAAAGAAGTCATCGAAGCTCCAGAATTAGTAGCAGCTAAAGCTTCATAAACGTCATGTAAACCCAAGTAATCACACACGAACTGTGATACTTGGGTTTTTTCTTTTCCTAATAATTGTACTTTTTGTCATTTCCTTCCTCTCTAGTTTGAACTTTTTTCCAACATCAATGTTCTAAACTCCATAACAACCTGCCGGCCCCTTTTGACTATCAACACCAATCCCCATAATGGATTTGATGAAGATATTTCTTTTGGCAGACCTGTTAAACAGAGGAGTTATTGGATGAAAAAACCTTTGCTTGCGCTAACCGTTCTATCTTTAAGCTTGAGTTCAATCATCACACCAGTTACCGCTACCGCTGCACTTCCATTGAGTGTTGATGGTGAGCAATTACCTAGCCTTGCGCCAATGTTGGAGAAAGTGACTCCGGCAGTCGTCAGTATTGCCGTGGAAGGCAAGCAGGTTCAAACCAGTCGTATACCAGAGCAGTTTCAGTTCTTCTTCGGTCCTGAATTTCCAACTGAGCAAACCAGAGAACGCCCTTTCCGAGGTTTAGGTTCTGGCGTCATCATTGATGCCAAAAAAGGACAGATCGTCACCAACTACCACGTCATTAAAGGGGCAGACGACATAAGAGTACGTCTATATGACGGCCGAGAATACGATGCAAAACTCATTGGCGGTGACGAGATGTCAGATATTGCATTGCTAAAACTTGAGACGGCAAAAAACCTTACCCAGATAAAAATTGCAGACTCAGACAAGCTCCGTGTCGGAGACTTTAGCGTTGCGATTGGCAACCCATTTGGGCTAGGTCAAACCGTCACTTCCGGCATCGTATCAGCTTTGGGACGAAGCGGATTGAATGTAGAAAACTTCGAAAACTTCATTCAAACCGATGCAGCCATTAACAGCGGTAACTCAGGCGGTGCTTTGGTTAACCTTAACGGTGAGCTGATCGGTATCAACACTGCTATTCTTGGTCCAAATGGTGGCAACGTCGGCATTGGCTTTGCTATCCCATCGAATATGATGAAAAACCTTACTGACCAGATTTTAGAGTTTGGTGAAGTGAAACGAGGTATGTTGGGCGTTCAAGGTGGCGAAGTTACTTCTGAACTTGCAGAAGCTCTAGGCTATGAGTCAAGTAAAGGTGCTTTTGTTAGCCAAGTTGTGCCAGACAGTGCCGCAGATAAAGCTGGGCTAAAAGCGGGAGACGTGATTGTTTCCGTCAACGGAAAGTCGATTGATACCTTCTCTGAGTTACGAGCAAAAGTAGCCACCTTAGGGGCCGGGAAAGAGATAACACTTGGCGTTATCCGCGATGGTAAGAAAAAGGACTTCGACGTGACGTTGGGAGAATCCACCAATATCAAAGCCAAGGCTGAGACCTTACACGATGGCCTCAAAGGCGCAGAATTAGGTAACACCACACCAAGTGATAGCATTCAAGGTGTCAAAGTTACTAACGTAGTTGAAAACTCACCGGCAGCTCAATACCAGCTGCAAAAAGATGACATCATTATTGGTGTAAACCGTCAAAGAGTGAAGAATTTAGCTGAACTGCGCTCAATTACCGAGAAACATAAAGGGGTATTGGCTCTGAACATTCAGCGAGGAGATCGTACTATTTACCTCGTTATCCGCTAATCCTTTGAGTAGCGTCTATAAAGGGCAGTATGTTTACATGCTGCCCTTTTGTTATTTTTCAATGTAATGCTATTCTTCTTGTCTCTAATTTGAGTTGTTCTACAAAGCATGGAGTGGGTATGCTGAACTTTTTGTTACGTTCTGTTTTTTTAGGTCTCGCGACTGCGGCGGTTGTTCTATTGGCCGTACCTTCTTTGCGTAGCAATATCATCCCAGAGGCTCTTGACGTTCAGCCAAGTAATATTAAGTCACTGGAAGTCTCTTTTAATCAGGCCGTCAGAAAAGCAGCCCCTGCTGTGGTCAATATCTACAGCCGCAAGTATGTGGAAAACGATCGCAGTAAACTTTCGACTCAAGGCTTAGGTTCTGGCGTTATCGTCAGTGAGAAAGGCTACATTATTACTAACTACCATGTCGTCGCTCAAGCCGATCAAATCGTAGTCGCATTACAAGATGGCCGTGCTGCTGCAGCCCAATTGGTTGGAACAGACAAACGTACAGACATTGCAATCTTGCGTGTCGAAGGTTCCAACCTCCCAGTCATACCACTCAACCCAGAATATCAGCCTCAAGTTGGTGATGTCGTCCTAGCAATTGGCAACCCTTACAACTTAGGCCAAACCACTACCTTCGGCATTATTTCAGCAACAGGTCGTTCATCGATCAGTGATGGTCGCCAAGCCTTTATCCAAACCGACGCGGCAATCAACGAGGGTAACTCCGGTGGCGCTTTGGTCAACACTCAGGGAGAACTGGTTGGCATCAATACCGCTTCGTTCCAGCAAGCGACCGATCTTGAAACCTACGGTATCTCCTTTGCAATTCCAGCCCCTCTAGCAAACAAGATCATGCAGAAGATCATCGCAGATGGTCGTGTGATCCGTGGCTATATTGGCATTGATGGACAAGATATTAATGCTGTGACGGCTCGCTTACTGGGGAATGAGCACATCGGCGGTATTGTCGTATTAGGGATCGATCCAGATGGTCCGGCAAGTGCTGCTGGTTTTGAGAAACAAGACATCATCATCAGCATTAACGGCACTAAGGTTCAAGGACGCCAAAGCGTGATGGATATCGTCACTGACCTGCGCCCTGGTACATCCGTTGATGTCGGCATTATCCGCAAGGGTAAAGAAATGAACTTAAAAGTCACCATCGCCGAAGACAAACAAGAAGCATAAAAAATCCCAGCCATTGGCTGGGATTTTTGTTTGTGCGTTATTCGCTAGCGCTCGACTCTTCTGAAACCTCTGAGCTTCCACCCATTTCGATTTCAATTCGAGTAACGCGCTGCAAACCTCGCGGTAGCAAGCTGCCTCGACGTCCGCGTTCACCACGGAAGTTCTCAAGATCAGCAGGTTTCAAGCCTAGCTTACGCTTACCAGCATACAAGGTTAGAGACGCGCCTTGTGGCAGAGCCATCAAGTGAGAAAGCACCTCTTCACGCTCTTTCGCCTTCGCCGCAGGAATGTTGATGATCTTGTTACCCTTACCTTTCGCCAATTGCGG
>Ga0209379_10000815_pt1 | contig 22722 bp, 14 predicted proteins | sample tdDd001_FD_187124 | JGI IMG/M metagenome (GOLD analysis project Ga0209379, IMG submission 187124) | Marine sediment microbial communities from the Atlantic coast under amendment with organic carbon and nitrate - tdDd00.1 (SPAdes)... | ecosystem: Environmental > Aquatic > Marine > Coastal >...
TCCCTTTCGATTTCTCTTTTTTAAGGATACTTACAGGTTGCAATGAAGATAAATACAACGCAGGGTAAACACCACCAACTATTCCTGTTAAAACAATAATAACAAGTAAACTAAAAATGAACTTTAAAGATAATACCAAATGGAGTTCCTGACCTGTAAGATAATTAAACCATGGTAAAAGCAAGTGACTTAGTAGCAGCGCTAAAAAAGAAGCCAGGAAAGTTTGAATGAGAGAATTACCAATAAATTGAGTCAACAAATGAATTCGTTTAGCTCCATTTACTTTTTGTATACCAATCTCAACGGCTTGCTCAGAAGATCTCGCAATGCTAAGAATAGAAAAATTAAACATAGCCATCAAAAGCACAAGTAATGCCAATCCCGAAAATATCCAAACGTATTTGTATTGAGTTCGATTTTTATCAATGGAATTCGATTGATAATCAGAATGCAAATGAATATCTGCTAGAGGCTGAAATAATAATTTATCTACTCGATTTGTATATCGACTGACATGATTACTCACTCTCTCCAGAAAATGATCATCTATTTGAGCATTTTCAGAAAGTTTAATGTAAGTATGAACCCAATAAGATCTGTTCCATTGATGCAAGTTGTATCTATTCTTCCGTTCAGAAATCAGATAGCCAAAATCTATGTGACTTGAGGATGGAATTCCAACAACAGCTACCACAGTGAATATTTCCTTATCATATTTATCACTTATGACTTTCTTTCCTATGGCCGATTCTTTACCAAAAAGCTTGCGAGCTGTTTTTCGTGACAAAACAATATTATCAGGATCACTAAAAACTGATTTTGAATTACCTTCAAGGAATTTGAAGCCTTGAAAAACATCAAAAAAATCGCCGTTTACATAACACTGTCGAGCCTCAATTTTAACATCATTATCCTGCACATAAAGGGGGGAATCTTCAGATGAAAAAGACAGATAAGTTGCCGCTTCAATTTGTGGGTAGTCCTTTGCTAAAGTTTTCGCAATTGCTTGACAGGAACTGGCTGATTTTACAATTTCATCACCTTGTTTCGAGAGGTTAAGAACACGATAAATCTTATCATATTCAGGATGGAATTTGTCGTGATTAATTTCATTAAATACCCATAGGTATATTAGCAAACTAGCTAATATACCTACAGTAAATCCTACAAAAGTTATAGAGGATAAAATTGGTCTTTTGACAAGATTCCTTATGAGTAACTTAAGGGTATAGTTCATGCTTTATGGCTATTTTACAATCATGAGAATATCATCTTGATTTGAACACCTATTTGCAAATTGCGCAAGAGATTCTTTTTTTGCCAAAACCGACTTCGAATTCTTGAATTCTGAAGATTGAACATGATTTTTTAATTCCTTTCCCTTCAAAGAAACCATAATCTCGCCCCTTTTATTAATCATATACGCTTCGGGCCAAACTGCAAGCCCACCGTCAATATCATTTGGCAAAAGATCCGGGTAATAATTCGTAGGTTCAGCCTTTACAATTTCGAATTTCTGATCCTTTTTAGAATATAAGGCATGATATATTTTGACATCTTTTTTACGCCTATTTCGTGGACAATCATAATTATCTTTACTAAAGGTCATAAAAATATAATCCCTTGCATCTGCCCAACTCATTGGAATAATCTTACCATCAAGTTTAAGACCAGGATCTACACCAACCTGTTTACTTACTTTGTATTGACCCAGGTTTAACACATATTTAGGTTGTAAATAATTTGGCGGAATAACTTGAAAAATGGTATCGTTAAAATCAGTTCTTAGGAAAAAATCACCTCCTTTTTCATATTGAGTTCCAAAATCAGTTCCTCTCATTTGGCTCTTAGTATAATTCCTGACTTGTTCCAACTTTCTAAAACTAGCTAAAGTATCACCTTTAGAGCTTAAAATCCCAAGCATCTTATCATCATCCAATTTCGTGATATAGGTATTAATATCAGGGTTGAAAACATCAAACTCCTTATCGAAATTATCTATTGTAGACATGATCATACCATTGGGATAAAGAGGCTTTTCAGGCTTATTAATGCCATTATTAATATCCATACAGACTTTACCTAAGCCGGTTATCGCATTGGGATGTTCCGGATCAAATTGAGTATTTCCCGATATGTGTTGAGTGGAACAATCAAAATCCATAATTAAGTTTTGCCCAGTCAGGCTATTTCTATAGTTGTAGAAAAGATGATCTCCACGAGCCCATACATTATTTCGTCCTCCTTTGTGTGAATATTTACTACAATAAATACTAATTCTATTCTTGTCAACATCAAGCTTAATGCCCGTTAACTCATTTTTCACAACAAGCTGAATGTATTCACCTTTCTTTGAGTACAAGTGAATACCGTATAGATTAGATGCAACAATATAATTATCCATAAAATAATACTTTAACTTTAAGTCTTTCGCAATAGTTGTATCCGAAATGGCTTGCATACGTATGTATTCAATATCCTTAGCAACATTTGATAAACTTATATCTCGAATACTATCTAAATTATTGGCAATATCAATTACCATGGGTGGATTAGTAGGATCAACACTACGGTTTTCTTCAAATCGAAACCCCTTAGGAAGCATTGCTAGTGAATCAGTCAGTAATTTTTCCTGTTCCAATCGATTCTCTTCTTCTAAAGCAAGTTTGTCTTCTTCACTTAGAATCTTGTTAACCAATTTTTTCTCATCGGTTTTCATTTTATTATTCTGACAAGATCCCAGAACGGAAAATAGTAAAATTAAAATAAGGTAATTTTTCATATTCAAGATAAGTATATGTGTATAATTAGTGGTCAATATTTTTTATTCATACCTCAAACTCTCAACTGGATTCCTAGTGGCAGCTCTCCAAGACTGAAACGAAACGGTTAACAAGGCAATTCCCATAGCTATAAGCCCGGCTAAGGCAAAAATCCACCAGGATAGTTCAGTTTTATAAGCGAAGTTTTCGAGCCATTTGTACATGGCATAATAAGCGATTGGGCAGGCTATGATGAAAGCAATGGCAACCCATTTTAGGAAATCACCGTTAAGAATATGAAGTATTTCAACCGTTTTTGCTCCATTTACTTTGCGTATTCCAATTTCTTTAGTGTGGGTTTCAACAACAAAATAAGTTAAACTAATTAATCCAAGGCAGGATAAGAGTATGGAGATAATGGTAGCGTAATTTAAAATACGCTGAAACTGTCTCTCTTTTTGATATAAGGCTTCCCAGGATGCATCTAGATATTTAATTTCCAGAGGGAAATTTGGTGAAATGTTTTCCCAAACTTTATTAATTGAGCGAATACACCTTTCAGTTCCAGCAATACTGGATTGATTGATTTTAAAATAAATATACGCAGCAGTTTCCCCACAACTTCTAAAAGCAATTGGGCGAATGGCTGTATGCATGGATTCATGATTAAAATCTGCTACTTCAGCAATAATTTTTCTTGCTTTATCTCTATACCTAATTGTGGCATCTTCAGGCTTATCGATATTGAATTGTTTAAACGCTGTAGTATTAAAAATCCAATCTGCATTTTCTTCAGAGAATCGATTAAATTGCTTTCCCTGAACCAGATCAATTCCAAAAAAATCGAAGAAATTAGGACTTACATAAAGATTCGCAAAACCAATTTCTTGCTCCTTCCCCTTGTTAATCATGGTCAGTCCCCATGAGGAACCGTTGTAACCTATTGCAGCAGATGAATAGGTGAGATCAGCTATTTCGGGTATTCTCATGATTTCAGAGTTGAAGATCTTACAGCCTTTTTCTATTTGAGGATTGGTGGTGGCGTAGAGAATTTGTTCTCTGTTAAAACCAGGATCCAACTCACTCATATGATTCATTTGTTTGTTGATCAGCATAATTCCACATAGCAATACAATTGTAATGCTAAACTGAAAAATAAGTAAGGCATTTCTCAGATGATTTTGAGATTGGTTATTGGTAGTGTTTTTTAATAAAATTGTAGTTTTTTTCTTACCTAGCGTGAGTCCTGGAATAATACCAGTTAGCAAAAAAGTAAAAGCAAGTAGAGAAATAAATATAATCAGATTCGAACCAGTAAAAATCTCCAACAATGTAAATCGCGATTTAGTGATTTGATTTAAACCTACCAATAGAAAATCACTCAGAATAATTACAAGTAGACTGGTAATTAAAAGAACTAAAACCGATTCAGTAGCAAATAATTCAATTACTTTTCCTTTTTTACCACCCATTACCTTTAAAATACCAATATTTCTAAGGCGCTTTATTTTTTGTGCTGTAACCAGGTTGATATAATTGATACACGCTAGAAGAAGGATTAAAAGTCCTATAATTTGAATAATGTTTAGGGTAAGTTGGTTACCATGTTTTAAGATATAAACTCCCGGTAATTGACTGTATGATTTTGTAAATTTCTGAATTTCAAATTGGGTTTCTTCTTTATAAGATTCAGGAATATTTTCGGTTGAGATTTTTGTAAGTTTCTTATTTACAATGGTGGCATCAATATTAGATGGTATTTTTACAAAAGCACAATAGTTTTGTGCCCCCCAATTTGCCTCCAACCCTTTAAACCAAGAAAATCTTTGATGGGTTTCAAGCGATAATACTGCATCAAACTCCCACGAACAATGATGAGATAGATCTTTAATTACTGCACCTACATTAACAATTATATTTTGCAGTTGGGTTGAATTATAAACTAATTCTTTTCCAATTGGATTTTCATTACCAAAAATCTTTTTAGCCACAGATTGGGTCAATACAATTTTATCTGCTGAGTTTAACGCAATCTCAGGATCACCATAAACAGCTTCAAATTGAAACACTTTAAAAAAGCAAGAATCAACCATTAGCAGATTTTTCAATTTAAAATTTGCCTCTCCCAACTTTAACAAATTTTGATCAGACCATGTATGCCTTGCAAATGTAATAGCTTCTATTTCTGGCATTTCAGCTCTAACATGTCGAACCATGGCACTAGAAACATCAGGATCTTTTCCATTTAAAAGAGTATATGTGTGTTCAATTTCAGGAATTTCCTGATCCATATTTTTCTCTTTGTTTACAAAGGCAAAAACCAATAAACTAATGGTAATCCCAATAACTAAACCACTAATATTTATAATGGAAACAAATTTATTCTTTAATAAATTTTTGATTGATATTTTAATGCTAAGTAGATTCATCCTTGTTTTTTTGTTCTAGATTTTAATCCTACAGAACCCTTTTCGTGCTATCTATTATGTTTGATCAACACTCAAGATTATTATGAGGATAATAAGAATACAACTGTCTAACAATAGACAGTCAGTGTCAATTATTTTGTTTACTCATATCTCAAACTTTCCACTGGATTCCTTGTGGCTGCTCTATACGATTGAAAAGAAACAGTAAACAGGGCAATTCCCATAGCTATAAGCCCAGCTAAGGCAAAAATCCACCAGGATAGTTCAGTTTTATGAGCGAAGTTTTCGAGCCATTTGTGCATTGCAAACCACGCAAGAGGGCAGGCCAATACAAAGGCTATGATGACCCATTTCATAAAATCCAGGTTGATCATTCGAATTATTTCGATGGTTTTGGCTCCATTTACTTTACGAATGCCTATTTCTTTCCTTTTTGAGGCTATGGCATTAAGTACCATACCTAATAAACCCATTACCGATAAGGCAATAGCAAGAAAAGAGAAAGCACTGATAATCTTCACTTGTTGTTCTTCTTTATAATAGAATTGTTTGATTTGATCTTGCAGAGAGTATGTCTTGATAATTTGATCTGGAGCAATTTTTTTGAAAAATTCTCCCAATTTCTTTTGAACCTCCACATGACTACTCTCAGTCGTTTTTACAGCCAAAAGGAATAGCTTTTTAGGATCTTGTTGAAGAATGACCATCGGTCGGATTTTATCATGAAAAGAATGTGCGTTAAAATCTTTCACAATACCCCTAACCAAAAAAGCGCCATTGAATATAGAACCAACTTTAAGATTATGCTCTTTGGCAGCCGATTCATTAAAAATCATTTCGTTCCTATTTTTATGAAAATCGCCTAGCCCCTCTCCTTCCAAAAGCTCCAATCCTAGCAGATCAATCATGCCTCTCCCCATAATCAAACCATCGAAACGAACGCTCTCGTCCTCACACCTCATATTAACCGGAAGAAAATCTTTAAACGGAGGTATAAAGGATGATCCAGCTACTTTAAGTACACCTGGAATTTTTCTAACTTCGTTAGTCATCATCTGGAATTGATTGCATATTTCTTCAGAATTAAGTTCACAAACAATGATGTTTTCGGTATCTATATTCTTTGATCCAGTTTGAGCAAAATCCAATTGCTTTTTAATACTAATGACACCAACAACCAGTAAAACAAATATTGCAAAATGTACAATTAAGAATGAATTAGCCCATTGTCTCCTTTTAATCGACTTTACAAGTTTCCCTTTAATAAGTAGCACAGAGGAAATTTTGGAAACACGAAAACCGATTAATAATCCGGCCATATTTCCTGTAATAAGAACTACTAAAACAAGGACAATATAGCTTTGCCAAAGCGTAAAGATGTCGATACTAAGTGTACGGTTAAGAGTCGTATTTAAAAAAGGAATTCCAAAAATAACAATCAGTGATGCAGGAATAAGACTAATTATTGCAAGAAGATTCGATTCCAATAAAACTTGTTTGAAAATATGCAAGCTGGAAGCACCCATTGCCTTTTGTACACCTAAATCTTTAATTCGAATTTCAATCTTGGCCTTCGTCAAAAATACATAGTTGACGATAGCAATAAATAAAATTAGAGCCGATATGATCAAAAAGTAGATCAGCTCACTTGGATTTCCTTTTCGAGTATAGGAATTGTCATTCAGTTCATTCGAGCGAAGATAAACATCAGAAACCGGCTGCAGATGATAATCTAAAACCTTAATCTTTTCATCTGTTGTACGATTCTTATAAGCTTGCAAACTTTGTTCTATTTGCTCAACATTTGCACGTGAATTCAGACGAATATAAGTTTGCAAATCAAAATGATTCCAGTCTTTAAAATTGGGGTTTGAAGATGTGTAATGCCCCCATTTTTTTCTCTTGTGAGCTGAGAATTTATCAACTAAATCAATATGACCTATGAAATTGGGATATAAGCTTGAATAGGCAGGAAAGTCCTTGTAAACACCGCAAACACTTAAATTACAAAACTGCTCTCCTAATTTTATCTTCAATATTTGATTAATAGGATCTCTTTCAGCAAAATACTTTTTAGCAATAGATGAAGACAGACAAATTTCGCTAACAGATTCAGCAATTCTACCCTTCAGAATTTTAATGCCTAAACTCTTGTATATACTACTATCTGCACAAGCAAAATTATCATCCTTAAGCAATACATTATCGGAATTTTTCAATTCGATTTGCCTGACTTGGTGAATCCTAAAAAAGCTATTGATAAGAGGAATTTCAGACTTTAATGTATGTCCTAACGGATAGGTGGTACTACAATCTTCTCCCCGAATAACACGATACAAATTTTCCTTTTGGGGAATTGATCTATCGAAAGAATTCTCATGTATGTATAACAAAAGCAATAAAAAAACACAGCCCAAACCAATACCTAATCCAAGTATACTAATGACAGATTGTACTTTGTTTTTAAGGATACTACGAATTGATAATTTAAGATTAATTGGCCAGTTCATATAAAGTTTTTTTGATTGGTATCGAACTAAAATTAGATTACAAATGATTTAATGTTTTACTCGTATCTCAGACTCTCAATAGGATTTTGTCGCGCATTTCGAGTAAAGTTAATCACTGTAACAATTGCTACTAGCAAGAGGATAATCAAACTACAAATGAAGAATATCCCCCAATGAAGTGGTAGCTTGTAGGCAAAATTCTGCATCCATAAACTAGCTGTAAACCAAGCACCAATTGCTCCAATCATTACTGCAGGAATTGCAATTACCTCAACATCCCACAAGAATACTTTTAAAATGTTCGAAAATTTAGCTCCGTTTATTCTTCTAATGGCCAATTCCTTGCGCCTTCTCACAGCCTCATTGGTTGTGTAACCCAATAGACCGATTATTGTAATCAATAAGATTATAGCACTTCCTGCCATCATTGCATTTCGAAATCCACGTTGCTGCGTATATCCCTTTTCTTGTTCTATTTCTAGACTCTTGATATCGGCATCCTCATATGGCAAAGCTTTATTAAAAACATCACGGATTTTGCTCATTATGTCAGCTTTTATATTGGCATGTGTTTTTACAAGAATATAAAATGAAAAAGAAGGGTGCTTTGTTGCTATCTTAACATAAGTTGATTCAGATCTATAAAAGAAAACGGCTGGACGGATGTCCGGATTCGCATTAGAATTCATTGTAAAATCAGAGAATACACCTTTGATTGTTTTACTCTTTTTTCCATGTCCAGTAATATCAATCTGGTTACCAACAATGCCATCAGACAAAACATTATGAAGTTTCAATAATCCTGCACCCTTTTCACTTATAAGCACCTCACCTTCGAGTGTTTTACTTTTCACAAAGCCATCTCCTTGGGTAAGTGGAATATTTAGTAAAGACAAATAATTGGCATCAATAAAGTAGAAATCTGCAACATTAAATAACTCACGCTGACCATCTGCCGACTGTATATTATTCCCAGATTGATAATAATGAGGTAGTTCGTCGCCAAGAGCAATGGACTCTATCTCAGGCAAAGATCTTAAATCATGTAAGACAGCCGCTACTTTACTACCAACCATACCACTTGTCGACCCAAAATAAACTCTTTCAGATTGGTAACCATGTGAACTATCTTTCATGTTGTCGTATTGAAGACTAACTATAACCAACATGGACAAAATAAATGAAGCCCCTATAAATTGAAAGGATAATAAAATAAGTTTCCATTTATTCTTTTTCTGCTGAAAATGACGAAAAGCATTTGCAACAGGAATACGGGAGAAAAATCGGGCTGGTAAATAGCTCATCAGTATTACCATAAGCATCAATATTCCCACAAGAGGCACAACAACATGAGGATTTAATACAGACACTAATTTATGTCCAACTTGTTTTTCAGCTGCTGGCTGTAAAAGCATAATCAAAACAAAAGCAACAAATAAGGATATCAAAAACAAAAGTGCTGATTCAGAGAAAATAATCTGTCTTAAATGCCTTGCATGCGCACCAAAAGTCTTATAAATAGCCGATGATTTTGATCGTTCAACCAATACACTTAAAGTCAATAAAATATAGTTCAGTAGAGAAACAAACAAAACAGCAAAAGCAATGGTACTTAGAATTAGTATAATGTCTTTTAAGTTCTCAGAATAAATTTCTTTGATGGGTTTGAATGTATAATTCAAAACAAACCCTCCATTCTGTTCCTCAATTTTAACAATATCCTGATGGACTTCTTGCATCTTTCTAACGGCTGGAGCCAAACTTTTCGGATTAATTCCTTGAGCTAGCTTTACACAAGAGTAATAGCGATCATTACCTAACCATTGATCAGAACCATCCCACATAAAATGACTGGTAGAAACCATTGAAATTAAAACATCATAATTACGATTTGTATTCTCGGGCAAAGCTTCAAATACTCCACCGATTGTTAATTTCTCTCCAGGATATTCTTTTAAATCGATTATTTGTCCGATTACATTTCCTCCTATATTTTTAGCAATTTCGCTTGAAACCATACATGTCATAGGTGCTTTCAGAATCTCTTTCGCATTACCTTTCAACATAGTTCTTGGCAAAACATCAAAAAGATATTCATCAGCCAAAGCAAATTCCGCTTCGTAGCTTTTCTTATTATCCGTATAAAATATAGATGAGCCAATAGAATTTATTCGAGTGGCCACCTCTATTCCTGGAACATTAGCTTTTAAACCTGGGGCTATTGCACCGCTCACATGATTTCGACTTACTAGCTCATCTTTTGCTTTATCTGGCTTATAATTTTCATGAACCACATAAATACGATCTGAATCCGGATAAAAACTATCGAAACTGTAGTAATAAAACACTTCGGATAAAAGTAAGATTCCGAAGGCCAAACCAGTAGCCAATGATATAATTCGGGCTGCGCTATGTTCCCCTTTACGAAACAAACGACGAAATGCTAATTTTAAAAACATCATAAATAAAATATTTTATTTTTTTTCGGAATATACTATCTCAATTTATTACTCATACCTCAAACTTTCAACGGGATTCCTCGTTGCAGCTCTCCAAGACTGAAATGAAACCGTCAGCAAAGCAATTCCCAAAGCCAAAAGTCCCGCAAGTATAAAAATCCACCACGAAAGCTCTGTTTTATAGGCAAAGTTCTCAAGCCATTTGTGCATAGCATACCAGGCAATTGGAGATGCAATTACGAAAGCTATCCCTACCCATTTAATGAAATCCCTGTTAAGCATAGCCATAACTTCAATGGTCTTTGCGCCATTAACTTTTCTAATTCCTATCTCTTTTGTGCGATCGTGACATACAAATAGGCTAAGTCCTAGAAGCCCCAATAGTGCAAGTGAAATACACCAAGCGGTAACAAACTCAATAAAACGAGCTATTTTCTCCTCTTTAGCATACAACTTATTGAGTTCGTCATCTAAAAAGCTAATCTCAAATTGGCTATTGGGATCGAATTCACGCGCTGTTTCTTTGACATACTCAAGTATCTGTCTATAGTTTCCAGCTTTTATTCGCAACATTAAAACATTTTTCCTACTGATTTTATCCGTTAACCAGAACTGCATAGGTCGAATTTCTTCTTGCAGGCTAGAGAAGTTAAAATTCTTAGCAACACCAACAATTTCACCAGTAAAATCAAAACCACCCATTTTTCGTTCTAAAGGCTTTTCCCAACCAAATTCCTCAACTGCTTTTTCATTGATAATAAATGTATTATTATCTGAATAAGAGTCACTACGGAAAGCTCGTCCTTTGCTAATTTGAACGTCGAAAAAGTTCAGAAAGCGATTATCTATAGGCCAACATTTAAGTTCTACATATTGCCCATCAACTTTTCTTCCCCACCCCATACCAACACGACCAGGTATGAAGTTAGAATACGTGAAATCATCAATTCGCTCATGCCTTAATAATTCATGACCAAAAGCCTGATGATGTTTTCGTAAATCTTTAGTTGTTCTTAAAAGAATAACATGCTCCTTTTCTATTCCAATATTATAGTTCTTCCAATAATTGATTTGCTTCTCAATAGTTAAGGCTGATATAATTAAACCAATCGTAAATACGAACTGTACTACAATTAGTGTATTTCTGATGTTTTTGCCTTTACCCTTAAAAAAGGCCTTGCCTTTTACAACTTCTGAAATAGGCGCAGATGTAATATAACGTGCAGGATATAAACTCGCCAAAACTCCGAAACCGATCGCTAAAAAAAGAAACCAAACAAAAAATATTGGTCTTGACTTAAGAGACAAACCCTGAATCTCAAAAAAGCTTTCGATAGATGAAAAAATAAGAAAGTGAATACAGACTGCCAATACAATTGAAACTATTGATAACACTACGGACTCAGCAACAACTTGAAACCTAGCTCCTGTTTTTTTTCCACCTAGAATCTGTTGAACAGATAGAGCTTTTGCTCTATTGGAGGCTTGAGATGTAGAAAAATTAATAAAATTGACGAAACCCATAAGTAGAATAATGAAGCCCAACAATGTCAAAATATTAAGAATCAACTGACTTGCTTTTCCCAACTTAGAGGATACATAATGCAAATCATTTAGTGGTCTTAGAATTAAAGGTTCTTGATCAGGATTTCGCTCCTTAATTCCCTCCAACTTTTCTTTAAAAACATCAATTACAGAAATCTTCTTTATCAACTTATCAGGCTTAACCCCTTTATGAGCTTGAATGAAAACCTTAAAACTCCACTCAGACCAACTTTTAGTAAATTTATACTTCCCCTTACTGTCACGTGTTAAAGTCTTAAAAGAAATAAAACAATCAGTTTGAAAACTTGAATTCTTAGGGAAATCTTTCATTACTCCAGACACTTTAAGTTGTGTTCCTCGAATAGTAACAATGCGTCCGTTGGCAGTTTCTTCACCAAAAAGTTTTTTTCTTAAAGATTCAGTAATAACAACACTCCCTGCTTCGTTCAATGCATTCGTCTTACTCCCATAAAGTAAAGGGAAACTAAACATGCGTAGAAAATCATTGTCTACATAATAAGAAATGGCTGAAATATGCTCATTTTTGATCTCCATTTCTGGCGTAAAAGCTTTATATCCCCGACCTCCCCAAAATGGACTCACTGCATCTACTTCAGGGATATTCTCTTTGATAACCTCAGCAGCTATAGCAGGTATCGATGAAGAATAACTCGTTTCTACTCGATAGATTGAGTCTCCATTCACATGAAAATTATCAAAACTATTCTCGAACGAGACATAAAGTGTAATAATAATGATACATAAAAACGCCGTTACTAAACTTAATACAGTAAAAACAGAAGCTGTTTTGTATTTTAATATTGAACGAAAAATATGTTTAATTCTATGCATATTTATAATTTAATTAGATGTAATCATCATTTTTACTCATACCTCAAGCTCTCCACGGAATTCCCCTTGGCTGCTCTATAGGATTGAACGGAGACTGTATATCGTTCAATTCTCTAAGCGACGATTTCTAAAAGAGTAAAGTCAAGTACCTTTATCAAGAGTGAATTGTTTACAACTGAGCGTGTTCTTCAACCAAAACCTCCTCAGTAACTACCTTACCATCAAACAGATTAATAACTCTATGAGCATAACCTGCATCTTTAATTGAGTGAGTTACCATGATGATAGTTGTACCTTCTCTATTCAATTCTGTAAGCAGTTCCATCACTTCTTGTCCATTCTTCGAGTCCAAGTTACCTGTGGGCTCATCGGCAAGTATTAAACCCGGATTGGAGACTACTGCTCGAGCTATGGCAACACGCTGTTGTTGTCCTCCTGAGAGCTGTTGTGGATAATGTTGTGATCGATGGCTCATGTTCATTCTATCGAGAACCTTATTCACCATTTCTTTGCGCTTCTTGCTACTCAATCCTTGATAAACCAAAGGCATTTCAACATTTTCGAACACATTCAGTTCATCAATCAAATTAAAACTCTGGAATACAAAGCCAACATTTCCCTTTCTCAAGTCAGTACGCTGACCTTCTTTTAAACCAGCAACTTTGGTATTATTAAAGGTGTATTGACCTTCTGAAGGGTTATCCAGTAAGCCTAGAATATTCAAAAGAGTAGATTTACCACAGCCAGAAGGTCCCATAATGGCAACAAATTCACCTTTATTAATTTTCAAATTGATATTATTCAGAGCTAGAGTTTCAATTTCACTTGTCTGAAAAACCTTTGATAAATTTTCAATTGTAATCATGTTTTGATTTTTATAATAAACGTTTATAATTTCTGAAACTATTTAAACTCAATTCTATCGTTATCCCCGAAGCTATCGTAATTATTTCTTATTACCCTTTCGCCAGCTTCTAAGCCTTCAAGCACCTCAAAATATTGGGTGTTTTGTCTACCAATTTTAATGTGGCGTTTGGTAGCATAAGAGCCCGATTTATCCAGTACAAAGACCCATTGCCCACCTGTACTTTGAAAAAATCCTCCACGGGGTAATAAGATTGCTTCGATCGGCTGTCCCAACTCTAATTTTATATGATAGGTTTGTCCGGTCCTAAGATTTTCAGGCGTCAGGCCATCAAAAACCAGGTCCACTTTAAAACGACCATCACGAACTTCGGGGTAAACCTTTTTTGTAAGTTGTTTGTATACTTTTTCCTTGCGAATAAAGGAACTGGAAAGGCCTCTTCTAACTCTATCGATATAATGTTCATCCACTTCAGCCACAACCTTAAAATCATTTAAGATATGAAGTTGACCAATACGTTGTCCACGACTTATTGATTGGCCAATCTCAATTTCTAAACTTCCCAATTGGCCATCGGCAGGTGCTTTAATATTCAAATTTTCCAAGCGCTGACGAACCATCTCTAAATTTTGTTTCATATTCTTCAAACTACTATTCATCTGTAGTTTCTGATTTTCGCGAAAAATAGAATCCTGAACCATACGTTGGTATCTCAGGTCTCTATCTTGTCGAGAAAATTCATAATTTTCTTTTGAAACCAGATAGTCTTCCTTGGATATAAAACCCTTTTCAAAAAGCATTAAATTTTGCTCATAACGACGCTTTAGTCTAATGATATCGGTATCAATACTAAGTAACTGTTGTAGATTATTAATCTTTTGTTGCTCCATACTAATTAAGGTATTTCTCAACTCATTAGATTGATAAGCAAGTGAAGATTCAGTGTTAAGAATTTGAAGTTTTAAGTCATTATTTACCAATTTGACGATTACATCACCCTTTCTCACAGTTTCTCCTTCATCAATTAGTTTTTCAACAACCTTACCGCCCTCTTCCAAGTCAAGGTAAATAGTCGTTTTAGGCTCTACCATGCCAATAATCGAGATATAATCCTTAAAACTACCTTGCGTGACCTCAGCAATATCCAGCTTATCCTCTTCTGCTCTGAAAGTGGATGATTCGGCTCCAAATATCATTTTAATCGATAAGCCCAGAACAAAAACAACAAGCACACCAATATAAATGTGCTTCATTTTTAAGCCTTTTTTCTTTTCAATTTTTCGATCCATCGACATACACAATTCTTCTTTAATTAATCAATTTCAATTTCTTATTGATTTATAGATTTACATCGATTCCAATACGAATCTTGTGCCAGTTTATATAAATTCATGTCATTTAAACACTTAGACAGAACGACATTAATAAATGTGTAAATAAATTAGACAGACCTTGTCTAATTTTTTGAAAAGCTTTCTACTTTAGATAAAAAATAGATCTTGTTGTATAGAAAAACTGATTTTCATAGCACAGTTAAAAAATGAAAGAAGCCAAAATATTAGTCGTTGACGATAATAAAAGTATACTCAGTGCCTTAGAACTATTGTTGTCAAATTCCTGTAAAAAATTAAAGTGCATTTCGACTCCTAATGCCTTAATATCAGAACTAAAACTGGATAGTTACGATGTCGTACTCTTGGATATGAATTTTAAAGCGGGCATCAATACAGGAAACGAAGGGATCTATTGGTTGAATCAAATTTTAGAATATAATTCAGGCATAAGTGTGGTGATGATTACAGCTTATGGGGATGTTGAATTGGCGGTAAAAGCTGTTCGATCGGGTGCCGTAGATTTTGTTCTGAAACCTTGGGAGAATGAGAAAATGCTAGCGACTATTGACATGGCGTGGAAACTCAGTAGTTCGAGAAAAGAAGTCAAAAAATTGCGCCTTAAAGAAAATGAACTCATTGCTGAAATTAACCAAAATAATAACGAATTAGTAGGTCATTCGAAAGCCTGGAAATCTGTTATGAGTTTGGTTCAAAAGGTTGCTAAAACAAATGCCAATGTGTTGATTACAGGTGAAAATGGCACTGGAAAAGAATTGATTGCAAGAGAATTACATCGATTATCAGAGCGATCGCATAAAGTAATGGTCACAGTTGATATGGGATCTATTGCAGAAAGTCTATTCGAAAGTGAATTATTTGGGCATAAAAAGGGTGCCTTTACCGATGCGCATAACGATAGAATGGGGAAAATAGAAGCAGCCAATGGAGGGACATTATTCTTGGATGAAATTGGAAATCTATCTCTCCCTATGCAAGCCAAACTCTTATCGGTATTGCAAAACAGGTCATTAACAAAACTCGGTGAAAATAAGGCTGTAGATGTTGATTTAAGACTCATATGTGCAACAAATTGTAAGCTTAATGAAATGGTAATCGAGAGTAAATTCCGTCAGGATTTACTTTATAGAATAAATACCATACAAATTGAACTGCCTCCCCTTCGCGATAGAAAGACCGATATTCACGAATTGGCGAAACACTTTCTAAATCTTTATGCGAATAAATACAATAAAAAAGTAAACAGCATATCCCCCTCAGCCATTAACAAATTGCAAGAGTATAGCTGGCCAGGTAATGTCCGGGAATTACAACATGCTGTTGAGAAAGCAATAATACTTAGCGATAATCACCAACTTTCTGCAAATGATTTTATGTTTAAAATAGATGAATTTTCAAAAGTAGACGCTTATGGAGGTACACTGGAGGATATGGAAAAACAACTCATTACAGCTGCCGTTGAGAAACAAATGGGGAATTTAAGTGCTGTATCCTCACAATTAGGTATAACTCGTCAAACGCTCTATAATAAAATAAAGAAATATGGCCTATAAATACTACAATAGCATGCTTTTTTTCTACTTGCTATCTCTTATGAGTTTAGCTATTGGCTTTGGATTCAGCATTGCTAAGGAAGAATATTATGCCGCGGGTTTCCTGATATTTTGTGAGCTAATTCTGGTATGGAATTTTATTCGGTTTCTGAATAGAACTCATAAACTTATGAATTATTTTGTACAAGCAATAAAGAATAAAGATACTACCCTACACTTTCCCCAAAAGTCAAGTAATAAAATAATCAATGAATTACATCAAAGCCTTAATGAGCTGAATGGAATATTGCACGAAGTGCAAATCAAAAGTAAAATTAAAGAAACCTACTTTAGTGAAATACTTCAAAATATTGCCACTGGAGTCGTCGTTCTAACTCCAAAGGGCTACGTTACCGATGTAAACTCTTCAGCTCTTGAACTAACAGGTCTTCAAACCCTGACTCACATCAAACAACTTAAACGCTTAGATCCTAAGTTCACTAATGAAATATCAGAATTAAAAAATCGACAAAGAAAAGTGTTGGATCTCCTCTCAAATAAAGAGCGCATACAGGTGATGGTAAGATGTTCAATCATCCGAATAGATAATGAGGATGTAAAGTTGATCACAATGCAAGATATCCGGGGTGAATTGGAACGCAAAGAAATAGATTCATGGGTGAAACTTATACGAGTATTGAGCCATGAAATTATGAATTCACTAGCTCCGGTCACCTCAATATCACAATCGTTAAAACGAATTTGGGAGCAAAAATACGATCCAAATCACAATGAAACAGCTCATGTTGATGTCAAAAAAACCGTCGACGGCTTAGGTGTAATCTGTCAAACCAACGAAGATCTTGTTCATTTTGTGCAATCCTATCGCATGCTTTCAAAAGCTCCTGAACCACAATTCAATAGTGTCGATATATATGCCTTTTATGACAGACTCAGTATTCTCCTTTCTCCTATAAAAGAGAGTTTTGAGGGCGAACTGAAACTGATTAAGCCCAAGACAAATTTTAAGTTTATAGCTGACGAGCAAATGATGGTTCAGGTCATTATCAATTTGGTTAAAAATGCAGCTGAAGCATTTAATGACCAGGAGCAACAAACTAGTCAAACATCAACAATAACAGTAAACTCAATTAAAAAAGGTGATATTACCGAGATTAAAATTACTGATAACGGAAATGGTATTCCAAGCGAAATTATTGAAGAAATATTTATTCCTTTTTTCACTACAAAAGAAAATGGCTCGGGCATAGGTTTAAGTTATTCCCGTCAAATTTTGCGCGCCCATGGTGGTAGTCTCCTTTGCAGATCGAAAATAGGGGAAACCATATTTACAATTAGATTGTAGCAAGGCAAGCATTATGAACCCAAGGGTTATCAATTAGTGATAAATCAAACCATCACTAATTGATAATGACAAATATTTTATTGAAGTGATTTACCAAAAGGTGTTAAAGCAAAACCGGCTAACTTAATATGCTGAGCAGCAAATGGGATACCGATAATGGTAATAGCAAATAATATGGCAAATACCAGGTGAGTTAAAGCAATCCAAAAACCTCCAAAAATCAACCAGAAGATATTTAAAAAGATACTTAAACAACCACCTGCGCTCTCGTTAGGAACAACTTTCTGACCAAATGGAGCCAAACCAAGTACAGAAAGCTGAATAGCCTTTAAACCAAACGGAATTCCAACGATAGTACAACACATTAATATGCCTGCAATAATATATTCTAAGAAGATAAAAATTCCTCCGAAAATAATCCAAATAATATTTCCTATAATACTCATTCTTATTTAATTTATGATTGATCTGCAATGTACAATTATCCAATGATATTTTAGAATTTCAGAATCAAAATCCAATTAATAATCGACTAGTTCGTCTCGATAACACAAACTTACCACTAGACATTAAAATGTGTAGTTCAATCCAATATGGAGCACAAAATCAGGAGACGTGTTGATTTTAATATCCTCAGCAAATCCAGCAGTCAGAATCATCTTTTTATTCAGAACAAAATCGGCACCTAAAAGAAATTGCATCCCATAGTCTCCTAATTCCTGTGTCAATGAATTCTTGTAGAATTTAGAGTGATAATCGAGTTGCATTTTTGGTACCAGCCATTTATTCACCGATACAGCCAAACCTAATGAAGCAAAGGCAACATTATTCATTTGCATACTTTCTAATAAAGATCCATCCCCAATACGTAAATACCCCAATGAATAAAAGAAATGTGCAGGCTTAGGTCCAACACCTGTGGTTTGACCTGAAAACTGCAAAGAAAAATCAAGAGTTCCACTACCTAGCAACTTCGTTTTATCAGCATTGTTCATCTTAAGATAAGCACGCAAGGCCATTGCATGTGTATTACTTTCCAGAATCTTATAGCCCAATTCAAAACCAATATCTCCAACTCCAAAGGCACTTGCATCGATATTAAAAAATGATTTACCATTCTGCTCATAGGCATAAAGTATCTCACCAATTGGCGTGCTGGCACGAGCACCTCCGGACATACCCATAAAATTATGATAACCATTGATACTGGCATCCATAAACCCCTTAGAATGATTAATAATAGGGATATTTAAACCAACCTCAAAACCAGAACCAATACCATATCGAGCTTGAAAATCAATACGAGCCATTTCGCCATCGAAATAAACTATCTCATTTGTAGTGAAGGCGTTTGTACTATTGCTCGACACGTTAAATACGGAAGAAATGGAGAGTTTATTTTTAGCCATTATATAAGCACCTTCCACATTGGGTAAGCCAAAGGAATGAATTAAAGGACTCTGATTATGAGAAGCAAAAGGCCTTACATCTGTCTGAGAAAAGCCATATAAAGGGCAAAAACTTAATATTAAAAGGTATAAAATACGATTCATGATTCAGCAGGTCATTTATAATGAAACGATAACAAGATAAAATAATATACTGAATCGCATTAGTCTAAAAACAAAAAATGTGTGACCAAATAAAAACAAATCCTCCGAAATTAATTCAGAGGATCTGTCATTTAGCTAGTCAAGTATTAATAATGGTACTAGTTGTTCAGTTTGTTGTAAATTAATAATATTCTTCCATGTTAATTTACAAAATAATAATTTAAGATAAAAATATGAGCTAATAGTTGCTTCTGAATTAAATCAGAAAATAATTAAATAATAAGCATGATATTCATGCTTAACACTTTTAAGCTGATTTTGTCAATTCACTAAACGCATACAACTGAATCACTATTAAACTGATTAACTTTATTATGAAGGCATAAATAAGTGAATCATATATTTAACACTTAATTTATAACCTTTAGAGGTGAATTCTTAAAAAGGCGTTCAAAGAGATATTATCTCATAAATTATCAAATATTTAGGACAGGTTTCGAACTCACAAATTCACATCCTAACGAAACATAAAATTCATCATCATTGAAATTAAGCAATATCCAAATTTCAATGATAGGTGTTAAAATATCGTAGATTAATAAACTATTTTTGATGATAAACTTAATAGTGATGGAATATTTTTTTATATTTAGACACCCTAATTTAAAGTATAATCCTCTAAGATGAATAAAATAACGCTGCTCAATATAGAGTATTTACGTCCCCAAAGAAGAATCGAAACATACGAATTGATGTTGAAAGACGATAAAGAAATCTGTTACATTTATAATTTTGAGGACAAATATTATCGTTATTTTAGAACAATACGCTCACTTACAAATTATCTAAAAGATCGAATTGAACCAAAAATCAATTTTAAAGATAAGACTGAGCTAAACGACTACTTGTTATATAAGAATATTAAACCAATTGAAGAGATTAATAAGGAGCTATACACGGCAGAGGAGCTCTTAATGCCCATTTGCAAAAACTAAGGCTGCTGAGCCCATCACACCCGCATTGGTTTCAATTGACGAAAGTTGCAGCTTCACTTTGCCTTTTAAAACCGATAGAAGATTTTCTTCCATATGATAAAGAGTAGGTTTCAGAACCAGATCACCAGCTCTTGCCAAGCCTCCAGAAAGAAATATCGCTTCAGGATTATTCATTGCTACGATATTGGCTAGTGCTCTTCCAAGAAGGCGTCCCGTATATTCAAACGATTCAATTGCAACCTTATCACCACCATAAGCAGCAGTGGCCAACTTTTTAGCCGAAATTTTATTAAACGGAATATCACGAAGTACTGACTTCTCATCATACTTAGCCAGAAACTTACTCACCGTTCTTTTAATCCCCGTAGCGGACACATAAGTCTCAAGGCAACCTTTGCGTCCACAAGAACATGAACGGCCCTGATCGCGGATAATAATATGCCCCATTTCACCAGCATACCCTTCATTCCCATTGTAAATTTTCCCATCCATAACCATACCACATCCCAATCCGGTTCCAAGGGTAATTAACATGAAGTTAGACATCCCTTTAGCTCCCCCATAGTACATCTCTCCTATTGCAGCCGCATTGGCGTCATTGGTTAAAACAACGGGTAATTCGAAGTGCTCGCCCAAAAGTTTAGCCAAAGGCAAATGTTTATCCCAGGATAGGTTTACGGCATGCTCTATACAGCCGGTGAAATAGTTGGCATTGGGAGCTCCTACGCCCACGCCAACCAATTCGTATTGATCAGAAAAAGAATCGAAATGGGTTTGTATTTGCAATGAAAGTTCTCGAACAAAATTCTCGAAAATAGGATAATTGGGGGTGTAAATAGAAGAATGAGAAAGACAAACACCAGCCTCTGTTACGAATCCATAAACAGTATTCGTACCACCAATATCGATCCCAATTGCTAGTTTTTGCATGAGCCTAATCTTCTGTTCCCACCTAATTTAGAATAAAAGCATGAGATGAGCAAAGTTTAGAAAGGATAAAGGGAAAGAAAGTATAAAGCTTAAAGTCGAAAAGTTAAAGAGAAAAAAAGTTTAAAAGACTTTATACCACAAAACTGAGAATTCACAACAATTTTGCAATCAAACAATTCAGCAATGTAGCAAGCTAACAGTTCAACCACCAATTAGGCACCACTAATCGATCACCAATAATTGCTAATTGTTAATCAATTTTAGTTACCACATGTTCCTTCAAGAGTGCTTTTAGAGGATTAAATATACGCTGAAGCAAGCGTTGATCTTCCGTAATAATCTCAGCAACGCCTTCTATCTTTTGAGCAAACTTCAACTTAATTCCATAATTCGTTACAAGCCCATTGGCAAGCTCTACGTCCAAACTATAGTTATCACCTTCCGGCACCTCCGAAATTGAGCGGATACGTCCTTCAAGCATACCATACTCCATATAAGGGTAGTTATTAAGCTTGATATTTACCCTTTGGCCAAGTTTTACTTTCCCCGAACGAGTCATTCCTAATTCCACACGTGCAATAATCCGAGTTGAATCGAATGGAAGTACAGTAAACACTTTATCTCCCAGCTTTACATTTTGATTTGCAGACCAGAAACTATTAAAACTTACTGATCCATCAATTGGAGATTTAAGCAGGTAATTCTGCTCCCAAATATCAATCTGAGCCACCAAATTGTCATTGGCATGCAAAATAATATCTTGTAATTCCTTTCTCTGTTTTTCCTTATCAAGATCTAAATCTATGATTTCCTGGTCAACCTGATTAATCTGAATTTGTGTTGACGACAAAGTAGAACGTGAACCATGAAAGGCATAGCTTTGTTGTAAATAGATTTTCTCAGATTTCTGGTACTCTGCCTTGGAAATAACGCCACGGGTAAAAAGCAAGGAATCTCTATGGAACTCCCTTGAAACAATAGTTAGTTCCTTCTCCAGAATAGTTCTCTGCTTGTATTGACGATTATAATACATCCGGTAATTACTCCTTTTCTGGATTAAGGAAGCCTTTTTCTTTTTGTGATATTGCAAGTCAACAAAACGGTTATAGTCAGCACAAGCCTTTAAATAATTATTAAACACCACCTGAACTTCTCCTAGTCTGTAATTCTTATCCGTATAAAAAATACCTATAGGTTTAGTTCCATCAAGTATCGGACTATTCTTTTTCAACTCCTCACCTAAGCTGAAAACATCATCAAAATTCGCTGGATTCTCAATAACAGCTAACAGTTCTCCATTAACAACCTTCTGTTTATCTTCCACCTTTAATTCAACAATCTTACCATTTGCGCGAGCAATCAACTCAGCAGGTGGATTCTCAGTGGTCAAAACCAACTTCGATTCAATAATCTCAGGATAAGAAAAAAACCAGGAGCCAATGACCAATATCAGCACAACAAGAAATACCAATCCCGAACCAACACGAATAATCCATGATGGCATTTTCCCAAGAATTTCCTGAACGGATTCTGATCTTAATTCTATATTGTCACTCATATCCTAATATATGG
>Ga0209379_10000816_pt1 | contig 22708 bp, 17 predicted proteins | sample tdDd001_FD_187124 | JGI IMG/M metagenome (GOLD analysis project Ga0209379, IMG submission 187124) | Marine sediment microbial communities from the Atlantic coast under amendment with organic carbon and nitrate - tdDd00.1 (SPAdes)... | ecosystem: Environmental > Aquatic > Marine > Coastal >...
ACGCAGCATCGTCGCCTGCTTCATCAATCGCTGTAATTGTCACAGTCTTACGTTCGATTGTTCCATCAGCAATACCTTGAAGCCACTCGTAGAGAACCATTGAATCTGAAGTACCCCACTTAAGAGTGATATTGCCATACTTCGTTAGTCCTGGAAGTTTACGAGGCGTTGTAACATCGTCACCTTCTCTGTATTCAACAACATCTACAGAAGTATCAAAGCCAGAAACTTCTGCAAAACCGCCTGCTTCCAGTCCATCAATTTCGAGACGGAATCTGAAATTCCGATATGGGTGTTTCATATCAGCCATAGATATTCACGCTCCTTAAAGAGTTATAGATTGTTATTGTTCACTGGTTTTCTGAGCAATTCTAAAGATTACGAACTCAGCAGGTTTCACTGGTGCAACACCAATTACACAAATTAGTCTGCCGTTTCCGATATCATCTTCAGACATTGTTGTACGACCAATATCTACAAAGAATGCTTCGCCTTGAGAACTACCTGCCAACGCACCACTTCTCCAAACACCTGTTAGGAAAACTTCAATAGTCCGTTTAACTCTTGTCCAAAGCTGCTCATCATTTGGCTCAAATACAACCCAGTTTGTGTTCGCTTTAATAGACTCTTCCAGGAAGATGAAAAGACGACGAACATTGACATACTTCCATAGAGAATTAGAAGATGTTGTACGTGCACCCCAAACTCTAATGCCTTGACCTGTGAAAGTTCTAATGAGGTTAACGCCTTTAGGATTCAGAATGTCTTGCTCACCTTTACCATATAGAGAACTTAAGCCAACTGCTCCACGAACCACTTCATTAGCAGGTGCTTTGAAAACGCCGCGCTCTGTGTCAGAACGAGCATAGATACCTGCCATTGCTCCTGATGGAGGAAGATAGATATTACGCTTATCAAGCGGATCAAACATTTCAAGCCATGGGTGATACATTGCAGAATAGTCAGAATCGAACATGTTTCTGAACTTCATAACGTCGCCAACTTTTTTCTCATCCATAGGAACATCTAGAATCGCAAAACGACTCTTTAGATTTTCACAATGTGCGATAAGAGCAAGCTGAACGTTAGGATCAGTTACGCCAGGAACCGCCATAATACTTACTTGTTCGTTTTCAAGGAACGCTTGAATACCTGTACGGTTTCCAGGGCCATCATCAGAACCCATAAATGTAGATGATGTGATATTGTCAGCAGTGCCGTCAAATCCAGCATCAAGCCCAAAGATATATGTACCTTCAGCGCTACCTGTGAGTGCTTCGTAAGGTGCTTTAACACCTTCAGCGTCGCCTTCAACCTGAGCTGAAATTAGATCAGATTTTGCAAGTCGCTTAGAAATAAAGTTTGCTGCTGCAACATTCAAAGATACATTTTCATAAGACTCTAGCATTTCCTTGTATCCAACTTCCATGTTAAACTCGCAAGTTGAAATAGTCTTAGTTGGTAGAAGTTCAGTATCTACAACATCAGCTGCAAAAGGCTCTTCAAATACAAGAACGTTTTCAACAGATGAAGCAATTTTGGCAAACTCTGTTGCTTCTCCGTCAGTGAATACTACAACATCACCAACATTAAAGCCTACAGCTGACTTAACTTTATAAGCCTTCTTGTCGCCTTCTTCTTGAAGTTCCAACACTTGTGTTTTAGCTTTGCTTGCTGGAGAGAACTTAATGCGTATATCATTACCCCATGCTCCAGGGTTCTTAGCTGCAACTTTAAGAGTCACGTCGCCAGCCACATCAGTTTCTGCAATTTTTGCATCATCTGGTGCCACACGCATAATATATGCTCTAGATCCACCATTATTAAAGAAAGCTTCAACACCATAAGATAAGAATCGGTATCCACCAAATTGGTTCTCTGATAAATAGCTACCGAATGTTCTTCTAAAATCTGCGATATTTGTAACAAGTTCAGGTGAACCGATTACAGCGCCTCTTTCAGCCAGACCAATGAAACCACAGGTGCTTGTACTGACACCTTCCATTGGCCGAGGCCCCATCTCGAATTCTTCGACGTATACTCCGGGTGATAAATACTCTGCCATACGTGTCCAATTTCAGACCTTTGATCTATTTGATCACCGATCTAAAATTAGTCCCTCCCTTCGATAATTAATCTAGGTTAAAATGCAAATTCTAATTTAATGGCATTCAGCGATTTTCGCTGTCCTGCCAAATCCTCAATCATTTCTTGGAAAACACCGATGATGTCTGCGAACAAGAACAATGTTTCTATAATATCCGCTTCATTCATCACGTCGCCATCGGGTAGAATCATCACATATCTGCAATAGATCCTTTCTTCATTAATCCCGAAATGTCCGATCGGCATTCTTGCATTGATCTCAGTAAGCAAGTCTTTGATGGTGTTCTCTGTGGTTTCTTCGTAGCTTTCCGGTAACTCCACGTAAAACTGCATGAGATTAATATGTTCCATCTCATCGTCTGGTCGTGGTAATATTGCCAAGTTCAACATCTGTTCTCGATCTTTATAATCATTGTCAAGTGCAATGATCATTGTTCCGAGGCCTAGCTCTTCTGTTTCCGTCAAGACACGGGATTTAATGTCGATCTCGGACAATTTTTGACTCAGGTATTCCAATTTGATTAGGTCAAGATCATGAACGGTCTCAGGCATGAAATCCCTCCTTTAATCACTAAGTGCATCAATTAATAAATCGATTTGCTTGTTCTTTTTATGGTAATTCTTATAGAACTCATCTCTGTCGACCCCTGTTGCGTCAAGGTCAGATTCAACATGTTCATACTCAGTTTCTGCATCCTCATCATTTTCAACAAATGGGTCCATTTCACTGATGTGTTCTAATAGAATTCCTGTATACTCGATCGCTTTTTTCTGTTTTTTAGGTTTCTTAAGAAGATTAATACCGCCTTCAAGTGTATCAGCACCCGTCTTTGCTAATCCGATACCCAAATTAACAGAATCTACGATCTTTGAAGCTAAAGCAGCTGGAGTAAAGTGCAATACAAAAGATACATCCGATAAAATATTATTGACCACTCCAACACCGTCCGATACTGTCTCTCTGAACTTGGCATCTTGTCGTCGCCTGTTAATCTTTCGAAGTCTTTCATCAATCAAATATTGACGAATATCCTTCTTTTCAGATGTGTCAAGAGCATGGCGTGTTCCTCTTCGACCCCTAAGTCGCTTCTTGAGAAGAGCCTTATTAACAGTCTGATTGGTCTTCTTTAATCCAAATGCTTGCTTTAACCGTGTGCCAGCACGTTTGTACCATGGGCCTATACTAGATGACTCCTGTACATATTTCTCGCCACCAGCCGTAGTCTTTTCCGCATATTTCTTCTTGAACTTCCGTCGGTTTTCAACCATTCTATTTCTGGTCATACTGATTTTTACAAACTGCACAATTTTGAATACTGTTTTAATAGCAGACCAAATTGAACGGATGAAAGGTGCTGCACCTAGGATTTCATCACCAATGCTTAAAAATACATTTTTGATAGAAACCAGAACTTCTTTGAACCGATCCCATTTGCTTACTTCAGAACGATCTTCTGTTACCTCCCTCTTTATCGCTCCTCCGATTTCGCCAATGATTGTCCTCATAACCGTATAAGCGCCTTTGATAGCGTCACAAATGAGTCCGACCAGTGGATCTGTATCCATAAGTGTTTTCATGGCACCTTCGAATACACCAACTTCTTGTAGTGCACCCATAACACCAGAACCAGTTTCTACGCCTAAACCAACAATAGTGGTTGCAGTTTCATCTGCGAAATCTAACGCTGGTTTTTTTGACAACTTGTTGGTCATAGCATTTTTATTGAAACCAGCATAGTCAATCCTTATGTCATTCAATTTCTTGAAACTAGCTATTTTTTTCTCTTCTTGCCACTCTTCTCTAGCTTTGCCTTTTAGAAAAAGACTAGGCATGGTTTTTTGAAACCAATTTTTCTGCTTGGCCTGTGGAGTCTCAGCTTCCTCATCTTCAGTTTCCTCTTCAGCCTCAGTTTCCTCTTCAGTTTCAACTTCAGTTTCCTCTTCGGCCTCAGTTTCTTCTTGAGGAGTTTCTTCTTCAGCTTCAGCTTCATCTTCTGTTTCTTCAAGCTCTTCCTCTTCTTCCACTGCCTCTTCAATCTGATCATCAAAAGACTCGCATCCTTTAATACTAGGATCAGATGTCTCAGGCGCAGAATCGGTCACTGACTCTTCAGCACTTTCAGTTGAAGCTTCTTCAGCACTTTCACTTGAAGCTTCTTCAGAATTAGGGGTTTCTTCACTATCTTCCGCTTCACTCGTACTTGACTCAGGTTCACTGGTCGTTGGCTTCTGCTTAGGTTTACTCCTGCGTTTCCGCCAAAACATTGGCATTCACCCCCTCCATTCCCTGGTCCGTAGTTTCCGTACTTGGGGTTTCTCCCTCAGGTTCAAAGGACTCAGGTCGAATGGAGCCTTTACGCTTACCAGATTTCCTAAGTTCTTCCCAGGCACGTTCAAACTGTTTGAAGTACATTTTCTGTTTTTCCTTTTTCAAGTGCTCAAGCCTGCTTTGATAATCACGTTCTTTTTCAAGTTCGTCTTTCAAATCAGACTGTTCTTGCACCTCAGTGGGATCTCTCCCACGATGCATTGTTGCATCGGCTCTATTCTCCATGAGCCTCTCGTTCAGGTCCATAACGGCCTCCTTGTTTTCATCTTCATTCATAAAAGGCATTGCATTCTTAAAATCTTCTGATTTATTTGAGTTGTTTCTTGAAACACGTTTTAAGTGTCTTTTAAATACAAAAGAAGAGTCACGTGCAGAAGTATCTGGCAGAACCGATTCGCGATCTAGATCGTTATAATGCGGTTTTCCACCAAATCTACGTTTGTATGCTCTATTCATATCTATGGGATTTGAACGTGTATCATGGTCAAATCGTTTATCTGCTCGTGATGCCATTACAACAACAGGTGATCCATCTTCCTCACTTTGACCGAACTCAGATTCTGTGCTTAAATCACGTATTCTCGATGTGAGTTTAGCCTTTCCGAACCTTGAGTCATGACCTGTCTTTGCGCGGTAATGATTAAACTGATCTGATCCACTTTGTGGCTTTAATGTAGGTGACTTACGAAGAAACGATTCTGGTTTTTTCTCAAAACGGTCCACGATAAGCCCTCCAATACATTAAAAATCAATATCTCCAACCATTTAACTTATACTCACGGCAGGGTGCTATCAATATAAAGATTTCTAAATATAACCAACCGCAGCCATACTCATAATTGAATGAGCGTATCTATACATTAAGGAGGGAAACATATGAAAATTAAACCCTACAGCACGGCAGCAGAGTACTACAACCATCAGCTTCAATTGATAGATGCCTACTTATACGAATACTTGGATATATTCACTCAAAAGATGCAAACATCAGGAAAAGATCATGTTAAGAAAAGTTATATATCTAGAAATGATGTAGAGTCTGCACTAGAAAATACCATACTTGCTAAAAATAATAAAAAGAGAAACAACTCACGTGAGCAGTTGATTGAAGAGATTGGACTTAAGACAAATGCTACAATGTCCACAGATATCAATAGCAAATCAGACGTGTTTCTTCCCATGGAATACTTATGCAGTGTGTTTAAACTCTCAGAGTTCGAACGCTTTGCAGTTATGTTAAGCTTTGCTGTTGAGATAGACAGAAAATATGAGAAGATATTCGGGTATTTCAACGATTTTGTAAGCATGCGTTTCCCAACGATTCAAACCACCTGTCTTGTATTCAGCAGTGCACCAGACGAATATATGAAACATATGACATTATTTCACCCAGATAGTAAATTGATGAAGTTTTTCTTTATGGAAGACGAATCAAGTCGTTCAGGAACGCAGTTAAAGCTTCATGACTCCATGATAAGTTTTCTTTTAGATTCTGATTTAGAGACTATTGTGCTGCCTGAATTTCTCACGCTCTATTTGCCCGACGAAGTCCCTGCCGCATTGAAAGTGCATTATGAGATTCAAAAACAGATTAGATCCTATTTAAATGCTCAAGTGAGTTCACGTGCAAGACGTATCATTCTAAATCTGCATGGACCAAGTGGCATAGGACGTCTGAACCAAATCAAACAATACTGTCACAGTAAAGAACATTCAGCAGTGATCATGAGTTTTAGAAGACTTCAAATGTTCTATCAAGAGGGCTATGAAAGCTACATAAAGACGTTGAAACAATTAGCTCAAACTCTTTTAATGCACCAAGCGGTCCTTGTGCTAACAGATTGCGACGTAGAAGAAGACAGGGAACTTATAAAAATGTTCTATGAGGATTTTTTAAGTAATATGGCTCCTTATGTACGTGTTACTTTCATTCTTTCTGATCATTCACTCCCTGCACTTACAAGACCAGACCAATCTTTAACTGTGCTTCGTGTTGAAATGGACTACCCTAAAGGACAGGTCCGAAAAGAATTGTTTGAAGCGTATTTTAGGAACTTCAGGAAGACCGTGACGGCAGATATTACCTCTGTTGCTTCAAAGTTTAAGTTCACGCCAGAGCAAATTGAAAATGCCGTTCATGATGCTTCGGAGCTGTCCAGATGGGAAGGACAGAATTATATAGACTCCCATATGATTCACCAGGCTTGCAGGAGCCAGCTCAGTCATAATCTAGACAAAAGAGCCCAGCGGATTGATGGCGGCGGAAATTGGGACAAGCTCATACTTCCTGAGCAATCTAAAGAACGGCTGATTGAGGTTTGCAGTCATGTGAAATATAAAAATCTGGTGCTTGATGATTGGGGATTCCAAGCTCACCTCACCTACGGTACGGGACTAGCTGTTTTATTTGCAGGTCCTCCTGGAACAGGTAAAACATTCAGCGCACGTATTCTAGCAAAAGAGCTGGACTTAGAGCTCTATAAAGTGGATTTGTCGCAAATGATCAGTAAGTATATTGGTGAAACAGAAAAGAACATCAGTGAGTTGTTTGATGACGCCAGTGGAAGCAGTGCTATTCTGCTGTTTGATGAAGGTGATGCACTCTTTGGAAAAAGAACAGAAATGAAAGATTCACATGACAGATATGCCAATGTGGAAACTGCCTTTTTACTTCAAAAAATTGAAGCTTATGAAGGTATAAGTATTCTTACCACGAACTTTATGCAGAATATTGACCCAGCATTCCTACGTAGGTTTAGATTCGTGGTTCACTTCCCTATTCCGGATATAGATTCAAGGCTGAAAATATGGAATGGTATATACCCTGAACCAGTGCCGATGTCGAAACATGTAGATTTTGAATTCATTGCAAAGAATTTTGAACTGACAGGAGGCCATATTAAAAACATTGCCCTGTCGTCAGCCTTTAAAGCGGCTTCAAATGGAGGCAAAATAGATATGAAGTGTATTCTTATGAGCATTCAACATGAGATGGGAAAAACGGGTAAAACAGTGCTTCGCTCAGACTTTGGTGAGTATGCTTATATGCTTGACGAGTAAAAATATGAAAAAAGGCGTGTTGTTTATAGAATAATAAATTCTATAAACAACACGCCTTTTATTATGATTTAAGCTTGATTGACTTTAAGTCTTTTATTGAGAGACAATGCATTTTCTACCGCTTTGCTTGCCTTTATACAATAATTGGTCCAATAGCTTGAAATAGTCTTCGAGCATTTTGACATCATGCGGGTCGACTTCCACCAAACCTGCGGTACAAGAAACTTCTAAACCGTCATATGACCAATCGTGAGACTGAATTGAAGCGTTGAATCGTTCAAGCATTATGTGGGCATTTTCAAGTTCTGAATCTTCAAGTATGGCCATGAATTCCTCGCCGCCATAGCGGTACAAGGTGTCATGGTCTCTGGTTTCAGCGTTGAATATCACACCGAACGTGTGAAGGACTTGGTCCCCAACGTCGTGTCCAAACTTGTCATTGATTTGTTTGAAATGGTCCAGATCAATGTATGCCATACAGAACTTCAAGTGCGTTCGTTTCTGTTTTTCAATTTGATGATGATATGATTCCATAAACTTGCGCCGATTTCCAAGTTCAGTCAACTCGTCTGTTACAGCCAGGTTTTCAAGTTCTTTCTGAACGGCCAACTTATTGGTCACATCCGTGATAAATAAAACTCTATTCTCATTATCCAGATAGAATATCTCATTTTGATAAACCTCTACAGCCATCGTTTGACCTTCTAGGCCATAAAGAGTATAACCTTCATCAGCAGGTTTTAGTAGATGATCAATATTGAGCTTGTCCAATGTCTCACCTGTCATCTGCAGCATATTTTTTGCGACACGGTTTGTGAAAATGACAGTCCCTTGCTCATCCACAATGAAGATACCTTCAGTTGTTAAATCAGCAAATTTTTCATACAATAGTTCTTCCTGCTTGAAATATTTCTTATTCAGTTCAAAGCTTTTAATTCCATAATACACCAGGATTGAAAGAACAATTAGAAAGACGAAAACAAAGTTCAGAGTATGATTCATAAGACTCTTAAAAGATTCTTGCTCAAAGGCGGAAACCTCTTCATAAAAGTCATTGATGTAGAATCCCATACCAATATAAACATTCCATTCATCAATACCCCTTAAATATGAAATCTTCTGGGATGTGGCGTCATGACCACGTTCATAAAAGTAATAAGAAATATAACCACTACCACCATCAAGAATCTTGTTCATGGACATTGTGTGAATAGATTCGCCGTCGATATTTTCAACCTTTGAAACATCTTGATTTACAAGGGATTCTACACCGAAAACTTTTGCAATGCCATCATAGGTTACCATGAATACATAATCTTCTTTCCCGGCATAGTACGCTTGAAAGCGTTCGAAAATATCATCTCTTAATGCCCGATCAAGGTCATCAAAGTAAAACCCAGTACCTATGATCATGTCAATTTCTTTTACATATCTAAAGTAGGACGTTTTCTTAATGGGATCACCAAGGAGCGTTTTCTTCCAGTAATACGTTTCATAGCCCTCATTATCCAATTGGACTTTATCAATCATCTCTTGAACGAAGTATTGGCCATCAGCATCTCTAGCACCGAGTAAATTCCGCCCTTCCATACTCCGATCAGCACCAGATATCAATAAAGTTCCGTCTTTTCGAAAAGCAAAATAAAGCTGTTCCTTATCAAGAGTTTCATAATCTAGGATCAGATTTATAGCCCTATCTTCTTTCATTTCTTGATTACTTAAACTGTTGAAGACTGAGTCGTCTAAAATAAGCTGTTCAAGGGACTCGATACGGTCATAAATTTTGATTTGTCCCTGATGTTCCAACTCAGAACGCTCATAATTGATTTCATCTATTCGATTATCGACAACAACTTTGAGATCTTCTTTCATTTGAGTCATATACTGTTCTTCAAAGAACGCTTTATTTTCCTTGAACACGCCGACTTCACGAAAAACCATAACAGCAATAAAGGACAAAAAGCATATGATAGTAATAACCAAGATACGAAACCAATTCGTTTTGATCTGTTTCTTTGTAATTCTCATCGTTTCCCCCATAGAAAAACAATTGTACCTTTTTATTTATCTATTCTGTTTAATGTATCTCAAACCCATTTTATATCTAACTGATTGGTATATCAATATACAATCTGTTAAATGAATAACGTAAAGTATGAAAAGTGGGTAAAAATAGATTATACACCAGTTCTGGAGAAAATTGTGAAGTAGTCTTGAAATTTGCTATATTTGTACTTGATATTGCTAATTTTGTTCTATGAGTTTGATAGTATAAAAAGAGACGGACCTCAATCGTTGATTGAAGTCCGTCTCTTTTCTCGTTATTCTAGCCAATAGACCATTAGAAATCTGAACCAGTACTGATGCCGCCTTTTTTCATACGGTATCCTGTGTAGATAAATGCCAACGCCACATATGCAACCGCTGAGATAATTACGGTTAATGACATGTCAGCCATTAGGAAATACCCTTGTACGAATTGAATACATACTGCTACAATCGCTACGAACTTCAAGAGTGTTAGATTTATCTTAAACTTGGAATTCTTGTAGGCTTCCGGATATTTTTTAGGAAGCATTAACGCTGCAATAATCGGTAATATGTTTGCGACTTGAATCGCTGCATTTCCAAATGCAGAAATGAATCCCATTGAAAGGCCTGTAAGAATTGGAATAAGACCAATTATGTAGAAGAATGTTAGAATCCAGTGTGGTGATCCGTACTTTTCATTAACTTCACCAAACTTAGCAGGAACCCAACCATCTTTACTTGCAATCAGCAGCCCCTTTGTCGCCCAAGAGAATGTGGCATTCAAGGTTGTAGCCAGCGCAGCCATTGCTCCAAAGATAATGAAATAGTAGAACAGTGGTGTTGGTAGAACTGCTCGCGCTACATTTGTAAGAGGTTGGAATGCAGTTTGGTCAAGCGGTAGTACACCGACTGCTACTGTCGACATAAATACGTACAAAACTCCAATCACAAGTGTTGAAATGATAATGGCCAGCGGGATATCTCGACCAGGATTCTTCATTTCTCCACCCATCTCTGCAATAACGACAGCGCCGCCAGTTGCAAAAGTTAAAAGTGCAGTTGCTGTGAAGAAGCCTTTTGCACCGCCTGTAAATAGTGTCACGCTGCCTGGAGCGAACATCTCAAAGTTCACTTGAGGCCAACCGTTAACAATAAAAATACCCAGTGATGAGATGAGTAGCAACATCAAAACCGACTGTAGCTTAGTTGCCGATTTTACACCGAATAAATTGAATATATACAGAGTCGTTAATACGATGAATGCTAGGAGCTTCACAGAAAGACCCGGCACTATACCTACAAAATACTCAGCAAACGACAACGCGTACATCGCGATTGTGATTTGACCCAGTAAAAATACGGACAAGTAGAAGAATCCAATGCGTGGCGACAAAATACGACTGGTGTACCTGTAATACCCGCCTGTTGTTGGTAATGTCGCACCCATAAAAGCCGTTGGCATTGCTGTGATGACAACAAATATAGACGATAGAAGGAATGCTAATATAACGCTGCCCCCCGTCATGCCGATGCCAATGCCTGTAAGTGCCATGATACCGGACCCGATCACCTGACCAGATGAAATACTGATAGCTCCCCCAAGTCCAATGACTTTTTTTAAATTATCCTCTTGAGATTTGTTCTGTTCCACCTTAACTTGAATCTTTTCCAAAGGATTCGCCCCCTAAAGTGTATTGTTTCTACTCTTGAATAGCACGACACATTCTCTGTAGGCTTTCTGCCAAGATTTCTCTAGGACAAGCCACATTCAGTCTTTCAAACCCTGATCCTGATTCTCCAAAGATATAACCTTCGTCAAGGACCAGTTTTGCATCATAGACCATTTTTCTCTCAAGTTCTTCAGCATTTAGACCATAGCTGCGTAAGTCAATCCAAGCAAAGTATGTCCCTTCTGGTACATGGTATTTAGCTTGTGGCATATTTTCATCAAGGAATGTCTTTATGTACTCTAAATTCTGATCAATATAACCATTCAAATCCTCGATCCAATATTCACAGGAGTCATATGCTGCTTGAGTTGCTGTTATACCAAAGCTGCTAGATCCAAATAATGCTGTCTTGCCGATAATTTCAGCGTCCCACCTTTCTCTTAAGTCTGTGTTGTTAAAAATGACATTGGATAACTGCAGACCCGCGAGATTGAATGACTTACTAGCGGCTGTGCATGTGATAATCCTCTCGTCATTGCTGATCTTAGCTAGTGGAACATGGGTAACCCCGCTTCTCACAATATCGCAATGTATTTCATCAGAAATGACATGGACGTCATTTTCCAAACAGATTTCAAGAAGGCGTGTAAGCTCCTCTTCAGTCCATACGCGACCGACTGGATTATGCGGACTGCATAAAAACATGATTTTATTGTTTGGATCCTTAGCTTTTTTCTCCAAGTCGTCAAAATCCATAGAGTACTTACCGTCAATGCAGATGAGTTCGTTTTCTTCAAGTTGACGTCCATTTGCTTTGATTAATTGTGAGAATGGGTAATATACAGGCGTCTGAATAATCACGCCATTTCCTACTTCGGAAAACATTTTGACCAAAATTGCAAGCGCAGGCACAATGCCTGGTGACGTCACAATCTGTTCAGGCTGGAATTTCCAGTCGAAACGACGATCGAACCATGAAACAACTGAGTTCAGATAGTTTTCTTCGTACGGCAGAGTATAACCAAATATTCTTCTATCAACACGAGCTTTCAGAGCGTCTAAGATCTCAGGCGCGCATGCAAAATCCATATCTGCAATTGACAGTGGCAGCATCTCAGAACGCTGACTCTCATCACCTACTGCTATAAACTCCCATTTGACAGAGTTTGTTCCTTTACGATCAATAATTTCATCAAAATTATACTTCAATTGATTTGTTCCCCTTTCGATTAAGCACCTTAACTGAGTGGTTAAAAAAATGAACCTGCTCAAGCAAGTGGCAAGTTCATTTATATTCTTCGTATTCAGTTTAGCACCTTAATTGAAAAAAAGCAATTAAATTTTTCGAACTGTCTGAATACTCTTTTTACAGTTCATCAAGCTTCATCTTGTCACTGATAAGATACAGCAGTTCTGAGATTTTTTTGAAGTCTTCTGTTGAGTACGCATCAAGCTCCTCTAGATTGGCTATATAATTTTTCCGATCCAGCTCAGCATGGTAAACACAGCTTTGTTTACCAAGTTCAGTTGTATACAGATTGATCTGTTTGTAATAGTCTTTATTTCGTCTTTTTTCGATGAGTCCCTTTTCTGAAAGCTTATTCACCGTTTGAGTGATGGCACTCTTCGTTCTATGTGTGAGGCTTGCAATCTCTGTAACAGTTATGCCTTCACATTTGTATACGTTATCAAGGACATGCATTTCTGCCATGTACAATTGAAAATCCGTTCCATATTGTCTAGGTTTTTTCTCATACTGTTGTATAGTTCGAGAGCTCTCATAAAGTGCGTTCATCATTTTTGTAAATTCGTCTAATCTGTCCATACACCCTCCATACCGAAACTCAATTCTGACTTTCATTCGTCCTAAACCACTTCGCTCCCATACATTATACCAAATATCTGAGTTGATCATTAATCATTACTCATTAATAATTACACATTAATATTTACAATAAGGGGTATATAAAATTATATGCCACACTTTGGAGGGATTTATGAAACTGTCTTTAAAACTAGTTCATATCACTTTAACACTACTTATTCTTTTTATTTTGATAGGCTCCGTCGTTAATACATCCACTGAACTTGAGATCTTTGAAGAGTCAAAACTTGAGCTTGATGGAAATCAATACGAAGTCTCTCATATTGACCAAACCCGTGTTGAACTGCATTCTGCACATTTAAACCACATCATAGAGATCAATCATCCGCTGCGAATGAAGCATTATGGCATGTTTTTCCGTGATTATAAAGAAACTCTAACTGTAACAATAGCATTTGAGCCATTCGATATCGAATACATTGGTCCGGTTAATCGCATGATCGAGAATGAAGCATTTGAGATTTACATTCGGGACAGCTACGTAACGGAACAAAATCAATTTTCCGGTGTTGGCGTGGAAATCCACAAGGATGGTACTCTGCTCGATCAGAAGCTCTATATTTTAAACGAGAAGAATGAATATGGCACTCTCACCGCATTCAATACAGTAAAAAGTGCAAATATAATCATTGTTGAGAACAAATTTCGTCTCGTAATCTACACACTGATATTACTTTCACTTATAGCAGTAGCAGCAGAACTGTATCGTGCTTTTAAGGGGTGGCGCCCATGGCTATAACTTTATTTGCTCTGAGTGTATTGATTGCCGTTTTAAAAAAATACCGAAGTCTTAATGAACTGTATCTGGTTATTGCAGCCAGTGCAATCCTGATGCGTTCATTTGAGCGAAGCATGGTGGCACTCACCAATGTTTATGAAGTCCTATTGTTGATGGCATTCTTGATAGCACTTTACAATGGTCTATGCCGTTTGAAGAAGATTGATCCCTTTCATCCTGTTGTTTTGATTATCATGAGTGGGTCGTTTTATCTTCCAATTGTTAATCAAACCGTGACGGAGGTTTCTGGGGCTTTAAGAACACCTCTTCTTCCCATACATGTGATGTTGACAGTTTTAGGTATCGTCTTACTAATGATTGCAGGCGTTCTGTCCCTAAAACATTTGATCAACCCGCTCGGTACTAAATTCGGGAAGATCCACAAACTCGCTAAAGTCGGATATCTTCTATGGATCAGTGGTGCCCTTCTTCTGGGTATGATATATGCAGAACTCAGTTGGGGTCGATTCTGGGGTTGGGATGTCAAAGAGACTTGGAGCTTACTCGTTACGATCTACTACGGCGTTTACTTTCATCTTTTCAAAATCAAAAACGATAAAATCCGCCATATTATGCTTTTGGTCGGTTTTATCTTGATCGTGTTTAATCTTATTGGAATCAATTATTTATTTACAGGGCTTCACTCCTATAGGTAGGTGCTCTATGAAACAAACAATGCGAAATAGGCTTATTTTAATAACAACTCTATTGGTCCTCCTGACGGGTATCATCAGTGCGGTCTTTATTGATGTGGTTGTTGATAGTGAGGCGCACGACCAAAGGCTTTCAGTCACTCAGGCGTTTTTTAAGCAAATTGTCTTAACGAGACGTTGGGTGGCGCAGTACGGAGGTGTCTTCGTCAAAGCGACTGATGATGTTGAGGTCAATCCTTATCTTGAGGAAATCGAGGGATTAAAGGTCAATATTGTTGAATTGAATGGCGAGGTTTACACTTTGAGAAATCCGGCTCTCTCTACGCGGGAGATTTCTGAGTTGGCCACTGAAAGCGGTGATTTTGTTTTCCATATCACGAGCCTAAATCCCCTCAATCCGGACAACTATGCAGATGAGTTCGAAGTGCGCGCATTACAAGGTTTTGAAGAAGCTTCATCAGAAGAGGCTTCAAAAGAAGCGTGGGAATATACAACCATTGACGGTGAACCTGTCTTTCGATATATGGGTCCGCTTGTTACAGAAGAGTCTTGCCTTTCCTGTCATACAAATTATGAAGCGGGAGATATTCGCGGCGGAATCAGCGTCACAATTCCAGCTGAATCTTTCACTTTTGCACTCAGTCAGTCCATTTGGTTTTACGGAGCCATGCTCGCACTGAGTTTTATTGGAATTTTGATATTCCTATCGTACATCTATGGTCATTACCTCACTAGACCTATAACTGAGCTTACACATCAGACAAAAACAGTCGCCGATGGGGATTATCACCATAAGATTGAAGTGGATGCATCTGATGAAATTGAGGTCATGGCAAGTGCCGTTGAAACGCTTCGATTAAGCATGCTTCACGCCATTGAAGATATACAGCATAAAGTCGATGAGCTCGAACGAACGAATGCAGCCTTAATACAGGCAGAAACAAAGGCTACAATAAGCAAACTGGTTGCGGGTGTTGCCCATAACCTGAACACGCCAATTGGCGTCAGTATTACAGTGGCTTCTTTCTTAAGTGAAGAGATCCAAAAGATTAAAATAAAACTCGATGGTCAGACTCTAACCCGAAAAGACTTTGAGTCATTCGTAGAAAATTTAGAGTCTATTGGAAAAACCCTTGAGCACAATCTAGAAAACTCAAAGGCTCTTGTTAACAGTTTTAAAACCATTGCAGTGGATCAAACCAGTGGTCAGATACGTGTCTTTGATCTTGAGGATTATTTGAATCTGATTGTTGATTCTCTTAAATACAAGTTCAAAAACAAGACAATAGACATTGAAATCAAGGTTGCCCCACCTATTGAAGTTGCCAGCTATCCAGGTTATATTTCAGAGGTTTTCAATAACTTGATTATGAATTCGTACATTCACGGTTTTTCTGATGTTGACCATGGGAAAATAGTGATTCAAGCTTCTTCTCAAGTTTCTTCTAAAGCTTCTTCTGACGGAGATATGATTACGATCACCTATACGGATGATGGTAAAGGCATTCCAGAAGATGTTGGTGCACAGCTTTATGATATGTATTTCACGACACGCATCGATAGCGGAGGCAGTGGCCTCGGTATGCATATGGTTAAGAAACTGATTGAAGACAATCTTGGTGGCTCTATTAAGTGGATTCCTGCTCAAGGTATTCGGTTCGAGATACAACTAAAGCAGAATATGAGATGAAAGAAATCAATCGAGATGAAAGAAATTAGTTGAGATGAAAGAAATAGCCCATGAACAGTATCCTGTTCATGGGCTATTAATATGTCGTCTTTATTCAATCTTTTCAATTAGAATCTGCACTTCGCCTAAGGTGTATCCATAATCGTCAGAGTATAATGCGTTGAATGACTCTGAATAGATGACATCCCCGATTGGAATATAACTATGTTTGCCCATCCAGTGCAATACTTCTTTTACCTTATCAGTAATGCCCTCAATTTTTCCTTCGTACAATGTACAGACGTATTTCCCCTTCGGATAAACATGGTTTCCATGTTCTTCATACCCTTCTGGCAGTACAAAATAGTATGCATCATATATCGTATAATCCTTAGGCACTGGCCCATTATTTTTAAACATAAATCCAAATTCGATAAATGGAATTTTATAACTGATGGTCTCCCTGAGAATTTCTGTACCCTCTGCCATCATTTCATCCAGGTCTGTCAGCTTTACACCGCTGCTGCTGAGTGACAGGATGCTTCTGTGTTCTAGCGATTTGATCATAATTTTCGAATTGGAGATGTTGCTATGTTGATTCAATCCTTTTTTTATGCTTTTAATATTATTCTTTAAAAACAGGATTCTCTGAAGTTCTGCTTCTAGATCATCTTCAATTTTGTCTATTGTTTTTTCAATGTTTGAAGGCGACTTATCCTCAAAGACATGCTTGATATCATCACTTTCAAATCCGATGTTTTTCCAGATGAGGATTTCAATGAGCTTTCCAAGTTCATGCTCTCCATAGACTCTATATCCATTTTCTTTTATATATGCAGGTTTCAAAAGACCGATTTTGTCATAATACTGTAGTGTTCTTTTGGTGATATTGAACATCTTAGCGAAGTCGCTGATCAAGTACTCTTTTCCCATAATGACACCCCCTCTAAGTATAAGTTTATCATGAATTCTAAGAAAATCTAATATTTCTCTTGACCATGACGCACGTGACTCTTTTAGACTCATACTACAGGTTAGTGAAATAAAATGTGAAATTAATCACAACTATAAAGGAGAAAACACTATGTCAAACCTATTAAAAATGAATGCAGATTTTCTTGAATTTTGTTACAAAAGACTTTGGGAAGCCGCAGGCGCATCTGAAGATCATGCACGTACAGTTGCCAGAAATATATCTCTAGGCGATCGTCAAGGCAAGCTGTATCAAGGAATGGGCGTTGTTGAAGCAATCTTAATCCCATTAGAAGGCGGCATTTTAGATATTGACGCTGAACCTGTTCTTGAAGATGAAGGCCCAACGTGGCTTGTATATAACGGTATGAAGTCATCTGGTTACTACACGATCACAAAAATGACTGAACTGGCCATCGAAAAAGCGCGCGAGCATGGAATTGCCATCGCTTTTGGCTACAACCACAATGATGCAGGTTCGTTCTTTGGTTATACTTCCCTGGCTCTTGAACAAGGTATGTTCGCAATGTCATCAAACAACTCAGTGCCTTTAAGTGCACCGTTCGGCGGTATGGATTTCGCGATGTCGGTTCCTCCATTTGACGCAGCTTGTCCAGGTGGTGAAGAGCTTCCCCTAGTTGTCAGCACTAAGCTTTGTGAAGGTTATGATGCAGACATTACAGAAGCTCTTATCGGTGAAAAGAAGCTTAAGGGCAAACTAATCGTTGACCCAGAATCTGGTGAGCTGACAGACGATGTAAAACCATACGCAAGCCTAATTGAAGGTTACGGACGTGTGAGTGATTGTACAGCGCCGTGGATTTTCTCAAATCCAAGACTGTATGCACTTAACATCTGGAATGAAACGTTAACGTCGATTATCAATCCTAAGGGCGTGATTTGTTCTGATCTGCCAGCGACTCCATCTGACTACCTGAAACCAGGCGCACCTACGCCAGTCGGTGGCTCATACATCATCGTTATTGATCCGAGCCACTTTGGTCCCCTTGCAAATGTAAAAGCCAAATCAGATAAATTTGTTCAAGCCATTAAGAATACAAAGAAACGTCCCGGCGTTGATGAAATTTACGTTCCAGATGAATGGGGTCTGAAGAAAATCAGAGATAATGATCCTTCTGTCGACATTATGGAAGATCATCTTACTGCATTCAAAGGATTCTTAAACAAGTATGGCGTGGAATATGCAGATCTTGAAAACGAATGGAATACATCTAATAAGTAGGAGGACTGTATGAATCAGCTTCAAAAAATAGAAACAACAGCTATGAAACGTGCATTTTTGATGTTCTGTTTCATGGCTGCGCTCGGTATAACTGTGTATCAATTTTCAAATTCAGTGGCTATACTCATTGATGGCATTTTCAGCCTAATATCAGCGGTTACAACACTTATTGCGATTAAAGTGTCTTCTCTTCTGGTTAAAAAGGATGAAAAATACCCATTTGGTTTTGCAGGCTATGAATCATTATATATTCTTCTAAGAGCTGTCCTGCTGCTCGTCACAGTTCTTATGGCACTCCTCGACTGCGTTGCGAAGATTTATACGTATGCAGTCACAAAGAACGTCCCAGTTGTGAATGCCAATGTGTTTATGGTGTATGTCCTGTTCATAGCGGTGATGTACGTACTACTTAATAAGTTATATAAGCATTATGGCAAGCTTACAAACGACAAGTCGGAACTGCTAATGGCCGAGAAATTTAATGCTCAAGCAAATTCCTACTTAATGGTTGGTGTTGGTGCTTCGTTTCTTCTAATCGGACTGCTTAAGTTCACACCACTACGATTTTTAGTACCTATCAGTGATTCAATCATTGTGCTCTTCATTGCTGTCATGGTCATTGTTGATACGACTAAGTTACTCATCAATACAGTCAAGACGCTGGGTGGAAAAGGCGTGTCGGTTTTAGAAAAAGAAGAACTTGAACAGTCTATTAATTCAGCCATGCAATTCAATTTTCCAGTCTCTAATTTGAAAATACAAAAGCTTGGAAAAACTGCGTATGTGACTGTTGATATGCTTATATCCAGCAACTCAAGTACAACGAAAGAAATCACAGCTTCTGCTGATGCCATTAGACAATGTATTAACACACACTACGAATTCAACCATGCATTTGTAAACGTGATATAACGATTATAAATTAGATTAATTGTAAATTTAAATAAAGAAGTAGTATAAAAAAGCTGATACTGTCAAAAGTATCAGCTTTTTTATACTCTGCTTTATATTATTTCTAAGTTATGATGACATATTAGTAAATTGTTGTAAACTTCTGATGAAACTTACCGATATAACAATTGAACTTGATTCTATCTATTGTAAAGGAGATGACATCATGCAAGTTGGCAACATAACTTCACTTAATAATCTGGCCTATTACAAGAAGAAAAATCCCCTACTCACAGATTTCGCTTTCGATATTATAAAAGATAAAGTTTCATCCGGACTCAATGCAAAGGATTATCTCGAAACACTTAGTTCAGAGGAAATATTCCAGCTTCAAAAATCCAACTCACTCGCCAGCAGGATCAACATACATACACTGAGTGAGGAAGGCGCAGAAAATCTTTTTCTAAGTCCCCTACGCGACTTTATGGAAGTTGATTTAAATGACGATGGAATCACTGAGGTTGGTAAGGCTATGACAGGACTCTTTCCGCCACCCAATGCCCCTCGAAGTGTTAAAGAAGCATGGGCTTCTGCTACAGAAGGCATGAGTTTAAATGACAGGGCACATTTCTTCATGCATCATATTGGTGCACAGCTTAAAGCCAATGCTTATGAGAAGCCTGATGGAACCTTAGCCACACGAAAACTAGGAGATCCAGGTTGGGTCAATGCTTTTGGAACAACAGAAGAATCCTATGTTGAATTGTTTAAGGACATCATCAACCGAATTGAGCATCCCCTTGCATTAAGGGATGCTGAAGAGAAGAAGATCGACAGTATGGTCAAAGCAACATATCAGGAAGTCATTGATATAATAACTGGTAAGGTTTAAATGGCTCAGGAGAACTGTTTAAGAGTGTTGGCTCTTTAACAGTTCTTTTTTTATTTGATATTTCTTATATTCAAATCGAGAAAACGGGGTAAATTTTAATACGAAGGAGTGATTTTATGAATCCGCAACTTGAAATTATTTATGCGAATATTGTAAAAGGTTTACGTCGTGCTGTATACATTGCTATGGCAATGATTGTGATCTATGCCCCCTTGACACTTGTGCTCAATCCACCGGACCAACGAAATTACGGTTTGATCGTGGCACTTGAAGGTTACGCAGTTGTGATGCTGATTGCAATACAATGGATGAAACGGAGCAAGATAAAACAGGAAAACCAAGTCACGATTTTGGCATACGCCTATATGATCTTTGTACTCTTGCCATCGATTGGTGGTTATTATAACAATCCTCTCCTATGGGCTTATACATTTAGTATCTTGATCGTCAGTGTGCTTGTGATCAGGAACTTGCCTTATGTTATTTTAACGGCTTTCATATACTTAACAACTTACCTCACAGTACTGAGAGACACCGAACGTTTTGCTCCGAACAAGCAAATAACCATTGTTCTAATCCTTGTTGTTTCAACGGCCATTACATTTTATATCCGAAAGGCATTTTTGAACATCCTCAAAAATCTATCCGACAACATGGAAGAAGTACAAGAAAAAAGCAAAGCCAATCAAATCATGCTCGATACGATTGTAGGTACAACTCATGCGCTAGGATCAGACTTGAATGATCTTAACAACTCCATTGAGCAGACTGAAGGGATCTCCAAAGAAATTGACGTGGCAATTGATGACGTTGCCAAAGGTGCTACGAGTCAAGCTTCTGACCTCCAGACCAGCGTGGAAGAAATGAATCAGTTGGGTGCTGCAATCGAGCAATTACATGAGAATCTCAGCAGTCTTTCAGAGCTTCTTTCAGAGAGAGAAGTAGACAACCAAGAAAGCATTGCGACAGTTCATAAATTGGATCAAACCAATCAAGAAAGCAATAAACTCAACGAACGAATTGAAGAAGATATATTAAAGCTTAGCGATCAATTTAAACCAGTTATTGAGTCCATCACGACCATCAGTTCCATTGCGGATCAGACCAACCTACTCGCGCTAAATGCTTCTATAGAAAGTGCACGCGCAGGAGAAGCTGGTAAAGGCTTTGCTGTTGTTGCTGATGAGATTAGAAAATTGGCCGAGCAAACATCTGAAAGTGCATCAGAAATTGAATCCGTGATCACTCTGGTTGAGAGACAGCTTAAGCAGACACAAGAAATCATGAGCCAGATCAAACAACACTCTGAAACCTCTAATGACATTATCAACAAAACCATTGATGGAATTCAGATTGTTAGTGAGACGTTTAGGGATGCACTCGAAAATGTTACGACCCTCGGTTTGGCAGCGGATGATATCTCACAGAACAAAGACAACGGCCTGAAACAGCTTGGAAATATCGCATCCATTGCAGAAGAGTTTTCAGCCAATACGGAAGAAGTCTCAGCTGCTGTGCAACAGCAGTTGAATCAAATGAACAACCTTCGTAGTTTGTCTGATGACATTCAAATTAAGTCGGCGGAACTAAGAGAGTCAACACAAGCGGAATAAGCTTGATCAGTTTAAATTAAAGGGGGATTCCTTATAGAATTTAAATTTAAATTCTATAAGGAATCCCTCTTTTCCATCTTTAAGTCACTTTAAATAAATCTTCACTCGTTTTCTATAAAAGTGTATAATTTGTTTATAATTGTAATATAATAGGAACTGTATTTATTAAACTGACATCTTAAGGAGGAACATATTATGACTAAGAAATCTATAATCATTACCACTATCGTAATGATTATATTAACTGCCGTTATTCCACTCACCACTCTTATGGTTATTAATAATAACCATTTAGCACAAGAACGAAGTGTTGAACTTGCCCAGAATCAAACTGAAGTGGCAACTCTGTACATTGAATCGGCATTAAAAGAGTATGAATCTATCATCGAAATTGCAATGGCTCAAGTAAAATCACAACTGGGTAGCGACAACAAATTTGACCAAGAACTCATTGGCAACGTCATGAATCCATATGTAGAAAAGTATGATTCAATACTGGCTATGTATATCGGAACTGAGAATAAAAAAATGTACCTTTTCCCAGAAGGTCCATTGCCTGATGGTTACGATCCCACAATGCGACCTTGGTACACCAGTACTATTAGAGGTTCACTGAATTGGACCAGTCCGTATGTTGATGCTTTTACAGGTGATGCGATCATTACTGTTAGTACTCCTCTCCTTGCGGATAAGACTGAACAACCTTTAGGGGTCGTGAGTGTGGATATTTCACTAACAGACATACTTCAACCAGTACATCAGCTTAACATTGCAGGTCCTGATACATATAGCATCGTTGTTGATTCTAATTTTATAGTTGTTGATCATCCAAATCTGGAATTGATCGGTAGACCTATCCCAAGTCAGCAATTAATTGATTCCATGACGGACAATGAAGCGGGAGTTGCCGCTCATT
>Ga0209379_10000817_pt1 | contig 22703 bp, 14 predicted proteins | sample tdDd001_FD_187124 | JGI IMG/M metagenome (GOLD analysis project Ga0209379, IMG submission 187124) | Marine sediment microbial communities from the Atlantic coast under amendment with organic carbon and nitrate - tdDd00.1 (SPAdes)... | ecosystem: Environmental > Aquatic > Marine > Coastal >...
TCAAAGTGATATAGAAGAGTTGGTGAATGTTCCTATCTTAGGTCAGTTACAATCTGTAAAAAATAGTAATCCACATGATGAAATGGTTATGATTTATCAAAAAAATACTTTTGATTCAGAATTGTACAAATTGATACGGACAAATTTAGATTTCATGAGTGTTGATAAGAAGTATAGGACCTTAATGGTTACAAGTTCTCAAGCTTCAGAGGGAAAATCTACAACAATAGCTAACATAGCGGTAGCTTTTGCGCAAATTGGTAGAAATGTACTTCTAATAGACGCAGATTTAAGAAAGCCAAGAGTGAACAAGTTATTCAACGTATCAAATGCCTTTGGATTGGTAAATCAAGTCGTAGGTAAAGTAGATTTAAGTAAGGTCGTTAAAGTATCATCAGTTAATAATTTATATGTATTGCCTTCAGGTCCAAAACCACCTAATCCTAATGAAATTTTGATGTCAAATCAAATAGAATCATTAATTGATAAAGCCACATCTGCTTTTGATATTGTTTTAATTGATTCGCCACCACTACTATCTGTTGCAGACTCATTGACTTTGGCTAGATGTGTTGATGGCATTGTTCTTGTAGCAGCGAGTAAAGTTACTAAAAAAGAAGACTTAGTTAAGAGTGTTAGAAGTATCGAAAAAATAAATAAACCAATAGTTGGAGTAATCTTAACTAAGGTGAAAATGAAGAATAAAAAGTATTATTACAGTTAGATTTTCTATAATAATTTGAGATAACATACAGTTTAAGAAATTATTTTTCTGTAAAGATAATTGATTAATAAGCTAAAGTCGCGATATAGCTCCAAATAAGGCTAAATAGGCAAAGGATATAGTCAGATTCTAACTATTTGGGTAAAATTAAAGTAAGCAATCTAATTACTTAATTCATTCGAAGTTATGTTGTTTGTTCTATAATTATTCTCTATATAATAAAACTTTATCTAATTTATGTATGACTCATTATTTTCTGTATCTTGCAGGAATGAGACTCTCTATTTCTAGTTGTATCTCTTAATAGGCAAAACAAGAATTAGTAGGTTTTATTATACTAAAATCTTGATTCACGAGGAGGTGTGTTTTATCAAACAAATCTCAGTAGCAATTATTATTGTATTAATCTTGTGTATCATCGGAATACTTTACTTTAGTTTTAGAGATTCCAATTTTGATTATATCGTAGAAATTCAAGATACTAAAGATGAAACAAATAATAAAGAAAATGTATATAATCAAAATGATAGTTCTTATTCATTAGAAGATAATAATTCTTATTCATTAGAAGATAATAATTCGTCTTTAACAGAAGACATTGTTGAAGAGATAAATGTTGATGCAGCAAATTCATACAGAATCATCATTTTGGGATTAGATACTCGAGCAGATGATTACAGAGGTCGATCAGACTTAATGATTTTAATGGACTTGAATCATATAACTCAAGAGGTTAAATTGATTTCTTTTATGAGAGACTTAAGGGTTTCGATAGAAGAACATGGCCAAACAAAATTAGGACATGCATATGCTTATGGTAAAGAGCGCCTTGTAATGAAGACGTATTATGAGAACTTTGCTTTAGATATAGATGAATATATAACTCTGAACTTTGATTCTTTGAAAGAAATCATAGATGCCATCGATGGCATTACTATATCGGTTAATGATAAAGAAGCTGACAATATTTCTGATGTTGATGGTGCTGGTGAATATCTAATGACTGGTAAACAAGTGCTTTCTTATGTTCGTATACGAAATACAGGAAATGGAGATTTCGAAAGAACAGAAAGGCAAAGAGATGTTCTGGAAAAAATAATGAGTAAATTAAGTGAGTTAACAAACGAGGAATTGTTGATAACCATAAATGAAGTATATCCATTATTGAACACCAGCATTGATATTGATGAGATATATGATCAAATATATGCCTTTAGGGAAGTTGATGATCATTATGAAGTTACAACAAAACGTGTTCCTAGTGGTACAAACTTTGAAGAAAAAATGATTGATGGTATTTACTATTTGGTCATCAATGATATGGAAGTTTTGGTGAATGAACTGAAGTTATTTTTACAAGGAGAGTAAACAAGTATTAGATAATCGAAATCATAGGAGTTGCTTATGAAATGGCATAATAGAAAATTGACATTGGCATTATTGGATATAATTGTTATTATTACATCGTTCTTTTTTGCTTTGGCATTAAAGTTTGATTTTCATATTCCTTTGGATCAAGTTGAGTTTTTTATGAGAAATATACTATTCTATATCATCATAAAAATCATCGTTCATAAACTTTTTTCTCTCTATAATAGCATTTGGTTATATGCTTCAATTGAAGAGATGATGAGAATTATTGCAACGGTATTGACTTCAAATTTGCTGGGTGTTTTTTACTTGGTTTATCAAGGGAGCATATTACCACTTTCTGTGTATATTATTTGCTTGATGGCAGAGATGACAGGTATATTAGCCATAAGAGTCAGTTACCGTATCGCAAGGCGTATTAAGAATTTCGGATGGCATTTTCATAAAAAAGATTTAAAAAATATATTAATTATAGGTGCGGGTTCTACAGCAACTATGATTGCAAAAGAAATTAATGAACGTCCTTTTTTACATGGGCATTTAGTTGGTTTTATAGAGGATAATGATAAATCTATTGGTCAATTTATCAATGGTGTTAGAATCCTAGGCAATCGATTTGATATTTATAGCATAGCAAAAAGATACAATGTTGATGAGATTATTTTAGCTATCCCAGGAAAAGATGCTCGTATGACAAGGGAGATTATGCTTGAATGTTCTAGATGTGGTTGTAAAGTTAAAACTGTACCAGGCATACAAGAGATTATTGATGGTAAAGTTTCTGTTCAACATATTAGAGATATTGAAATTGAAGACTTACTCGGTAGAAGTCCAGTGGAGTTGGATATGACAGGTATTAACTTATATTTAACAGATAAAACTGTATTAGTCACTGGTGGTGGTGGTTCTATTGGATCTGAATTGTGTAGGCAAATTAGTTTGTTCAATCCAAAGCTGATCATTGTTTTAGATAATTATGAAAATAATGCTTATGATATTACAAATGAACTTTTGAGGTTTCATCATTCAAAAATAAAGATTATACCTTTGATTGCAAATGTACAAGACGAAAAAAATATGATGACTATATTCAGAAAATTCCAACCACAAGTGGTTTTCCACGCAGCAGCACATAAACATGTTCCTCTAATGGAAGATGCTCCAAGAGAAGCAGTTCTCAATAACTGCTTTGGTACTCTTAGTGTGTTAAAAGCAGCAGATAAATTCAATGTAGAACGGTTTGTTTTTATATCAACTGATAAGGCTGTTAATCCAACAAATGTCATGGGAGCAACTAAAAGAATCTCAGAAATGATTGTAAAGTCGATGTCTCAAAATTCAAATACAATCTTTACAACAGTTAGATTTGGTAATGTACTGGGATCAAATGGATCGGTTGTTCCGTTATTCAAGAATCAAATAAGAGCAGGTGGACCAGTAACAGTAACACATAAAGATATTATTCGGTATTTTATGACCATTCCAGAAGCGGTTCAACTGGTTCTACAATCTGGTGCGTTTGCAGATGGTGGTGAAGTGTTTGTATTGGATATGGGTGAACCGGTTAGAATCTATGATCTCGCTGAAAACTTAATTAGATTATCTGGTTATGAACCTAAAAAAGATATTGAAATTATGATTATAGGTCTTAGACCAGGTGAAAAATTGTATGAGGAACTATTGTTAAAAGAAGAAGGACTTATAAAAACTGCTAATAAAAAAATCTATATAGGGAAGATTAAAACAGTAGAACCAAAAGTATTGAGTAAGTCTTTAGAGAGAATTAAAGAGATTGCAATTTCTGGCAATGCAGACGAGATTAGAGATGCAATTAAAGGGTTGGTACCAACGTATCATTATGAATTAGAATTAAAGGATGAAGTGATTATTCCTATTAAATCATCAGGAGTAAATAGACTCAATCAGTAAAGGATGCTTATGGAAGAGATAAGAATATTTGATATACACTCACATATAATATTTGGAGTTGATGATGGATCAAAAAGTATAGATGAAAGTATCCATATGATCAAACAAGCATATGATTTAGGTGTTAGAAGTATGGTTGCCACCCCGCATCATGCTTTACCTAAATATATGGTTGAATCCTCTGTTTTAATGGAAAAGTTATTGCTATTAAAAGAAAGACTTGTAAAAGAGCAAATCGGTGTCAATATTTATCTAGGCAATGAAATATACATGTCAGTAGATACAATAAATGAACTATTGAATGGTACTTGTTTAGGTATCAACGATACAAAGTATTTGCTTTTTGAGTGCCCATTTTATGGAGAGGTTCAGGCGTTAAAGAGTTATATATTTGATTTAAAACTCAATGGTTATAAAGTTATTTTTGCTCATCCAGAGCGTTATGAGTTTATACAAAAGGATATTAGTATATTAGAGGAATTGATAAATCTAGGTATTTATGTACAGTTGAACATGGCATCGTTAACCGGTTTCTATGGACGGACGGTTAAAAAAACAGCTAAAAAAATGATCAAGAGACATATGGTTCATTTTTTAGGTTCAGATCTACATAGAGAGAATTCTAGAGTTTTACATTTTTCGGAAACTACTCATTATCTTAAAAAAAAGCTATCGCCTGAAATGTTTTTAGAGGTGATGTTTAAAAATGGTGAAAAGATGATTAGGGGAGAAGAAGTTAAATTTTATGAAGTACTTTAGTTAATAGTGATGTATCAAATCTTAAAAGAACAGATAAATGTTTAATAAAAATAAGCCTAACTATGGACAAATTAGACAAGAGGTGACTTTATGGATAGATTAGGAAGAATTAGGTTTGTTAGACCAGATATAACACAAGAAGAAATTGAGGAAGTTGTTGATACGTTAAATTCAGGGTGGATAACGACAGGTCCTAAAACCAAACGCTTTGAAAATGACATTGCAAGCTATTGTCAGTCGTCAAAAGCTGTTGCCTTGAGTTCAGCCACTGCTTGTATGGAAATGACCATGAGGTTACTAGGCGTAGGACCAGGAGACGAGGTAATCACTTCTGCTTATACTTATACTGCTTCGGCCAGTGTTATTGTTCATGTCGGCGCAAAGATTGTACTTGTTGATTCTGGAAAAGACTCCTTTCACATCGATTATGATGCGATTGAGAATGCCATCACTGACAAAACAAAGGTTATTATCCCAGTTGATATAGCGGGTGTGATGTGTGATTATGATCGTATTTTTGAAATTTTAGAACGTAAAAAACATTTATTTAGACCAAGTAATAAGATTCAAGAAGCATTTGGTAGAGTGATTGTAATTGCTGATGCAGCACATTCTATCGGTGCATCTTATAAAGGTCAAATGAGTGGTTCTGTTGCTGATTTTACCAGTTTTTCATTTCATGCTGTTAAAAACCTAACCACTGCTGAAGGTGGTGCTGTTACATGGAAGGATATTGATGGCATTGATAATGATGAGTTGTATCATGAATATATGCTTTTGTCTTTACACGGACAGTCAAAAGATGCTTTTACAAAACATCAATTAGGTGCTTGGGAGTACGATATTGTTGCTCCAAACTATAAATGTAATATGACAGATATTATGGCTTCTTTTGGTTTGGTTCAATTAAGAAGATATCCCGATATTCTCAAAAAAAGAAGATATATAATTGAGCGTTATATGACTCTGCTAAATGGTCTAAATGTTACTTATTTACATCATTATTCAGAAGAGCAGATATCTAGTGGTCATTTGTTTTTGTTAAGACTTAGTGATCAAGATGAAACATACAGAAATAAAATTATAGTACATATGGCTGAAGAAAAAATCGCTACTAATGTACATTATAAACCTTTGCCTATGCATACTGCTTATATTAATCTAGGATTTGATATTAAGGATTTCCCAAATGCTTTTGCAATGTATAAAAATGAAATATCATTACCACTTCATACATTTATGGATGATGAAGATGTTGATCATGTTGTCGAGTGTCTTAAAAAAGCAATTGATTCTGAGTGAAGAGGTTATAATGAAGAAAGTAAAATACAATGAAAACTGTTTGTTTATTGGCAGATTTGCATGTGGAGATGTTGTAAGTGATGGACAAACTGTAAAAACAGAAATGATTTATAGGCATGTCAAGTCAGAAAACACCTTTAGAAAATGTAGGATTATTAACACTGCCAAATGGAAGAAAAGTCCATTTAAACTCGCTTTGCTTTCCGTAATTGCGATTTTAAGATCTGAAACAATTATATTAACCATTGCATTAAATGGCATGAAATTTTATTTTCCATTACTTCTTTTTATCAGTAAAATAAAATCAAAGAAAATATATCATTTTGTTATTGGAGGCGATATTGTAGAAAACATCAAAAACAATGATAAACTTCTTAAGTATTTAAAACTATTTAACGCTAACTATGTAGAACTAAAAAAAATGCGTATAGATTTAGAAAATCTTGGTTTAACAAATTGTCGTGTGATACCCAATTTCAAGTTGTTAAATATTGTAAATGACGACGAAGTAGAAAAAACCTTTCAAAAACCTTACCCAGTATGTACTTTTTCTCGTATTAGTGAGGATAAAGGCATCGCAGATGCAATAAGTGCAGTAACAAAATTGAATGAAGATAGAGGTGAAATAATATATGAACTAACTCTATATGGACTGCCATATAGCGGGTATGAAAAAACCTTTCAATCTATGATTGAGCAGTTTCCGAGTTATGTTCATTATGGAGGTGTTATCGATTTCACTGAAACTTCTGAGGTGCTGAAAGAGTACTATTTGCTCTTATTTCCAACTTATCACAAAGGAGAAGGATTTGCTGGTACTTTAATAGATGCTTTTTCTGCAGGATTACCTATCATAGCAACTGATTGGAATTATAATGCCAGTATTATCAAAGAAGGTGTTACTGGAAAATTGTTTGATGCTCATGATATATCTGCACTAGTTGAGATATTAGAGTATTTTGAAAGTCACCCAAATGACGCATTGCAAATGAGAAGAAATTGTATGCTAGAAGCACAAAACTATTCACCAAATAAGGCGTTAGAACCTTTTTATGAAGATCTAAAATTATATAATCAACATTCAAATGACAAACATATTTCACGTTAGGAACTTATAATCAAATTATACAACAAATGATTATATTCAATTATAGAACCTTTTGATGTTTGTTTTGTTGATAAAGTTGAAAGTAGCGGTATACATTGATATAACTATAATGATAATTAAAAATAAAATCGAGTAAAATTAAACACCATCGAATTAATATTTATTGATGGTGTTTATTGATTGCCAATTCTTAATTTCCACAAGAATATAGATTAATAAGTTTAAAAGGGCAGTCAAACATCCTAAAACAACATTTTTTTCAAAATAACAAATCAAAACTTTTACAATAAGATATCTAGTTGAAGGACACTCTTATATTGGATTTCTTGTTGAAAATTATATCCATTTACGTGTAAATCAGTAGATGTTGTTTTGTTGGTATAGAAGGGTATATAGATTATAATAACTTATTTTTTTATCAAATATAAATTTTAAATATCCCCTGGCTTGTTGAACAAATGAGAAAAGGGACGCAGAGAAAATTTTAAAAGATTATAAGTAATCTAAGTGCATTGTACTTAAGGAGAATGGAAACGTCTAATTGTGTTTCTTATACATCTCAATAGACTATAAATGGTTTTGTGAAGGTTTGTTTGATGGATGTCCTATTGTGCTTTAGCATGTGACTTGCCTGTTTTTTCCTGATTAAATTTATAAACTCAAGATTATAGTAAGTATATTTAATAGGTGTTTGGAGAGTAGATGATGAATGCAAAAGAAAAAGTGGTAAAGAATTCATTCCTATATGTTTTCAGTTCCATACTGATGAAAGGTTTTGGATTTATTTTGCTGCCAATTTACACCTATTTTTTAACGCCAGAAGACTATGGTACTATTAACCTTTTGAATGGCTTTATCAATATTATGGTTTTTATTGTTGCTTTATCTCTATATGCTGCAATAATAAGATTTTATGTAGACTACAAGAAAGACCATCAAAAACTTAAAAGGTTTCATGGTACTGTTTTCTTATTTATTTTGATATCGGGTATGAGTTTTCTAATACTAAGCTTGGTGTTTAATGATGTGATATTGCAGTTGTTTTTTAAAAATATTACTTTCTTTCCTATCATATTTATTGCATTATTATCTATTACTTTTATAGCAATTCATACGATGCATTATAACGTTTTAATGGCTATGCAGAATGGACCCAAAGCTGTAACTATTAATGTCATTTTTTTCTTGTTGCAAGCTGGTATGAACATTCTCTTTATTACAGTATTCGATCTTGGAGCTATTGGCATTATGTTGTCTCAGTTAATATTAAACGTAATGTATTTTTGGTTTGCCATTTTCGATCTAAAAAAATATGATCTAATTGTGATTTGTATGGATTTAAAAATTTTGAAAGAAGTGCTTAAGTATTCAATTCCGATTATTCCTCATAATCTATCGACTAGAATTGCCTCTTTAATATCTAAACTTTTCTTAAATAGCAGTAACTCACTTGCCCTTGTTGGAATATATAGTGTGTCATTGCAGTTTGGTATGCTAATTGACACGATACAAGTTGCTGTGAATAAGGCTTTTAAACCTTGGTTTTTTGAAATGTTAGAAGATCAATCCGAGAACAATAAAACTGAGATTGTTAACTTAACAAAAGTTCTATTAATATGTTACTCGGTCGTTTATATGATAATAGGATTGTTTTCTCAAGACGTTATTGTATTGTTAATTAATGATCAATATATTACAGCTTGGACAATTATACCGATATTTGTTTTTGGATTTTCAATTAAATCACTATATTATTTTTATGCCAATATTTTATTTTATTATAAAGACGCATCAAAAAAAATTTTTATTGGAACGATTATTGGGAGTACTTCAAATATCATGTTCGCAGCATTATTGATTCCTTTGTACGGTATGTATGGAGGGGCGATATCTTTTGTTATTTCAAAAGTTATAACTGTAGTTATCGTAGTCATTATTAGCAAAAAATATCCCTTTGATGGATATAAAGTATTTGATATGTTAAAGGTTATTTTGACGAGTATGACATTTATGTTATTGGGTTTACTATTTAGTTACTCAAAGTATGACACCGAGTTTGATGTTGGAAATTTCTTATACAAATTCTTAGTTCTAGGTAGCTATATGGCATTAGTGTACATTTGGTATAAACCTCTAATTAAGTCATTTTTAACAGTAGACTGGATTAAACATAATTTGAGAAAAAATCAAACTAATATAAATAGAAAGGATTAAGATGAATCAGAAGTTATTGGAACAAGCACTGAAAGAATTAGATCTTGAAATTATTTCATTAAAGAATATTAGACCAACTGTTTTTCTTATAAACACTCATGACGCGACATATGTTCTGAAGTTTTATGGTGATCGTGGTATAAGACGAGTGATTAATCATATCAGGTGGGATAGTTATGTTTGCTTTAAAAATGAAATTGAAGTCAATCGTCAAATGCTTCAATTCAATGAAAGATCTTTTTTGTTTCCTAAAATGTTAAAAACGGATGAGAAACACTATATTTTATTTGAACATATTGAAGATTATATGATGTCTCATAGGGATGAGCTAACAGATGATAACATCGTATCAAGTTTACTGGCATTCCAAACTTCGAAAATACACGTTCGACACAATTTATACTATAGATATAGAATTTTTTTAAAAAGAAATATACCGATAAAAATTTTAAGATGGTCACGCAAAGTACTCTATAGACCAAAGCATTTATTATTATGGTTTAGATGTTATCTCTTTGCACTTAAAGCACTTTTCTTAAGTAAGAAAACTAATGTGTCTTTACAAACTCATAATGATCTATTTCGTTACAACAATATGATACTCAATAGAGATAATCAATTGTACTTATGTGATTTTGAGTTTGTTAAAAGAGATCAAAAGTGGTTTCTTATAGATATAATAGATCTCTGTTTTGATTTGAAAACTTTTGAGTTTAATCAAACATTATTTGGAAAATATATAACTGAACTCAGTAAAGTTACTGATCTAAGCACCTCAAGATATAAGACTCAGATAAAGGTAATATTGCTTCGCAAAATTTTAGGTCAGTTGACAAGAGCTGATTTGACATTGGAAAGAAAAGAACAGTTAGTTGAATTCATTGAATCAACATTAATGAATAATGAAGCTTATAATCTATGGTATGCTCTCAACATATGAATTGTGGTAAAAACGAATGTCAATTATAATGGAATTTAATGTATTGTCAAGATCTAGTAAAATGAGAAGGTAAGAAAGGGTTGGAAGCAAAGGAATACAAAGTTTGTGAAGATACAAATGGTCTACAAACTCAAAATGGCTTTTAAAATGATAGAACTGATTAAGGCAATAATTGGATTTGAACACTTTAATAAAGACAATGATTCAGATTTTGCTATCGTTAAATATTGGTGAATTTAGCTAATGAGTTAGGTTAAGAAAGCATTGCTGTAGGTGTTGAACAAGAAGAGCAATTATTAATCCTCAATAATCCAGGTGTCATTATGGACAAGATTATTTGATTTCAAAACTAGTATCTTAAATAGTATTATTAGATAAAAACTTCCACCTCATAATAAAATGGAGTGGATGTTTTTAATAATTCTATTACCTGGTATACTTGGACGTTTGACTCATAAATCAGTTAAATGTTGTTATGTTTTAAAGAAGGGTATATAGACTATAATGAAATATTTGTATGAAAACCGTTGGATTTGAGTGGAAATTTACTTGTCTGATAAGTTGTCTGAATATTTCGTCTTGTATAGTGGTATAATACATAATGGAGGTACTAATATGAATAAAAAAATCAAAGTGTCAATGGGATTAAAGATTATGGCTATGTTTTTACTCGTAATTATTATTCCTTTATCAGTATTGGGAAGTATATCTTATATCAGTGCAAAATCATCACTCGTGGAATCTACTGATAACTCAGCCAGTAAATTTGTTGAAGCAACAGTAGGATCGATTGATAAACATTTAGATAGTTTTGGTAAACTAATAGAAGATTCTGCCCTTGATAGAGAAATCATTCATATGGAGGATACGAGTGCTGCGCTTAGTAATGCCATGTCGCAATTAGAGAATTCTTTAGATGTATATGACGGATTAATGAACATTTATGTTGGTACAGAGTCAGGTAATATGCATATCTATCCACCAACAGAATTGCCAGACTGGTTTGTAGCAAAGGAAAGACCTTGGTATCAGGCTGCTGTAGCTAGTGGTGAATTGTCTTGGACTGAACCATATCAAGATGCTGGTAGTGGTAGTATGGTTATTTCAAATGGTAAAGTGGTTAAAAAAATGGGTCAAATGTTTGGTGTAGTTGCATCTGATATTGGTTTAGCTGACTTAACGGATTCTTTAAAAGATTATAAGCTAGGTCAGACAGGTGAATTGATTATTATATCTCCATCAGGCTTATTGATTACACATCCAAATCCAGAAGTTGTTGGTCTTGAGATAAGAGATAAGAACATCATCAATAATATTTCAGGAGAAAATGGTAAGTTTGAATATACACCAAATGAAGACTTAGAGGAAGCGCCTGTATTTGATGAGGATTTTGCTGAATCTAGAAAAGCGTTAGGTCTTTCAAGTGAGGCACCAGAACTTGTTGAAGGTGACGATAGATTTGCTTATTATATGAAAACAGATCTAGGTTGGACAGTTATTGCAACCATTGAAGAAAGTGAAGTTTTAGAAGCAGCTACAGCTGTACTTATTAGAATTGCAATTATTGCTATAGTGAGTATTGTTGTTGCTGTATTGTTATCAATTTTCTTTTCGAATTCATTAACTAAGAGAGTAAAAACAATCTTAGATGGAACAGAAAAAGTTAAAAATGGTGACTTAACGGCTGAATTTGCAGTAAGCAGTCGAGATGAAATTAATATGCTTAGTTTGTATTTGGATGAAGCCTTTGAAAGTCTCGGTAGTATGATGAAAGACATACAGGTGATTTCAACCGAAGTATCAGAAGCCGCCACCAATTTAGCTGCGACATCAGAAGAAGCATCAGCAAGTGCTGATGAAGTTGGTAGAACCGTTGAAGAGATTGCAAAAGGTGCACAATCACAAGCGAATGATACTGAAACATCTGCATCAATAGCTTTTGGTTTATCAGGTACTTTCGAATCTTTAAATGAGAATACTAATACGATGATTGAATCAACTCGAGAAGCTATAGAAGCCAATAAAGTAGGAACAGAAAAAATTGAACTACTTTCTAAGAGTGCTGCAGCATCTGGAGAAGCAAGTGTTCGTATCGGGAAATCGATTATGGAACTTAACAATCAAACAAAAGACATTGACAGTATTTTAGTTTCCATTACAGGTATTGCTGAACAAACCAACTTACTGGCTTTAAATGCTTCAATTGAAGCCGCAAGAGCAGGTGAGCATGGTAGAGGTTTTGCCGTTGTAGCTGATGAAATTAGAAAACTGGCTGAAGAATCCAATCAGTCTGCTGAACAGATTCGTGTGATTATCAATAATATTCAAAGAGACAGTGAAAAGACTGTAAAAGAAATGTCGGAAGTAGAAGAGATAACAAAAGAACAAACAGTTGCAGTAAGTGATATGAATCAATCATTTGTAACGATTTCAAGTTCTATTGAAGCCATTGCTGCTAAAATTGATACAATCAGTCATTCGGTGACACTTCTTACAGAAGATAAAGATAAATTAGTGCTTTCAATTCAAAATATATCAGCGGTTTCACAGCAAACTGCCGCTGGTGCAGAACAAGTAAGTGCTGCAACAGATCAACAGAGAATTGCTGTTGGAGAAGTCGCAGAATCTGCTGAGCTTCTTAATGAAATTGCCTTAAGATTAAATAATGAAATGAGTAAGTTTAAAATCGATTAAGATAGAAGAAAAAGGTCGGAATCTAAACATGAGATTCCGGCCTTTTGTTTTGGTATTGAACTTGCATTATATAATAACGAAGCTTAAGATGTTATTAAGAGGGGTGAAGGTATGGATATTTACAGGTATTTAGATTATTCAACATTAAAAACGATTGTTAACTCTGCATATGATGAGATTTTTGTATATGATGATCAATATAATATTATTTTTGCTAATAAAGCATGTGAACGTCACTATGGATTGAAACAAGAAGATATAATCGGTAAATCATTTTATGATTTATGTGATGAAGACTGTTGGTATCCTTCAGTGTTGCCGACCATTTATGCAGAAAAAAGAACTTTAACTATAGAACAAACCTCCATCTTTGGACAAAAGTTAATAACAACAGCTGTGCCGATATTTGATGAACTCAATAATCTTCAATATGTCGTGATGAGCGTTTATGATGCGAGTAGTAATCTTAGTAATGAAAGATTGTCATTAGAAGCTAATTTTAAAGTTAAAAATAAAAGAACAATTAGTGAGCATAATGAATTTAGTTTTAAAGATTCTAAAATGATTGAGTTGATGCACTATGTAGATCAAATATCAAATGCAGATTCAACGGTCTTAATAACAGGAGAATCAGGAACTGGTAAAAGTGTTATTGCCAAACATATTCATAATAGCAGTGACCGAAGAGAGGCTTCCTTTCTAACCATCAACTGTGCTGCTATACCAGAAGAATTATTGGAGTCTGAATTATTTGGTTATGAAAAGGGCGCTTTTACAGGTGCCAATCAATACGGTAAAAAAGGATTATTAGAATTATCCGATGAAGGCACATTATTTTTTGATGAAATTGGTGAAATGAGTTTAAAATTACAAGCAAAGCTACTTCATGTGATTCAAGATAAAGAGTTTATTCCGATAGGTGGTAATCAATCTAAGAAAGTTGATATTAGAATTATTGCAGCAACCAACCAAAATTTAAAACAAGAAGTGTTAACAAAAAATTTCCGTGAGGATTTATATTGGCGATTAAATGTAATAGAATTACATATACCGCCATTAAGAGAACGACTGGACGATATAGAATTACTCATCGATGTGTTAACTGTCAAAATAAATAAGAAAATGAAACGTAACAAAATGTTTACAAATGAAGCCAAAAATCTTTTGATGCGTTATGAATGGCCGGGTAATATCAGACAACTAGAAAATTATATTGAACGTTCGATTGTCAAATCCACTGGTGATCAAATGACTGTAAAAGACTTGCCTGAGGCTGTAAGATTAAATAAGACATTTAACCGCTCGATTATTGAATCTACTGTTGAATCAGCAGTTGAATTATCTTATGACGTTGCAATGTCGACATACGAGAAGAAAATAGTTGAAGAGGCATTTAAAAAATATCCCTCATCAAGAAAACTTTCAAATGCACTTGGGATATCTCAAAGTAAAGCTTCGAGACTCATGAGAAAGTATGATATTAAAGAGAGTCAAAATTGACTCGAGAGTCATTTTTGACTCTCCATATGAGTTGTATTTGACTCAATAATGAAACAACCCGTTTAAATAGGGTTGTTTTTTGTTGGCATACTTATTGCGATATATAGAGGTGGAAAGGAGGGGGTATATTGAGAGCTATCAGAAAAAGGGAGACCGATAATGTGGCAACAGTCTTATGTCATGTTAAACAAGGGGATGAATTAGAAATCTATTCAGAGGATCATAAGGTAAATAGAACTCTAATAAGCAATTCTGTTATTCCATATGGGCACAAGATTGCATTATGTGATATAAAGGCAGATTCAGAGATATACAAACAGAATATTTTTATAGGTGTGGCATCAGAAGACATCAAAGAAGGCATGCTTGTTCATGTGCATAATGTGAGCAGTAAATGTATTAATTTCACGCCTAAAATTATTAATGAGATTTTAAGACAGATGAATATGGAGGTGGCAAATGACTAAGTTTAAAGGTTACCTTCGAAAAGACGGTAGTGTTGGTATAAGAAACAATATACTGATTATTGCTGTAGATGAATGTATGGATGGCATCGCAAGAAATATTGCTTTAGCATCAGATGACTGCGTTGTGATTACAAATCACTATACATGTATGTTAGGTGGACAAGAAGAAACGCTTAACATGTTAATGGAAATGTCTTGTCATCCGAATATCTATGGTGTTGTTGTACTTGCCATGGGGTGTGGCAGTATTGATCCTGAAATCATAACGGATTATGCTCGCTCAAAGGGGAGAATGGCTTTTGCATTAACCAGTATAAAAGAAAAGGGTACCGCCTCTTCAATCAAACGAGGCAAAGAGTATTTATCTGAAATCGTTAATGAAGCTTCAAAGATCGAAGCCTCTCTTCATTCGATATCTAAATTAAAAATTGGTATTAAATGTGGTGGTTCAGATACAAGCTCTGGGATGGCATCGAACCCTAGTGTTGGTCATGCGGTTGATTTACTAGTTGATCAAGGTGCAACCTGTATCGCGGGTGAATTGTTGGAACTGGTTGGCTGTGAAGAGGAACTACTAAGACGAGTTGTTAACTCAGAGGTTTCGGACAAATTGACTCGTTTGATGTCTGAAGAAGAGAAAAGGTGGTCAATCGGTGGCAATACTGAGTTTATGAGTATTGGCAATAGTGTTGGAGGTCTTACAACCATTGAAGAAAAAGCACTTGGATCTTTATCAAAGATAGGTACAAAACCGATCCAAGGTGTTTTAGAATTTTCTCAACAAGGGCATGAAAGGCCTGAGACAAATGGATTGTATCTTTCGGACGTCACAATGTTATGTGGTGGTTCAGCTATGCATTTTGCAACACTTGGCGTTCACATCATACTCTGGACAAGTGGCGGAGCTGGTTTTAATAGTCAATTGGTGCCTGTCATCAGAGTGAGTGGTAATAGAGAATTGATTAATGATGATATTGACATCGATGCGTGTGGCATTATCGAGGGGACTCATACAGTTAAACACGTTGGAGAAAAAATACGTGATGAAGTTTATGAAGTTGCAAACGGAAAACAGACATCGATTGAATCATTAGGTTACTCGTATGCGACATTGTATCAAAAGGATGTACGTTTGGAACATTGTATGAAAGGAATGTCATCATGTTTGGATTAGATTATAACCTTCAGAACAAAAATATTGATAAATTACCAGACTATCCAATCCCAACACTTGATGAAACAATGACGACTTATCTAGATTGGCTAAGACCATTGGTTGATGAAGGAGGCTTTCAAGAAGCACAAGATTCAATTTATCAACTCCTTCAATCAGAAGCCAGTGGCATTCTTGAAAAAAAACTGAATCAATTGGGAACTAAAGCGAATGACAGTTGGATTTATGATTACTGGATAAAAGCACATTTGGATACTCGAGCACCTTTAACACCTCATACAAATGTACCAATACTTTATGAGAACAATCAGATTAAAGAGTTTGATAATGTTATGAAAGCTGCAATTATTATGCACACCATATCGGTTATCTATTTGGAACAAAGGTTAAATCCAGAATACTCATATGTTCTAAATAACAAAAGATACTCAACGGATCAATTTAATGGATTGTTGGCTTCTATCAATCATATTCAAGTAGACAGTGATTCTTACTATATCAATAATAAGATTTCTGAATATATTGTATTGTCTTTTAAAAACAGATTATATAAACTTCGAATGATCGATTCAGATGTTGTTGTACCACTGGGGAAAATACTTAATACCATTAAAAAAATTATGCTTTCAGAAGAACTGTCTACATGTGTGAACTATCTAACAGTAGAGCCTGATCGAAATAAAGCGGGACTTATATTATCTGAATTGTTAGAGAGAGAGATGAACCAAACATCTTACCAGACTATTAAAGATGCTATTATTGTTTTCAATTTAGACAATTCATCTCCTAATACAATGGTAGAAAAATTAGATTGTGCTTCGTATTGTTCTACTGATGTGAATCGTTGGCATGGGAAAGGTTTACAGTTTAGTTTAACGGCTAATGGACACCTATCGTTTATTGCTGATCATGCTTTTGTAGATGGTGGTACAGAGTTATATCTTATTGAAAAGATGTCTCAGTTATTGGAAAAGTCATCTTTTGAAGTAGAAACAAATGAAATGACTACTTTTGAAAACTTAAAGTTTGATACAAGTGGTTATGAGGATCGACTGATTCAAATGAAAAAGAACTTTGATGTTTGTATGACTAGTTTTACGACTAGAGTTGTCAATTTAGATTTTTCAAGAGAACAACTAAAAAGAAATGGTGTGTTATCAGCAGATGGATTTGCTCACATGGCATTCCAACGGGCTCAAAAATTGACATTTGACAAAATTTATAATACTTATATTTCAGTAGATAACAGAAGTTATTTTAGAGGGCGAACTGAGTGTAATAGACCTGTGACTGCTGAGAGTAAATATTTTGTTGAAAGTGTGACTCATAATAATGACAACTTAAAAGACTTGTTATTTAAAGCATTAGATGAACATTATCATCGCACACAGTTATGTAAAGCAGGTAAGGGGGTCAATCGATATTTATTTGTTTTAGAAGAACTGTATAAAGAAAATAAAAATGAAATTGATCCCTTAGGGCTCATAACGTTTTTTAAGACCAATGCCTATAAAACAATGTGTGAAAATAGACTGTCTACCACTTCCTTTACACATAAGGATATTAAAGGTCTCTATTTTCCACCGGTACAGGACGATGGTTTTGGCATATATTATGTAATTGGTGATGAGTCGTATGGTGTTATAACCGCATATAATGATTATGCAGATGAGTTGGATCAGTACATTAATCATTTGGAAACTGCAATAAAAGAAATGAATCGTATTATAGAATAGGGGGAGTCATGTTAAAAAGTACAACTAAGAAAAAATCATTAATAGATAAGAATGTATTTATTGGTTCAATGGGTGCGTTATTGTTACTTGCTTTACCAATCATTTTTTTCCCAGAACAGTGTCAGAACATTGTTGGGAAATTAAATATTTTGGTTATTACTAAATTGGGATCAAGTTATATCTGGTACGGTATCTTTTGTTTCCTCTTTTGTATGTGGGTTTCATTTAGCCGGTATGGCAGGATTAAACTAGGTGATGAAAATGAAAAACCCGAGTTCTCAAATTTCTCTTGGGTTGCAATGCTGTTCTGCTGCGGTGTAGGCGCGGGTGTTGTTTATTGGGGGATTATAGAATGGGTTTATTACTTTAAAGCACCACCATTGGGTGCTGTGATTGGTTCGTGGCAAGCGGCTGAGATTTCTGCAGCCTATGGTATTTTCCATTGGGGTCCAATTGCATGGGCAATATATTCAGTTACAGCATGTGCAATAGGTTATCTAATACATGTTAGAAAAAGTAAGGTTTTAAAAGCTAGTGAAGCCTGTCGAGGTGTATTAGGGGATAAAGTAAATGGACCAATTGGTAAATTGTTAGATGTGTTCTTTATCTTTGGTATTGTTGGTGCAGTTGCAACAAGTCTTGGATTAGGATCGCCGCTTATTACTGCTGCGATTGCCAATGTGTTTAATATAGAAGTGACACCTGTTATTGAAGTAATCGTGTTGTTATCGATTACAGGTTTGTTTGGTGTCAGCGCTTATTCAGGTTTGAAAAAAGGTATTAAAGTATTAAGTGACTTAAATGCTGTCGTAGCGATACTACTTGTTGTATTTGTATTTTTAGTAGGCAACACTCGTTTTATCGTAGATATGACAACAACAGCACTAGGGTTTGTAGCAACTAATTTCCCTAGAATGGCAACATGGTTGGATCCAGCAGGCGAATCAATGTTTCCACAGTATTGGACAGTTTTCTATTGGGCATGGTGGGGCGGTTATGCACCATTCTTAGGTATGTTCATTGCTAGAATTTCAAAAGGTAGAACCATCAAACAAATGATTATCGGTTCGATTATATTCGGATCACTTGGATGTATTGTATTCTTTGGTGTATTGGGTAACTATGGTATGAGTTTACAACTAGATGGTACGCTTGATGTTGTGAGTTCGTTAGAACAAATTGGTGCACCTCAAACGATTATTGCAATATTAGGAACTCTACCATTTGGGAAGCTGGTTATTGCGATTGTAGGCATCTTATGTATTATATTTGCTGCAACGTCATATGATTCAGCATCGTATATTATTGCAGCAAACACTCAAAAAACAGTTGAAAATGGCGAACCAATTAAGTGGTTAAGATTGGTTTGGGCGTTTGCATTGGCATTGATTCCAATGGGCTTTATCTTATTAAAAGCACCTTTGAATACTCTGCAGACAGCAACACTTGTCTTATCGATACCAGTAGCTTTTATTGTTATATGTTCTGCATTTTCATTTGTTAATCTAGTGAAGGAAGATATAAGATCTGGAAAGTTGAATCAAAAAGTCGTAACAAAGGATTTCCAAGAGATAATTGAAGAAAGCCAAGCGTCATAATATTCATAATAAAACCTTACTGTAGAAACAGCAGTAAGGTTTTTATGTGGATAGTGTTAAGTATGTTGTGGATATGAAGCACTTATACCGAGGTTATCCACATTGTTCTTAACAGACTCTTTATAAGTGGTTATCTTACAAACTTCTTAAGATTTGACGTGAATCTGATTAATTTCATAGAAAGCCTTGAGTATCAATTACCATAGTGGTAGACTTTCATTGTTCAGGAGGTTCCTATGAAGATAAAAGAACATCTGCCATTTGGTATATTATTGGCTGCAATACTGATTAAATTCAGTTGGTTTTATAATATGACAGCGGTTAGAAATCACTATATAATTATTGTTTTAATCACCTGTATTATTTATACTGGACTCCTCATTTTATTGTCAAAGAAACCTTGGTTGTCGATGAGTGTTTCTGTACTGTTGACTCTTCTATTTGAAGGGGAAGTGGTCTATTTTAGATATTTTAATAAATTGCTATCATTTAGTAATTTCAGTCAGGCCAAGTTTGTAGGCGATGTTTCCAATGTGATGTTTTCTCTTGTAAGGTTTGCTGATATTGTTTTGATTATTGATATAGTGGTTTTATTTATCATTTTATTTAAACATCAAGATGTTTTACATCTTAAAAGAAAATATAAAGCGATTACAGCATCGATGATTCTAATCATAGTTCCGTTTTTAACATTAGCATCTTTTGGTAATGAGTTTGCAGTAAGTGTAATGAACCAGGAGTTCTTTATGTACCATACAAAGGACGGCATTGAAGTATATGGTCATATGAATCAAGAGCTTATCGTTGAAGCGCCTGAACCGATAGAAGTAGAAGAAGAAGTCGTTGAAGAAGAAGTTGTTGAGGAAAAGGCTTATAAGGGTATCTTTGAAGGCAAGAATCTGATTACAATACAAGTGGAATCGTTACAAGATATGATGCTTTTAAGAACATATGATGATCAAGAAATCACACCGTTTTTAAATGCTTTGATTGCTCAGGACAGTTTTTATTTTTCAAGTTATTATCAACAACTCGGTAGAGGGAATACTTCTGATTCTGAGTTTTCAAGCCATAATTCCATGTATCCTTCTATGGATGGTATCTCTTATGAACGGTATCAAGACCTTGACTTCAAAGGATTACCTGTGTTACTTAAAAATAGAGGGTATGAAACACTTGCTTTTCATGGTAATGAAGCCGCATTTTGGTGCAGGGAAGAAGCGTATTCTAAACAAGGGTTTGATACATTTTATAGTTCAGAAAAGTTAGAGATGGAAGATGTGCTCGGTATGGGTTTATCAGATATGTCTTTATTTGCTCAAGGGACAAATATCCTAGAAACAATTGAAGGACCGTTTTATGGTTTCTTTATTACGCTAACCAATCATAATCCTTATGTGATACCAGAAGAGCTGATTAGTATTGATGTCTCTGAAGAAGATAAAAGTCAGTTGTTTGGGCGGTATATAGAAAGTGTTAGATATACAGATGAAGCGATTGAATCCTTTTACAATCAGTTAGAAGCCTCTGGTCTATTAGACAATAGTGTGATTATTATTTATGGTGATCACCATGGCATACCATCTATGGATCCTGAGTATAAACGTAGAATCTCAGAATACCTTGGTTATGAGTACGACTTTGATGAAATGATGAATATTCCGTTGATTATACATGCACCAGGAAGTGATGTTTCTTATCAATCGGATGATGTCTTTGATCAACAAGACCTACTGCCAACACTAGTTAATCTTTTTAACATAGAAGATGACTTGAACATGATGGGGCAAGATATGTTAAATACTGAAGATTATTTTGCCTTGTTCCAAACCTATATGCTCACAGGTTCATTTATGAAAGATGATATAGTATTTGAAATGTCCCGTGATGGTGTATTTGAAAACAGTAGAGCTTGGAATAGAAAAACAAGAGAACCGGTAGAGGTTTCAGAGTGTAGAGAAGGTTATAGTAGAGCACTGTATGAAATTGCACTCAGCCGATACTTACTTGAAAATAATCAAGTGATTAAAGAGCTGGAAGTAACTTCTGATATGAATCAATAATGAGGTTAACTCAACTTAATATAAAAAGAGACTCATCCAAAATTTGGATGAGTCTCTTTTTTATTTTAACAACAAAATGTTCCAACAAGATAAACTTTCGAAATAATTACAAAACTTTAAAATTTGTTGCATAAATTAGGTGTGTCGTATAGAATAGAGTGTTCCTGTTACGTAATGTAACGATCTATAGAAATGAATTCATATTAAAGGGGGATATATGAAAGGGAATAAAGCATTAGGGGTACCGTTTACAAAACGGATTCGGTTTAAGATAACCATATCAATTGTTGCATTAATCATATTAATTGTAACAATCACATCAGGTATTTTTTATCAGAGAAGTTACACGATGGTTCTTGATACCATCAGAAATGACGCAACATTAATTGCGGATCAAGTTGGAGCTGATATAAACGTCAATACACTGAACTCTCTTCAAACAGAAGAAGATATGACAAGTGAGGGATTTACCGAGCTAGGAGAGTATCTTGAGCATGTCATGAAGTTGTCTGGTGTTAAATATTTGTATATTATGAGAGAAAATGACGCTGGAGAGCTGACTTATATTATTGAAGGTGATGACTATAATTCGGATGATCCTACAACGATAGGAGATGTTGAAGATAATATCTATGAAGGGTATTCATTGGCATTTGATGGCAAGGCTAGTCAAGATGATGACATAACTTTAGACGATGATGGTTTTCTACTATCAGCCTATGCACCGATTAAAGATGGTAACAAAGTAATCGCAATAGTCGGTGTGGACTATGATGCCACGAAAGAATACAGTGAATTTCATTCGTTTAGAAATATGGTCATTATGATAGGGCTTATAATGATTGCTCTAGGTGTGTTGGTGAGCATGTTTATTTCAACAAAGCTGACCAAAACTATTATCAGCCTTGCTGAAAGAACTCAAAAGGTTTCTGAAGGTGACTTTACTGTTGAAATGATAAACAATAAGGATTCTTCTGAGTTAGGTTATCTGAACAATGCTTTTAATCATATGATTGATAATATCCATACACTGATCTTTAAAATTAAAGATACAGTAGATGTATTGGAAAACACATCAGGTACGCTGAACAGTTCGACATCTGAATTATCAGAAACGAGTCAAC
>Ga0209379_10000818_pt1 | contig 22688 bp, 24 predicted proteins | sample tdDd001_FD_187124 | JGI IMG/M metagenome (GOLD analysis project Ga0209379, IMG submission 187124) | Marine sediment microbial communities from the Atlantic coast under amendment with organic carbon and nitrate - tdDd00.1 (SPAdes)... | ecosystem: Environmental > Aquatic > Marine > Coastal >...
TGGATTACAAGACTATTTTGTTGACTTAGTTATAAGCGATGATGGATTTAAAAGGAAACCCGATCCAGAGGCTTTTACTTATTTGATTGAGAAACATGGGCTTAATAGAGCTGAAACACTCAGTGTTGGTGACCGACTGTTTGATGTTGAAGCGGGTAAAAATGCAGGCATAAAAGGGTGTTTAATACTGGATGCTTATAATGGACACCTCTGCGATCAAGTGGATTATACGACAAAAAACAGAGGCGAGATTGTTGACTTACCAATTTATGATGAATAAGTGGGGTGTGACAATATGAATATGATGAGTAAAAAACAGATTGTGTTATATGTTGTAATTATTACACTGGCATTGGGACATGGCTTAAAAATTATAAAGCAAAATTCCAAAGTTGATCAATTGACCACTCGAATAGAATCAATGCAGGGGCAACTCGAAGAGCAACTTCGAGTTATTTCGGAAATGAATACCGAAATTAAAACCCTTAAGTTGAATCAATTAGAAGTTGCTGTTGAAGATCCGACTTGGTTTTGGGATATCTACGGGTATCCTTCATCTCCGGAAGAAGTTTTACAGAGTCTAAGTAATGAAGACCGACTTATTCCGTTTAAAGGTGTATTAGGAGGAACCACGAGGTTTGTTGTTGCTGAGGCTCGAATTATTGATCCCTACTATGTTTATGTTCCTATTGATGATGGACATATGATGGGAGGGATGATTTTGAAATATGAATTTACAAATGATAACTCTATTATTTGGTCAGTGATTGATGGCTGGTGGCCTGATGATCTTGAAAATTAAATTGTGAATAAATAAACACTAATTCTGCAATTTGTGTTTGATTAATTGCCCTTTGGATATATATTCATGTGAGGTACAATGCGAGGTTTTCTCTGGAGGGATTAAGATGACACTAATCAACAAAAATCTAGATAAGGTCAGCAGAAGATTTATGAAAGCTGAAGTGGAGTGGGATATTGAGTGTGACAAACTAAGGTATTCAAAGGATCTAAATCATAGCGGAACCAGGGAGTTTTCTGAACTTCTTATGCGTGCGGTGGATGTTGGTGACGAGAGTTCACTGGCATTTGATTTAAAAGAACGACAATGCATTCGTGTTTATGACGCAATTTCAGATGGTAAAAATGTTTCATTGGTGAAAGTACCAGAAAACAGGTGTCATGAGTTATCGAAGAGTGAGTTCAATAAGTTTTACTTGCGAGGTTTATGTAGGCAGGCTGTTGATGAAGGTCTTAGTAAGATTGTGGTATTTGACGAATCCGTGGAACGTGTATACAGCTCTTCTAAACTCTTGAGTGATTTAAGAGCTGATATGGATATTGAAGATATTATGGGTGTGAGAAAGTCAGAAAAAAGAGTGTTTAATGTTGAAATGAAATAAAAGAAGGGCTGTTGGAAAACAGCCCTTCTTTTACTTTTTGTGATAGTTTTGTATTTTCAATTCAAAATATGAATGTTTTGTACTTGTGGCCCGTCAAATAATAAATAACCTAGAGATTTTAAATCTTTAAGAATATCAAGAATCTCATTACGATTGTGGACACCGCACATGTCTTCAATTGTAATGAGATCAGGCGATTTCCGATTGTGATAAATATAATCCCTGATTGCTCTATATGTAGCAATATGTATCTCTGTAATTTGAACAACAGCTTGCATGGTGCACCTCCATCTGCCAAAAGTCTTCCTGAAATATGTATTGTCTTTCTACCCGAATGGAACCTATGATTAAACTGGTATTTTTGAACAATCGTTTAAAGGTGATGGAATTAAGGTAGATATTAGATGAAAACTGACAAAATTATTGGGGGGTCACTATGAAGCATTCAACCATTTCGACACAGCATATTTTAAGGGATTTGAACGTAATTGCATCACTATTGAACCGTAAAAATATGGATGCTATTTTTGTTGATATTTACTCAAAAGATCAAATTGAACTTAATAACTGTGAAGAACGTCTTGTGCACTCGTTGAATAGATTGCCAAAAAACAATTATAGGGTTATAAAGTCGGAGGCAGATCTCCAAAGACTAAACATGGATAAGAATTCACTTGAAAACGGCGATTCTTACATAGATACACAATCTCTAACAAGCTATTCTGTTTTCGATTCTATGGGTGGAGAAATACTACTTCTTAATAGATATCAATTTATACTGGAATGGTCTAAAAAAATAAAGGCGCTTATTATTAATCCTGTTACATTGGCTCTTGTGAGTCGGTGGCGGGTCATATTTAATATCGCATTGCTCCTAGCGACACTCATAGCTTATAGAGAAATCCCATCTAATACACTTGTAAAATATTTTATTGGAGTGAACAACCCATTATATTTGCTGATTTGGGTTCCTTATATCTTACGCGTTGTGTTTGATATAAAATACCTTGGTCGTTTATACTTATTAATCACTGAAATGAGTCAAAAATTAATACCCCATTCAAGAAATAAGGAGAGTATACAGACAATTATTTTATCCTCATTGTATAAAGGATCTGTAGATCAACAATTAAGGTTAAGAGCCCTGTGTCGAGCACAAGGCGTAAACTTGCTGAGATTCAGGTTTGGGTCAAGTGATTCTGCAGAGGCTGCAAAAGAGCAGAATCTGGAGGCAGCGAGCTTGAATAAAGCTGATTTAATATTTGCGATCCCAGAAATGCCTGCAAAGGAAGTCACTCGTTTAATGGCAACTTTATCAGGTCTTAGTAGTAGCGAAGACCTCATTAATGAGGATGAAGAAGTGACTGACATGACTTTTGAGCCTATGGGATCTGATGTTCTTGAGATATTCAACATGTTTTCGCCTCTGATTCAAGGGTCACCTGAAGTTTGTTGGCGACTTTTCATAAACTATGAATTTCTATGTTATAGATTTAAGCTCAACGAGCGCGAAATGAAAATGCTTCCACTTGTTCTTGTAACAAAACTTTCAGATGTGGGGAAAAATTTGGAGCGCTCTGATAGCATCAAAGAAAAGTATAGAGAAGCGCATGTAGCATTCACAGCTGAAGAATTTGTGGTATTAGAATATCGTATAAGATCATATATTTCTTTATAAATAACTACATAAAGAACCACACAAATGACCACTTGCAACAGTGTATAACTGGTGATATGATTGGAATGTAATAGAGATATTTTTCCAATTGCACTGGAGGTTCATTTGATGATGTATGAGAGTGTTTTAGACACATTAAAAAATCGATATCGGGGATATTGGTGGCTAGGTGGGATTGTTATAGGTACATGTCTGCTTAGGGTTCCTATTTTAGGAGTCGGTATTTGGTTCTTTTCATTATTGATGTTTCTATTTTCATTAAGGTCTGATACCAATAAGGCATTAAGACTATATAATAAAGGGATGCAACACTTTAAGCAACAGCACTATACATATGCCTATGTTCTATTTAAGAAAGCTTATGGAATTGACAATGAAAATCCAAAGATTATTGAAATGTTGGTTGATTCAAATTTAAACATCGGAAAAGACCCACTTGAAGCGAGAATGCTTATTGATGAATTAGCTGTCAAATGGATAGATATCATAGGTGATGATAAGATTATTAGAATGCGAGAGCGATTGTCAATGTTGTCGGCTTCATAAAGATATAATCCCTGTAAAAAAATGAGGATTACAAAAGAATTTAGCTTAAATCATAGACCAACCTTAAAATAAGGTTGGTTTTTTTGTGTATATTTATGGTGACGAAATGACCAAAGTGGAGTTAAAATAATTGAAAACCAAGAAAAAGGGAGTGAAGGCGATTGAATATTATCATTCGTGACATGTCAGAAGAAGAAATACCTGAAATCGCAGTCATGACAGCGAATTCTACTATGGGAGAACTCTATTTTAAGTCTGATGTTAAAAAAATACAAAGAATCCTGGAAAATGCGAATCGAGATGAAAAAGTTCTTGTAGCTATTGTGGATAAGAAGCCTGCAGGATTTATCTGGTTTGACTTACGCGGCGTGTTTAGAATACACCCCTATGTTCATCTTCACTTTGTCAGGACAGATATGCGTGGTCAGGGCATTGGACGTAGTTTGGTCGAGGCCTTTGAGTCGAGTTCAAAAGAAATTAGCAACAAAACATTCTTGGCAGTGGCTGAATTCAATTACAGAGCAAGTGCATTATATGAAACTCTAGGCTATAAACAAGTGGGAACAATTCCTGGACTGTATCGTGAAGGTGTTGCAGAAAACCTATATATGAAAAATATCGGTAGTGAGTCGTAAGAAGGATTTAAATGAGCTGTGAGAGATATAGACCTTTGTGGTTATACGTGAATTGTGCTAGAATAGTCATACTTATGAGCTAGGAGGATAAGTATGACTATTTCAATAATTCTTGGATTAATTGTAGTATTTGCAGCCAGTTGTATACAAGGGATGACAAGCTTCGGATTTTCTTTACTTGCTGTGCCGTTACTCGGTTTTTTTATGCCGCTTAGTGTTATAGTGCCAATGCTTGTGATATTTAGCTTGCTGATGAATTTTATGATTCTTTTTAAGCTTAAATCCACACCAGATTTAAAAGCTATTGGTACAATACTGATTACAGGCATGATTGCTACGCCGCTTGGTGCTAATCTATTAAAGAATGCAAACCCTGACATTTTAAAATTTACGGTGGGCATTGTAATATTTTTATCAGCGATATTTATGTATAAAGGCTACAAATTGGAGATGAAAAACAAAACGGTCTCATTTTTAACCACTGGATTCATGAGTGGTCTGCTTAATGGGAGTATCTCTATGAGTGGTCCACCAGTGATTTTATTCATGACAAATGAAGGCGTTGAAAAAACACAGTTTCGAGTGAATTTGACCAGCTACTTCTTTGCAATAAACATCGTCACTGTACTCGTATTCTATTTTAATGGACAACTCGGCCCTGAAGTACTTTCTACTTCAGCACTGCTTTTTCCAGCACTTGTTGTTGGAGTTATTGCCGGTGTGACACTTGGAAACAAGGCGAAAGAAGAAAAGTTTAGAACATTTACGATTTTTTTAATTATGGCAATGGGCTTATTGTCAGTTCTATCATCGAATCCACAATCGTGGTTGTTTTAGGTGAAAATCAGTACAATTACAGATAATATGAAGTTTGAAGAACTGTTCTCATTGAGACAGTTCTTTTTTATTGCCGGAGTTGTTTGAAAATTACAAAACTTCGTGGTATTATTGATATGAAACGGGAAAAATTGACAATAGGGGGATGAAATTATGCATAAGACAAAGAGATTAAAGAAGTCTATCGTATCCATGCTTTTGGTACTGGTGCTCGTTGTGGGCCAGACTGTTGCCTTTGCGGATACAGAACTCATTACTAGGTCTGAAGCAAGTGAAATGTATAAGTGGGACCTAACAGATATCTATGAGTCAAAGGAAGCCTTTATGAAGGATGTTAAAGTCTTGGAGGATGAGCTGTTTCCGAAATATGAAAAATACGTTGGTAAGTTAGACAATGTAGATACGCTTGTAGAATTATTTGCACTTGATCAAGAAGCATCAAGAACATTATTTAATGCTTATGTTTATGCGAATTTATCTGTTGACCTTGATCAAACAAATAATGACGCAATTGAAATGACTTCAATCACAAGTGGGTTATATGGACAATATCTTTCAGCGCAATCATTTGTAGAGCCTGAAATACTTGAGTTGGACGAAACGGTTATAAGAACATTCATGGAAGATGAGCGTCTTGCTGACATGAATATGTACCTTAGTGGTTTGCTCAATCAAAAAGAACATATTCTTTCACAAGAAGAAGAAAAAATTCTTTCGTTGGCAGCGGAAATGGCTGGATCACCACGAAATGTCTTTGATAAGGTGACAATTGCTGATAAAGAACAAGTTTTTATTATTAATAAAGATGGTGAAGAAGTTGAATTAACACCTGGTGTGTTCAGTCAAGCCATTGAAGACACGGATAGAGACTATCGAGCTAACGCGGCAGAGGTGAGATATAGTGTTTATGAAAAAATAAACAATACACTTGCTGCAACATATGAGGCTGAAATTAAGAAAAATGTATTTTTCTCAAAAGCCAGAGGTTTTGATTCTTCAATCGAAGCATCTTTGAATGCTGAGTCCATTCCACAATCTGTTTATGACAACCTTGTGAAGTCTGTAAATGGAAACTTAGACTATCTTCATAAGTACTACGCTGTACGAAAAAAAGCCTTAGCTTATGATGATCTATATTACTATGATGCATACGTTCCACTCACAGACGACTACCGTATGGAAATAACGTATGATGATGCAGCAACGATGATTGCAACAGCACTTAAACCTCTTGGAGAGAAATATGTGACAGACTTTAATAGTGGTATTGCTAACCAATGGGTTGACGCATATGAAGATGACAATAAATACACTGGCGGATACCAATGGGGTACATATGATACGCATCCATTTATCCTAATGAATTATGATAATACATTAAACAGTGCACTTACATTGGCTCATGAAATGGGTCACGCAATGAATTCAAAGTATTCAAATGACACTCAGCCTTATCCTATGGCAGATTATTCTATTTTTACGGCCGAGGTTGCTTCTACAGTGAATGAAATGTTGGTTATGGATTATCTTATCGAAAATGCTAAAACAGACGAAGAAAAGCTATTCTTAGTCAATCAGCAAATCGAAAATATTCGTGGCACAGTATTTGTACAAGTTATGTTCTCAGAATTTGAGAAGCGTACTCATGAGATGGTTGAAAGTGGAGAACCGATTTCACCTGATGCTCTAAATACATTATGGATGGAACTTTTAACGAAGTATTATGGCTCTTCTTATACAACATTAGAGTATCAAAAGTATGGTTGGTCTAGAATTCCACACTTCTACATGAATTTCTACGTGTACAAGTATGCAACATCTATGTCAGCGGCATATTCTATTGTTAATAGAATTAAAGCTGGTGAAGAAAATGCTGTAGAGGACTATCTGACATTCCTAGGTGCTGGTGGATCTGATGAACCGATTAACATTCTTAAAGCAGCTGGTGTTGATATGAATAATTCAGAGCCTGTTGATTCAATTCTTATATACTTTGGCGAATTGGTTGATGAACTCGAAACTCTACTTGACGAAAAGGCAGCGTCTCAACCGAATACAACAGTCTATGTTGTTCAATCTGGCGATATGTTATGGGAAATTGCTGAGAACTATGGAACAACGTGGGAAAATTTAGTTGAAATAAACAATTTATTAAATGCTAATCTCATATATGGCGGGTTAGAACTGCAAGTTCCAGTAAAATAATTTAAATTGTAACCAAACGGATATTGAAATCACCTCAAGTCACAAATATAATGTGAATTGAGGTGATTTTTTATGCCATTTACTCCAGCACATGCTGTAGTGAGCTTGCCATTTGTAAGGCGAATGCGCGCGTTCAGCATACTTGGTCTAATATTAGGTTCTATGGCTCCTGATTTTGAATACTTTTTAATGATGCAACCCACTTCAATGGGTGGGCATACCATACTTGGATTTTTTATTTTAAATGTACCAATATGTATTTTAACAGCTATTCTTTACTTAAATGTACTAGAAGACGGATTGATTCAGCTTTTACCGAGTTTTATAGCAAAGAAATGGCCTAGATTCGGACGAAATATCCAGACCTATGCCATCGCTGAGTGGATCAGTTTTGTTTATTGGGCTTTGGTTGGAATGCTCACACACGTCGGGTGGGATGCATTCACGCATAGTTCCGGTATTGCTGTTGCCAATCTACCGATTTTAACTGCCCAAATAAAATTTGGAATATATGAAATTCCGGTGTATAAGATGCTTCAGCATGGAGGTACATTGTTTGGACTGGGGAGCATTGGAGTATATTTATTACTTCGTCCGAGTCGTAAGCGAATGCCACAAAACTGTTGTAATAAGCTATACATGCGACTCAGTTTTATGGTGCTGATAGGATCATTATCTGTAGTGAGATACGCCGTGTTTAAAGCACCAAATTCTATTTATAATTATGGCGCTTGGATCGTCTCAATAATGACGTATTCCTTGTTATCTTGGACTATTATTTCTCTTATTTTGAAGAAGCGCGCTCATCGAGTAATATGAGAATTTCTGGCCAATCAATGCCTTTTTCGACCATCATCACTGTTAAGTGATAGAGAAGATCCCCTATCTCACCGATGAGTTCTTCCTCATTTTCCGATAGTGCGGCAATGATGATTTCAGACGATTCTTCACCGACTTTTTTCAGAATTTTACCAAGACCACTGTCGATCAAGTAATTTGTATAAGATCCTTCAATTGGATTGGCCTTTCGATCAACAACTGTATTCATTAACTCTTCAAGCGTGCGTCCTGAATTCGATGCACGCTTTTGTGTTGTGCTTTTTACTGGGTTAACATTCATTACATTAGAATAAAAGCAAGATACTTCTCCAGTGTGACAAGTTGGCCCAGCCGGAACTGCTTGGATCAATAGGGTGTCAGAGTCACAGTCGATCTGAATTTTGGAGACTGTCAGTGTATTGCCAGAACTTTCTCCCTTTACCCATAGTGTTTTTCGACTTCGCGAGTAGAAAGTGACAAGGTTTGTATCTATTGTTTGTTTTAATGAGATTTCATTCATATAACCAAGCATGAGTACCTGCAATGTGTCAACATCTTGAACTATGACAGGCAGTAATCCTTGATCGTTCCATTTAATATTAGGCAGAGATATATTCATATTATGTCCTCGCTTTATTTGGACTCAATTTTAAGTCGCATAGGGATATTTTTAAGAGATAGATAATCTTTTAAATCAGGGATGTCAATTTCTCCGTAGTGGAAAACAGAAGCCGCAAGTGCACCGTCTGCACCAGCTTCGTAGGCTTCGTAAAAGTGCTTTTTCATTCCAGCGCCCCCTGAGGCGATAACAGGAACATTAACTGCATTTGAAATCATTTTTATGATATCCAGATCATATCCACTTTTTACACCATCTTCATCGATAGAATTAATAACTATTTCACCAGCGCCTAGAGCCACACCTTCAATGGCCCACTCAAGAGCGCTAAGACCAGTGTCTTTTCGACCGCCGTGAGTTACGATTTTCCATTCATTATTCGTTCGCTTCACATCCATAGAAAGAACCACACATTGAGCACCGAATTTAAGTGCTGCTTCTCTTATGAGTTCAGGGTTAGCCACTGCAGCAGAATTAATAGAAACTTTATCTGCACCTGCATTAAGAACAGCTGTAAAATCATCAAGGGTTCGTATTCCGCCACCAATCATAAACGGAATATTAATGGCCTTGGCAACATCGCGAATAATATCAAGAAAAATACCTCGACCCTCGTGAGTTGCTGTAATATCGTAAAAAACAAGTTCGTCAGCACCTTGTTTGGCGTAACGCTCCGCAAGATAGACTGGATCTTCAACTTGTCGAATGGATTTAAACCTGGTTCCTTTTACAACCTGACCGTCTTTTACATCAAGACAGGGTATGATTCTTTTACAAAGCATTGGACTGTCCTTTCTTGTCGTAGTAATCTTCAACCTTTTGCAGGTTGATTTCACCTTCATAAAGTGCCTTGCCTACAATGGCATCTGTTATACCTATAGATTCTAATTTCAGTAGGTCTTTCTCGCAGGATACACCACCTGAGGCGATGACTGTCCCTTTAAAAGTACGATTGGCCTTTTGTAAGGCTTCAACGTTTGGTCCAATCATAGCACCGTCACGTGCAATGTCTGTATATACTACTGTTTGAACACCAATGGTATTAAGCTCTTCAAAAAACTCTAGAGCTGTCTTTTTCGATGATTTTACCCAGCCGTCGGTTGTGACATAGCCGTCTTTTGCATCAACAGAAACGACGATTTTTTTACCGTACTCAGCAACAAGAATTTTCAAAAGTTCAGGATTGTTAATAGCCATAGTGCCTAATATAATGCGGTCAAGACCTGCGTCGAGGTATGTTTTCACATCTTCAACTGATCGAATGCCTCCACCAACTTGAAGGGGGAGTGATGTAGATTTTCGAATGGCAAGTATGGCAGTTCTTGCGGATTCAAGCCCATTAAAAGCACCATCAAGATCTACTAGGTGCAATCGTTTTGCGCCTTGTTTAATCCATGTAAGAGCCATTTTTGTTGGGTCGTCTCCGTATTCTGTGACCTGATCTGCCTGGCCTTGGTACAGTCGTACACATTTTCCGTTTTTGATATCTATTGCAGGGTAGATTTTCATTTATGCCTCCATAAGTTCAATAAAATTTCTGAGTAGAGTTTCACCAGCTGTCCCACTCTTTTCAGGGTGAAACTGCATGCCGAACATATTATTTTTTCGAATGGTTGCAGGGACTTTAACGCCATAATCGGCAACTTGAAGTACATCTTCTGCACAGTTGTCTGTTAAGTAATATGAATGTACAAAGTATGCGTAAACGGGGGATTCAAGAGACTTAAGAAGCGGGTCGTCAGTTAACGACTCAAGTTGATTCCAACCCATATGAGGTACTTTGAAGGGAACTTCAAGCTTTTTGATATTTCCTTTGAAGATCCCAAGCCCTTTTGTTTTACCGTCTTCATAACTCACTTCGCACATCAGTTGCATGCCTAAGCAAATACCGAGTGTCGGTTTATTCGCATAAGAGCGCTCAAGTACAACTTTGTCGAGTCCTGACTCTACGAGACTTTTCATAGCATCCTTAAAAGCACCAACACCTGGGAGAACCGCGCCACTAGCACTCATTATAATGTTCGGATTTGAGGTTACTATGGAATCTATGCCTAATCTTTCAAATGCATTTCTGACGTTTTGAATATTCCCAACGCCATAATCTATTATCGCTATCATTTGTAGCCTCCTATGTGACTCCTAATATCTATTAGAGTATCCCTTTCGTTGATGGAACAGATGCGTTTTCGGAGCTGTCCACAATTTGGACTGCTGCCTTAAGTGATCGGGCAAATCCTTTGAATACAGCTTCAAGCATGTGGTGTGTGTTGCCATCTTCAAGACTTTTGATATGAAGTGTTAATCCTGAAGCTCTTGAAAATCCATTGAAAAACTCATATATTGATTCAGTTTCCAGTGTTCCGAGACGCTCTGTTTGAAGTGGAACAGTATACTTCAAGTAACTTCTTCCGCTAAAATCAAGAGCAACAAGCATAAGACATTCATCCATAGGTGTAATTGAGTCAGCGTATCTAGCTATTCCAGCTTTTGTTCCCAGAGCTTTAAGAAATGTTTCTCCAAGAGCAATGCCAACATCCTCTACGGTGTGATGACAGTCAATGTGGAGGTCTCCCACACAATTAATATCAATATCAATACCACTATGACGCGAAAGCTGTTCGAGCATATGGTCGAAGAATCCTATTCCAGTTGAAATGTTGTATTTTCCATTACCGTCCAAATTGATTGATATTTCTATCTTGGTTTCAGCGGTGACTCGGGAAACGTTCGCTTTACGTGATGTCAAATTCATGCTGAGACAACCTTTCTTATAATATCTACAACTTGTGAGTTCACTTTCGGTTGAGTGATTGCAAACCGAAGGCAATTTTCCAAGTTTTTGTCATGTGCAAAGTTTCGTACTATAAAACCTTCATCAGTGAGTGCGGTGTAAATGTCAGTTGTAAGGTTTGATCTTAGTAAGATATAGTTTCCGAATGAAGGAAAAACTTCAATGCGGCCAGTGTTTTCTTGTAGAGCTGAAAGTGCGCCGTATATTCGCATACGTTCACGTCGAATATTTTTTACAATTTGAATCAAACGCTCCTTGTTTTCTAGGAGCACAATTGCTGACTCTTGCGAAACTGTAGATAGGTTAAAGGGCATTTTGACTTTGTTCATTTCCTCGATCATTTTAGGTGCGGCAATGCCGTATCCTACACGTAGAGCAGCAGCACCAAAAGCTTTTGACAATGTACGCATAATAACGACTTTGTCTTTATTGTATTCCTTACCAAGCAAGCTAACTTGTGAAAATTCAACATAAGCTTCATCAACGACCACGATGCCAGGTACAGAATCTATAATTCGGTTTATATCACGAATGGAGAACAGGTATCCCGTGGGATTATTTGGATTGCAAATAAAAGTGATGGAAGCATTTTCCTTTACTGAAGTATTAATGATTTCATCAATATTTGGAGAAAGATCATCATTTGGATCAACTGCACATGTTTTACAGCCTCGAATTTCTGACATAACGGTATATTCAATGAAGGTCGGACTGTGAATCACGATAGAATCACCAGCTTTTGAGTAACACTCGAAAATAATTTTAATCAGTTCATCTGATCCGTTTGTGCATATGAGCTCTGCCTCAGAGACACCTGTGTAGTCTGAAAGTTCCTTTTTCAAACGATTTGCATCTGGGTCAGGATAAACATGTAGATCAATGTCAGATAGTCGTTCTATAAGTGTGTCTTTAATCTCAGACAGAGGATTGTACCAGTTTTCATTGGCATGTAGTCTTATTTGACTCATATTAGGTGCACCTCACTTTCACGGCATTGGCATGGGCAGTGAGCCCTTCTAAATTGGCAAAGCTCTGTAATGATTCGGATAATTCTGTTAATGCTTCCTGCGTAAATGACAAATAACTTGGTCTTTTAATGAAATCATAAACGCCGAGTGGTGAAGCATATCGTGCAGCGCCACTGGTTGGAAGTGTATGGTTTGGACCAGCCATATAGTCTCCAAGTGTTTCAGGTGTGAATGCTCCAAGGAAAATCGATCCTGCATTTGTCACACGGTCAATGTAGCTTCTCGGATTTTCAATTTGAAGTTCGAGGTGTTCTGGCGCGATAAGGTTAGAAAGCTCAATCGCTTGATCAATCGATTCTACAATATAGGCTTTTGCAAGCTTAAGACTTTCCTGAAGTATTTCATTTCTACTCAGCTCAGATGCTTGTCTTTTAAGTTCTTGTTTCACAGATTGTGCTTGGATTTCTGACGTGGTCACAAGTATCATTCCAGCACGCTCATCGTGTTCGCCCTGGGCAAGAAGGTCTGCTGCTATCCAACTTGGATTTGCTTTCTCATCTGCAATAACAAGAACTTCACTGGGTCCTGCAATCATATCGATATCGACAAGGCCATAAACCTGTCGTTTCGCCTCAGCGACATACACGTTGCCGGGTCCAACGATTTTATCTACAGAAACTATTGAATCCGTTCCCATAGCTGCAGCAGCAACGGCTTGTGCACCACCCAGTTTATAGACTTCTTTTATACCAAGAACATAGGCCGCAGCAAGAACTCCTGCATTTATGACGCCATTTGATCCTGCTGGTGTAAAGATTGCAATTCGCTTAACACCTGCAATTTGTGCAGGGATGGCATTCATAAGGACTGATGAAGGATAAGCGGCTTTTCCACCTGGAACATAAAGTGCCACAGACTCAAGAGGACGTACGAGTTGACCCATACATTGTCCTTCTCGAGGGGTGATTTCCCATGGCTCAGACATCTGATTGCTATGAAAACGCGTAATATTGTCTCGAGACTGTTTTAATATTTCAATAAAAGAGTTTGGTATCTCTGAAAGTGCACTTTTAAATTCTTCGTCCGTCACTAGGAATGTGTCGGATTCGAATCCGTCAAATTTCTTTGTGTAAGCATTCACAGCATTGTCACCATCGACTTGAACAGCTTTCAGTATTTCTGACACTGTTTTAATGATGTTTGCTTCCGGTAGAAAGCTATTTGATAGTTCCTTTTTAATTTTAGGAAAATCTTCGGGTGTGATACATTGTATGTTCATATTTAAACCTCCAAACTGAGCTGTAATTTCAAAGTGTTCATAAACTCAAGGATTAAGTCGGTGTTTGTCTTGTAACGAATTTTATTTGCAATAAGCCTCGAACTAATCGGTTTGATACTTTCAATAACTTTAAGATTGTTTTCTTCAAGAGTACGCCCGGTTTCCACTATGTCAATAATGCAGTCTGACAAGCCGACGATGGGGCCCAGCTCAACAGAACCTTCAAGTGGAATGACTTGACCTTGAATCCCTTTACTCTCTAAGAATGCATAGGACTGAACTGGATACTTTGATGCAATTTTGAGGAATGATATTTTGTTATAGTCAAATTCTTCATAAGCCGCAAGACATAGATCACATTTTCCGATTTGAAGATCCATGAGTTCGTAGATTTGATATGTTTTTTCATCAATCACATCTTTACCGACAATCCCAATATCTACAACGCCTAGTTCTACATACGTTGGAACATCAGCAGATTTGACAAACAGCATATCTATTGTTTTATCTTCATCCATAATACGAAGGCTTCGACCTGGATCATCTGGTAATGTATATCCAGCTTTACAAAGTGCTTTCATTGTTTGTTTTGCGACACGGCCTTTGGCAACGGCAATTTTAAGCGGATTAGTGGATTGAACTTGGGACATATTGGTCTTCCACCTTTCTAATAAACTGTTCAAAAGAGGATTTGCTAAAAGTGTTCATTCTCTGGTTCATGATTTCAAGTTGTCCTTTCGAAATTCGAACAACTTCTTCAGCGTCGCTTGCTGCTGACTTAGTTGAGAAATCTAATTGTTCGTCAGCTGTTACGATATATCCCATTTCTCTAAGCAGATCGGAGAGTTTAAAAGCATTCTTTCGATCCTCTTTAGCGTAGTAAATTGCAAAGTCTTTTGTGTAAAAGTTTGAATTTTTAAGTTGTTTCATTTCAATCACCTCGTTGATTTCGTTTAAGTAGAGTGCGATGCCACATGCTGCTAAACCGTATCCGAATGCGTTGTCATAACGACCGCCTGCAGCTAAAACTTGTCCGCTATCTGCTGTGTAAACTTTGTAGATAGAGCTGGTATAGTAGCTGTACGTATTTGTAAATGAGAAATCTATTCGAATCATTGACTTGTCAAAACCGTAGTCTATCAATGATTCGTAAAGCACTTCAACACGTTGAATTGCAGCTTGCGCGGCTTCGCTCAGTGCGATTTGTTTTGCACGTTCGATGGTCGCTTTTGGTGGTCCAAAGAGTTGCGGTAGTATCATAAAAGCTGATTTTGTTTCGTCAGGCATATTCGTTGATTCAATAAGCGATTGAAGTTCAGGTAAATTTTTAGAATCAATCAAATTTCTAATTTTCATCTTGGTGTTATCTTCGATCATGCATGACTCAAGAAGTATCTCTGTGAACTTAGTATTTCCAAGATCAATTACAATTTTTCCGATGCCGCTTTTTTCTAGTACACGACAAGCCACACGTATTGTTTCTGCTTCACTAAGTACAGTGTCAGAGTCGTAAACTTCGAGTCCGCATTGAAGGTTTTCTACAGTGTGGCCATTGTTTGTTCGCCAGTTTAACTTACTTGTAGAGTAGGCGTATTTCTGAACAAGGCTCCCTGTACGTTTATTTTGTGATGCGAGTCTGGTAACGAAATGGGTAGGATCGGATTTAACTGTGTAAATGTTCCCATCTGGACCTGTATATTTGACACTTCGTCTGAGTGCATCAGGATAATATGATGTAATCTCCTGATAGGATGTAACGCTTCCAGGGATGATGGATGTATAACCATGCAATTTTGACTCTGTTCTGAATATTTCGGTAATTGTTTCAACACGTCTAAATGCGTCGATAGAAAATGATATAGGCACTGTTCTCCTCCTTGGTTTATGTTAAATGTTGGTTTTTCACTGGAAAAAGGTAATAAAAAAAGCCGTATGGGCTAAACGCCCATACGGCTTACCGTTACCGGTTCACCATCAGACGCGAGCTCTAAAACACGACGTGTAGAGCTTGCATCCGATGTAAAATATCAATCAGATTAACAAACTCGCAAATAATGGTGATGATGATGAAGTTGTACAAAAATAGATTGGTTTGAGAAATTCATATTTATGCACCTCGATTAGTTTTTTTGAATCATATCATGCTGTGCAGGCGCATGTCAATAGAATTACAGAAATTATTATCTCTATAATTCCAGATCGGTCGGGTATATAGCTAAATGAATTGGAAATAATAGAAACTTTACGTAGCGTTTTAAAAATGCATAATTAAGGAAAAATTATAATATGTAGAATAGATGCGTGATATAATTCAAGTATCAATAGGAGGGTTATACATGGGAAAACGAATACTGGTTGTAGATGACGCCATGTTTATGCGAAAAATGTTAGGTGATATATTAAGGAATGCCGGACATGAAGTAGTTGGGGAAGCATGTAATGGCAATGAAGCATTACAAATGTATCGTGAATATTTACCTGACTTGGTAACTATGGATATAACAATGCCTGAGTGTAATGGAATAGATGGCGTAAAGAAAATTAAGGGTGAGTTTCCAGATGCGATTGTATTAATGGTCAGCGCGATGGGGCAAGAAAATATGGTTATTGAATCTGTTCAGTCTGGCGCGAAGGGATTTATTGTGAAACCTTTTGATACAGATAAAATACTGACAACGATTTCAAGATTAGCCAAATGAAAATTTAATAAAAAGAGCAGTCTACGATTAACTGGTAGACTGCTCTTTCTTATGATTGGATTTTTTTAGTCTGCAAATGGTGCGTTAAACTGAATGCTTGTAATTGTAACGGAGGTTTCTTTCATCAAATCGAGGAGCGGCGAGTCCTCAAGCTTAACATCTTTTTTCAGTATTTTTAAAATAGGTCGGAGTGGGAAGTTCGGATTAACCAACTCAACCACAGCAACGTGACCATTGCTCAAGTTGACAAGGGTTCCTTCCGGGTAAGGAATAACTTTTCGAGTGAAAACTTGAGCCATTTCAAAGTCGAAATGTGTGCCCGCGGCTCCCATAATATACTCAATGGCTTCATTAGGAGGCAGAGCTTTTGAATTAGGAGTATCTGAAGTCATTGCATCATAACAATCAGCAATGGCTACAATACGTGAGAACCTATGTATATGTTCACCAGACATACCTTTTGGGTACCCTGTTCCGTCAAAGCGTTCGTGATGTTGTAATGAGACCACTCGTGATGCACTATTAATGCCGTAATGTTCCTTAAGATAGTCATATCCAAGATTGGTGTGACTTCTGATTTTATCCATTTCTTCTGCTGTGTAGTTTCCGCGCTTGTTTACGACATTCCTTGGTAAGAAAGCTTTGCCGATATCATGCATTAAAGCACCGAAAAATAAAGGGAAAAGATCATCCTTACGAAGTTTTAATTCAATTCCTAATATGAGAGAGAGTATGGCTGTGTTCAGAGAATGTTGATATGTGTAGGTATCAATATTTTTAATATCAACCAAATTGATCATGATGTTGCGATTGGAAGTCATCTCTTCAACTATATGCGTAGACATGTACTTCAAGTTATCCATATACTTTTCCATACCTGTCACCATTAAGCGTTTTTTTAGTTTCAGGTCTTCTGTTTTTGAACGCGTATTAAATCGTTCTATATTCTCAAATGTTTCTTTAATTGCGAGAACAGTTTTTTGGCGTACTTCAGGCTTGATGATATCATTGATCTCTTGATCACTATATTCATCATCTATATAAACAGAGAGTACGTTATTTTCTTCAACACGGGTTATGAGAGAATCATTAAGGACCACACCTTTTTTGAGGAGTATAGTGCCTTGTGAATTCATAATATCTTTTCCAATGGCCGTACCATCGACCACACATCCTATGGGAACTAATCGCATGTCTTCAACCTTTCAAATAACTTAAAATCAATGATTACTTATTAATATGTCCCATACATTATAACACCCTTGCCAGAGTCAATGTTAAATATGTACTGATAAATTGACTCATTCGGGTTGGTTAGAGTAGCTATATGAGAATATAAATGTTGTAATGTTGGAAAAGTAGTAAAATTATGTGTCGATGAGTATGCTATAATATACGTGGTAAAATGATGGGAAATGCAATTGGAGGCAGCTTATATGAACAAAAAACAGTTACAGACAATCGGATTAGTATTGTTACTCCCTATAGTTTTTGCAGGCGTGGGTTATTTTGGAATGAAAGTGTTTTTATCAGGCTCTGGACCCCAAACGGTTGAACCGAGTGAAGAACGCATTGTATCAGAAATACCTGCTCAAGAGGATTCTCTAATAACGGGTGGTCAAGAAGATTCTAAAGACAAAGATGTTGTGAAACCTGTGGATGACGTGAAACCAGCAGATGACACAACTGGTAGTGTTACAGATGAAACTTCATCAAATGATTCTGTTGAAGTGAATGATAATGATGCAGATAATGGTGTTTCAAATGCTGAAAAGACAACACCTGAAGTTAATAATGAAAGTTACAAATTTAAGAGTATGGATGTATTTAGCCTTCAAGTTGGGAGCTATTCATCACTCAGTAATGCAAATAAACATGTGGAGTCACTTCAAACAGACGGATTATCGGCATACGTATTTTCAGGAAATAATTATAAAGTTATGATCGGAGTTAGTGAAAGCCGCGATGGCGTAGCCGAGTTAAAAAATAGTATTATTGATAAAGTACCTGACGCTTTTGTAAAAGGAATTATGGTTGTTCCAGACTCAATCGTTTATTCAGATTCCGAAACAACTCAAAAAGAACAGTTTGATGTCGTGATAACTTTATATATGGAAAGACTCCAAAACAATTTGAAGTTTATATCAGAAATTAAAAGTGTAGACACGGTTCAAGTTCAAACTTCACTTAATGAGGATATACAAAAGAACGATGAAATTCTTACATCGATCTCAGCATTAAATGAAATGGGCTCGTTTGAGATGCCACTTGCTAAGTTAACATCTAGTTTAGAAATCACACAGAGCAAACTTCGACAATACATTAACGAGGAAAACGCAACTGATAAAATATTCGGACTATATATTAGAGAAATAATGCAGTTTAATGAGTTAAATTAGAGAACAGGTAAAAGCGAATTGATATTGGCTTTTACCTGTTTTTTTACGTAAAGAGTAAAATGTGCATAGAACGCATAAAAAATCATCACCGAATTATGAAATATCTATTTTTCTTTATTTGAAAAAACTGTACAATGAGAATGTTAGGAATTTGTCAAACATTCAGATAATTCAAAGTCTGTTACACATTTAACATTGTAGATCTCTATACATAAGTTTTTTCAATGCCTCCACTATAATTTTAGATTGACTTGGCATGGAATTGTAGTAAAATAATTAGAGGTGCTACTTAAAAATTTGTGTTGTGTATACAGTATTCTTAACACAGAAAACGTTTGCAACTGCACGACCTGACTGGATTGTGGAATTAATTTTATGCAACAAAAGTCAGGTGAAAATTTATTCATCAGAGTCGTTTGCGTAATTTGTAAGTAATATTCTAGGATATTTTGTATTGATACTTATGAAATGTTTATATGGATGCATGCAAACTTCTGACCCAGGTAGGGCTGGGATAAAAATTATTGTTGTATACCCGAGTTAGGGTGTTGTGAGTTCAGAAGCTTTCTACTTTTAAATAGAGAGACTTCACAGTTAAAATGTAAAAGGGGTGAACTATCATGGGTCTACTGTCTTTTATAGGTGGAATTCATCCGCCGCATGCCAAAAAGGCGTCGGAGAAAAAAGCGATTCTAAAAGCGATTGAGCCAAAGATCGTAAGGATTCCATTAAGACAGCACATCGGCGCACCTTGTGATCCTGCTGTTAAAAAAGGGGATTACGTAAAGGTTGGCCAGGAGATCGGATCTGTATCGTCTTTCGTCTGTGCTCCAATTCATAGTAGTGTATCCGGTACTGTTATCGATGTTAAGAAAGTCGATGTACTGGGTGGACAAGAACTGTGTGTGATCATTGAGTCGGATGGTAAGAACGATCTTCATGAATCTGTGCAGCCAAAAGGTGAACTAGATTCTCTTGAACCAAAACGAATAATTGAAATTATTCGTGATTCCGGCATTGTTGGCATGGGTGGGGCTGGATTCCCAACACATGTTAAATTGTCGCCTCCACCAGAAAAAGCAATTGAAACTGTCATCTTAAATGGTGCTGAATGTGAGCCTTATTTGACAGCTGACCACAGATTGATGCTTGAATCACCTGAGAAGATCGTATTCGGTCTTAAGGCGATCATGAAAGCAGTTGGTGTTGAAAAAGGATACATAGGTATTGAAAATAACAAGCCAGATGCCATTGAAGCCATGAAAGTGGCTGCCAAAGGGGAGAATGGTATTGAGGTAGTTGGTCTACATACTAAATACCCTCAAGGTGCTGAAAAACAGCTTATTTATGCATGTACTAAGCGTGAAGTACCATCGGGCGGTCTGCCTATGGACGCTGGAGCCGTTGTTAACAATGTCGCTACAGCTGCTGCCGTTTCTGATGCTATTCAGTTAGGTATGCCAAGCGTTGAAAGAATTTGTACTGTAACTGGTTCGGGCATTGTTGATGCTCAAAATTTACTTATTAAAGTAGGTACTGAGCTATCTGAAATTGTTGAGCAGTGCGGTGGATACAAAGGCACACCAGGTAAAGTAATTCTTGGCGGTCCAATGATGGGTATTGCAACTCACACTGACAAGATTCCTTCTACAAAAACAACATCAGGGGTTCTTGTGTTTACGCCTGAAGAGGCTAAACTCCCTGAAACTGTAAACTGTATCAAATGCGGTAAATGTGTTGAGATTTGTCCAGCATTTTTACAGCCAGCGGCACTCAGTGCTTATAGCTTAAAAGGTATGTATGAGCAGGCGGAAAAAATTAATGCTCTTGACTGTATCGAATGTGGCTCTTGTTCATTCGTTTGTCCGTCAAAGCGTCCTCTGCTTCATTCTATAAGAGTTGGTAAGCGTGAAGTTCTTGCTGCACGCAGAAGATCGAAATAGTAGGAGGTTGAAACGATGGAACAAAGATTAACGGTATCGTCATCTCCACATATCAGGTCAAAAGACTCAGTCAATTCGATTATGAGAGATGTTGTCATCGCACTGACGCCAGCTACGGCGTTCGGTATTTATAAATTTGGTATGAATGCATTCATGGTTGTTGCGGTTGCAATTATTGCTGCAATGGTTACTGAAGCGGCAATTCAAAAAATGAGAGGCGTTCCAGTAACTGTTACAGACTGGTCTGCAGCTCTAACGGGTTTACTCCTCGCAATGAACGTTCCTGCGTCTGCACCTTGGTGGATTCCGGTAATAGGTAGTGTTTTTGCCATTGCCATTGTAAAACAAGCATTTGGTGGCCTTGGCCATAACTTTATGAACCCTGCTCTTGCGGCTAGAGCGATGCTTATGGCATCTTGGCCTGTGAGAATGACAGCATGGGTTAAACCTGGTCTACCAGCAGTAGGTCCTGATGCTGTTTCGACTGCAACACCGCTTGCTATGCTTAAGGACAGCTATGCATTTGATGTGTCTGCTGCAGTGAGCTCAAGCTCTTTACAAGCGCCAGGTCTGATGGATGTTCTAGTTGGTAATGTAGCAGGATGTATTGGTGAAGTTTCAGCGGTTCTTCTAATTCTAGGTGGTCTTTATCTAATATGGAGAAAAGTCATCTCATGGAGAATTCCTACAATCTACATTGGTACAGTTGCAATTCTTACATTCATACTTGGCGGATTCGATATTAACCTTGTGTTGTATCATTTATTCGCAGGCGGTCTAATGTTAGGCGCGTTCTTCATGGCGACAGATTATGCTTCATCACCAATTAATCCGCGTGGCCAGATGTACTTTGCACTAGGATGTGGCCTTCTAACAACTGTGATCCGTTTCTATGGTGGTTACCCAGAGGGTGTTTCATATTCGATTCTACTTATGAATGTTGCTGCACCACTGATTGAAAAATACTCTAGCCCTCGCGTGTTTGGAGGTGCAAAATAATGAAGATTGATTTTAAAGAAATCGTAAAATTGGGTTTGATTCTTCTTCTGATTTCTGCAGTTTCTGCAACGCTTCTTGCATTCACGAATGGTGCAACAATTGACAAGATTGTGGCGCAACGTGAGCTTGCAAGTGAGAAAGACCGTAAAGCGGTGCTCTCAACAGCGGATACTTTCACAGAACTTGATGAAGTTCAGTTCGCTCCTCTACAAGAGCAGTTTGACAAGATCAAAGAAGTTTATGTTGGTTATTCTGGTGAAACTATTGTGGGTTATGTAATTAAGACAGCCCCAGGCGGTTACGGTGGTCCAATTGAGATCACTACGGGACTTTATAACGACGGCACAATTGGTGGCGTACGTATGGGGTCTAATCATCAAGAAACTCCAGGCCTTGGCGCGAAAGCAGCATTGCCTGAGTTTTACGATCAATACAATGGTATGAATGCACTTATCGGTGTTAATGTTGTGAAGGCAAGCCCGGCAGAAGGCGATATACTGGCCATTTCTGGTGCTACAATCACATCAGATGCTGTAACAGATGGTGTAAACATGGCAACGGAGATCTTTGAGAGTCTGACGAAATAGGGGGTGACGAAGTGAAGCTTAAAAATTTAACAAATGGATTATTTAAAGAAAATCCAGTGTTTTTCCAAATGTTAGGCATGTGTCCTACGTTGGCTGTAACAACGTCAGCCGAAAATGGCATGGGTATGGGACTTGCAACGACTGCAGTTCTAGTACTAGCCAATGTCGCAATCTCTATGATGCGAAATATTATTCCTAGTAAAATCCGTATACCTGCCTTTATCGTTGTTATTGCAACGTTTGTAACAATCGTTGGTATGGTTATGGAAGGTTTTGTACCA
>Ga0209379_10000819_pt1 | contig 22624 bp, 24 predicted proteins | sample tdDd001_FD_187124 | JGI IMG/M metagenome (GOLD analysis project Ga0209379, IMG submission 187124) | Marine sediment microbial communities from the Atlantic coast under amendment with organic carbon and nitrate - tdDd00.1 (SPAdes)... | ecosystem: Environmental > Aquatic > Marine > Coastal >...
CTGAATATCTTATAAAACTCACTACAAATATGAAATCTACACAGCTTGTGAGTTCCTCCTTTATAGTCTTCAGCATACTTATATTTTTCAGTTTTTCATTTAGTATAAGCCTGTCTTCCTCTACTATTCCTCTATCCAGTTCTTCCCCGGGAGTTCCCTCCACTATGTTTCTCAAAGGTAGTTCTAAGTCTACTCCCCTTAACTCCTCTACAAAGTTAACCGCTCTGTCATACTCTCCGTTTTTTATATGTATATCTATCCTCTGGTTATTTTCTTTATTTGCCTCTCTCTTTAATATCCTTGAGTATTCTTCCAGGGGTAGTTTCCTTTCCCTTACCTCCCCATACTCCTTTTTACGCCTCTTTAACTCCTCATACATTTTTTTCTCCCGCTAACTTTTTTTTAATTATCTCATATTTTTATAGATAAAAAAAGGGAGATCCACCCTCTCCCCTTTTTATCTATATTAGTATCTCCATTAAAACTCTCTCCAGTTTATATCAGCCCCATAGGTATCTGACTGAAGGTATGCGTAAATCTCTTTATAGGTAAATTTTGGGTTATCATCCTCTACTTCTGCAATATAAGCTGCTGAAGAAGTGTTTGCCTGATTAAAATCATCACCTATTGTTACTGCATAAGTTACTCCTGCCTTTATATCAGATAGACTTTTCCCTGTAGGATGTGGTGGCACTTTCATCTTACTATAAAAACTAGTATAAAAATCTTCTTTTATATCTATATAATCAGTCCCTGTTTCTCCTTCTGCCCTTGTCTGGAACATATCATGAACACTACTACCTTCATTTTTAGCCATAAACATCTGCGCTGCAGTTCTGAGACTAGTCAGATTCCCCTGTACATTAGCTACCTTGGCATCCTCAGTCACATTATTAAACCTTGGAAGAGCTATCGCTGCTAAAAGCCCTATTATCCCTATTGTCACCATTAGTTCTATTAGTGTAAATCCATTCTTTTTCATAATCTTTTCTCCTGTTCAATACAAAACGATAAAACAAAAATTACATACATACTCATCTTTTACACTCTACTATATCATTGTTGAAAGGTTAAAACAATGGACTTTTTCAACTCTTTACCTTTTATTCCATCCTTAATTCAACACAAACTTTAAAAAATAAAAAAACATCCTCTCATAGAAAAGGATGTTTCTTAAGATAGTCTCTTAGGAGTTACTTTAACAGGTCATTTTTCTCTATATATCCTTCTAAAAGCTCAATAATAAGACTATGTCTTGTTCTTCTCTTAGGCCCTGAAGCTACATTTAAAAGATCTCTGATATATTCTATCTCAGGCTGTGGTCCCTTTACCTTTATATCCTTAGTTATATTTGAATCAAAACTAATATATGCTGCCTTTCCCTCTTTTTTTCTTACTTCACTTAACTTCGCTTTTACCGCTTTCTTTTCCATCTATATCATCTCCTTCTGGAATACTACTTTTTTATATCCAACAATCTATTCTACCATAAAATGCGGATTATTATAATTCCTTTTAATACATGAGAACTTCCCGTGCCTAAAGAGCCAGTAATTTTTCTAAAAGGAAACTAATACCCTCCCTTTTCCCCTATGGGAAGTATTCCCTTATATATTATGTCTCTTCCTCTTAGTTCAAACTGAATAGGATATACCTCTACTCCTTTTTCAATAGCTTCATAGAAGGTGTCACTAAATTTAGGATCCGTTTCCCACTTAGGTCTGAAGTAGTGTGCGTCCCTCAGTACCAGCAGTACTACCGCTGCTCTTTTCCCCTGTTCCTTTAATTCTATCAGCTCCTTCAGATGCTTTACCGCTCTTATACTAGGAGCATCTGGAAAAGCTGCGACCTTATTCATAGCAAGGGAAACTCCCTTTATCTCCACCCATATCTCCTGCCCGCCCTTTGTGAGGAGATAATCTATCCTGCTCTTTCCATACTTTACCTCTGCTTTCAGGGTATCCACTTCTCCAAAGGGAGAGATTTCTGAGTCATTTAACAGATTTTGTGATATATATCTATGGTATGCAGAGTTTATGAGGATATCCTCTCCGTCATCTGACACAGCACTTATCATATCCCACTTGGTTTTTCTGTTGGGATTGTCTGCACTTCTTATCTTTACATCATTATCTACAAATAACAGTTCCTGTAGTCTTCCGGAGTCGTGTACATGCACGAGCTCCTCCCTTCCGTCTTCTAATCTTACATTAGCTACAAATCTGTTTGGTCTGTCTATAAATTTGGCTTTAGTATCCCATGGTATCTCATATATCTTTTTCATCTTTTCCCCTTTTTACAGTTCTTCTTTTGGTTTTTTCACTATCTTCTATTTTTTTCTTCAGGCAATGTAAAAGCTGCCTAAAGGCAGCTCTTTATTTACATATACTACTTATATAGTGGGAACTTCTTACACAGATCCTTTACACTTCCTCCTATATCCTGTATTATCTCCAGGTCATCTATATGATTTACCACTTCTAAGATAAATTCTGCTACATCTTCCATCTCCTTCTCCTTCATCCCTCTTGTTGTCAGAGCCGGAGTTCCTATCCTTATACCGCTTGTTACCATAGGGCTTTCAGTGTCATATGGTATACCATTTTTATTCACTGTTATATGAGCATGTCCCAGAGCCTCCTCCAGCTGCTTTCCTGTAATAGATTTTTTTCTCAGGTCCACGAGCATCATATGATTATCTGTTCCGCCGCTGACTATATCCAGTCCACCCTTTTTGAGCTCCTCTGCCAGAACCCTTGCATTTTTCACTACCTGTTCCTGATACTCTTTAAACTCAGGCTTTAGTGCTTCCTTAAATGCTACTGCCTTACCAGCTATCACATGCATAAGGGGACCTCCCTGGATACCTGGGAATATCGCTTTATTTATCTTCTTTATTATCTCACTGTCGTTTGTCAGGATCATTCCTCCACGGGGACCTCTCAGTGTTTTATGAGTAGTTGTTGTTATTACATGAGCATGAGGTACAGGACTTGGATGAGCACCTACAGCTACCAGTCCTGCTATATGAGCCATATCCACCATGAGATAAGCTCCGATACTGTCTGCTATCTCCCTAAATTTTTTAAAATCTATTGTTCTTGAGTATGCACTGGCTCCTGCTATAATAAGCTTAGGCTTATGAACCTTTGCCAGAGCGTCTACTTCCTTATAGTTTATTCTTCCTGTTTCCTCTTCCACACTATAGGATACTGCTCTATAGTCCTTTCCTGAAAAGTTTACATTCTTTCCGTGGGTAAGATGACCTCCATGATCTAACTTCATTCCCATGATTGTATCCCCAAGCTCAATAAGACCTTTATATACAGCCATATTTGCCTGAGATCCAGAGTGAGGCTGTACATTTACATACTCCACTCCAAATAATTTCTTTGCTCTTTCTATAGCCAGCTTTTCAGCTACATCCACATAGTGACATCCTCCATAGTATCTTTTATCCGGGTACCCTTCTGCATACTTATTTGTCAGTACACTTCCTGTTATCTCCATTACAGCTTCCGATACAAAGTTTTCAGAGGCAATAAGTTCTAAACCATGCTCCTGTCTGTCCTCCTCCCTTATCATCGCATCATATATCTCTCTATCTGTATTTTTTAAATTTTCAAATTTCATATAATCTTCCTCCCTACAAACTACTTTTTACTATCAGATACGTAATTTACGTGATCTTCCTTTTTAAGTTGTTCTTACAAGTTTGTTATTGTTACACATTTACTATTAAACATTATCCTACAAATTAAGTCAAGTTTATTTTTAACCAAAATAAAAGAAGGCTTCACTATACCTTCTTAATCTATAACCTATTTATTATTTATGTCTACCGGCTGTCTACCTACATTACATTTTCGCATGTATTCGTCTGTATCGTCATTAACTTTAAACCTTTAAAATACTCCTTTACAATCAATATACTTAAGTCATCTAAAAACTCCCAGTCTGAGCTATAGGATATGACCTTTGGATGATTTCCGTATCTCAGTTCCCATACCCCCATACTGTTGTTATGACTTATCTTTATCTCCTGTCTTCTTATATCCATAAACTTACCTCCACCTGGTAGATTTCAGCCGGTATTAAATACTATATACTAAATATCACCTATGATTTCCTTTAATACACTTAAATAAATTTCAATCCTTTAGTCTTTATCTCCTATAAAAAGTAACGTGATATTATACTCCCAGAAGTCAATCTTATGACTATAATTTCTGGGACTCCGTTAATTTATTACCGGTAATTCATTCAATGACTATAAATTTTATAGTTTCTTAAAGTATAAAAAAAGAGCCCGTAGGCTCTTTTTTTATTGGAAAGACAGCTTAAAGAAATTTGGGTTATTTATAGGTGTTTGTACAAACCCCTCCACTTCCTTTCTTATCCCTGCATTAGCTAACATGAAGTAAAGAGGGTAGATAGGTACCTCTTCATTCATTACATCCTGTGCCTGGGCATAGTAATCCATTCTTGTGTCATAATCCAGTTCCCCGCTTCCTAACTCTAACAGTTCATCAAAGACAGAGTTTTCAAAGTAACTTCTGTTTCCACCTGAACCTACCATAGATCCGTGAAGGATTGGAGTCATACCATAGTCTGCATCTCCAGATGAGTTAGACCATCCAAGCATAAATAAGTCAGCCTCTCCGTTTCCAGTTATACTAAGGAAGGTAGACCACTCTAAAATCTCTATTGAAAGCTCTACTCCTATCTCCTTTAACTGAGCCTGGATTATCTCAGACATCTGTCTTCTCAGCTCATTATTTGATGTTACCAGTCTAAGATTTAATCCATCTGCATAACCAGCTTCATCTATCAGCGCTTTAGCCTTTTCAACATCGTATCCAATCTCTTTAGTACCTGTTGAATGACCTACCACTCCTGGTCCCAACAGGGTATTAGCATTTTCAACAGATCCCATTAGTACAGAGTTGATTATAGCATCCTTATCTATTGCATATGCGATAGCCTGTCTGACTCTCTTGTCGGAAGTAGGCCCGCTTCCTGCATTAAGCCCCATATATGCCACCCCGAGAGAACTCATCTCTTCAAGGTTTATCTCCTTATGCTCGATTATAGTCTCTCTGGCTATAGTTTCTATATCTGTAGATATATGTATCTCCCCTGTTTCCAGTCCTATTACTCTGCTTGTTTCCTCTGGAATTGGTCTTATCTCTATATTTTCTATAGGAGCTACCCCTCTAAAGTAATCTTCATTTCTTACAAGGCTCATTCTGTCCCCTGGATTCCACTGTGACAGTGAATATGCTCCTGTTCCTACTGGTTCTATAGCTATATTTTCAGCACTTTCATTATGCTTTTTATTCATAATAGATGCTGTTATATGACTCAGGTGATGTATCAGTGATCCTGAAGCTTCATAACTCTTAACTACCACTGTATGTGTATCTGGTGTCTCCACTTCCTTTATAGCCTTATATAATACTCCCACAGCTGGTGATTCTGTAGCTTTTTCAAGAGTATACTTTACATCTTCAGATGTCAGTTCCTCACCATTATGAAACTTTACTCCCTCTCTCAGATTAAATACAAGGGTAGTCTCATCTACCTGATCCCATGACTTTGCCAGTCCCGGTACAAGATTTAACTCCTCATCTGTTTCCACTAGTCTATCAAAGATATTAGCTAGAACTCTTCTTGAATAAAGATCTGTAGCCATATGCGGATTCAGTGTTACTGCATCACTACTCTGGGAATATACCAGTGTATCCCTTTTGGCTGTAGTTTCATTACTTGTAGTTTTCCCACCACCACACGCTGTTAAAAGTAGTGCTGCAGCAGATATTATTATCAACTTTTTCATAACTTCCCCCTGAACTTCAATTTAATACTAGTGAGTGTACTTCCAATTAAGTATCTTTGTCAATTACGCACAGACAGGTTTAATTTTCATTTAAGGAACACTTTTCTCTTCAACTGTTTTTTTATAGAATTCATCTGTTTTTTTCACTTTACAGCTATTCCCGTAATACAATATTCTATATCATATTTAAAACTCAAAAATAATAAAAATGGAGATCTGTTCAAGATCTCCATTCTGTTTTAAAACATTATTTAAAGTTCACTACCTTCTCTTCACTTAAGAATACCTTAACTTCCTTTGGTTTAGTCTCTGATATCACTCTTCCGTTTCTGATTGAGTACATAACACTTGCCTGCAGTCTTACTACATCAAATTCATTATCTTCAGTTAGTATTATAAGATTTGCCGGCATCCCTTCCTCTATCCCATAGTTTTCAAGACAAAGAACCTTGGCTCCGTTTTTAGAGATTATATCAAGAGACTTCTTTATCTCCTCATATCCCATTATATGGCAGACATGCAGTCCCATATGAAGAACCTGTAACATATTTCCATTCCCCATTGGGTACCAAGGGTCAAATATATCATCGTGACCAAATGCCACATTAATATCTGCTTCAAGAAGCTCCTTTACCCTTGTTACTCCCCTTCTTTTAGGATAGGTATCAAACCTTCCTCCCAGGTGAATATTTACTAAAGGATTAGCTACAAAGTTCACCTTAGATTCCTTCAGTAACCTGAATAATTTATATGTATACGGATCATTATAACATCCCATAGCTGTTGTATGAGAGGCTGTTACCCTGTGTCCTATTCCTTTTTTCCATGCTTCCGATGCCAGTACTTCAAGGAACCTTGACTGCTCATCATCTATCTCATCGCAGTGTACATCCATCATCTTGTCATACTTCACAGCCAGGTCCACTGCTTTTCTTATAGAATCCACTCCCCAGTCTCTCTGATACTCAAAGTGAGGTATAGCTCCAACTACATCTGCTCCCATGACAAGAGCCTTCTCTAGTAGTTCCAGTCCACCCTCATACGACAGTATTCCCTCCTGAGGAAAAGCTACAATCTGTATCTCTACAAACTCCTTCATCTCCTCTCTTACCTCTATAAGAGCCTTTAGAGCTGTCAGTTCAGGGTCTGTTACATCACAGTGAGTTCTTACAAACTGTATTCCGTTGGCTATCTGCCACTCAAGGGCTTTTTTAGCTCTTCTCTTTACATCTTCAAGGGTAAGCATCTCTTTTCTTTCAGACCAGCACTCTATTCCTTCAAATAAAGTCCCGCTCATATTCCATCTAGGTTCCCCTGCACTCATAGTAGTATCCAGGTGGATATGAGGTTCTACAAAGGGTTCCATAGCCAGGTTCCCTCTTCCCTCTACTATCTCATGACCATCTGCAGCTATATCTTGTTCTATCTTCTTTATGATTCCTTCCTCTACAAGGATATCCCACTTACCTTCTCTTCCCCTAAGGGCAACATTTCTTATTAACATTATTTTTCTCCCTTCTAAGCAGTTACTTCTTTAACAGTTTTCTCCTTAGCACTTGCCTTCATTGCTATTGTATAGATAGCCATTGTAGCTACTACACTGTTTAACGGAGCTATTCCCGGAATAAACTTTGCAGCCAGCACTCCTGCACCCCATGAAGCTATAGCTATCCAGTTAACAGTTTGGAATTTCGCATCTTTAATTGTATCATAGTTACCTTTTTTTACAAAGAAGTAGTCAGCTAAGATAACTCCTCCGATAGACGGAAGAAGAGTATTTAGCATAGCCAGCCATCCTACAAAGTTGTTGTAGAGAGCCATGGCAAATATAGTTCCAAGTATTCCGTTTACTACCACTATCTTGCTCTTATTCATATTAAAGATATTGGAAAATCCAAGTCCCGATGAGTATAGAGCATTATCATTGGTAGTCCAGATATTAAAACCAAGCACTATTATTGCTGGTATGATAAGCCCCTGCTTAAACATAACCTCTGAAATATCCGATGTATTAAATACCTTTGCTCCCACAGCTCCGAATAAAAACATCAGTGAGTTTCCTATAAAGAAAGCTACCACAGCAGACATAACTCCTGTTTTCTTATCCTTAGAAAATCTTGCAAAGTCAGCTGTCAGTGTTCCGCCACTTATAAATGATCCTATACACATACTTACCCCGGCGATAAGCCCTATATTATCCATCGGCTTCACTGCCATAAGCGATCCTATTCCACCGATATGATCCACCGCTCCAAATACCGATACTCCCCCTAGTACAGCTATAGATGGTACAGCTATTGCACTAAGGATAGTTACTGCTTTTATACCAAAGAATGCTGTAGCCGTCATAAGAAGCCCCGATACATAGATAAGAAGTGTTGTGTCTATTCCGGTTACTCTGTTTACAGGAATAGCAAACATCGCTACTCCCACACCAAACCATCCTATCTGAGTAAGAGCAAGAAGAGCCGATCCCAGATACGATCCCTTTTCACCAAATGAATACCTTGCAAGAAGGTGTGTAGAAAGTCCCGTTTTTGCTCCTATAAATGCCAGTGCTCCTGTATATCCACCTAGTATCAGGTTACCAGCAAGTACTGCTAATATAAACTCTGCAGATGACAGCCCGGCTCCCAGAGTTCCTCCCGTCCACATACTAGCTGAAAAAAATGTAAAGCCTAACATAATAACAAACATAGAAAATAAGCCTTTTTTACTCTCTCCCCCAACCTCTGTTAATGAATAATCGTGATCTACTATCTTTTTCTTCATATAATCTCCTCCAAATTTTATTAACTTTACAAGAAAAAAGGTTTTGCCTCATTCGACTCGGTGCTTTACACATTAAATTTTTATAGTTTCTTAAAGTATAAAAAAAGAAGTAAAATCAAAAACTGATTTTACTTCTCAATATATACAATATTAAAATTATTAACAAAAACATTATGTGTACCGTTATCAAAAATATCGGCACCTCTTCCTTTTATCACATAAGGGACATCAGTTAAAAATAGTATTGTTTTTTCCAGATACATACTCTTCATTGCCTGTCCTCCTACACTTTTTTTCTTCAAACTTCAGATATAATACACCATCCTGATTATTTTGTCAACTTTAGTAAAATTATTTTTATTCTTTTAATCAGTTTATTCCTTCATACCTCTTTAATATTAAGTATTTTTCTACCACTAGAAGTATAAAAACTCTTCAGGTTAAAAAAAATTATCCAGAAGAGATAATTTCAAATTTCGATTCAGAAGGGACTCATAATAAAAGAGCGTAAAAAGATCATGATATTAAATAAAGACGGTCTCAAAGAACTCTTTCGTAGTCTTCTCTTTAGGTAACATCTTCCCTAAAAAAAAACATAAAAAGAGTATAGTTAATGGTAAACTGTACTCTTTTTATGTTTTTTATGCAATCAGCATCTCAACTTCAAGCTCCTCTACAATATCTTTAAAAAGACTATGTACCTTCTCTGCTTCCTTTACTCCCTGCCTTGTTAATCTATATATGTTTTTATCCTTACTTATATATCCCCTCACCATAAGGTTCTTTACTATCCGGCAGATATATCCCCGGTCTCTTGCCAGCTTTTTCTCTAGCCCCTTCAACATACACCCCTCCTTTCTAAGCACCATCAGAATTAGTGCTTCATTGAAGGTAATCTCCACATCCTCTTCCTTAAACATCACTTTAAACTCACTAAATACCCTGTTAATCTTTAGTATCCCTTCCACATCTCCCACCCCATATCCTGTAAATATATATAATATAACTCCCAGCTTTCTTCTATAAACTATTATATATGGCAATCCTCCATTGAATTGTTAATTTAGTTAACAAATTAATAAAGCAAGGTACAGCATAAGCCATCTATTCCCCTGAAAAGCATAAAAATAACTACACTCTGAAACTCTACTATTTCGAATTAAAAAATATATAAGTTTTTCTCAAGAAAGAAGTCAGTTAAAGGAAGAGTACAGCTCTATGACTGTTCCCTTCCTTCTAACTGAATAATTTTATCTCTTGTAAGTCTTAACTTTTCTTTTTAAAAATACCCTACTCTCGCTCCACCGTCTACCGATCTGCCAGTGGCATTACCATTTCTGTCTCTTGAATGGTCTCTTCTGTTAGATTCCCTGTTGTCGGAAGGTCTTCCAGCTATAGGCCTTTCTGGTTGTCTTTCCATTCTGTCATCGATTGATGGAGTTCCAGGTGCAGAAGGACCTCCGCTATTTGGTGAATCTGGATTCTCTGGTGTTGGTGTTCCTGGTCTTCCTGGTCCTCCATCAACTGGTCTATCTGGATTCTCTGGTGATACCTCAATTGGACTCTCTGGCTTTGGGTTCTCCACTGGTCTATCTGGATTTATCGGATTCTCCGGGGATACCTCAATTGGGTTCTCCAGCTTCGGGTTCTCCACTGGTCTATCTGGATTTATCGGATTTTCTGGTGATACCTCGATTGGGTTCTCCGGCTTCGGGTTCTCCACTGGTCTATCTGGATTTATCGGATTCTCTGGTGATACCTCGATTGGGTTCTCCGGCTTCGGGTTCTCCACTGGTCTATCTGGATTTATCGGATTCTCTGGGTCTACCGCTGGTTTACCCCATCCGTAATCTCCGTCAAAGTCATAATCTGGATTATCCCAACCGTGATCTCCCTCCCAGTCCGGCTCGATTGGATTTTCTGGTCCCTCTGGTCTGTCAGGAGTATCAGGTATTTTTTCCATCCTGTCATCTAATTCTGGACTATCTGGTGTACCTGGTATCCCCGGAGCTATTTCATCCCCTGCAGCCTTTGCCGTCATCCCAGTCGTTGACCCTCCTGAAGAGTGTGCCGAACCATCAAAACCACCCCGTGAGGTACAAGCTGTTCCCAACACTACCATCATTCCTATTAAAACTAACTTTTTCATTTTTTCCTCCTGTTTTTTACAATATTCTTTTTCCTGAGAGCTGCCTGTTCCTCTACTTGACATTAGTATAAAACAGGTTAAAATTAATTATAATGAAGTTACTTCACCTTTTAAGAAAGCAAGTTTTTATATAATTTTTCAAAGCTACACAAAGTTTTATTTTTTAACCCATACAGCTAAAAAGCAACCTATAACTTAAATTTTTATTTAGTTTACCTTTAGGAGGTTAACCATGACAGATATTCTAAATCAAATAAAAAAATATATTCCTGAAGATATCGTTAATAGTCTTCCTATAACAAAATTTAATGCTGGAGAGACCATATTAAATATAGAAGATAATTATTTTCTGATTATTTTAGAGGGAACAGCTCACGGCATACGTTATCAGGATGATAAAAAAATCATCTATCCATATCTCTGGAAAAAAGGGTGCATGGTTGGCTTCAATATGCTTCTTTCTAAAAGCAAGAAAAACTGGGAGTTTATAGCGTTTACCCCTTTAGTAGCTGTCCTTTTTACCCCAGAGGTTATAGAAAAATATATCTTTCAAGTTCCTAAATCCTTTAAATTCTTTGTTGAGAGTAATATGTATATCCTGGAAGCAGGTCTCAAAGGATTCTATATTCTGGCTCATGGAGGAGCAAAAGCATACCTTGCTCTTCTTCTCATAGAAGGTTCTCAAAACAAAATCTTTTATTTTAGAAAATACGAAAATTTTGCAGATATCCTGGGAATAAGTAAAAGTATGCTTTTCAGGATAACTAAAGAGTTTATAGAGAAAGGGATGATTCAAAAAGGACGTAAAGAAGTTATCATTTTAAACCCCGAAGGTTTAAAAGACCTCTATAGAGAGTACCTTTATTTTTAAACACAGGAAGATAAGATTTTGATAGCTCTACAAAAAAATGAAAAAGCCTGCCATTACGGCAGACTCAATAAACCTATTTTTACTTTACATTGTAAGTCTCAGAAAAAAAAATCTTTTTTCTAAGGCTTACATCTTAATTTCCTCTACTAAAATCCTTAAAGAAAACTGTTCTAACTCTTAAGTTCTACAGCATTTTCCACTTCATATCCCATGGCTACCTTCAGTGCTACTATAGCTACTTCCAGCTGCTCCATATCTGGTTCCTTAGTTGTAATCTTCTGAAGACTAAGTCCTGGCGCTGCCACCATTCTTACCCATGTTTTATCAAGGTTTCTGCTGCTGTATCTCTGGAACTCATAGGAAATTCCTGCAATAAGCGGCATGAAAGCTATTCTCAGTACTACCCTTAACCCTAATTTACCCACAAGTGTCACTGGTGTAGGTATTACAAAATCTAAAAGGGTAAAGGTTATTATAGAACAAAACATAACTATCAGAAGAAAACTCGTCCCGCATCTTGGATGCAGCGTAGTATACTTCTTTGCATTTTCAGGAGTTAGATCCATACCGTTTTCAAAGGCATAGATAGATTTATGCTCCGCCCCGTGATACTGATATACCCTTTTTATATCCTTTGAAAAAGATATCAGCCATATATACAGTACGAAGAATATCAGCCTTAACATAGCTTCTATAAGGTTAGCCATGATCTTATTGTCTGAAAATATCCATCCTCCGATAAGGGAAGGTAGTACCATAAATAACCCTATCCCCAGAAGTAATGCTCCTCCCACAGTAAGAATTAGCTCCTTATCAGATAACTCCTCCTCTGTATCCTCAGCCTGGTTTGCTGAAAATGTCAGTTCCTTTGTACCCTCTATCATAGTGTTAAAAAGAAGGATAGCACCCCTTATGAAGGGCATCTTAGAAAATCTGTTTTCACTTTTCTTAGACTTATTTTTTCTATATACTATACTTCCGTCGGGTCTACGTACCGCTGTTGCCAGTCCGTCAGGGCCCTTCATCATTACCCCTTCGATTACAGCCTGTCCCCCTACATTTACTCTTTTCTCACTCATCACATCACCTATTCTTTACTAGTTTTGGTAAAGAAATTATACCACAGTTTTCATATTTTATAAAGAACCCTCTCCTTTTACTGAGATCTGCCTTTTTCCATAAAAAAAAGGCATGAATATCCATGCCTTTTCTGAAGCTGATTCCATTGTAATTATAGGTACATATACTCTCCATAGCACTCCATCAGTTTCTCTTCACCTATAATTATTATCCTGTTTTTTTTCTTTTCTATTATCTTCTTTTCTATAAATTCCCTGGTTATCCTGTAGAGCATACTTTCACTCACCCCTAACATATAAGAGAAGTGAAGATATTTTTTATAGGAAACCTCCCCTGCCTCTGAAAAGCTTTTCAGAAGATAAGCAAAGTGACTCTTAGCTCCTCCTCTGGACTGAATATAAAACCCTCTTATTCCTCGTTCTGCAGCTTTTGTGAATTTATTCATATAGCATTTGAATACCTCTAACCTGCTAAATATATGCTTTTCAGAATCACTTTCAGAAAATATAATTACCTTTACATCGGTTAAAGCCTGTAGATCCCAGTTCATACTGTCAAAGGCATATTTATTACAGGCTCCCCAAAAGTCTTCCCGTCCAAACAGCAGAGGAAATATCACCATCCTTCCCCTTTCATACCTTATTGCTCTTGCTTCTCCCTCTATTATATACACTATCTTCTTTTCTTCAAAGGTCAGAATATCGCTTCCCTTCTTATAATTAACCACAGGCAGACCATCTAAGATCTCTTTTGGCAGATATTTTTCAAGCTCTAGTTTCTCCATTATCAGTAACAACCTCCAAATATTCCTGAACAAAGTTCAGTGTACTTAATGATAACATGTGTTATAATATCATTCAAGTACCGGGGGGTACATATAGATATTCTTTTATGAGGGTAGACATCTATCATAAAAGATAATCAGGTTTAATAAGAAGTGACTTAATCTGCAAAATTTTGTTAGGGGTAACATAATTATCATGTGGATAACATATGAATTTTGGGTTTTCAATTAAAAAAAAGAAGGTTGCAGGGCACAGTTCCCTGCAGCCTTCTTTTTTTTTCACATCGTCACCACCCCCTAAAAATAAGGTTTTTCCTATCAGTCATATAAATCATTTTAAAAAAAGTTTGACACCTGTCCAAATTAAGTGTAACATTATCTCAAATAAACAAACAAAAGGAGATAAAAGATGTTTAGAAAAATTTCAGCTACTTTAACTACAATCCATCATCACCATCATACGTAAGGTTTGTGTCTTGAGTTTATCATAGATACAGACCCATGTTGCATTAGATAAAAACCTGGGTCGGTATCTATGATGGTAGTAGCAGAAAACATTTTTTATGTTTATTAAGCCATCTGGATTATTCTAGATGGCTTTTTTTTATACTTATTTCTGGCCAGAATAAAGTATCAGATAAAATATCACTTTAAAATTAATATCAAGCACTTAAAATATCAGGAGGGAATTATTATGAAAAAGCTAACTGGATTATTATTAATGGGAATTATTATACTATCAACTACAACCTTTGCTTTCTTTGGAGGTAAACAGGATACCCTTAAAAAGATTCAAACCGAAGGGAAATTTATTGTTGGTCTCGACGACACCTTTGCTCCCATGGGGTTTAGAGATGAAAATGGAGAGGTAGTAGGTTTTGACATCGACCTGGCCAAGGAAGCAGCTAAGAGGATGGGAGTCACTGCTGAATTCAAGGCTGTGGACTGGGACGGTGTCATCTTTGAGCTGAAAAGTAAGAAGATCGACATGGTATGGAATGGTATGACTATCACTGAAGACAGAAAAAAACAGATTACCTTTTCAGAGAGCTACTATACCGGTGAACAGATTGTTATAACAAGAGCCGGATCTGATATAAGAAACATTTCAGACCTTGCAGGCAAAATAGTGGGAACTCAGCTTGGAAGTACCTCATACTTTGCCCTTGAAAAAAATCCTGTATTTAAAGACCTTAAAGATGTAAAGAAATACAGCTCAAACGTGGATGCTCTTTTAGACCTTGAAGCAGGAAGAATAGAAGCTATTGTTATCGATTCCATGGTGGGTAGATACTACGCTACAAAAAAAGAAGATAAGGAAGGGAAGGATATCTTCGCCTTTGTTGACGGTTCCCTTGCTGATGAATATGTGGGGATAGGACTAAGAAAGGAAGATGTTTCCTTAGTTGATGAATTAAACAGAGTAATGGCAGATATGAAAGAGGATGGTACTTTTGACACTATCTATAAAAAATGGTTTGGACTAGGGAGGCAATAATGCAGGATATGATGATATATATACTAAAGGGGGTGGGAATTACAGTGAGGCTTTACAGCCTTACTGCTCTGTTCTCCCTTCCCCTTGGGATCTTTATGGCTCTTGGACAAAGTTCCGGGAGCAGCATCCTAAAAAATCTTATCAACACCTATACATGGATATTTAGAGGTTCCCCTCTTCTTCTTCAGTTGTTCTTTGTGTATTACGGACTGCCGGTAATGGGGATTACACTGGGACCTCTTACAGCAGCTACCCTTACTTTTGTACTAAACTACTCTGCTTACAACTGTGAGATATTAAGAGGCGGTATATCCGGGATAGATAAAGGACAATATGAAGCAGCTAAGGTTCTTGGTTTTGGATACTGGCAGACTATGTTTAAGGTCATCCTTCCACAGTCTATGAGAACTTCCCTTCCGGCCCTTTCCAATGAGGCCATAGCTCTTGTGAAGGATACAGCTCTTGTTTCTGTTATAGGTATAGGAGAGATTCTTAGAAACTCTAGAGAGATAGTTACTAGAGAATTTACCATTGTACCATTTATCCTTTGTGCACTGGTATATCTTGCTCTCTCATCTATCATAGTTATCACATTTAAGTATATGGAAAGAAGGGTGGCTATCTAATGTTAAAAATAAAAAAGTTATATAAATCATTTGATAATAATGAAGTTCTTAAAGATATCAATTTTGATGTTAAAAAGGGAGAGATAGTTTCCTTTATCGGACCATCTGGAAGTGGAAAGTCAACTCTTCTAAGGTGCCTTATAGATCTTGAAGAAATTGATTCAGGAAGTATCTTAGTTGAAGGGGACTCCCTTTTCGACTCTGAGAGCAAGGTTTCAAAGGAGAATAAAAAACAGCTCCTTTCTCAGATGGGGATTGTATTCCAGTCCTTCAACCTCTTTCCTCATATGACAGTTTTAGATAATATTGTTGTTCCCTTGGTTACAGTGGATAAGATAGATAGATCTGTTGCTGAAAAATTAGCGGCAGACCTACTTAAAAAGGTGGACCTCAGTGAAAAAGCTAGTGCTTATCCCAGAGAACTTTCCGGAGGTCAAAAGCAAAGAGTGGCAATAGCCAGATCTCTTGCAAAAAATCCCAAGATACTGCTCTTTGACGAGCCCACTTCCGCTCTTGATCCTGAGATGGTCAAGGAGGTTTTAAATGTCATTACTTCTCTAAAAGACCTGGACATCACCATGCTCATTGTTAGCCATGAGATGGAATTTATAAAAAAAATATCAGACAGAGTATTCTTTATGGAGGATGGGATGATCTTAGCCAGCGGTAGTTCAGAAAACATCTTTAAAGAAGATAGTAATAATAGAATTAGTGATTTCTTAAACTGTCTGAACTTCTAATTTTTTTCAATTTTCTGTTTAGACTTTAGATTATTGTTAACTTTTATCCCCTGCTTTAATTGACCTATTCACCTTAATTGAGACGGAGACTTTAACATGGATAAACTAGCACTGAGTGTCGTTAAGAAAGCCACTTCAGGTAGGGATAAACTTTTTTTCTAAATGAAAGAAAAGTTCCAGACTGGATCGCTACCTCCAGAGAGACTTTATTGAGAAATTTTGAAATTGTTTCAGATATAAAAATGAAAATCAATAAAAAACTCCCATATTCATTATGGGAGTTTTTTATTAATACATTATTTCCATTCCTCTAACTTCAACATTCCTTCCTCTTTCTCCTCGACCCTTGCAAGTAGGTATATCAGATCCGAGAGTCTGTTTATATACTTTTTTACCCCTGCACCGACCTCTACCAAGGTATCTAAGCTCAGTATTCTTCTCTCACCCCTTCTGGCTATAGTCCTTGCTACATCTAGTTTTGCCGACTGTATTGTCATCCCCGGTACTACAAAGCCTTCAAACTTAAACTCCTTCTCAAGCTCATAAACAAGTTCTGTTATCCTTTCCACATGTTCCTCTGTTATGGGGTATTTAAACTCTTTTGTACTGGCGAGTTCTCCTCCCACTTTAAAAAGATCGTGCTGTATCTCCTCTATTATCTTTTCTACCCTCTCTAACTTTACATAGTGGCGGGCTTCTCCCAGGTGTGAATTTAACTCATCGATAGTTCCATAGGCTTCTACTCTCGCATGAGTTTTAGCTACCCTTTCACCACTCCAGAGAGATGTTTTCCCTTTATCTCCACCCTTAGTACTTATTGACATAAATATCACTCCCTCTTATCTTTTATCTAGTCAATTTATACCCTCTTATTGCCCTCTTCCTTTTCAGCTGCTTCTTGTTAGTCTATATAAAATACTATCCTATATTTTATAAAATATATAAGAATAAAAAAACTGAGAGGATATCCTCTCAGTTAATATTTTTAATGATTACTTTCGTATGGTTTTCCTGCTGCACTTGGTGCTACAGCCTTACCTACTACTCCAGCCAGTGCCAGTAAAGTCAGAATATAAGGTATCATCTGAATAAACTGTGGTGGAATAAAGTCCACATACTGCTGGATCAACGTCTGTCCTGCATCTGCAAATCCAAACAGTAAACTTGCTGCCAGAACTCCCTTAGGTGTCCACTTACCAAATACCAGTGCTGCTAAGGCGATAAATCCTCTACCTGCTGACATCTCCTTGGTAAACTGTGACAGTGCTCCTATTGAAAGATACGCTCCTCCAAGTCCTGCAAGTGCTCCAGACATTATTACACTAAAGTATCTTACCTTAGCTACATTGATTCCCACTGTATCTGCAGCCAGAGGATGCTCCCCTACTGCTCTCATTCTAAGACCAGTTTTTGTCTTGTATAGGAAGTAGTGAGACCAGATAGCCACACCATATATTAAGATTACTATTATAGATACATTTCCTATTGTTCCTACCTTAGGTACTGTAGGAGTGTTTCCAGACTGGTTGAATAGTACTCTTAGCATAAATACTGTAAATCCAGAAGCGAAAAGGTTTATAGCAACCCCTGATACAGTCTGGTTTCCCTTATATTTAATACTTAGTACTGCGTGTATTCCTGCCATCAATCCACCAGCTATCATTCCACCAAGGATTCCAACATATGCGTTTCCTGTATAATAAGAAACTACCGCTGCTGAAAATGCACCCATTAGCATCATTCCTTCTAGTCCTATATTGATTACTCCTGCTACCTCTGAAAACATTCCACCAATAGCAGTGATAAGAATAGGTGCTGCCTGTCTAAGTGTTGCCATTAACAAACTAATTAACATATGCACTATTCGCTCACCTTCTTTCTATTAAGAATCATCTTAAACATATTTTCCGCTGCAATTAATAGGATTATTATAGCCTGAAGTATGATTACTATCTGGCTTGGTACCGATGTATTAAACTGCATAGATCTTCCACCTACTCTAAGAGCGGCAAAGAGTATTGCAGATAAAACTGCTCCTACCGGATGATTTTTTCCAAGTAGTGCTACTGCGATACCGTCAAATCCATAGCTGGCCATGATTCCTTGTCTGTAAGTATACTGACCTACTCCTCCAAGAATTCTCTCTGCTCCACCTAAAGCTGCAAGAGATCCTGCAATTCCAAGGGAAAGAGCTGTTATCCAAGGTACATTTATTCCTGCATTTTCTGCTGATGTCGGGTTATTTCCCACAGCTTTTATTTCATATCCCAGTATCGTCTTCTCCATAATAAACCATACAACTATTACTGCAACTATAGCCAGGATAAATCCTATGTTAAATGCCTCTCTTGTCTGGGGCATCAACTGCATAAGTCTTGCAGATTCAAATACTGGTGGTGTCTGAGGACTTGGTCCACTTGGACCTCCAGCTTTTAGAGGGTAGTTTAGAGCATACTGTTCAAAGTTCATTGCTATATAGTTTAGCATGATCGTTGATATTACTTCATGTACTCCCAGTTTTGCTTTAAGGAAACCTGCTATTGCAGCCCATGCAAAACCTGCTAAACCTGATAATATTAATATAATGAATACGTTATTTACTCCTGCATTATGTACAAAGGCTCCTACAGCTGCTGCTATAAGTCCTCCCATGATTACCTGTCCCTGTCCTCCGATATTAAACATACCAGCTTTGAAGGCAAATAATACTGAAAGCCCTGTAAAGATCATTGGTGTTGCCTCAAGAAGCGTTCTTGCTATAGCTCTTTGCCCTACAAAGGCACCTGTGAATAGGTAGTAATAAGCATTTAGAGGACTCTCTCCAAGATAACCTATAATTCCTGCACCTATAATAAGTGCTATAAATACCGCAAGTACTGGTATCATCATATCTTTTAATTTATTTTTCATCTAACTTACCCCCTGCCATAAGAATTCCGATCTTTTCTTCTGTTGCATCGGCTCTGTCTAGTATTCCAGTTATCTTTCCACCGCACATAACTGCAATTCTATCGGATAAGTTCATTATTTCAGAAAGTTCTGCAGATACTACCAGTACTGCTTTCCCTTTTTCTTTTTCTTCAAGTACCATCTTATGAATAGATTCTATAGCTCCGATATCTACTCCTCTTGTTGGCTGTGCTATGATGATAAACTTATGTTCCTTTTCAAGCTCTCTTGCTACGATTACCTTTTGCTGGTTACCACCAGATAATCTTCCAAAGCCTACATTTATCTCTCTGGGTCTTACATCATATTTTTCCATAAAGTGTTTAGCTTCCTCTGCCATCTTAGCAAAGTTCAGCATAAACTTGTTTTTTGAGTACTTTTCCTTATGCACACCAAAAGCAAAGTTATCCCTTACTGAAAATTCAGATACTGCAGCTCTTTTAAACCTGTCCTCAGGTATATGAGCTACTCCTTCAAGAGTTATCTTTTTAGGCGTCTTACCTAATAGAGCTTCTCCCTCTAATACCACTGTTCCGGCTTCTGCTTTTCTAAGACCAGTAAGTGCTTCTATTAGTTCAGTCTGACCAGAACCTTCCACACCTGCTATTCCTAAGATTTCACCTTCTCTTATATCAAAGTTCACTTCATCCACAGCTATTATGCCTTTATTATTTTTTACCAGAAGATTGTTTACGCTGACAAGTTCCCTTCCCATCTCTACTTCAGGTTTTTCTGTAGTAAACAGTACTGGTCTTCCTACCATTGCATTGGCAATCTTTTCTTTAGTAGCTTCCTCTGTAGGGAAGTTTGCTACATCTTTTCCTCTTCTGATTACAGTGATGTTATCAGATATATCTAATACTTCCTGCAGCTTATGTGATATAAAGATTATTGTCTTCCCCTCAGCAATAAGATTATCCATAATCTTATATAGTTCCTTTACTTCCTGAGGAATAAGAACCGCTGTAGGCTCATCAAATACCAGAAGGTTAGCTCCCTTAAATAGGATCTTCAGTATCTCTACTCTTTGCTGCATTCCTACAGAAAGATCTGAGATTATAGCATCTGGATCTATCGCCAGACCATACTTTTCAGATACTCTCTTTACTTCCTCTCTTGCTGTATTGATATCAAGGCTCAGTCCCTTTTTAGGTTCTACTCCCAGTACCATATTTTCAGCTACAGACAGGGTTGGCACTAACATAAAGTGCTGATATACCATTCCTATCCCTAGCTTTGCAGCTTCTCCTGGACCTTCTATTTTGACACCTTTACCATGATAATAGACTTCCCCTGATGTTGGATGATAAAGCCCGTTTAGTATCTTCATCAGAGTTGACTTTCCTGCACCATTCTCTCCAACTATTGCATGTTTTTCGCCCTTTTCTATTTTCAAAGTGATGTCATCATTGGCTACAACCTTTCCGCCAAGGAAAGTTTTTCTGATGTTTTTCATCTCTAAGATATATTCACTCACCTGGAATCCTCCTACTTATCTTCATTCTTATTTCAGTTTATAACTTAAATATTCTAAAGTTTTTTACGACATCCTCTTTACAGTTTCAGCTATCCAGTTACAGAAATTCTTTCCTGTTTTCTTAGCTATCTCCACAACTGCTTCATGGGAGTGTGATTCTGCTGCTATTCCTGTAGCCATATTTGTTATACAAGAGATTCCCAGTACTTCCATTCCAAGATAGTTAGCCACTGTAGTTTCAGGTACAGTAGACATTCCTATTGCATCTGCTCCTAAGATAGTAAATGCTCTTACCTCTGCTGCTGTTTCATAGCTTGGTCCTGTAGTTCCAAGGTATACTCCCTCTCTGTACTCTATCTCTAGATCTTTAGCCGTTTCCTTAGCTAAGTTCTGTAATGATTTTTTGTATGTCTCTGTCATATCAGGGAATCTTGGTCCGAATCTGTCGTCATTTTTACCTATAAGTGGGTGTGTTCCAAAGAAGTTTATGTGATCTGTTATAAGCATAAGTGTTCCTGGTTTAAAGTCTTTATTTGATCCTCCTGCTGCATTACTTACAACAAGTTTTTCTATTCCAAACTGCTTCATTACATATATAGGGTAAGTAACTTCTTTCATATCATATCCTTCATAGAAGTGGAATCTACCCTTCATAGCTAGTACCTCTACTCCGCCGATCTTACCAAATACCAGCTTTCCTGCATGTCCTTCCACTGTTGATACAGGGAAGTTAGGAATCTCCTCATAGTCGATCTCTACTCTTTCCTCGATATGATCCACAAGATCTCCAAGTCCAGATCCTAATATTATCGCTATCTTAGGTCTATACTCTACTTTATTATTTAAATAGTTTACTGTTTCCATTACTTTATTGTACATGGTTACCTCCATTTTTAAATAGTTTTTACATACACGTCTTTATCAGCCAGTTTTTTAAATCCTATCTTTTTAAGATACTGAGCATGAGCAGGTGTCTTTGCTTTCGTCTGTAGTTCTTCATACCCTTCTAATATCTTGCTTATTCTGCTCTCACCCAGAAAGTGCATTCCTATCTTAAAGTCTCTGTATTTTTCAGTTACGTAATCCACATCTATAAAAAACACTTTAGAAGTTATAGATCTTCCTATCAATATTCCTGCTGTATTATTATTCCTTAAAAAATAATACGCCTTCTGATTTTCCTCGAATTCAGGGATCTTAAAGAATTCAGCTATTCCCTCACTGTTTTTAGTTAAAAAATGATGAAAATATTTTGAGGTTACCTCAGCTTCCACCACTGCAAATTCATCCTTATCATTATATAGTTTAAATAGATAATACATATCTATAAATACTATCCCAAGATTAAGTAGTGCTACTGGCATCGAACCTATCAAAAATCCGAAAGCCGAAAACATTGCTCCACCTACCATATTAATCCATCTCAACTTAACTATAGACCTCATAGTCAGTGAAACTAGTATAACTACTGAAGCCGTATGGCCAAACCAATCAATCCAGTTAAAAGACATATATATCCTCCTTTGGCTAAGACTGCACCCTATATTATATAAAAATCTTAAGGTTTAGTCAATGCTAATTGTCCCACCTCTTCTTATACGAATATATAATCGGTGAACCCTTCTTATATATATTATCATAATGATTAAAAAAAAGTATGCCTTCTGTCCTAATTGTATCATTTCAATGTTTTTCATTTGCTTTTAAGCCACTTTTATATCATGATTTAAAATTAAAATAGCAGTCTTTAGCTTTGTTTATTTTAGGCTAAAAAGACTGCTATCTTATTATCAGAGTGCTGTTAAATTTTTATTCCGTATTTTTAAGAACTACAAAGGT
>Ga0209379_10000820_pt1 | contig 22615 bp, 18 predicted proteins | sample tdDd001_FD_187124 | JGI IMG/M metagenome (GOLD analysis project Ga0209379, IMG submission 187124) | Marine sediment microbial communities from the Atlantic coast under amendment with organic carbon and nitrate - tdDd00.1 (SPAdes)... | ecosystem: Environmental > Aquatic > Marine > Coastal >...
TTGAAGGCGTATCGTCGAATGTCTTTTTCAAATTTTCCTGATGTATATTTATTAAATTATGAAGTAGATCTGACTCCATATCAAAATAATCGTAACGTCCATAATAGTAGTCAAACACTCTTTGACACCATACACGATCACCGCTAAGTGAAACAATGCTGTCTTGGTGCCAAACAGCAGCAAAGTTTTTTTGATCATTTTCATCTTTTACCAGTTCAAAGTCTCTCGATTGCTCTTCTAGTGCTTTTATGACGTATGCATGACGCATTTTATCCTTGTATAAATAATCTAAAATCATTGTATTCATAATCTGTCCCCTGATATAAAATAGTATAGAGAGTAAATCAAAATTCACATTTCCCCATTTGGAAATATTATGCCATAGATTGGAGTTCTTATGTCAAAAAAAATGTTCAAAATCGGAGAATTAGCTGAGCTCTATGGTATTTCAACAGATATTCTTCGCCACTACGATAAAATTGACCTTTTAAAACCCAGCCGCACAATGAACAATGGCTATAGATATTACACGATCGATCAGGTTATTGAACTTGAAATGATATTGAATTGGCGCTCACTTGATATGCCTCTTGATCAAATAAAATCCCTGATGCACGGTAAGTTAAACAACGCTCATGACATCCATTCTATTCTTGATATACAGGCACATGATCTTCAAAGTCGCATTGTAACACTTCAGAACATGCTTGATAAAACAAATTCTTACATGGATTATTTAAGTCCTGATATCCCGAATATAAATGTTTGGAAGCTTGGATGCAGACCGGACTTCTATCGTCTTCAGAAGACATTCAGCCTTTATACAGAGCCCTCTGTGAAGGACTTAAAAAAAGCCCTTCCTTCTTATAAGAAGCGCTGGTATCATGATCTACATTTCATTACTATCGCTCCGACATCAGTAATTGATACACCCGATCTATTTGACTCCGTTGGAGAGTTCACCTATGGAGCACTTACACCACTGGCATCTTTAACACCAGTCAAGCTTGAAAATTCACCTGCGCTGTGTTGTACATATCATGGTCCAGAAAGCGAAATCCCAGATATTCTTCCATCAGCGCGAATGATGATTGATAAGAATCATTTAAAAATTTCAGACAACATCTATTCCTTTGATTTATTCAGTTGGAAAGAGTCTGGGAAGGTCTATATACATTCAGAGTTTTATATTGACCTTATAGAGTAAGTTTAAAGTAAACTTTTTATGAATACTATTGACCTTGGAATCGTTCCAAGGTTTATTATTTTTTTGAAAGCAATTATTGCTTAACTCAGATTAAAGTTATTCATGAATGAGAGGTTACTTATGGAACAGTTAGACATGAGACGGGAATCCGTTGGAAAACTACTACTAAAATCGGCAGCACCTGCAATGATCGGTATGCTGCTTCAATCGGTATACATGATGATCGATGGAATCTTTGTTGGACAAGGCACAGGTCCGCTTGGACTAGCTGCAGTTAATTTATCGATGCCTGTACTTCAAGTGGGTACAGCAATTGCATTTATGCTCGTTATCGGTGGCGCAACGTATACTGCCATTGCACTTGGAGAGGGAGACACTGAGAAAGCTCAAAACACATTTAACATGGTCTCAAAAGCGCTGCTCATTTCATCCATAACATTCACTGTTTTTGGAGTATTATTTGCAGACATCATCGCAACACTGCTCGGTGCCGGATCAGATACACATAGTATGGTCAGTGGATACATTAGAATACTATCATTCTTCATGCCCTTTTTCATGAGTACAATGATGCTTGAATCAGGTCTTCGGACACTGGGACATCCTATGAAATCCATGTTTGTACTCGGCTTTGGTGCACTACTCAACATTGGTCTCGACTGGCTATTCATCATGAAATTCGGATGGGGTGTGAATGGTGCTGCAATTGCAACAGGAATTTCACAAGTTGTTTCAACGTTGATTCTCCTGCAAAACTACATTAAGCCTGATTCCGTGCTTAAACTCAAAAATATCCCTCTTGACTCAAAAGTCATTAAGCCGATTCTCTTCAACGGATCTTCGGAATTTGCTACTGGTATCGCTCTTGGTGTGTCCACATATTTGTTCAACATTATACTTCTGAGTTTGAAGGGCAGCATGGCTGTCTCCGCATACTCCATCGTTATGTATATTTCTCAAATCGTATTCATGGTTCAATACGGTATAGCAGCAGGTATGCAACCCATCATAAGTTTTAACTATGGTGCAGGCTCAGATGTACGATTAAAGAAAACACTGCGCTTGGCTTTGATTTCATCATCCATTGCAGGATTAATGGCTTCGATAACCCTACTTTACTTTGGAAAACCGATAAGTATTCTCTTTATTGGGAATAAACCAGACCTGATTGACATTACTGTTCGTGCGAGTTTATTTGCATCCGTTATGTATATTCCTGCTGGTATTAATATTCTGATGTCTGCTTACTATACCGCAGTAGATAAACCTATTGAATCTGCAACGATTGCAACACTTCGCAGTTTGGTTTTTATTGTGATCGGTCTGATGACTTTACCCACAGCCTTTGGCCTTGACGGTGTATGGATGACAATGCCTGTTGCTGAAGTTCTGACTTTGGTTGCTTGTTTTGTGATCCTATTTATTCACAAGCAAAAGAACAATACAAGCATCCAAAATACTTCCGCTAAAACAAAATTAGGGCAGTCACCTATCACAGAAACCTCCCTATAACGATTGTGATTAAATGACAAACTTTGGTATAATCAGTATGGGAGTGATTATATTGAAAAAACAAATACAAGCAGATCTTCTCATACTGCTTATGACATTTTTTTGGGGTAGTTCATACGTATTCACAAAGCTTGGCATGGAAGAAGTCCGCCCATTTATGCTTTCAACGCTTCGATTTGGAATCGGTTTTCTATTTGCTGCCGCGTTCCTATATAAAAAACTTAAAAGAACCGATCGGCGCACACTTAAAATCAGTGCAGTCACCGGTTCTTTGCTGAGCGTTGTATTTGCACTTCAGACCTTTAGTCTATTTTATACATCGGTATCAAACGCAAGCTTTCTAATCAATCTGACTGTTATTCTTGTACCACTCATATCCCTCGTTTTACTCCATGAACGCCCTGATAAAAATACAACCGTTGCAGTAATGCTCGCATTTATTGGCGTTATCCTCCTTACGGGAGTAACAAATCTAAACTTTAATTTTGGTGATATTCTCGCGATGCTCTGTGCTCTTGGATTTGCTGCTCATATTCTCTTGATCGGAAAATATTCAAAAGAAGTTGATGCCCTTCAATTGGGCGTTTGGCAGCTTGGATTCGCTGCCATTATTAGCATGACACTTTCACTTGTCATCGAGCCATTTTCACTGTCATACACAACAACAACTTGGGCTGTCGTTCTATTCTTGGCTGTCTTTTGTACCGCAGCAGGATATGTGGCACAAAGCTATGCACAACAATTTACGTCTGCGACACATGTGGCTCTTATATTTACCTTAGAACCTGTTTTCGGGGCTGGCTTAGCCTTTCTAATTCTTGGAGAAACTTTGACTAAGAAAGGTTGGTGCGGCGCTGGACTGCTTCTTTTCGCAACACTATTGTCTGAGCTAAAACTTATTGATCGATTGTCCATGCTTAGATTCACTTTTACAAAGAAGCAAACCGTCTATGAAAAGAAGAAAACTAAAACGTAGAATTGAACAAACACAATAAAATAAGGAAACATAATAAGAAAAGCTTGATCAGAAAGTGTCTCTACACTCTCCGATCAAGCTTTTACTATTTATACACCCTATAATTATTTTCTAGCACTTAATTCACGCCATACAATGTCTAGATTTTAAACTTTTTCAATGACTCATTAAGATCTTTAGACAAATCACTTGATTTTTTCGCGTGGCCATCAACTTCGTCAATGACTGCCATTTGCTCTTCCATTGCTGCAGAAACTTCTTCTGTACTCGCAGACGTTTCTTGAATTGTAGCTGAAATACTATCCATTGCACCAACGATTGTATTTTTGCCTTCTTCAAGCTGTTCTGTTCGCGCTTGAACTTCACTTAGTCTATCGCTCAGCCCTGAAATAGCTTCTGATGTTGATCCAAATATTGTGCTGGTTTCATCAATAGAAACATTTTGAACCTTCACGATCTCATCCATTTCATGGATCGTTTCCACAGCTTGACCTGTGAACTGCTGAATGTTCTTAATAATACTTTCAATATCTTTTGTAGCCTTCGCAGTTTCATCTGAAAGAATTCTAATTTCATCTGCCACCACAGCAAAACCACGTCCTGACTCTCCTGCTCTCGCTGCTTCAATTGAAGCATTAAGTGCCAAAAGGTTAGTCTGGTGTGCAATATTATTGATGATTACAATAATCGTTTCTGCACTGGTCACGTAATTCTGTACTTCAGTAATAACCGACGTTACTTGCTCTGACTTGCTGTTATTGTCTTGATTATGTATCATCAACTTTTCCATAATACTCTGACCATCAAGACTTAGTTTATTCGTAATTTGTGCCAGTTCAAAAGCCTTAGACACAAGGTTATTGGCATCTTGTATACCGTCTCCAAGATCATGTGCACCTATAACTAAATCTGATACAACATCCGCTTGTTCCGTAGACATCATTGCAATTTGGTCTGTTGCACTTGCTATATTCGCACCCGCTTCTGAAGCATCTTGTGTCGATTTAGAAAGCAACACAGCCGAGTCCATCATCGTATCTCCAGTGACTTGAACACTTTCAATAAGATCTCGCATATTCCCTTGCATCGCTTCTAACGATCTCATCATGCTCCCAAACTCATCATTTCTTGCTGTATGCTTCTCAGGAATATGATCCGTAAAGTCGCCGTCTCTCATTTTTTGTAAAGCAATCTCAGCACTTTTTAGTGGAGATAAAAGACGACTTATAATATAGAATAGGGCTCCTGCAATTAATACTGTTGATGCAATAACGGTTATCAAAGAACCTGAGACAATATCCGCTACAGCCACCTTAGTTTTATCAAGAGAAAGTCCGATGCTTGTAGCACCAACCAATTCTCCCTCTCCTGTAAATACCGGCATTGACACTTCAAAGACAGCATCATGTTGATCACTCAATTCAACACCCGAGGCCTGCTCACCCGTTAAGGCAATTTTAATGCTTTCGTCTTGGCTCTTTGTTCCGATAAGAGCTTCATCTGAATCTGCAAGAACATTCCCATTGCTATCCACAAAAACTGCATATTCTATCTCTTCGTTCTCAGCTATTTCTGAAATAACATTCTGTATACTTGTTTTCTCAAGAAGTGTAACTGTATCATTCACATTGATTCCAACTTGAATGATCATGTCACCTTTACGAACTGCGCCATACTTGTAGAAATCGTTATCTGTTGTACTTTGGCGAACTTCTTCTACCATCATATATTCATTCGAACTCACCATTCTCATAACGGGATTATCAGAACCTAATTTTTCGCCAATATTTCCTTTTAAGTTAGAGAATACAATTTCACCGCTTAGATCAATAATATTAAACTCATCCATTGCTCCTTCACTCTTATCTATATCTCCTGCTTCAGATGCATCAATATTTTGAAGCATTGATAGATCTATCATCTGAATGGATCCAAGAGCAACGTTAATCTGTTCGTCCATTAACTCTTCAATAATTTGTTGACTCTCATGTGAGTTCTCAAGAGTATTAATAACCTCATGAACCATAATCATACCGTATTCCTGCATTTGAGTTTCTAATTCGTCTTTAACGACCATTAGATTTCTCACTGTTATGAAACTAACACAAGAAACCATAGCAATAATAACAACCCCAATGATCAAATGCTTAACTGATCTTTGCTTCTTCACTGTAACGCCTCTCTCTCTGTACCCCGTTTAAGTCATATGTAGAAAGTTTTAATTCACCATCAAATTAATTCATATGTAGAAAGTTTAATTCACTATCAAATATTACGACTTAATTGTGAACAAAGTTTGGCGTATTCTTAAATTTTTTATTAACTATTCATTAAAATAATTATTTCATCCGCATTTTGGCAAATTATCACCGTTATTATTCTATCGTCTTTGAATTGGTCCCTGTTTCACTCAGTTTTTTCAAATAAGATTCTACCAATACTTTCGACCAATGAATCAATATTTCATCTTTTAGTGAATACTTAATAAGGTGAGATCGTTTTAAAAAATCAGGAAGTTCTAGATAATTAAATGCACTCTTTTTACGATTTGATGACTTCTCAAGAACAAGTTTTTCAAACTCATAATAGCTATAGACCTTAAGTCTTTCAATCTCTAAGATTGTAGCCAAGTGCTCAATGAGGGTCACTATAATTTCACGGTATCCGCAATTTCCATCAAGTCCAAACATCGTTGCGAGTTCAGGAATCATTTTCTCAAATAGCATTCTCTTGGGTTGTCCAATTGGGAGGCCCATCCCTTTTGCCATTTCCAAAATTTCTGCATCTGTTAACTCCATCATTGAATCTAGGAAATGTGATTCTGTTGGCAAGTCTTCAAAGAAGTAATTTTCGCCCTCATATTTTCCAAACACTTTCAACGTATCCAAATAGCCCATCAATATATTACGTTTAGAGAGTTCTGGATCAAATTGAAGCATCATCCCTACATCTCCAGACGGACTAATTCTTATGATGTTAAGGTCATCCTTCTTCACCTTTTTCTTAATTCCTATTGAATCCATCTCAACTGCAATTATATCTTTATATCCTTTTTGAGCGATTAAATTGATAGGGAGATTGTCATACATTCCGCCATCTACAAATCTTTTGCCATCAAGTTCCTCTGGCTTAAATCCAGGTAAGAAAGATGACGCCAGTAAATAATCTGAAAGTTTTCCTTCTGGAATGTCTTCCACAAAAATTTCAAGAGGCTTCATATCTGAAACAGAGATCGTCACAAGTCCAAAATCAATTCCGGATTTTCTGAGTAAATCTTCATCCAGATGGCTCTCAATTAAATCTCTAAGAGGTGATGTATCTATTCCACGATCGACTAAAATCCGTTTGAAGTACCCAAAATACTTGTCGATATTATCGTAATCAAGCTTAAAATTCACAAGATCTTTGTACACATCCGGCTCAGTGTTAATAACATCTCCAACAGCAATATTTTCCCACACAGCACAGGCTTCCTCAAAACTATTTTGTGCAATAAAAGCTCCATTTAGTGCACCAATAGACGTTCCCGTTACGGCCCCTATCTCAATGCCTAATTCTCTTAATGCTTTCCATACACCAATGTGATAACTTCCTTTGGTGCCACCACCTTGCAAGACTAAACCATACATATATTTCACCTCAACTAAATTTAGTATTTATAATACACTTTTTATAACTTTGTAATTCCAAAACTTCGTAGTTTTCCTCACTTAATATCCCATACTGTTCCTTCTCTAATAGTATTTTACTAATTTTTCTCCAATGTGTATATAATCTGTATAATCATCCTATGATGTCTGGATTAAAAACGGTATAATAAGGTAAATAGAAATTCGAATCAATATAGGGGGATTTTATATGAAACATGCACATCAGATTCAATTTGAAAGAGCAAAAAAAATTCGTTTATATGCTATCTTAACTTACGTGCTGTCTCCTCTGCCTTTACTTTTAAATCCAATTTTAGGACGTGGTATCACATATGGCCTTGTGGTTTCGCTTATTGTAACAGGATTTACACTTTCTTTTAAATATCAGTGTCCCGCTTGTGGCCAAGTTTTTCACATTACTAAAAATCCAAAAAAATTGACAATCTGTCAAAACTGCAAAACACGTTTGATCTAAAACAATAAATTATTCTGGAGTGAATCTATTGAAAATCACAATCCGCAGAAAAATAACTTTAATGACCTTGCTGTTAATAACATTGTCATTACTTACACTGGGCATACTGACTTACGAAGGTATGAAAATATCTGTACTCAAAAATATCACTGAAGAAGGCTTCACACAAGTAAAAAATATCAACAGCTATTTCCTCACTAACTTTATGGGTGATATGGAATACGTCGTTGATAAATGGTCGTCTGATCCTGGTCTCGTATATTTTCGAAACATGCCGAATCAAGAAAAGATGGTTCGAACAGTCCCAAATCATTTTAGACCCGTGACTGATTTTTGGAGAGGTACGATTTCATCCAATCCTGATATTGCATGGATGTATTTTGGAAATGAAGCAGATGGTTCATTATATCTAGCACCTCTTGATCCTACAATGCCTCTTGATTATGATTGTCGAACGAGGGAATGGTATACAAGTACAGTTGAACAAAATGGCAAGGTCATTTGGACTGAGCCCTATCTAGATGCAGGAGACTCTGGCGAAATTATAGTGACCGTTGCAAAAGCCGTTATGAAAAACGAACAACTTATCGGTGTTTTTGGAATTGACTTAAAACTCAGCAAATTCTCTGAAATCATTCAGAACTTAGAATTTGTTGAGGGCGGATCGCTTATGCTGATCGGTAATGATGGTTATGTTTTCGCCCATCCTGACAAAACCATGTTAAGTACCACGCTTGATTCTGAGACATGGGCCAAAGATGTTTTAAGTAACAGTGAAGGGTCTTATATCACTGATTATAACGGCTCTACCGCTGTTGTTTCATACTTGGAAGTTCCTAATACAGAATGGAAACTTGTTGGAATTTCACCTGTTAATTTAACCGCATTACTTTCACCAATACAGAATAGAACACTACTTGTCGGTCTCATTAGTTTGATAATCAGCTACCTCTTAGGGACTGTTTTATCAAAACAACTGACCCAACCAGCCGAAGAAATGATGAATGCCATTCAACAAGCTTCAGAAGGAAACTACAACGTAAAAGCTCAAATTCAGTCTAATGATGAATTTCAGGTTCTTGGAGATCACTTTAACAGCATGATCCAAAAAACGGAACAATTGATTCAAGAGCGTAACCTTCACGTTAATACTCTTACTGATAAAAATAGAGAGATTACAAGGCAACAGCAAGAAATTATGCAGTACTCAGAAGAAACAATTGCTCTCAATGATGAGCTCACTCAGCTTATTGGTGAAATTAGAAAAAATTATCTATCTACAGTTCGTGTGCTCGCCAATGCCATTGAAGCAAGTGATGAGTACACCCGTGGTCACTGCGACCGTGTTAGTGATATTTCGATGAGCATTGCACGAAGAATGGATTTACCTTTAACAGACCTCAACAACTTAGAGTTTGCATGTATGCTTCATGATATCGGAAAAATCGGAATTCCAGGTGATGTGCTTAATAAATCGGGAAAACTCAGTCCTGACGAATACGAACTGATCAAAAAACACCCTGCTATTGGATACGAAATCCTAAAAGGTGTCGATTTCCTAGAAAATTGCAATGAAATCCTTATACAACACCATGAACGATACGATGGATATGGATATCCTAACCGTTTAAGTGGTGAAAATATTCAGATTGCCGCAAGAATTCTCACTGTGTCTGATGCGTACGACGCTATGACCAGCAATCGCCCTTACAGGAAAATGCCGATGGAACAGACTGTCGCTATGGCTGAACTTATCAAGGGAAAAGGCTCACAATTTGATGCTCACGTTGTTAATGTCTTTATAGAAATGCTTTTGGAAACACCTGATAAGTTTGATGATGTTGTCGAAATCAACAATGAACAAAGTTCTTAAATAAAAAACCGTGAAGCTCTCAAAATAATAATGAGATCTTCACGGTTTTATTAATTAATAATCCAAATCCGTTTTACTTTAAGTTTTCTTTCGCATAATAATTCATAAGACAGCCCTCAAGAATTATTTTTCTTTCATTCTCAGACAAATCTTGTAGTTTTAGCTGAATGGACTTCTTCATGCCATCTCGCACCAAAGTGGCTTCTATTTCATCGACACCCGTTTCAATAGCATTTCTTATACCTTTAACAACAAGAAGGTCATCGATTTCAAAATGCACCAGCTCGTTCATTGTAAACGGAAGCATACCCCAATTGATGACATTGCTTCTATAGCGTTTTGTTGCGTAATCGAGTGCAATATTCCCCATGGCTCCAAGAACCCTTTGACAGGAAGCCGCTTGTTCTCTTGCAGATCCATCTCCTGGTTTTTTAGCAAAAATCACACTACCAATGCTGATCTGATCCAACCTTTTCTTTAAATCCATCGAATTGGAATCGTCTCCAAAACCAAGTTCAAGTAGACCTTTCATTTCATCTGAAAGTGTGAGTTTTTCTCCACCTAAAAATGCGCGTCTTTCCGTTTCAAGCGTCTGCACTTGCTTTGCGCGACCAACATAATTAGGATCTTTTCTTGAAAGTGTAAATTCCGCCAACTTAAGAGGATTTGATCTATAAGATGACGTATCCCCCGATGGGATAAGTTCATCTGTCGTTGTAATATCATCGTGAATAACACAAGCCATTTGCATTACAACATGGTCTGTAAGCGGTCTAATTTCTGGCCAGTCTGTAATATTCGGGCCATAAACCAGCTCAACACTTGGATCTGGATTTTTGTATCCATTGTAAACTCTCTTTTTATTGATGGTTTGATTAAAGTTGTAATCCACCACTTCATCACTTAGCTCAAACTCTGTTGCAGCTGTAAGAATTCCGCCATTTGCAGCCGTTGCCGCAATAGATAAAGCATCCATTAGTGCAACAGAAGCAATTTGTCCTTCTGATGGTTTTGAACCTTCTCTATTCGGGAAATTCCTTGTGGTGTGTCTAATGCTAAAGCTCTGATGGTTTGGAACATCACCCGCACCAAAACAAGGGCCGCAGAATGCTGTTTTCATCGTGATTCCGGACTCGATAAGCTGACCAGCACTACCATTTTTAACCAATTCATAATGAATGGCTTCACTTGCAGGATATACACTTGTGTTAAAGAAACCAGGCTTGCCTTGACCGCTTGTTAATATCTCCACGGCTTTCGCAATATTTTCGTAAGTACCTCCAGCACATCCTGCAATAATGCCTTGATCAACTTGGATACCATAATCTTTTATTTTTTGACTGAGTCCGAGTTCAAAATCTAAGTGTTTATTGTTTTCTTTAAATGCTGCATCAATTTCAGCGAATATTTCTTTGGCATTGGCTTTAACATCTGCAATCGTATAGACATTGCTCGGATGGAAAGGTAGAGCGATCATCGGTTCCACTTGACTCAGATCCACTCGAATCATGCCATCATAATATGCATCACCTTTTGGTTGAAGTCTTTTGTAATCTGATCCACGTCCAAGTTTGTTGTAGAACTTTTCAACAACTTCATCTGTACACCAAATTGAACTGAGGCATGTTGTTTCTGTTGTCATGACATCAATGCCATTTCTGTAATCCATCGTTAAATTTGAAATACCAGGACCAACAAATTCAAGGACCTTGTTTTTAACAAATCCACTTTCGAATACCGCGCCTATAATGCTGAGAGCCACATCTTGAGGACCAACGCCCGCGCGTGGGGCTCCTTCAAGATAGACAGCTACAACTTCTGGATACTGTATATCATACGTTCGCTTCATAAGCTGTTTTACAAGCTCAGGTCCGCCCTCACCAATACCCATTGTTCCAAGAGCTCCATAACGGGTATGTGAGTCTGAACCCAGAATCATGTCACCACACTTAGTCATTTCTTCACGCATATACTGATGAATGACTGCAAGGTGCGCAGGCACATAAATCCCACCATATTTTTGAGCCGCTGATAGACCATACAAGTGATCATCTTCATTAATTGTGCCACCCACAGCGCAAAGGCTATTGTGACAATTTGTAAGAACATACGGCAAAGGGAATTCCGTCATTCCGCTTGCTTTTGCTGTCTGAATAATTCCTACATAAGTAATGTCGTGAGATGCCAATGCATCAAATTTAATTTTCAGTGATGTGTCATTATATCCCGTATTATGCTGACTCAGAATCTGATACGCTATTGTTTTCTGAGTTGCCTCTTCTATTTTGAGTTCATCATGCTTTTCAAGTACTTCTAGGCCATTTCGAATGTAAACACCTTCGGATATTAATTGAATCATCTCACCCTCCTATTTCATCTTCAAACCACTATTTATGGTTAAAGGTCGAATTTTAATTCATGATATCACATTAAAATACACGTTTCAATGTATAATTGTATACAAAAATGCAAATGCATAAAAAATACCCATATTCGCTTTAAATTCTTCAATCCACATGGCATGAATAAGGCTTATTTGGGGTAATATAGCAATAGAGATCGGGGGGATGGTCTATGTCTGGTGTACCATTCGAAGGACTATTCAATAGAATTATCAAATACTTGAATCCTATTTCAAATGACCTTAAAGGTGATTTCTATGGGACTGTTGCACGTGAGAACGCACTACGTACCATCGTGCTTAGTGTTATATATATACTCTTGAACACACAACTATCCCTATTCGGCCGAAGTTCTTTTTTGAAAGAGAACAACTATAGACTATTTATAAGGGTGTTCTTATTATTTGCAATCGTGTACTCAATCTATCGACTCAAACAAACAAAACTCGTAAGTCATTGGATCGAACAGGCCTTTACAGCATTCTATTGTTTTGTACTTATATTTACTTCACTCATGACCAGTCAATTCTTATTGGTTCGCATTGGTTCTATGTCTATATTCATAGTCACAATACTTGCTACCTCGGCATTTCTAATAAGAAGACCTCTTGTTTCGATTCTAACAAACATAAGTGCTTTCCTGTTTTTTGTATTCACACTGGATCACGTATCGAGGCTGTTTGATAAGTTTGCAAAAAACAGACCCACCCTTGCGCCACGACTCCCAGAGGCAATACGTTTTGAAGTGTACGTCACAGAACTCTTGCTGGTTACAGTCGTCAGTTGTGCGATTGCGGTTATAATGTATCGCTTTCGTGTCAAAGTTTTTATGGATCATAAAATCATTGAAGAAAAGAACAGCACACTCACTCAACTTGCAATGCAGGACTCCATGACTCAATTGTTGAATCACAAAGCAATTTACGATTTGTTGACACAGGAAATTCAACGAACTATGCGCTATAGTCTGCCCCTCAGTGTGTTGCTCATAGATATTGATCATTTTAAATCTGTGAATGACACATATGGTCATCAAACAGGAGATGAAGTCATTAAAAAAATAGCTGAAATACTTAGACAGACGTGTCGAGAAACTGACTATATTGGCCGTTACGGCGGTGAAGAATTCTTGATTCTGCTGACAAACACTACGCTTGAACAGGCTCAAAAATTTTCTGAGCGTGTTCGTTCAAATATTGAAAATGCTGATTTTGGCGCTCCAAGTCCCATTACTATCAGCGGAGGATTGAACACATATAAAGGCGAAAATGCCAAGGTGCTCGTTCATAACGCGGATGAAGCTCTTTACTTGGCAAAAACTAAAGGCCGAAATAGAATTGAAATTTCAAATTAGTTATATATTTATCAATTGATTGTTATATAATTAGAAAACACGGGTATATACACTATTCGAGTGTATTAGTACCACAAATAGAAAGGGGTATTGAATTGAAGACACACGATTATACCAGTATTCCTAATAGCAACACATTGTTTCTTCTAAAAACCTATATTGATGTCAGCATAGTGTATTGTCTTGTATTCCCACTCATTTTTTTGTATTACGGTGCATTTTGGTCTTCAGTCACACAGTTTTTCTGTGGTCTTGCTCTTATATGTGCACGTCTTGCATTACACTATCAATACTATACACTTACGAAATTTGTGTCCTTGGCTGCATCATACACTGCAGTGACCACGCAAATGTTGCTCTATTTGCCAAAAGAAATCGGATTTCATTATCTATACTTGGCACTACTGATAGTGGCTGTCATGTTATTTGAGTTTGACAATAAGTCCTCTCGAATTAATTTGATGTTATTCACAGCGCTCATTGTTATTTCATTCTTTGCATGTGAGTTTTACGGTCTTGAGCTTTATCAATTCCTCTTTCCACGTAAAGCCGTTAGAATTCTCTATATTGCCTCTATACTGGGTATGATGGTTGGGCCCGTTCTTATACTTCTTGGATTCTCTATGGAACTTGAAAGAACTAAGAAAAGCCTCGCAGAAATTAGGAATCACCAGAGCCATCCTTTAGATTAACATGAATCCACCAATCACAATACAAAAATAAATCCCCAAGTATATTTGCTTGTGCAATTATACTTGGGGATTTTTATGTGTGACAGAGCCCCCTCTGTCACACATAAAAAAGAGCTGACAGCATCAGCTCAAATATCACTGTTCTAAATGTGGGCCATTTAAGTCACAATGATCCACAATTTCCTTTTTTGTCAAATTGTATTTTAAAGCGGCTGCTTTTATAGCACGATCCTCACTATATTCCCCATCGATAAGTCTCACTATATAAGCTGTAACATTTGCCCAAAACATAACGTTATGACTCATATGCCCCCCTCCCTTTGGTATGTTTATTACCCAGTAATGAGTTCAAATATCTATAACTAAAGTATATACATTTATATTTCGATTTTATTTTTGATCATTTCGAAAGCTCCATAAATGCCTGCATCATCACTCAGATGCGACAATTTAAATGCAACATCAGTCATAAGTCCCGGCATTGCATGCCGCTCAGCTTCCTTTACGATTTTCGGTAAAAGATCCTCGCCCATCGATTCCATGATCCCACCTCCGAGAATGATCAAATCAGGATGGAACTGATTGATCAGGTTCCCAACTGCAATACCCAGATAATAAACTGCACGGTTTATAACCTCAACAGCCAATGTGTCATTCTCGTCAAAAGCACGCTTTAAGCTCGAACTTTTAATGACCGCCCCGTCTGATTTCAAATATGTTTTTAGCGAGGATGATCGACCCTTTCTGAGTTGACCTTTTATGGCACTTTGAATGCCTGTTTTGGATGCATAAGCCTCAAGACAGCCTTGTGACCCACAGCCACAATAGGCCCCTTCTGGATTGACTACCATATGCCCAAACTCTGCTGCGCCACCTTTACCAACATACAACTTGCCATCAATAATAATAGCTCCACCCACACCCGTTCCAACAAAGAGTCCAAGGACATTTTTAGCCTCTTTCATGTTTGTAGCTTTCCATTCTCCGAACATAGCCACATTCACGTCATTGCCTAATACAAATGGAACATTATACTTTCCTTCAATCAGTGCTGCTAAATTGAAATTCCGAAATGGAATATTAGGAGAAAATGCAACAATTCCTTGGTCTTTTACAATCCCTGGAGAACCTGCACCTATCCCTAAAAGGCTGAATTGCTCATTTTCCATAGCTTCAGAATTACTCAAGAGTTCATCAATCACTTTATAGATCTGTGCAATCACAACATCAAGTCCCTCAGATGCCTTGGTTTTTTTCTTCACTCTTTTTATGGACTCGCCTGTTTCACTGTACAGCGAACCCAGTATTTTTGTGCCACCAATATCCAGACCAATATAAACTTTCATAGAATCACTCCCTGAAATATCAATTTTGACGTGCCTTTTAGGAATCTAACATTTCACTGTATACCCTACTTTAGCGAATCATATTCTACGCATATTTAACAATAGCTCCAACAAAAAAAGTGCCCATTACGTATTCTTTCACGCAATGGGCACTACACTTATAAATACTAAATTTTAAAATTCTGGCTCAAGCCTTCACATTGGTGACCCAATGTGTTAAATGTTTCTTCTAGTGCAGAAAATAATCTTACCATGTTTTCTGGTTTGTTATTTGCACCCATATGACCAATTCTAAATACATGATCCTTTAACGGACCAATACCCCCACCAATCAATATACAGTGATGGTCTTTCATACGGGTAAATAGATCGCTGAAAGCAATGTCAGCAGGTAATTTTACCGTTGTCACCGTATTCGAACGCTCCGTTTTCGCAAACAATTCGAATCCACTACGTTCAAGTGCCGTTCGCGATAATACCGCAAAAGTTTTGTGTTCTTCAAGTGCGTTCTTATCCAATAAATTTAAAATAGACTGATTAAGGCCAAGTATATTTTGAAGTGGCTGTGTGTATGGGAACCATTTACGTTCGTACCAGCCCATCCAATTTTTAAGATTTAAATAATAGCCTCGAATATTTGACTCTCTGTCTTCTAAATATGTGGTCGCATGATCACTTAACGTCACAATTGTCATCCCGGCAGGAGAAGATAAACATTTTTGAGATCCGCCAAGCAATACGTCTATTTGTGATTTATCAAAATCAACAGTTTCCCCTCCAACAGCTGATACACTGTCAACAATGGTGATAATGTTTTTTGATCTTAAATATTGACAGATCGCTGATACATTATTAGTGATTCCAGATGGCGTTTCACAGTGTACCATCGTCACCGCTTTTATATCAGAATGGGCTTCAACCACGGCTTCGACATCTTCAAGTTTAACACCGTGATGCCAAGGCAGTTCTAGGAGCAGAACATTCCCGCCATACATTTCAATAAACCCTTTGAATCCGTCTCCAAACACGCCGTTTGCAATACAAAGAACCTTATCACCATCTTCAATAAAGCTTGCACAAGCAGCTTCTAGGCCTAAAATCGCTTCACCGGATAAAAGGAATGTTGTCGCATTCTCAGCACCAACAAGTTTATTATAATTATTCACAGTCTCTAAGTAAGATTCAAAGAAATCTGGATCAAGATCTGGATTCGTTCCGTTGACCGCTATAGCTTCTAGCACATTTTTCTCAATTTCTGTTGGACCTGGTGTCATTATAAGTTTATTATGATTCATAGCTCTAGGCCTCCGTTTGTGTCTTGTATGTTGATTTTGAATCGTCATCAAAATTCAAGCTTAGCTTTCTTAGGCTGAGTGATAGTGGTACAGCAGCCATGAGTCCAATTGTAATCTGAGTGATATTGCCTGGTACAGAGTTCAGTGGTGCCAGTAAGTTGCCATAAAGTATAACTTCAGTGGCATAATAACCCGCGATCATCCAGACACTTGAAACAAGAATAGCAATGACACTAAATAGAACAGACTTTTGTGGAGATTCCTTGCCTTTTTGAGCGATCATACCTATGATGAAGCCCATAACACCTCTTACTATAAATGTGAAAGGTGCCCATACAAACCATCCTGACAATATGTCAAAAAGACCCATACCAAATGCTCCAGCAATTGCGCCTCGCCTTGGTCCAAATACTATTGCAATGGTAAATAGTGCCACGTTGCCAACATGTACAAGACCACCATTGGCTGAAAACGGAAGTTGAAATTGAATAAAATATGTAGAAATAAATACAATTGCGATCAGTAACCCATTTAGTGCAAGTTCTGCTGTTTTACTTCTTTGATTATTTTTCATTATAAAAATCCCCCTATATTCATTAAATTGTGTTGTTCATTTAAGAGTATAGAGGGTTCATCATTCAATTTATAGTTGTGTAGCGATACAATCATGTCAGAATTTGCTTATAATTGTATCGATATAGTGTTCGAATTCACATTTTTCGATCTTGTTGTACGATATCCGCATTTTTATCGTAAATAACAGCACATTGTATCGGTGTTTTTCTAAATATTGTACTGATACTCGTCAAATTCAGGGATAAGTTCTAAAAATCTTTGTACTGCATTCGACTTCAGTCTCGACTTATTTATAGCTACAAAACTTGACATTTCAAAAGGCTCCACGCCTTCAATATGAATTTGTCGCATTCGCCCTTCTTCAATTTCCTTTTTAACAAAGAAATCTTGTAAAAATGCACATCCATATCCCTTCTTCACATATTCCAGAAGCTGAACCGTGCTATTAATGCGTAGTCTTGGTCGATAATGTTTTGGCATAATTTCTTCAAACCATTCTTGAAGAGGCAGATAGCTTCTGGTTAGAGCAATATCTATAGATGCTAGTTTATCTGTGGTAATACAATCATCAACAGGATAGTCCATTGGTGCGACCAACATAACTTTAAAGTCCAAATAAGGCCTCACTTCAAGTTTCCTTGATATTGATTTACTATAAATGAAACCAATGTCCGTTTCATTCTCAAGAAGCATATCTAGCTGTATTTCTGTGAGTCTAAATTCAATATCAAGTTCATACATGGGATATTTTTTATAATACTCATCAATAACGGCAGATAGTTTTTCTCTATACAAACTTCCAACAACACATATTTTAAGTTGATCTTCATAAAGGTTCATTGTCTTCAGTTTTGTCAGTCCGGATTTTTCAACTTTTAGGATTTTCTCGGCATGTGGTAAAAAAATACGCCCAGCGTGTGTGAGCTCTACAGATCGTTTGCTCCGTAGAAACAGGCTTTTATTTAAGTATTTTTCCAACTCGACAATTCGTGACGAAACCGTTGACTGAACTACATTGAGTTGTTCTGCTGATTTTGAAAAACTTAAAGTTTTAGCAAGAACCACAAATGTTTTATATGTATCTATATTCATACAAACGCCTCCTTTTATCGGTAAAACCGATTAATTATATCGTATATATTTATTATACAATTTAAAAACACTTTGGTACAATCAACTCAGGATATCCAACCAACCATTTGAATCACCTTAATACTTACACGTGAATCACAACTATTGAATGGAGGTCGGTCATAATGTTTCAATTTTTCAACGAATATAAAGGACTACCAAAGGAAGTTTATGTCCTCTTTGCAGCGAATATTATCAATCGTTTTGGAGACTTTGTCAGTCCACTTTTGGCACTTTATTTAACTCAAAAATTAGGAATGAATGCTGCAACATCGAGTGTAATTGTAACCCTTGCACTCCTTAGTAGAATGCCAGGTTCCTTTTTCGGCGGAAAGGCCGCTGATAGATTTGGGCGTAGACGAACTTATCTTGTAACCCAGAGTATTGCAGGTTTAATGTTGCTTCCTTGTGCACTTATAAACAACCACTACGCAATTATTGCACTGTTAATCATATCTACATTTTTCAATGGAGCTGTACGACCTGCTCTTGATGCACTTGCCATAGATTTAATGCCTGTCGAAAAACGAAAACTCGGCATTTCACTCATGTACCTCGGAATTAACCTCGGTGTGGCAGTTGGGCCTGCACTTGCAGGTTTATTATTTAAAATCAACTTGCCTTTGTTCTTCATAGTTGACGTTGTTACGTCACTGGTTGCTGTACTGCTCGTCTTTACAATGATTAGTGAAAAGTACATTCAAGATATGTATGAAGCTGATACAGTCTCACAGAAAGTGAAACCGGGAATAGGCACCTCTGCTATACTCAAGTCGAATAAAAAACTCGCCTCATTCATACTTATAACATCTGGTTTTTCTTTGATTTATGTGCAAACCAAGTTCTCACTTCCATTGTTGTTTTCACACGCATTTGGAGATAACGGATCAGCTCTGCTTGGCACTCTATTCAGTATTAATGCTTTCACAGTTATATTTTCAACGTCCTTCATCACACTTAAAACAAAAGATAATCCCACTTCATTAAATGTGATTATTGGCGGTCTATTTTACGCTGTCGGATTTGGACTTTATGCATTTGTAACCGGTTATTTTATGTATATGGTCGCAACAATCATTTGGACTTTTGGTGAAATTCTCATGGCAACCAACATTAAAGTCTATGTTGCAGAACACACACCAATTGACTTTAGAGGCCGTATAAACGCCTTTTACTTAATTCTTAAAGCTGGAATGAATGCCCTTGGAGTACTACTCAGCGGAAGACTAATTCCTATTATTGGATACACTCAAATATGGATTTATATTCTTGGTGCCTCCCTTTTACTAAGTGTACTTCTTTATTTAGACAATCACATGGAATTAAAACCGAGTTTCTCAAGTTCAAATTTGAAATGATACGTGCTGTAACATCACGTCCATAAAAAATGGCCACCTACTCAAATGAATAGATGGCCACTTATATTTTTTGTTATTGTCTACATATTACTTTGCAGTTGCAGGAACTGGAGTTTCAGCTTTTTGCATTCCCTTAACGATAGCAGTAAGTACTGCACCAACAATGGCACAACCTGCTGCGATTAAGAATGTTTGGCTAAAGCTGCTTGAATTCCCTTTGATAATTGGACCAACAAGAGCTGCGATACCATATGCTTGGTATACAACACCATAGTTGGCGCCAAGGTTCTTAATTCCGTAGAATTCACCTGTGATTATAGGGAACAATGCAAGGAATCCACCAAAGCTACAAGCAATACCCGCAAGACAGATAAAGAATAGAACTAAGTTTAGAGGAAGTACACTTAGAGCGATTAGAGAAACTGCTGTGATCACAAACATGATCAGAACTACTTCAACACGACCGATCTTATCTGAAATCGTACCCCATGCTAAACGACCACCTGCATTGAACAGAGCAATCAGAGCAACTGCATTTGCTGCAACGATCGGATCCAGACCAACCATCTCAATACCGATATCTTTTGCAAGACCGATAACAAGAAGTCCTGGCATACAACCAAGCATAAACATGACCCAAACAAAGGAGAATGTTTTAGTCTTAACCATTTCAGAAACAGTCATACTCACTTCATCAGCAGAAGCTGCACTTTTCTTAGCATCTTTAGATGCTTCAGGAAGACGAAGAAGTTGAGCACCGATCAGTACAAGCACTAGGTAAATAGCACCTAAGTACATGAACGTTGCTGAAACACCTACAGTGCTCAGGAAGTTCTGAATGATTGATTTGAACACAAGACTACCAGCACCGAATGCGCCTACAGCAATACCTGTGATAAAACCTTTTTTGTCTGGGAACCATTTAACACATGTAGATAGTGGGCATACGTACGCAAAACCAACGCCTGCACCGCCAAGTACACCATATGAGAAATACAGCATTGGTAGTGACGTTGCGAAAGACGCAAGAATCAAACCACCACCATATAGAATACCGCCAATTGTTGCTACTTTTCTTGGACCAATCTTGTCTTGCAAACGACCTGAGAAGATCGTTGAAAATGCGAATACAAAGATTGCTATCGAGTAAGTCATAACAACTTGCTCTTTTGACCAACCGAACTTATCCATAAGTGGTTGATTGAATAGACTCCAAGAGTAAATCGCGCCTAGGCACACTTGTAAAAGTACAGCGCCGAATACTACAGTCCAACGGTTCACACTTTTCTGTTTCACCTTAAGATTTCCCCCTTTAAAATAGATAAATATTTGTATAATAGCTTTCTACTACATTAACAGATACATAATCACTTGTGAACTGATATTTACGAAACTACTTCGTCAACAGTAACAGTCCAAGCTATTTCGTTAACAGCCCAAGTTTCATCAACCCAGAGCCCAATAACTTTCACATTCTCGTTCCATGTTGCTACATGCTCACATGCTTTTTTGATTTGAACAAGCTGCTCTGCTTCTTCAGCTGTGTTACCACCACAGTCATAATGACCTACAATTGCAACAACCTTAGAATCGTGTTTAATTGTTGATACTTCATATCGTACTTTAATAGATTCTACCAATATAGCATTATCTGCATCTGCTAGAATTTTATTGGGTCCAGCTTCAGTGATTGTATCTACGTAGTCAACTTTATATTTGCTCATCAGATACTCGTTCACCGGAATCTGAACTCGACCATCCATACAGTTAATCGTTGTAACAAACGTTTTCCCTATTCCCATGATGTTCCCCTCTCAACGTAAAATTCGATACTTTTTACAGTATATAGGGAGAATGTTATGTAGACAAGGAGTTTTTTCTTAATAATCGAATTTTCGTGAATTTGCATGTTAAATTTTAATCACTTTCGTTTTATGAATATGCACAGCTTCTACATTTCCATGCAAAAATTCACCACAACCTTTGCAAGATGTCTTTTCACACACTATTGGTACCGAGCCTTTCCTGGAGTATCATTTTTTACTTTCACGAAAGTTACATGCATAACCCTTGCAATTTTGATCCCTTTTTTTGAAGTGATCAAGAAAACTCACTAATTTGATTTTTTTGAAAATATAGAATTTTCATTTAAAGCAAAACAAAGCATCTGCAAAATCGCAAATGCTTTGTTTCAATTAAAATCCTCTTTGTAATTCTATACTCACATCCGTCAATACAGTTTATACTTTGAACGCGCTTACTGATTTTGTAAGATCTTCTGCAAGGGATGATAAATCACGACTTGCGTTAAGGATTTCTTCCATAGAGCTAGACTGCTGTACAACTGATGCTGATACTTCTTCTGTACTTGCTGCATTTTCCTCAGCAATCGCTGATAGACCTTGGATTGTGTCCATAATTTCAGCTTTTTTAGTTTCCATATCTTTTTCAGATGTATTAAGCTCTTCAATCGCCTCAACAGCTTGTTCAACAGCCTTGAATATTTCTTTGTATTTCGTTTCAGTGCTGTTTACACTTTCAACTTGTTCTTCAATTATATCGTTAACATGTTGGATTGTTTGAACGGCTTTTGAGGATGATTCAACGAGTTCTCTTACAATCTCATCAATTTCTTTTGTAGAGCTTGTTGATTGTTCAGCCAGCTTTCGAATTTCTTCTGCAACAACTGCAAAACCACGACCTGCATCTCCAGCTCTAGCAGCCTCAATTGCTGCATTCAAAGCAAGTAAATTGGTTTGTTCAGCGAT